>SMVA01381671.1_pt1 | contig 12324 bp, 10 predicted proteins | sample 2456451 | NCBI WGS metagenome assembly SMVA01 (sample SAMN11095933, study PRJNA526329) | marine sediment metagenome | biome: Marine sediment; feature: Surficial sediment; material: Deep marine sediment; isolation source: Hadal surficial sediment | place: Pacific Ocean | collected 2014-05 | depth...
CCTTCAGTCGCGTCCCGGAAGTCATCGATTGCTGGTTCGACTCGGGCGCAATGTCCTATGCGCAGTGGCATTACCCGTTCGAGAACCGGGACGCTTTCGAGAATCGTTTCCCGGTGGACTACATCTGCGAGGCAATCGACCAGACCCGAGGTTGGTTTTACACCCTGCACGCAATCGCCACGCTGGTCTCGGACAGCGTTGCCTTCAGGAATTGCGTGTGCCTGAACCTGATCGTCGATAAGGACGGCAAGAAGATGTCGAAGTCGGTCGGTAATATCGTCGACCCCTATGACGTGTTCGACACGGTAGGCGCTGATGCACTGCGCTGGTATTTCCTGGCACGGCTGTCGCCCGAAGTCCTGAAACGCATTTCCGTCGAGATCGTGCAGGATGTCGCGAGCTCGTTTATCAACACATTCTGGAACACATACGGGTTTTTCGTGCTGTATGCGCGGCTCGACGACGTGGATCTCCGTCAGGAGATCCCACCGGCCGACAGGCCGGAAATCGACCGCTGGGTGCTGGCGCTGCTCAATCAGACGGTCAGGACCTGCACGGCTGCGCTGGATGACTACGACGCGAAGCGGGCAGGCGAAGCAATAGAGTCCTTCGTCGACCAATTAAGCAACTGGTACGTGCGCCGGAATCGGCGGCGCTTCTGGAAATCGACGGATCCCGACGACAAACGATCAGCTTACCTGACCCTGTACGAGTGCCTGGAGGTTGCGAGCAAATTGATGGCGCCGTTTGTTCCGTTCCTGGCGGAATATATATACCAAAACCTCGTCCGCACGGTGGATGGGGATGCGCCAATCAGTGTTCACATGAGCGCCTGGCCTGCAGTCAATGAAGATTATGACAATGACTCGCTGCTGTTCGACATTGGCGTGGTGCAGAAAGTCGTGGGCCTGGCCCGCGCCGCGCGCGCCCAGTCGGGGGTGCGGACGCGTCAGCCGTTATCACGCCTCCTGCTACGTGCGCCGGATGATGCTGCCGCGAAAGCGCTAGCAGATCACAAAGAACAAATTCTCGAAGAACTCAACGTCAAAACAATTGAATTCATCGCGCGCGATGAAGGTTTGGTTAATTACCGCATCAAACCCAACTTGCCGAAGCTCGGCAAGGAGTATGGCAAGGAATTGCCGGACATCCGGCGAGCGCTTGCAGAAGCAGACGGCGCGGCTGTTGCGGGCAAGGTTGCGCGCGGAGAAAGCGTAACGATTTCAATACCTTCCGGAGAGATATTGTTGACCGGCGAAGACCTGCTCATCGAGACCAGCTCGGCGGAGGGCTATGCTTGCGGGGCGGATGCCGGCTACCTGACGGCGCTCGATACCTCACTCACCGAAGAATTAATTCGCGAAGGCATTGCACGCGAAATGATTCGTACCGTGCAGGAATCGCGGAAGCAAGCTGGACTCGAAGTGTCCGACAGAATTGTCTTGGGAGTTTCCGGATCCGCCGGTGTCGAGGCGGCACTCGACGAATTTCGTGAATACCTGATGTCGGAGACGCTCGCGACCGAATGGCAAATCGGCCAGAAAAATCCCCGGTTTCTCGAAAAGCGGACGCTCGATGATGAGGAATGGACCATCGAAATAGAAAAAATTTGAATCATTTCGCCGATTAGGTTGCATACAGTTCCAAAGATTTGATATAAGAACACGTCGCAATTAGACGACAGAATACGAGAACACGAAGGAGCGTAACGTGGCACCGTGTACCGCGGACTACAGGAGGTAGTCGACTCACACGCGTAGTAAGCCGCAAAAAGGTGAAAAAAGCGGCCAACAGAATAATAACGCCGGAGTAACAATGTCCAAGTACGTCCATCGGTTCCATACCGCAGTTTCGGTATTGGCTGGTCACGGCCATATAAAACAAAGACTTGTACAATCCTATGAAGACAGTCTGACATTCATAGACGATGACCTTATGCCGAGTGTACTGCGGCAATCATTTGCGGACTTAAGACGCATGATGAGTCAGGTGGATCCGCTGAATGGTGAAGGACCGATTTGCGCGTCGGTGCGCAAGATGTCAATCGAGGAAGCGGACGAGTGCGCGCACAGGATTATCGATCTTTATGGCGACATGGTGCGCTTATCTGATAGCGCAAAAGAACATTTGCCGCTACATGTCGAGGATAAGCCGACCAGTACCCCCGTCCTGGTTAAAGCAAACTAGCTCTCATCGCCGATCTGCCGAATGGGGTAGTAAACGTAGGTCAACAGATCAGCCTCATCCGTCCGGATCGGGTCGCTGATATACGATTCCCAGGCATCTCCATTTCTCTGTATCCCGAGTGCTGCCAGGTAGGCGGCAATTTTGTCATGTGTCCTGGCCAGCGTACGGTAGGAGCCAACGTGCTTTACCCGAATGACCGGGCCCGCGTAAGTGGTACCGATCTTGACCGCCTTGCCCGTACGAGGCGTCGCAGCGTTCAAGCCGCGCACTGGAATAGCCGCGTCAAATACCAGCTCCGACCCTGAGAAGGTGCGGGTGATTGATAAAGGCGCCCCGGCATCGTCAAGGCCATATTCATCAATGAAATTCAGAATGCTGAAATAGGCGTCGCCCATGGCTTCCGAAATCGCGGTTGCCTCCGGAATACTGGTGGTTCGCAAGTACGCAATATCGGCTGCCTCGACGACTATTTGTTCGATCTCAATGTCACTGAAATCGCCGCGCGGCAGATTTTCAGCCAACTCCTTCAGGCGTGAGAGACCCTCATCCTGTTCAGTACCGACGATGGAGCCTTGCAGCAGCCCGAAGTAACGTCCGACAAGATTAAATCCATGATCGCTGTCGTGCAGCCAAACGACCCGCGTCATTCCTGCCTCAGCCGACAAGGTAAAGGTGGCCGTTGCTGGCGCCTGGTCTCCGAGTTCCAACTGCGCCGTAAGTCTCTCGTAGGGCACGCTGTCAATGATGGTCTGGCGGCCTTCCCCGATGATGTGCCCGTCCCAGTAAATGCTGGCGCCCACCCCCCGTGCCGGGCCGTTAATGACGATACGTGCGTTGGGATCGCCGTCCAGCGCGGGCGACCACTTGCTGACCTGCCTGAAATCATTCAGCAGTGCGAAGATCGTCGCCGCGTGTGCGTCAATCAGGATGTCCCGCTCTACCAGGGAGCGTGACGGCAGGATGATGCCGACCACAATCAAGAGCAAAACAAATCCGCCGAATGGCCACAAAATCTTTTTCATAAACGAATGATTGGAAACCTGTTGCCTGCTGTCAATGATGCCTGAATTGCCGGACTGGCACTGAAAAATTGACGACAAGCTGTGCGATAATCGCCCGCCACATTTCCCACGGGGTGCCATCATCGTGTACCGACTGTCAATGCTCTTAATCGCAATTACGTCGCTTTCTTTCGCCGCCTGCGGCGATCGGATCGATGAAAGTCCATCATTCGAGTCTGACCAGGATGCAGCAGCGGCTGTTGCGACCATGGTGCCGCGCCCGGACATTTACGCGGAGTTTCCGCTCGTTGCAGACCTTTCGCATCTCAGCGACCGGCAGCGCCAGCTGTTGGTGCTGCTGATTGAGGCATCACAAATCATGGATAACCTGTTCTGGCGGCAGGCGTATGGGGACGAATACCAGGAGTGGCTGTCTTCAATTGGCGTGGATGATGCGCGCCGCTTCGCCGAATTCAACTACGGTCCCTGGGATCGGCTGAACGATGAGACGCCGTTCATGGTGGATGCCGGCGAAAAACCGCTGGGGGCCAGGTTCTATCCAGCCGCTATGACGAAAGATGAATTCGAGGCTGCAGACCTGGAGGGCAAAACTGGGCTGTACTCGTTCGTTCGCAGAAACGAGGCGGGTGAACTGATCCTCGTTCCGTATCACATCGAATACAGAGAGGAACTCGAGCAAGCGGCAACGCTGTTACGGCAAGCAGCGGATCTGGCTGAACATAGAGGCTTCGCCAATTATCTCCGCTTGCGGGCGGATGCGTTGACGAGCGATGAGTTTCAGCAAAGCGATCTGGCATGGATGGACGTCAAGACGAATCCGATCGAACTCGTTATCGGGCCCATAGAGACCTACGAGGACCGCCTGTTCGGCTACCGGGCGGCGTACGAATCCTATGTGCTGATCAAGGACCAGGAATGGAGCGAAAGGCTGGCCAAGTTCGCGGCATTTCTGCCTGAATTGCAACGTGGCCTGCCGGTCGATGCGGCTTACAAGTCGGAGACTCCCGGGACCGACTCCGATCTGAATGCTTACGACGTTATTTATTATGCCGGGGACAGCAACGCAGGCGCGAAGACGATCGCAATCAATCTGCCAAACGACGAGGAAGTGCAGTTGCAGAAGGGCACCCGCCGGCTGCAACTGAAAAATGCGATGCAGGCGAAGTTCGAGAAAATACTGGAGCCGATCGCCGGCGTTTTGATAGATGAGGCGCAGCGCAAACACGTCACGTTCGATGCGTTTTTCGCCAACACCATGTTTCATGAAGTGGCGCATGGGCTGGGCATCAAAAATACGATCGATGGAAGTAGCACGGTCCGCGCTGCATTACTCGATGTTGCATCGAGCATGGAGGAGGGCAAGGCAGACATACTCGGCCTGTACATGATCACGAGCCTGAATGAGTCAGGGGACCTCGGCGCTGCTGATCTCATGGACAACTACGTCACTTTCATGGCGGGATTATTTCGCTCAGTCAGGTTTGGCGCCAGCAGCGCACATGGAAAGGCCAACATGGTTCGCTTCAATTTCTTTGAGGAGCAGGGCGCTTTTATCAGAGATCCCGAGACAGGTACCTACAGCGTCGATTTCGATCGCATGCAACAGGCCATGTCGGCATTGTCGAACTTGCTCCTTACGTTACAAGGTGACGGCGACTACGAAGGCGCGCGCAAGCTGACCGGGGAGAAAGGAGTCATCGGCGGCCAGCTGCAGCGTGATCTCGATCGCCTGACCAGGGCGAATATTCCCGTCGATATCGTGTTCAGCCAGGGCGTTGTAGAGCTGGGATTAATGCTGAAATGAGTGACAAGGCATCGTAGGAGCTCGCCTCGGCGAGCGACAAACAATTCAAAGGCATGTCATGCAGATATACCTTTGAATTGTTTGCTAAGCATAAATCGACTGCTCCCAATCAAAGCATATCGCTCGCCGGGGCGAGCTCCTGCTATTCAACCAGTCGATCCTTGTCCATGCGAGCAAGACGGTTGCCGAACAGGGAAGAAAGCCAGATTGCGTCCCGTGTCTCAAAGGCGCCGGTAAGGGCCGGTACCGTCGCAGCCGAATCCTGAAGGTTCATCAATACCTGCCCGTCGCCGGTAATCGCGATCACGTGCGATGAGGGCTCGGCTTTGGGTCTTAGGAAAGCTGGCAGACGCTGCGTGACTTTGCGCAGCCATGGTTTGTTCGAGAGATCATCCAGCAGCTTGTTTCGCGGTGCGACCAGCCCGATCCAGAATCTGTCGTTCAGGCCATTATTGATGTTGTCAGGAAATCCGGGCAGGTTCTCGATCACCACTTCGCGCTGCCCGGCGCGTGGCCCATCAAGCCAGTAGCGCCATACGCGGTAGTGCGCTGTTTCATTGAACAGCAGGTATTGCTGATCGGCACTGATCGCAACACCATTCGCGAAATTGAGTCCATCCGCAATAACGATCGTCTTACCAGTCACAGGATCGAATTCGAATATGCGGCCGTGGCCTCCATGTTCGAGAATGTCGAGCAGGCTTGCCTTGTATGAGCCCCCTGATTTGCTGGCGCTAAATTTGGAACTGGCGTCTGAAAAATAAATTTTTCCATTGGCCGCAACGGCGAGGTCATCTGCATACTCAATGCGCTGTCCGTCGTAGGTATCCACCAGCACTTCAACACGGCCATCGGGTGATACTTTCTGGACACCGAGATAGGCGTTGGCGACGAACAGGTTGCCGGCTGCGTCGAATTCGATGCCAAGTGGCCGGCCGCCGGTTTCGGCAAACACTTCGATTCTGCTGCCGTCAGGTCGCAGACGGATAATTACCCCGTCCGCCATCGCCGCGTAAATCAGGCCATCAGGCCCTCCGGCGACATCCTCCGGTCCTTCGTGGTCCCCGAGATCAAAGACCTTTGCTTTGCGAAGTATATCGTTGGCTTCGAACGGGTCCACGAGTCCGGCATCAGCTGGCGCCTCCCAGCTGACCGGCTCAATGGGTACCGGCCAGAACAGCAGATAGAGCAATAGCAAGGCGAGCAGACCGATCACGCCGGTCAGCGATTTTCGCACGGCATTCATGCAATCAGTGGTTCTTGCCAATCATTTGCAGGAATTCTGCACGTGTCCGCGCGTCCTTGCGGAAGGTCCCAAGCATCTGGCTGGTCACCATTGAGACGCCGGACTTGTGGATGCCCCGGGTTGTCATGCACTGATGTACGGCATCGATGACGACGCCAACACCCCTGGGTTTCAGAACGCTTGCAATACAATTGGCAATCTGTGCCGTCAGTTTTTCCTGAACCTGCAACCGCCGGGCAAACGTTTCGACCACACGTGCGAGTTTGCTGATACCGACGACTTTCTTGTCCGGCAGATAGCCAACATGCGCGACGCCGATTATCGGTGCCATGTGGTGTTCGCAGTGAGACTCGAAGGTGATATCGCGCAGAACGATCAGTTCATCGTAGCCTTCCACTTCCTCGAAAGTCCGCCGCAAAAATGCCACGGGATCCTCGCCATAGCCCCTGAACCAGTCTTCGTAAGCCAGGGCAACACGCTTCGGCGTATCGAGCAGGCCTTCACGCTGCGGATTATCGCCAGCCCATCGCAGGAGTATCTCTACTGCCTGTTCAGCCTGCTCTCTGCTGGGGCGTTCGGGTGGGGAGATATTATCGGGTTTGCTTGCCAATTCGGTCGCCTGATTAGTATTTCCTAGGGCCGGTCATACTACCGCAAAGCCTCTCGTTCTACAGCGCGTCCGGCCAGTCGTCCTTTAGCAGCCGCGACAAGGAGCGATCGGCAAGCAGGCGGCCACCGGTCTGGCAACCCGGGCAATAATTGGTCTCGTTACTCTTGTAGCGTATCCGTTGCACGGCAGTGCCACAGTACGGGCACGGCTTGCCGAATTTGCCATGCACCGCCATCTCCGCTCGGAATGCGGTGACGTTTTCCGGAAACTGATCCCGCGATTGATCGCGCAATAAAGTGCACCAGTGTTCGAGCGTTGTGCGGGCTGCATCATAGAGAGAACGCACTTCCGCGTCATTCAGTCTGCACGTTAACTTGATTGGCGACAGGTGTGCCGCGTGCAGGATTTCGTCGGAGTACGCATTGCCGATGCCGCTGAAGGTACGGGGGTTTGTCAGGGCTCGCTTCAAAGTGCGATTCTCTCGCATGAGCTGTGCGCGAAACTCATCGAAACTGCATTCAAGCGGTTCGATTCCGCCCGGATCATGCTCCGCCAATGCTCTGGCGCCTTGCACGAGATAAAGCGACGCCCGTTTCTTTGTTCCTGCCTCGGTCAGTGTCAGGCAACCGTTCGGAAAATCAAAAGCCGCGAGTTTGTGCCTGCCGGTGATGCTTGCTTTTTCGTCATGCCAATGTAGCCTGCCGGCAACCATCAGGTGCAAGACCAGCCAGTAATCTGGTTCGACGGCGAAAACTATTCGTTTGCCGACGCGACGGAGTTCAATAATCTTTTTGCCGTTGGCGGCGCTGAGTGGCGGATCGAAACTTCGGACCAGGAATGGTTTGCTGATGCGGATATCGTTGAGAACCTGCCCGCGGATTCGCGCATCGATTTTCTCGACATAGAGATTGATGTCGGGTAGTTCGGGCATGGAATTAGGGGGACAGTTTACTTAATTACTGATAGCTTGTTGCTAACAGACGAAGAAGATCTTGCGATGCAATTAAGTAAACTGTCCCCCTAATTCCGTAACTCCCGCCAGACCCGCCTGGCAAGTAACGCCGGTGCCATCAACCCCGCAATAGCCGCCAGGGTTTTTCGCGAGATACTGCTGATGGTATTCCTCGGCGTAATACAGCTCGCCTAGCGCAGCAATTTCAGTCGTGATGGCGCCGAATCCGGCCGCGCTGAGTTGCTGTTGGTAGGCGTCGGCTGAGGCGATTGCCGCGCTCTGCTGGCTGTCCGATCTGGTAAGAATTACCGACCGGTACTGGGACCCGCGGTCGTTACCTTGCCGCATGCCCTGCGTGGGATCGTGATTTTCCCAGAATATCGTGAGCAGTTCCGGATAAAGAATCGTCTGCGGATCAAAAACGACCAACACGACTTCCGCGTGGCCGGTATTACCGCTACAGACCTCTTCATAAGTGGCATGCTGCGTGCTGCCGCCGGCATAGCCAACCGCAGTGGAATACACACCGGGTGTTTCCCAGAAACGGAGCTCGACACCCCAGAAACATCCCATGCCAAATACGGCCTGCTCCAGCCCCTCAGCAAACGGTCCCTTGATCGGATTGCCGTTGACGAAATGCGTATCCGGAAGTCGCTCTGGATCATTCATGTCAGTCGCGCGCCTGTCAGTCCAGCACAGCCTGGTATCTGCCGCCGCGCCGCGGACGCTCCACAACGCCGGCGGAGCTCAGGAAGCGCACGGGGATGGATTGGGTGTTGCCCCATTCGGCTGCGCGATAAACGGCGAAATGCAGATGTGGCATCGTGGTATGTCCGGTATTGCCGGAGAGCGCGATTTTTTGCCCGGCGACGATGTGATCACCGACGTCAATCAAGGCGCCATTCTGTTGCAGGTGATAGTACTCGCCCGTGGTGCCATCGTCGTGCAAGATGACGATGTAATTGGCATAGGCGCCGCAACCGTCGTCCCAGCAGCCTTTGTCACTGGATTCTTCAATTCTTGCGACGACTCCGGCGCGCGCTGCATGCACTGGCGTGCCGACAGACATATTGAAGTCCACCGCATACTGTTCCAGCCCCACGTGGCTGAATCGCGAGCCGTACCCCTGCAGAACGCGGTAACTTTTGCCGTTTTCGTAGGGCAACATATACAGCTGCTCGTCGTCGTGCAAAGCATCCTTGTCACCAATTGTCCAGTCACAGGAAATCCGGTATTTGCCTATGCGGCCGCCACCGTTTTCCCCGAACATCATCACCAGTCGCGACTGTTTCCCCTTCAGCGTCTCGGTAATAGTCTTCGGACCCTTGACGGTCAGGCCTCTCGATCGCACCCTGAGCGTAAACGTAATCGGAAAGTCGCGGAGATTGGTCGCAAGCAGCCCAATGTTGCCGCCGTCACTGACTTCATCGACACCGAGCCAGTCATCGGCGCAGGCCGCCATCGCAGTGTTTTGGTACAAAAGCGCTGCAAGCGCGGATAAAGCTGACAGTAAGATGATCTGTTTTGGTTTTTTTTGTATCTTCATCTCTGGTCTCTCAGGATAACTCCATTGCGTTGCGATGAAGCCAGGGGAAATCGTGGATCAAGGTCAACCGCGACCGCCTCGCTATCTGGACGTTGTTTCCTCTTCGCTCGGTTTGCTCGGTATGTCCTCTGGGCGATAAAAGAACTCGTGGGTGAAGGTCATATTCGGCGTCTTGACCATATTGCCATCTTCGAGACGGGGCCGGTAGACAAGCCGCCGCAGGTTTCGCCTGACCCGAGCGCTCATGTCATCGAACTCGGGCGGCTGCGTTTCAATGTGCTTGAGGTTGACCACTTTGCCAGAGGCATTCACTGTAAATCCGTAACTCACGGTGCCGGTCTCAAAATCTTCCTCGTTGGGAAATTCCTTGTCAATCTCCTCGCTGCGATAGTACTTGGGCGGGTATATAGCTTGCAGTATGTTCAGTTTCTCCAGGTGTTCGCGCCGATTGCCGAGCCGCGCCTCATCCTCAGATAGCATCGTCCAAAGATTTTTGTATAACCTCGAGGCACGGTTCGCGCGCCCGGACAGAAGATAATAGTCACCGAGTGCCAGCAATGTCTGTTCGAGAAGCTGCCAGTAAGAGTCAGGATTGTTCTCGGCGATTCGAGCGGCGCGCCTCAGGTAGGTTTCGCCCGATGAGACCGAAATCTCCGGTTGCATGTTGAATTCGGCCGGCGTGACGAAGAGGTAGGATTTGCCGAGGTTGGTCAACGGCGGTATCAGCCGCAAGTCTTTTTTCCCGAAATGCCGCTCGAAGACGTCGATGATTCTGCGCCAGCTCGCCCGCTCCCGGTCATACATCTGCAGGCGATGCTGCCAACGCGCCTGTTTTTGCAGCGCAGGTACGAGGTCCAGGCTAAACGGTTCCAGTTTTCTCGCCTGGAGGGCAAACATTCTTTCCTGAATGTCGAGCGCCTCTTGATGCTCGCCAACCGCCAACAATATCTCGGCCATCGACTCCAGCACAACCAACTGGCCTAAATTGTGCGGACCGTCATTCACATGACTGATGTGTACGGCGCGCTTGAAAGTTGCCCTCGCCATGTCGGGTCTGCCGATCGCAAGCTGCGTGGCGCCGAGACCCTTCAGCGGATTGATCAATGCTGAATTGAGCCGGTCCGAGGTGCTCTCGATAATGTCGATGGACGCCCGGAAGTTTCGTTCCGCTGCCTCATACTCTTTATTGCCGTGTTGTGCGATGGCCAGGTTGGTCAGTGCTTTTGCGGATTCCGTGCTATCGATGCCGAACACTTTGATTGACAATTCAATAATCTGTTTGGCAAGCGTGTCGCTCTCCAGATAGTTTTTGCTTGAGAGCGACTCCTTGTAAATCGCGAAGAGGCGGCGTATTTCTGCCTCGTCTTGTTCGCGCTGTGAGGGCGGTTCCTCCAGGCCTTCCTCTTCCGGATCTTCGACTAGCCGATACTGTTGTGCACTCTGATCGAAGATCAGGCCCTCGATTACCTCGTCCTCAATGGCGGCATCATCGTCATCGTAGCGGTTCCCGATTTCGATGAGTTCCAGTTCCTCTTCGGGCTCTGTTTGCGCCATTGCAGCGCCACTTGCGCCGACTGCAAAGGCGATGGCCATCAGGACAGGAAATGTCATTAGTAGCGGTGATTTCATCAGCGATGGAAGAATCTCGAGACCCTTGATGTTGAGACTAGCAGTTATGCATTTAGTTCTTGCCGGGCGGCCCGCCAGACCCTCGTAAGCACTATACAATATCAGTCTATGGCAAGCGTCATCTGACGGCCGGCCGGCGGTCTGAATTGAGTGCAATCGAGCCTGTCCTGATAGCGGCCAGACCTTATTCCGTGTCTCCTGCAGGCGCTTGTGAAGCGCTGATTGATCATGCTGGCATACGGTCCGCGACCGCGCTGCCGAACGCCAAATCGATTGTCATAATCCTTGCCGCCGCTGGCCTGGCGTAGCAGGCTCATCACATGCCCGGCCCGATCAGGCATGTGCGTCTGCAGCCATTCGACGAATATCTGCTTCAATTCGTGGGGCAACCGCAGAAGAATCCAGGCGGCATGCGTCGCTCCGGCATCCGCTGCCCGGCTGATTACTGCTTCGATTTCCTTATCGTTGATCGCCGGGATAATCGGCGCCATCAGCAGGCTGACAGGAACGCCCGCCGCACTCAGATCCCGTATGAGCCTGAAGCGAATGGTGGCGGACGGTACACGTGGCTCCAGCTGGCGTTTCAGGCGGTCGTCCATGGTTGGCACGCTGACAGCCACGGAGCACAGGCCGCGGTCTGCCAGTTGTGCCAGCAAATCGAGGTCCCGTGACATCAGGCCGCCCTTGGTGATCAGGCTGACAGGATGTCGGTGTTCAAGAAATGCCATGAGCAGCTTTCTCGTAATCCCGAATTTCTTCTCGGCAGGTTGACAGGGATCTGTGTTCGCCCCGATCGTGATGGGTTTGCACTCATAGGAGGCTTTTGACCATGCCGCGAGCAGTAACTGAACGGCGTGGGGCTTGTAAAAGATCCTGGTCTCGAAATCGAGTCCCGGTGACAGATCCAGGTAACTGTGGCTTGGCCTCGCATAGCAATAGACACAGCCGTGCTCGCATCCCTGGTAGGGGTTAATCGAGCGCTCGAAGGGAACATCCGGAGAATTGTTGCTGCTGATGATGCTCCGGGCCTGCATTGCACGCAGCGTCGTTGCTGGTACCGACGCGGCTTCCTCGAATCCGTCTTCGGGCTCGATCTTTATTGCGGCGAAGCGGCCGGCAGTGCGCGACACGGCGCCGCGGCCTTTGCAGGGCTGGGGAAGCATATCATTTCTTCGTGACTGTATATTTATAAGGGGTATCCATTTAGCTCCACATGATACAAGATGTAGTGGTGACTGATGCCCAAGAAATGCCTGTTTCTGGCCGCGATTATCCACGGACCTGGGAGCAATTCCTCGATTGGTTTCCCGATGACAATGCGTGCATCG
>SMVA01005407.1_pt1 | contig 12322 bp, 12 predicted proteins | sample 2456451 | NCBI WGS metagenome assembly SMVA01 (sample SAMN11095933, study PRJNA526329) | marine sediment metagenome | biome: Marine sediment; feature: Surficial sediment; material: Deep marine sediment; isolation source: Hadal surficial sediment | place: Pacific Ocean | collected 2014-05 | depth...
CCCATCAAGTCGGTGACCATACGAGTGAAACTGCAGCTGCCCTCACAACTGGCGTCTGTGAGGCTGGGAAGGTTAAGGTCGCGCGGTTGTCCACCAAAAACGGGGTTGGCGGCGATAAAATCTCCCACTGTTTCATTCAAATACAATCCAATATTGGCCGCCAGGCCCAATTGTGGCCGACCGGCACCGCGGTCGTGCGGTGTGGCGTCACCGCCATCAAAGTCGAAAGCCAGCTCTGATGTTGCTGTTGTCTCCAGTGCCGAGCCCACCATGGAGGGTGTCCAGTTGTTGTTCACTGACAGTAATAAGGCGGCTGAGCCGGCAATATGCGGTGAGGACATGGATGTTCCACTCAGGGAGGCAAATGCATTTCCATCCAGAAAAGCCGCCAGGATGCTGCTGCCCGGTGCAATCACATTGGGTTTCAATACATCTACCACGGTATTCACGCCTGGCCCGCGCGAACTACTGGAGGCAACCTGGTCGGCAATGGAATCCCGCAAGATCCGGTCGAAACCGGTGATAGCACCCCTGTGACCACTGCCGCTGTCCAGCCAGCTACGCAAATCGTCGCCATCCAGATTTCCGATATGCAGAGCCGGTAGACAGTGCTCATCTGTATTTAACGACTGTCCCTGCTCTACGGTATTCGCAAGGATGTAACCACCGGCACCGGCCAGCATCAGGTTCTTACCTTTCTCGATACGGCCGTACTGGCCGCGATCGCAAACCACGATTTCACCGTTAAAAGTTCCTGGCGCAAATGGATTACTGACGCCGGTATTGGCATCACAGCTGGTACCCAATTCCTCAGTGCCTGTACCACACAAGGCATTGCCAAAATCTTTCGCATGAACGATATCGCGAATACCGCTGGCGCCTGTAATGCTGGTGCCGAGTATGTCTTGTGGCGGGGGGGTATTGCCGCCTGACAGGTTTTCGAGTGCACTGCCAAATATCCGGTTGTGGGTGGCATTGCCTATGGCACTGATCCATGGAGCATTGGCCGGGGAACTGATGGTGCCTGCTGCAGGCCCTTCATTGCCTGCCGAAGTTGCAACGAAAATCCCCGCACCAAAGGCATTGAGGAAAGCCAGGGAATGGGAGCTTGACCAGGGCGTAATGGGTTCGACTGAACCGAGGGAATAGTTGATCACATCAACGCCGTCGGTCATCGCCTGGTCAATGGCCGACAATATGGCGGCACTGGGACACTTGTCATCATCCGGATCATCCGGGTCGCCATCAGTGCAGATGCGGTATGAGACGATATTGGCAAATGGCGCTACTCCGGAAACAGTGAATGGAACGCCATTGTTGGTGAGTTGCAACAAATTACCCGCGGCGGTTGATGCAACATGGGTTCCATGACCCGAATCGTCTTTCCCCATGGTATATTCAAGGACCTCGGTCGAGGGGTCTTCATCTATAAAGTCCCAAACCCCGATCAGTTTGTCATTGCACTGTACTGCTGCCTCGGAACACAAGCCAATTTGCGTACCAAAAGGATTGACGAAATCATGGCTGCCGGCGTTACCGCCCGGATCTGCAAAAGAAAGATGGTCCCAGTTGATGCCTGAATCAATAATGCCAATTACGATGCCTTCACCGCTTTTAGCAGGTAATGGGCCTTCACCGTTCCAGATTTTGTCCGCACCCAGCCAGGTTGGCCCGGCATCGGTGTGGGGTTTGTGGTTGACTTCCTGTTCAACAAACTTAACTTGCTGCAATTCCGATAATTGCTGTGCTTCTTCAGCGTTCAATGAAACTGAAAAACCGTTAATCGCATTACGGTATCGACGGCGGGGGGAAAATTCACGACCGAGTGTCAAGGCGGCCTGTCCGCGGAAGCCTTCGAAATTTTCATCCATCTCTTTTAAATATGCCTGGGCATCAAGTGACTTCACGTCCAGACGAATGGGCAGGCGCTTGGAACTGGAACTCCTGGATTGGGAACCACTGGATTCAGGAGAAAAATTTGCGGATTCGAGCCTTTCCCTATGCCATTGCGCCAGCGGTGGCTTGTTCAGGACCACAATGTAGGTTTTGCGATCGTTCCCTGAATCGAGAGATTTCGCTGCCAGTGACGCACTAAAAATCACCAGCAATACGGCCAGCCCGGTCAAGGCTGCAATTGAGTTTCTTGCCTTTATCATAATCGTCCCTTCATCCCTGAATGGCAGTGCGCAAGGTTACCAACTCTTCCGCTGCAGTCGGGTGTATTCCAATAGTGGCGTCGAATTGATCTTTGCGCAGGCCTGATTTTACTGCCACGGCAAAGCCTTGCACAATTTCCGGTGCGTCAACACCAACGATGTGTATTCCGACTACCTTTTGTCCACTGCGTTCCACGATCAGTTTCATCATGGTTTTTTCCTGCCTGCTGCCGAGTGAGTACTTCATTGGCCGGAACTCCGAAATGTAGATGTCCAGTTCACCATAATGCTGCCTTGCCTGGTGTTCCGAATAACCCACCGTGCCCACTTGTGGTTGCGTAAATACGGCAGAGGGAATGAACTCATGGTCGACCATTTGATGGCGCCCTCCAAATTCCGAATCTGCAAAGGCATGACCCTCATGAATCGCCACCGGGGTCAGGTTTACCCTGTTGGTGATATCACCCACTGCATATATATGGTCCATGCTGGTTTTTGAAAATTCATCGACAGGAATACTGCCATCAGCACGAACTTCAATCCCGGCATTGAGCAATTTCAATCCTTTTGAGTTCGGAACCCGCCCGGTTGCATACATGACGCAATCTGCATCTAAGGTCGAACCATCATCCAGGATGGCTGATAAGACATTATCCTGTTTGATCACTTCAATCACATTTGCCTCAAAGCGAAACTCGATGCCCCTTGCTGCCATTTCCCTGCCCAATACACGGCGAACATCTTCGTCGAAGCCCCGTAATAACGCCGGGCCCCGGTACACCTGGGTGACCTTTGAGCCAAGACCGTTAAATATCCCGGCAAATTCACAGGCGATATATCCTCCACCCACAATCACGATGCGCCCGGGTAATTCCTCCAGATGAAATGCCTCATCTGAAGTAATTACATGCTCATGTCCCGGAACATCGGGAACCCAGGGTCTGCCGCCGGCGGCGATCAGGATCCTGTCTGCTGAAATGATATCGTCACCTAGCTGAATATGATGTGAATCGATGAAACTGGCATGCACGGTAAACAGGTCTACGCCCGAGTCATCCAGCAAGCGCAAATACACTTTGTTCAGGCGGTCAATTTCGCGATCTTTGTTCTCAATCAATTTTTTCCAACTAAATTTTGCGCCGGAAACTGTCCACCCATATCCTGCAGCCTCTTCAAAATCATCCGCAAAATGAGCCGCATAGGAAAGTAGTTTTTTCGGTACACAACCGCGGATTACGCAAGTACCCCCCACCCGGCTGTTTTCGCAAATGCCTACTTTTGCACCATGCCCGGCGGCAATACGTGCAGCTCTCACGCCGCCTGAGCCGGCGCCGATTACAAACAGTTCATAATCATGTTTTGACATTCAGAACCCCGTTAACTAATGCAGACCGGCAAAGGCCTGCCTTGATGGCGATCATAAGAGCACGAAAAGCTGACGTGGATCAACATCCAGCTCTAATTGACGTGGACTTGCCTGTGACCAGTCCGTAGCATAGACAATAATTCATTCAGTAATGATGCATGCTTTCAGTCAGAAACATCAGCCTTGAGCGTTATTTTGAGCCGGTTTTCAAGCCCGCAAGCTTTACTGTGTCTGCCGGAGAAATACTGCTTTTGACCGGCGACAATGGTGCAGGCAAAACCACCTTGATCCGCATCCTGGCGGGGGTACTCCAGCCCAGCCAGGGTGAGCTGGAATGCAGCGCGCAAACGAAAATCTATATCGGTCATCAATTGGCGGTCAAAGACGACTTGAGCGTGATGGAGAATATCGACTTCATGCGCAAATTTGTTGGCAGTTCAGACCAGTCCACGGTCCAGATTGTAAAGCGTGCCGGGCTAGGCAGGGTCGCCGGACAAGCTGCCCGGACATTGTCGGCTGGCCAGAGAAAACGCTGTGCCCTCGCTCGACTGTTATTTGCCGGCACCGGGCTTTGGCTACTTGATGAGCCGTATGCAAACCTGGACAAGAATGGCATTTCCATGCTGGATGAACTTTTAAGGAAAAATATTGATTCCGGCGGGGCCTGTATTCTGACGACCCACGGGAGCCTCAGGCCTGAAGGTTTTGAAATGCAGGAGTATGAAGTGATCAGCGGGGCATTCTCAGCATGAGCCGGCATGGCGTAGCACAAGTATTCTCAGCTCTGATTCGTCGCGACCTGTTATTGGCATTTCGGCGGCGGTCAGAGATGATTCAACCGCTGATATTCTTGCTGGTGATTATCAGCCTGTTTCCACTGGGGGTCGGGCCCAGTCCTCAATTGCTCTCAACCATCGCGCCCGGCGTGATCTGGATTGCAGCATTGCTGGCCAGTGTCCTGTCCTTGGAAAGCCTTTTTCGTTCTGACTATGAAGATGGCACCATGGAACAATTCGCCATTTCAGGTCATCCGCTTACCATGATCGCTTTCGCCAAAATACTGGTGCATTGGCTGGTCGCCGGACTGCCTATTGTCCTGATTGCCCCGTTGCTTGCGCTTTGGATGAACCTGCCGCTTGAAGGACTGTCTGTACTGGTGGCAACACTTGCCCTTGGTACACCGGTTCTCAGCCTGGTCGGAGCGATAGGCGGGGCACTGACCGTCAGCCTGAAACGTGGCGGGCAGTTATTATCCTTGCTGGTGTTTCCACTGTATGTGCCTTTGCTGATTCTCGCGACTAATGCGGTATCTGCCGCCGTGGCCGGCTTGCCTTACAATGGGCAGTTGGGTCTTATGGCGGCTTACCTGGTTGCCGCCCTGAGCCTGGCACCCTTTGCAACTGCTGCAGCACTTAAATTGAGCCTGGAATAGAAACAACCCTGAAATGAACAAATTCATGCTATTTCTGCACAAGACAGGTTCACCACCCTGGTTTTATCGGTTCAGTGGACAGCTTCTGCCGTGGGCCTGGGCCATCTTCATCATCCTTGTGGCTGCAGGTCTATATCTTGGCCTGGTGAAAGCACCACCGGATTATCTGCAAGGTGAGAGTGTCCGGATTATGTATATCCACGTACCGGCAGCATACATGTCGATGATGATCTACGTGTTGATGGCCGTGATGGGGTTTATCGGGCTGGTCTGGCACCTCAGGATTGCCGAAATTATGGCCATCTCCAGTGCTCCCATTGGTGCGATGTTTACTGCCTTGGCCCTGGTTACAGGCTCTTTGTGGGGCCGCCCTACCTGGGGAACCTACTGGGTATGGGATGCCCGTTTGACTTCCGAACTGGTATTGCTATTCCTGTACCTGGGCGTTATCGGTCTTTATTCCGCTTACGACGAACCCCGAAAAGCTGCCAGGGCCGCTGCCTTGCTTGCGCTGGTTGGCCTGGTGAATCTGCCCATTATTCACTTTTCAGTCAGCTGGTGGAATACACTGCATCAACCGCCCAGCCTGACCAGCAGTGGCAGCACTATCCACCCCAGCATGCTTTGGCCGTTACTAACCATGGTGGTGGCTTTCAATTTTTTCTATATTGCCAACCTGTTGGCTCGCGCCAGGGGTCGATTATTACAGCAGGACCAGAGAAAACGCTGGGCGGCCGATGCATTGACTGGAGCTAAGCCCTGATGCCACATGCACCCTTTATTATTGCTTCCTACGTCATCGCAGCGGTGCTGCTGATCTGGACTGCCTTGTCTCCGGTTATTCAAAGCAATAAACTGAAAACGAAAATTCTTGAGCGCATCAAATTCCAGGAAGAAGATCATGCATCCTAGGCGTAAACGCAGAATGATTGGCCTGCTGATCATCATGGTTGGCGTAGGCCTTGCCAGTACGATTGCCTTTTATTCATTACGCCAGAATATGTTGTTTTTTGTCAGTCCGGCCGACATTGAAGCGCAAAACCTGCCCTTAGGCCGTGAGTTCAGGCTTGGCGGATTAGTGGTGCCGGGTAGTGTTGTCAGGGCGGAAGACGGGCTCGCCGTTCAGTTTGAAGTCAGTGACGGCGCCGCAACAGTCACCGTTACTTACAACGATATTCTTCCTGACCTGTTCCGCGAGGGCCAAGGTGTGATAGCCCGGGGTGAACTACAGTCCCATGAACTGTTTGTTGCCAGGGAAGTGCTGGCAAAACATGATGAAAATTATATGCCACCGGAAGTCGCCGCCGCACTCAAGGAAAAGGGTATGCATAATAAATCTGATTCAGAAGAGCCTGATTCAGATGTACAAGATTATGATCGTACAGGAACCGGGGAAGGCTAGTGATCCCTGAATTAGGACAAATCACTCTGCTGGTCGCACTGCTTGCGGCCATTGCGCTCGGAGTCTTCCCAATGCTGGGTGCCCGATACGGAAATTCCAGCATGATGGCCATGGCATCGACAGGAGCCATTGCCCAGGCAGTCTTACTGTTCGCGGCGTTTGTGCTACTTACCCGTGCCTTTGTGGTACAGGACTTCTCGGTTGAATACGTGGCATTGAACAGCAATTCCCTATTACCGCTGAAATACCGGTTCTCGGCGGTCTGGGGGGCACATGAAGGCTCCTTGTTGCTGTGGGAGCTGATTTTGTCTTTATGGACATTGGCAGTAGCGTTGTTCAGCAAATCCTTGCCCACAGCATTCCGTGCCCGCGTACTGGGAATTCTGGGTTGGGTTTCAGTCGGTTTCTTACTGTTTATCATTTTTACTTCCAATCCGTTCGACAGGATTTTGCCGGCCGCCGTTGAAGGCAGGGACCTGAATCCCCTGCTGCAGGATCCGGGCCTGATCATTCACCCACCCATGCTTTACATGGGATACGTCGGTTTTGCGGTTGCTTTCGCATTTGCGATTGCGGCATTGCTGGGTGGACAGGTCAATCGGGAATGGGTGCGCTGGTCAAGACCCTGGACACATATCGCCTGGTCATTTCTCACTTTTGGTATCGCGTTGGGCAGTTTCTGGGCGTATTACGAATTGGGCTGGGGCGGCTGGTGGTTTTGGGATCCAGTGGAGAACGCCTCGTTCATGCCCTGGTTGGTGGGCACAGCCCTGATTCATTCCCAAGCTGTGACTGAAAAACGCGGTGCGTTTCGTAACTGGACCCTGCTGCTGGCCATTTCTGCCTTCTCTCTAAGTCTTTTAGGCACTTTCCTGGTGCGCTCAGGTGTTCTCACCTCGGTGCATGCATTTGCTTCAGACCCTACCCGCGGGGTTTATATCCTTGCCTATTTGATGATCGTTGTTGGCGGCTCGTTGATGCTGTTTGCTTTCAAAGCTCCGAGAATGATGCAGGGGGAAGGCTTTGCCGGCGTCTCGCGCGAGACGATGTTGTTGATCAATAATCTTCTGTTGGCCGTCATGGCGGCAATGGTTTTGATCGGCACGCTTTACCCGCTGGTCATTGACGCTTTTGGTGCCGGAAAAATTTCAGTGGGCGCTCCCTACTTCAGCTTACTGTTTATAATGCTGATAACGCCAATCGTTGTGGTCATACCCTTTGCTGTGTATTCGCGCTGGCGATCTGACAACCTGCCCAGAATCTCAAAACAGCTGCTTTTACCTGCGGGGCTTGCTTTGTTGGCAGTGATAGCCGTTGGCGTATTTGTCCCGGAAGCCGGCCTGGCAGGTGCTGCAGGTGTTGCCGGTGGTGTCTGGCTAATAAGCGCAAGTCTTGCCTGGCCGGTGCGGCGAATACGATCTCAAGGAAGCTTCACCCGTACTGAAACTGCAATGACCCTGGCGCATTTTGGTCTTGGTGTTTTTATCATCGGCGTTAGTCTGAGCGGCGCAATCAGTTCTGAGAAACACCTGAGAATGGCTGCCGGAGACCAGTTTGAAATGGCCGGCTACGTGTTTGTTTTCAACGGAACCCACCGTGTAGAAGGACCAAATTACGTGGCCGATGCAGGTGAATTCCTAGTGATGAAAAATGGCCAGGAAATCACCCGGATGTATCCTGAAAAACGGCGCTATGTCCGCGACGGGCAAATGATGACCGAAGCGGCCATCGACTCCGGTCTCACCAGGGATATCTACATTTCGATGGGTGAACCCCTGGACAACGGCCGGGCATGGGCAGTCAGGATTTATCACAAGCCTTTTGTCCGGTGGATATGGCTGGGTGCCTTGTTCATGACGGCTGCAGGTGTATTCGCTGCCGCTGATAAAAGGTATCGAAAACAAAAGTCGTCCCGGCCCTCTATTGATGCCGGTTTGGTAATGTCATGATTTCTCGCTTGTTGCCACTGCTGGCTTTCTTGTTGCTCGGAATACTATTGGCGGTTGGTCTGAGCATTTCTGACACTAAAACACACATTCCTTCTCCATTGATTGGCAAACCCGTACCCGGTTTCAATCTGCCGCAGTTATTTGAGCCTGAAAAGACGCTTTCACAGGAAGATTTTCTGGGAGAACCCTACCTGGTCAATTTTTGGGGTAGCTGGTGCCCGACTTGCGTATACGAGCATCCGGTGATTACCGGCCTCGCTCAAACCGGCAGGCTGCGGATTGTGGGTCTGAATTATCGTGATGAGCCTGAAGACGCCAAGGCCTGGTTAGCCCGGCATGGCAACCCATACGACGATATCGTGTTCGATTACGGGGGCAAGATCAGTATCGATTTTGGCGTTTACGCCGCTCCCGAATCATTCCTTATATCGCCGGACGGAAATATTGTGTTCAAACACATTGGAGCCCTCACACCTGAAATCGTTAATGACACCATCCTGCCGATGGTTGATGAAATGAAACAAAATCCTGAACCGGGCACACAGTCATGAAACCGGCTGTAGTAAAGCAATCTGTTTTATGTTTTCTAATCCTGATCTCTTCTGTCTCATTTGCCCAGATTGCTGTTAACCAGGAGCCACTGGTTTTTGATAGCCCACAACAACAGGAGCGTTTCAACAAGCTGACTGAAGAGTTGCGTTGCCTGGTTTGCCAGAACCAGAACCTTGCCGATTCTGATGCACCACTTGCCCATGACCTGCGAAACGAAATCTTCAGCATGATGCAGGCTGGAAAAAACGACGATGAGATCAAGTCCTTTCTGATTGAACGGTATGGCGATTTCGTGTTGTATCGTCCACCAATGCAGGGCAATACGCTGGTTTTATGGCTGGCACCGGTATTCCTTTTGATCATTGGGGGTGTTGTTGTGTTCGTCAGTATCAGGAAACGTTCCGGATTGCTGGCAGATCAGTCCGCAATGGAGCAGGACTGATGTTTTGGATAATTGCTGTCTCGATTGGTTTACTCACCGGCATTGCCATTTTCTGGCCATTGATTCGCGGCGGCGGAAACTCTAAATATTTCGCACTTGCACTGGTCATATTCATTCCGGTTTTCACCATGCTTGTGTATCAAAAAGTTGGCAGTCCGGAAGGTATCGATGTCAATGGCAGCCCGGTTTCATCAATTGCAATTGAACAGGGGCGGTCAACTGACGATCAACTGTCCAACCTGACACAAGGATTGGAGCAGCGTTTAACGGAGAGTCCCGATGATCTCGAGGGCTGGTTATTGCTTGGGCGTACCTATAAAACCACTCAGCAATATTCCGCTTCTGTGGCAGCATTAAGCAGGGCCATCGAACTCGCCCCGGAAAACGCATTGGTCATTGTCGAACTGGCCGAAGCAAAAATGTTTAGCTCGGGTAATCCTTTGATAAGCCAGGATATTACGGATTTACTTCATAAAGCACTTGCCCTGGATCCCGGGCAACAAAAAGGCCTTTGGCTGCTTGGTTTAGCATCGACACAAAGCGGTGACGATGCCCGGGCGATTGAGTTTTGGGAACGACTGCTGGCAGAAATGGACCCGTCCGTTGCCGCGCGAGCAGCGATACAGGATCAAATTGGCCTGGCTCAGTCGCGGCTTGGCCTTGAGGTTGGGCTTGAGATTGGGCTTGAACCTGCCGTGAAATGGCATGGTCTGGATATCGAAGTCACATTGGGCGATCCGGATTACCGGATTCCACAAAACGCCGTATTATTCGTGATTGCACGAAACCCTGACGCCCCTGGCCCGCCGCTTGGTGTTCGTCGAATTGCCAATCCACAATTTCCGGTAGTCATCAATATGACCGATGCGGACAGTATGATCCCTGCATCTCCGGTTTCAAGAGTGCACTCGATTCAATTGCTCGCCCGGCTTTCACTTTCCGGCAGCCCGACAACTGGCGAATCTGACCCTGAAAGTGCAGTCAAACTAGTGAGCCCGGAAACACTGGAAACAAGCCAGTTGGTGCTCATCGCCCCCTAATTCATCTCCCTTAATCGGTTTTAAAGAACACCCGCAGGCACTATTACCCTGAAAAGCTGGTGATTGCTGGCAATATATTTCCTTTCAAACGCACTGATTGGATTTTTGACCTGCCACTCTTCGTGCCTTGTTTCAACGCCTGTCACCAACTCAATTGCCCGTGCAAACTCCATTGCATAGATTGACCAGTTACAACGCATTTCAATCAGCCCGCCTAGTGCCAGCAAGCTTGGGAATACCGGATGCGCGTGCCATCTTTTCTGCAATTGAGCCGACTTTGGATAGGGGTTCGGATAAAACAGGTAATGACGGGACAGCAACCAGTTTTCCGTGAGTGCCAATCTCCAGAATGTCTCCAGTTCAGCTCGAACCCAAATAATATTGGCATCGCGTAATGGAAAACCGTGGTGCCCGGTTTTCTCCAGTCGGTGGCGGGACCGGTCAATGCCAATCACTACGCTTTGTGGATACCTAGAGGCGATGATCCGGGTGCTTTCTCCTGTTCCACATCCCGAATCCAGGATCAGATCATTTTGCCCGGGGGTTTTTTGTTCGGGGCCATTTGCCAGGATTTGTTTTACGCTTTCAAATGCAGTGACACTCGGAGGATGTAATGGCTGGCGCCAGGGTGAGTCAAGGTGTTTGAGCAAATATGCTTCCAGGTGAGGATGAATACCGGTTTGGCCGCTTTCAACTGCCCTGGAATTGCCCTTATTTTTAGTCGTACTATCCAAAAGACGACACCTGATCCTCTACTCCACGGTATTATTGGCAGCAACGACATTTCCAGCCGGGTAAGCAATGCCAGACGCGACTCAATTTTTACATGATGATACGCCTTTTGAATTTTTGAGAGGTGGCGTGTTACCGCAAATGAGCATCGCCTATGAGACCTGGGGTGAGCTTAACCAGGATCGATCCAACGCAATTTTGATCATGACGGGTCTGTCACCCGGTGCACATGCAGCTTCCAGTGAAGCTGACCCTTCCCCAGGCTGGTGGGAACCCATGATCGGGCCCGGAAATGCAATTGATACCAATGAGCACTTTGTGATTTGTGTAAATTCCCTGGGCAGTTGCAAAGGATCAACCGGACCCGCCAGCATCAACCCGGAAACCGGCCACCCCTGGCGCCTGGACTTCCCCGAACTGAGCATAGAAGACATTGCTGCTGTGACTCAACGCGTGGTTCAGCATCTTGGTATTGAACAATTATGCGCTGTGGTTGGCCCATCGATGGGTGGCATGACAGCCATTGCCTGGCTACTGCAGAACCCACAGGGCGCCCGCCATTTCCTCACCATGTCCAGCGCTGAAAAAGCCGAACCGTTTGCAATCGCTCTGCGTTCCCTGCAACGCGAGATGATTGTCACCGACCCGAACTGGAATGATGGCCAGTATGACGACACTCACTGGCCGGAGAACGGTATGCGGATGGCGCGCAAGCTGGGAATGATTTCATATCGTTCAGCCGAGGAATGGCGCGGCCGCTTCGGCCGCCGGAAACAGGATTATTTTGACCAGGAGTTGTTTGGAATGAATTTCGAGGTGGAATCCTACCTTGAAGCTGCAGCACGCAAGTTTATCGGTGCATTCGATCCATGCTGCTACCTGTATTTGTCCCGTGCCATGGATTGGTTCAATGCCACCCGGGATCATGAAAACCTCTCTGCTGCTCTTTCAGAGGTCAAACTTGATTCTGCTTATGTAATGGGTGTGGAAACCGATATCCTTTTCCCGCCGCATCAGCAAGAGGGAATCGCCGCCGCGTTGGCTGCAAATGGTATTCAGACCGGTTTGGATATACTCCCGTCATTTCATGGCCACGATGCCTTTCTCGTGGATTACGAACATTTCTCCACCCAGGTTGGCGCATATTTCAAGCGGGTCAGAACCATGGAGTCGAGATCTCAGTAATCAAACGATTAAAGATTGCTCTTGAGGCTGGTTTCCTTTGTCCTGCATATATATACTTTGCGCCTC
>SMVA01063630.1_pt1 | contig 12322 bp, 14 predicted proteins | sample 2456451 | NCBI WGS metagenome assembly SMVA01 (sample SAMN11095933, study PRJNA526329) | marine sediment metagenome | biome: Marine sediment; feature: Surficial sediment; material: Deep marine sediment; isolation source: Hadal surficial sediment | place: Pacific Ocean | collected 2014-05 | depth...
CACGACCGTACAGCGACGTACTTCTTCAACTTAGAGCGGCATCGATCGTTGTCAATCAAAATCTGTCGACGCATCAAATTTTGCCTACGCCGAGAGTGTTCGAGGGGTGTCGCCCTCAGGGTCATCCCCATGCGATCCTCGGAGGCCGACCCACGGCGGCGTGCGTCGGAAATTCGCAATTTGCTGCAGGGGTGTCACGCACGGCCACTCCGTAACTCATCCTCGCGCAATCTCACGCAACGGGAAGCAACCGTCTCAGGCCGGTGTCTTCATCGCGACAAGGCCCTGCGCCAAATTGCCTCTACTCCTGTTTTTGTGTCACGTAGTTCTCGATCGCCTCTTCCCATTCGGCGGGTCGAAAAAGCATCGGCCCCATTCCGCCTTGATAAGCGATCCGACCATCACGTCCCACCAGGTAGAGTCGCTCGGGCATCGCCGCATACGCGGCAGCGACCGCGTCGTCCATTTCATCGACCAGCGCAGGAATCTCGAGCGCCATCTTGAGCATGCAGGTCTGACCCACTTCAACCCGTTCGTCGAAGGACTGATGCTGACGTACGAGCACACCCTCCTCGACGTTCTCATCGACTTGCCAACCGTCGGTCGAGTGAATTTCCTTGATGTAGACCGTGAAGAAATCCACCCGATCGCGGTAGGCGCGGTAGATGCGATTGAGGGCCCCAGCCTGGGACCGAAAGGGAGGTCAGGTGTAGCTCCCGAAGACCAACGCCACGGGGCGATTCGCAAAACGATCGGAGAGCCGAATCGTTTCGCCCTCGTCTGCGCCGTGGCCCAGTAAGATGCCGTGGCCCGGGAGGAAGCGCAGCTCGAAATCGGGAGCCGGCTGACCGACTCCGGCTTGCGAATCCGCACCCATCGCCTGGATCGCTGCCACAGTCGCTGCTGCGCCCGGCGCGCTCATCGCGGCCTTCAGCCGATCCATATCCAGGCCAGCCATTTTTCCACCTTCACCGCTCTCGATCAGACGCTCGAGCATCTCATCCACGACACCCGGCGATTCCGATTGTCCATCCGACATCACTCTCGCTCCTCTGGGGCGCACCCGGCGGGCTGCATCGCCCAACCGAGTCCAAGCTAGCATACGTATCGACCGCCCCCGTTCGGGTTCACTATGTCACTATGTCACTATGTCACTATGTCAGTATGTCAGTATGTCACTCCGCCTGGAACCGTTGCGCTGCTCTATCATCCGGATCGATCGAAGTGAGTTCGCCGGGACAGTCGAGGGTTGAATGAAGCTTCATGCCATCAGCGATCTCCACGTGGGCTACAAGGAAAATTTAATCGCCCTTTCCAGACTTCCCGACCACCCCGAAGATTGGTTGGTCTTGTGTGGCGATATTGCGGACACGCCGGAACAGCTCGGGGTTGCGCTGCAGATCCTCGGCCAGAAATTCGCACAACTCATCTGGGTCCCCGGAAATCACGAACTCTGGACCCTCCCCCGCAACTGCGGACTCCGAGGCGTCGCGCGTTATGAACAGCTCATAGACCTGTGCCACCGCCACAGCGTGCTGACGCCCGAAGATCCCTACGCCGTCTGGCAGGGCGAGGGCGGCCCTCATGTACTTGCGCCACTCTTCCTACTCTACGATTACAGCTTTCGTCCGGATGAGATCGCCGTTGACAAGGCTGTCGACTGGGCCGCAGAGTCGGGAACCGTCTGCGCGGACGAGATCCTCCTTCACACCGAGCCCTACGCCAACGTGGGTGAGTGGTGCTCGGCGCGCTGTCGGCGTAGCGAGCAGCGTCTCGAAAAAGTGCTCACTGAAGTGCCCCATCCAACGATCCTGATCGCCCACTTTCCGCTCAAACAAGAACTCGCCGTCCTACCGCGTATACCGCGCTTCATGGTCTGGTGCGGCACCCGCAATACAGAAGACTGGCATCGGCGATTCCGCGCCAAAATCGTCGTCTCCGGCCATCTCCACATCCCCTGCACACGCACGATCGATGCTGTGCGATTCGAAGAAGTCTCCCTGGGCTATCCACAGCAGTGGCAGATGCGAGAGAAGCGCCGAGGCTGGAAGCTCGCAGACCATCTTCGACAGATCCTTCCGACTCCGGCGCAGGACGCCGGCGATCCGCTGAAAGGACTGGAAGCGAAACGTCCGAGTACCACGCGACTGGGGCCAGGAGCCTAGAGATCCCAGATCGAGCGCATCGCGCCCTCCCCGCCTAGCAGCTCGCACGGATCCCGCTTGTTTATATGGCCAATCAGATTTCGATACACGCCATAGCCAATCAGACGTTGAAGGCGCTCGGGAAATTCTGCGGCGACACCGCGCGGTACGCCAAGCTGCTGATTCTCCTGCTGTCGGATGAATCCAGCACAATAATTCATCGCGATCCCCAGCCTGGGCTCGTCCGTCTGGTTGGCGCCACCCCCGTGCCACAGACTGCCGTTCCAGACCAATACACTGCCGCGTTTCATCTCAGCCGGGATCGACTCGATCTCCTGACTCCCGTATTCGGGCCATTTCGGGTCCTTGTGACTCCGAGGCACGATGCGCGTGGCGCCGTTCGCTTCGGTGAAGTCGGTGACCGCCCACATGCTGTTACAGACCACCGCGGCATGGGGTCGCACCAACGCGATCACTTGATCGTCGGCGTGGATCGGCTGGCATTTTTCGCTCGAACCGATGCTGATCGAAGAGATGCTGGAGATCAGGCAGCCGTCATCGAGAACGCCTTCGACCACAGGTAAGAGCGCCGGATGAATCGGCACCTTCGAGAACGGAGAGCCATAGGCGAGTAGATTGTAGATACGGACGGTCTTATGTCCCTCGAAGTCGTTCGAGGACGGAGCAATTCCCTGGTCGCGCTCGATGCGAAGGAGTTCCGCGCTCAGTTCGTCGAGCAGGTCCTCGCCAATCACATTCTCGAGGACCGTGTAGCCTTGATCCTCGATTTCACCGAGCGCCTTGGCGAGCGCAGCTTCGCTGAGGGCTGTGTCTTGCACCATGCGCTGGAGCGTATCACGCCGCTGTCGACTCGCATCGTCGCGATTCGCGGAAGGATTCTCTGCATCCGCGAAGGGTTCCCGGGGCTACGACCGTTCCGAGGTAGATGGGGAGCCAAGAGACTGACCGATCGACTGGGGGCACACCCGGTATCCGGCGGCGGTGGCTGGCCACCACTCGACGGCATGGCCGACGACACGCGAGGGCCACGCTGCCAACTGGCCTCCTTTGCCCGCGGTTCATCCTGATCCCGAACCGATTCCGGCCGCGCTCGCCTTCTGCCGCACAGGCTCCTAGGCTCCACATCCAAACGGGAACGAAAGCCAGCCTGAATACCCGCCTCACCCCGGACCCGCTGGATTTCTCGAACGGGGCAGGGCGAACAGATTCACCACCGAGCCGGCGAGTTCCAGCGAAGAGGAAGGCGATACGCTCATGAGCGAGACCGATGAGAAGGTACACATGCTGAATGTCCTGTGGTTCAAGCCGGACGGCGGCGCAGAAAAATATGCGGCCTACGGCGCCGCCGCTGCGCCGATCGTGGCGCGGCTCGGCGGAGAAATGATCGACAGCTACATCCCGGAGCTGGCCGTGATCGGCGAATGGGATCCGGACCTCTTCTTTATCGTAGAGTGGCCGAATTGGGAGGCCTTCCTGCAGTTGCCCCAGGATCCCGACTACCAGAAGATCGCTCATCTGCGCGACGAAGCGCTCAGCAACTCTCTACTGATTCGATGCAAGCGAAATTGAGCGTCACGCCCGTGTTTGCAATGCGGCCTGCTGTCGTGCTGGCGCTGTTCGGATTCGCAGCGATCGCAGCTGCAGAAACCCCGTCTGCCGAGCTTCGCTACACGAAGAAAAGGGTCGAAGTGCTGGGTCATGAAATGGCCTATATCGAAGCGGGCAGCGGCCGTCCGATCGTCTTCCTCCACGGAAATCCGACCTCTTCCTATCTCTGGCGAAACGTGATTCCTCATCTCGAGGGCCTGGGACGTTGCCTGGCACCGGACCTGATCGGCATGGGCGATTCCGACAAGCTGCCAGCGAGTCGCGAAGAGGGTCGGGACGGCCGCTACCGATTCGTCGAGCATCGGCGCTTCCTCGACGCCTTCCTGAAAGCGGTGGGTGCAGAGAAGGACATCTTGTTCGTGATTCATGACTGGGGTTCGGCGCTCGGCTTCGACTGGGCACGCCGACATCCCAACAAAGTTCGTGGCATCGCCTACATGGAGGCCTTCCTGCAGCCCCTCCGGCTCTCGGATATGGGATTCCTTGGCGGGCTCGGCTTCCGAGCGTTGCGGTCGGGGATGGGCGAATGGTTGATTCTCGATCATAACCTCTTCGTCGAACGGATCCTCCCTGGATCGGTGCTGAGAGGACTTTCCGAAGCCGAGATGGCTCATTATCGCGCGCCCTATGCCGAACCGGGAGAGGGCCGACGCGCCACACTCACCTGGCCGCGTGAAGTCCCCTTCGACGGAGAACCGGCGGATACCCATCGCGTGATCGCCGACTACGCCGCATGGCTACCGACCACGGTCAATTTGCCCAAGTTGTGGTTCGACGTGTCGGAAGGCGTCCTCATTCGTGGGTCACGCCGAGAATTCGCCCAGAGCCTTCCAGCCCAGACCGTCATCCGAATCGAAGGCCGACACTTCGTCCAGGAAGATGCGCCGGATCAGATTGGCGCAGCCATCGCAAAGTGGGCGGGGGCGCTTCCCTGATGAAGCATTTTTCGGAATCGGTCGAGATCGCGGTCGATCCGCAGACGGTCTGGCGGGCACTCACCGATCCGAAGGAGGTCGTCTGCTGGGACACCGGCATCGTCGAAGCCCTCGACGCTCCGCCCGACTACCCCAGAGCGGGCCAACACGTTCGCTGGCGATACCGCCTCGGCCCACTGTTTCTCGTGCTCCACGACCGTCCCATTCTGGTCGAAACCGCCTCGACCTTCGCATCCTCGATTCAATTGGGTCCATTCGATTTCGAGGAAACCTACACGCTGCAAAGGATCGCAGCGTCCGCGACGGAGCTGACTGCCGAGCTTTCACTGACGAGTCGAATTCCCCTTCTCGGATCGCTGATCGAGCGAATCGTGGGCCAGCCGCGTGCGCGCGCGACGGTTCGGACTGCTCTGGCTGCCATCAAATGCCACTGCGAGAATCATGTCGAACTCTTCGGAACAGGACACTGGGTTCCAGTCCAAATCAAGGAGAAGTGAACGATGCGGGAACTTCGGGGAAAAGCAGCCTTCGTCACCGGCGGAGCCAACGGCATTGGACGGGCCATCGCGGAAAGCTTCACACGAGAAGGCGTGAGGGTCGCGATTGCGGACATCGACCTCGAGGCTGCTGAGCAGTGTTGCAAGGAACTCGAATCATCCGGCGCGCGCGCAGTGCCGATCGAATGCGACGTCACGAGCGAAGAAAGCCTCGCCAAAGCGCTCGAAAAAGCGACCTCGACCCTGGGGCCGATCCATCTCCTCGTGAACAACGCAGGTGCGTTCGCCGTCTCCCCCCTCGAAGAGACCAAACGACGCGATTGGGAATGGCTTCTCGAAATCAACGTGATCGGCGTCGTAAATGGCCTGCACACATTCCTGCCCCACATGCGCGCCCATGGCGAACCGGCTCACATCATCAACACTGCCTCGGTGGCCGGTCATATTGCCGGCCCCGGCCTCTCCGTCTATGCGGCTTCGAAGTTCGCGGTCGTCGGCCTGACTGAATGTCTGAGAGCAGAACTCGATGACAGCACGATCGATGTCTCGATTCTCTGTCCCGGTGTCGTCAAAACCGGACTGATCGATTCGAGTCGCGAACACCGACCTGAACGACACGGGGGCCGCGATGCCGACCCTGGTGTCGACGTCGCATCCGTGACCGCGAGCGGAAGCGATCCGGCAGCGATTGGCAATCAGGTCGTCGCCGCAGTGAAGGCGGGCGAGTTCTACATCTTTACCCATCCGGACCTGAAACCCGCCTTCGAAGCCCGCTTCGGCCGAATCCTCACAGCCCATCACCTCTAGCAAGCTGCGGAAAACGGAGTCGATCGTGCTGCCAGCTGGTCCGCTTTCGATTTGGGACATCCACAGTCTGACCTCTACACGATACTAACGCCAAGCGTGATCGATCGCGTTGTAAACGGCCCGTGCATGATATGCGATCCGGTGGTACACCGTCGATCGGGGGTAGAGAGATGCACGGAATCGATAGCGTCTGCTCTCGATACGCCTCGAACCACGAATAGGGTTGGATGAGAAGTCCATGGATTTCGCATGGATCGCCATCGCACTCGGAGATGTTGCCTGGATTTCCCTGGCATTCTACCTGGGACTTCTTGCAAGACTGATCGGCCTACCCCCCCATTGGCTGGTTTCCTGGCGACTGGATTCGTACTCAACTACTTCGGGGCATCGCCACCGACGTCTGGGCCCAGCACTCTGCTGGCAGGCGAGTTTCCTGCCACACGTAGAGGTCCGGTCTGCGGTTCACGACCCACTCCCCCGGCGGCACGCTTCCCATCGAGGCCGGCGACCTGCTGTGCCTGGGCCAAGGGAAACAGATTCCGACGAATGCGAAAAATAGATAATGAACGCTAGAATCATCGAAAAACTCGAATCGATATCTTTAGCCGGATGATGCTCCGGTCGGCCCGTCCGGACGCGAAAATCGGGAGATCCAAGAAGCATGGAATGGCTCAACTATCATCACCTCCTCTATTTCTGGACCGTGGCACGCGAGGGAAGCGTATCGAGGGCGAGCGCCTCGCTGCGTCTGGCTCAGCCGACGATTAGCGGGCAGGTGAAGACGCTCGAGGAGACGCTGGGCGAGAAACTCTTCGAGCGGCGTGGTCGCAACCTGGTGCTGACCGAGATGGGCCAGGTCGTCTTCCGCTATGCGGACGAGATCTTCTCGCTGGGTCGCGAACTCCTCGATACCGTCAAGAGCCGCCCTGTCCATCGACCGGCTCGTCTCAGGGTCGGCATCGCCGGCGTGGTCCCGAAGCTGATCGCCTACGAGCTTCTCAAGCCGGCGCTTGCACTCCCTGAACCGGTGGAACTCTCTTGTATCGAGGGCGAGTCGAGTCATCTCATCGCCGCGCTCGCAACCTATTCTCTAGACGTCGTCCTCACCGATGCCCCGCTCGCGCCGGGCGGGAGCATTCGCGCTTACAACCACTTCCTCGGCGAATCCGGCATCACATTCTTCGGCACAAAGGCTCAGGCTGACCGATATCGTCGCCGCTTTCCTCGTTCGCTGGACGAAGCGTCGATTCTATTGCCCATGCGGAATACCATGCTGCGAGGCGGTCTCGACCGCTGGTTCGAGAAGCTCGAGATCCGACCCCGTCTCGCTGCGCAGTTCGACGACACGGCGCTTCTCAAGGTCTTCGGGGGAGTGGGCATCGGCGTGTTTCCAGCTCCGACCGTCATCGAGTCCGAGGTCAAGAAACAGTATGGAGTCAGGGTCATCGGGAGGACGACCGAAGTGAAGGAGCGGTTCTATGCAATCTCGGTCGAAAGGCGCATCACCCACCCCGCCGTTCTGGAGATCACAGAAGCAGCGCGATCAGAGCTTTTCGGGTAATCAGGTCGGATGGGGAAGGCCTTCCTCTCGCCTCCACAGCAACGCCGGTGGCGGTCGGTCACGCTTCCCAACGCGCCTTGGAAAACCACGATATTTTCGTCCCGTTAGCCTCTAATTATCGATTGGACCGAAGTGCGACTCTGACCGAGCATCTCTGAGAAGGAGCCACTCCGGCCGATCTGCCACGATAGGGGGTTCTTCCATCCATGACGAAAGACACGCTGACCATCACCGACAACCGCACCGGCCAGAGCTACGAGGTCCCCATCTGCTACGGAACCTATGCGGGTTACGGAGCGGCTATTCGAGCAGAAGATCTCAGGCAGATCAAAACCTCCAAGGATGACTTTGGACTCATGAGTTACGACCCTGCCGGTGGGAACACGGCAGCCTGTCGCAGCGCGATCACCTTCGTGGACGGCGACCGCGGGATTCTCCGCTACCGGGGTTATCCCATCGAGGAACTCGCCGAGCAGTCGACCTACCTGGAGGTGGCGTATCTGCTGCTCCGTGGCGAACTCCCCGATCGCGGGCAGCTCGATGAGTGGATCCGCGAGATCACACTCCACACCATGGTCCACGAATCCATCAAGAAGTTCCTCGACGGCTTTCGCTATGACGCCCACCCGATGGGCGTCCTGGTGGGAACGGTTGGGGCACTTTCGACCTTCTACCCGGAGGCGAAGAACATCGAGGATCCGGCATGTCGCGCGATCCAGATCGTGCGACTCATCGCGAAGATGCCCACGCTGGCGGCCATGGCCTATCGGCACCAACGAGGGATGCCCTACGTCTACCCGGACAACGATCTCTCGTTTACTGGAAACTTCCTCAATCTCCTGTGGCGAACCACCGAGCCGCGCTACGAGCCCAATCCGGTGCTGGAGCGAGCATTGGAGGTGCTGTTCATCCTTCACGCCGACCACGAACAGAACTGCAGTACCAATACCATGCGGTGCATCGGAAGCTCGCGCCCCGATCCCTACAGCGCACTCTCCGGGGCCGCCGCCGCTCTCTACGGCCCGCTCCACGGCGGGGCCAATGAGGCGGTACTCCGAATGCTGAACCGGATCGGGTCGTTGCCTTCGTCGAGGGCGTCAAGGCCGGAGATGAGCGCCTGATGGGGTTCGGCCACCGGGTCTATAAGAACTACGATCCGCGCGCGCGCGTCATCAAGGCCACGGCCGACCGGGTGTTTAGCGTCACCGGCGTCGATCCACTGCTCGAGATCGCCCTGGAGCTGGAGCGCGTGGCTCTGGAGGACGAGTACTTCATCGAACGCAAACTCTATCCGAATGTGGATTTCTACTCTGGAATCATCTACAAGGCGATCGGACTCCCGGTGGATATGTTCCCGGTGCTCTTCGCAATCCCGCGGACAGCGGGTTGGCTCGCACATTGGGAAGAACTTCTTCGAGACCCGGAACAGCGGATCAACCGCCCGCGCCAGATCTACGATGGGTGCGATGCTCGAAGCTATATACCGGTCTCGGATCGCCCGATGTTGCCTCCCAAGTCCGAACCCGCACCGGCCGCTTCACAAAGGGTCGCGGGGGGGGCAGGTTGATCGGGCAGTCGCAAGACGGAGCCGCAAGATGAAGCGCTTCAAAAAGATCCTGCTCGTATCGCGCGAGAGTACCGGCGCGCGGGCCACCCTGGCCCGTGCAGTCGAACTCGCAAAGCGGAACCGGGCACGCCTGACGCTGATCGAAGTGGTGGAGGAGCTACCACGCGAGCTACTCGCGCTGATCACGACGGCGACACCGAGGGAGCTGCGAAAGCTCGCCATCAAGGAGCGGAAGGAGCGGCTCGAGGCGCTCGTCGCACCCCTGTTAGAAGACGGGGTGCGAGCCACGGCCGTGGTACGGTATGGAACACCGTTTCTGGAGATCATCCGGGAGGTTCTGCGGAAAAAGATCGATCTCGTCATTCTGACGGCAGAGGGTCGGGGGGGCCTGAAGGAGCGGCTGTTCGGCAGCACGTCCCTTCACCTCATGCGAAAATGCCCTTGTCCTGTCTGGGTCATGAAACCCAGCCGGAGCCCTCGATACAGTCGGATCCTGGCCGCGGTGGATCCGTGCTCGTCGGATTCGGAGGGAACCGCGCTCGATGTCAAGATCCTGGACCTCGCCACGTCGCTCGCCCGTCTGGAGAAGAGCCTGCTGCACGTCGTTCATGTTTAGCGATTGCCAGCTGAGACGGTGCACAGGGGCGGTCGCACACGCATCCCGAAGCGGAAGCTCAAAGAGATGCGGGCGGAGGCGCGCGACCAGAGCCAGGAGAATCTCGACGAGCTGTTGGCCGGCGACACGCTCGAGGGCCTCAGGCACCGGATCCACCTACTGGAAGGCGAGCCACGGGTGCGGATCCCCGAACTCGCGCAGCAGGAGCGAATCGATTTGATCGTGATGGGCACGGTCTGCCGAACCGGGATCCCGGGCTTCCTGATCGGCAACACGGCCGAGAGCGTACTGCAGCAAGTGAATGCCTCTGTATTGACCGTGAAACCAGAGGGATTCGTGACGCCAGTTGCCGAGTAGCGGCGCGCGGAAAGCGATCCTGCGCGCGCCGTCGCAGCTCTGGCGGCTCTCTTGCAGACCGCGGGGCCGAATCGGGACGATCTGTGTTCTACTTTCGTTCATCACGCCGGGTTCCCAACTCCAAAACGACACATAGTAACTTGACCACCCACCCATAACCGATGCGAATCGCAAGCACGAGGGAGGCGGTACCCCAAAAATACTCTGATTCGATTTCATCATTCATTGAAACTTGGAAAGAATCATCTGACAACGAACTCATCCCGATCAGCACCGGCTCGTTTCCAATGACCTACTTCCTCGTCTCGGAAGTGTACATTGGCGGCTCCCCGTGATGCTCAACAGTGCTCTCGATGTTTCGCCTTGCTCGACGGGTCCCGGTTCGCGTTCGCGCGCCGCGAATAGCGATCTCCGTTCCTGGTAAGATAGACGCCAGGTCTGAGTGAACAATCCGGAATGGAAAGTCCCTACATGGTCTATGTGCTCTTGCTTCTCGGCTTCGTCTTCCTCGTCAAGGGGGCCGACCTGATTGTGGATGGTGGCTCGACATTGGCTCGACGCTTCGGCGTCTCCGAGTTGGCTGTGGGGCTCACCATCGTCTCGATAGGGACCTCTCTTCCAGAGCTCATCGTCAACATCTTCGCGAGCGCCCAGGGAAGCTCAGAACTCGCAATCGGAAACGTACTGGGAAGCAATGTTGCAAACATTCTTCTCATCCTCGGGGTTGCGGCACTGATTCGAGCGCTTCCGATTCGAGACAGTACGGTCCTCTCGGAGATCCCGTTCTCGCTCATCGCGGCATTGCTCGTCGGATTTTTGGCCAACGCCGCTCTTTTCAGCTCGGATCGGGTGCTGAGCATCAGCCGCCTGGATGGTCTCATTTTCCTGGGATTCTTTGGTCTCTTTCTGGCCTATGTGTATCGCGTGTCGCAGACGGGAGAACCCGAGGCGCACCTGGACGACAGTTCTCGCTCGATTGCCAATGGATGGATGAAGGTCGTGGTCGGCGCCGCTGGCCTGGCCCTGGGTGGAAAGTGGGTCGTGGACGGCGCCCTGGTCGCCGGGGAGCGTTTTGGTCTGAGTGAGACGTTCATGGGTCTCACGGTGGTGGCCATCGGGACGTCACTGCCCGAACTGGTGGCGTCTTCCATGGCGGCGGCTCGTGGAAAAACCGACATTGCAGTCGGCAACGTCATCGGGTCCAATATTTTCAATCTTCTCTGGGTGTTGGGCGTAAGCGCACTGATCCGACCCCTTCCATTCGATGTCGTGAGCAACACCGATATTCTCATGGTGATCTTCTCGAGCACGCTGCTGGTAGGCGCTGTCGCAGTGGGCAGACGACGCGATACGATCGAGCGATGGGAAGGGGGCGTCTTCATCGCCCTCTATGCAGCATATCTCGTGTTCCTCATCGATCGCGGCTGAAAGCAGGCAGCCGGATGGCTTTTCATCACGAACCAGCGGACGCCTTCGGTGCTGAGTGGCGTCGTCAGCGATCCCCGGTGCGCAGGACCGCTCCGCCCGGCGTATCCCCAGCGCGTTTTGCCGTCGACCGCCAAGATCGCAGTCGACACGCGCAACACAACGACCCACACCCGTATGCTCGTCTTCTCTCGAATCCCCTTCGCAATAGGGCAGCCACGATCTGGCAGACGGCCTGTGTCGTCGATTTCCTGCGCGGGTGCACGACCCGGTGCCGGGTCCATTCGAGTCAGCGCTCGTTCGAACTCTCTCGTTGTTCGGGGGTCAAATATCGCAGCAGGCCCCCGACCCCACCGATGTCGAGAAGTACATCGTCATCGCGAACGATCTCGACCCCGCAGCCGGACTGCTCGGCCAATCTCACGAGCACCTCCTTGAAATTCGCTGCACCCACAGATCGCTCGCCGCAAGCGGGGCATGCGGCCAGGAGTGTCCCGACTCCCGCACTTTGACAGCCGTCACAAATCCACCCTTCGGGCGAAACATAGCTGTCGGCGATGATCAGCAGGTGGACTTGTCCGCGACCGAGGATCCCGAGGACCGCCGCTGTTCCTGCCACCACGAGGGAGCCTCTTCGCAGCCCGTCCAGGAGCAGGCCCGCAGCCCCGACGGCCTCTGTGACTCAGCCCAGAAGCCCTTCGATCGTCTTCACCGCTTGCGACTCGGCGCCAGAGACTGTCCCGATACCGAGGAGACCTCCCGATGCGTGTGCGACGGCGCGTGC
>SMVA01441285.1_pt1 | contig 12319 bp, 12 predicted proteins | sample 2456451 | NCBI WGS metagenome assembly SMVA01 (sample SAMN11095933, study PRJNA526329) | marine sediment metagenome | biome: Marine sediment; feature: Surficial sediment; material: Deep marine sediment; isolation source: Hadal surficial sediment | place: Pacific Ocean | collected 2014-05 | depth...
AAATGTCCTGTTCACACTTGAGCTGTCTCGGCGGCTGGCGTCAACCCACATCACGGCCAACGCGGTGCGGCCCGGGGTTATCCCGACGAACCTCGGCCGGCATCTCCCCCAGTGGCAGGTGTGGGCACTCGAGACGCTCGGCAAACCGTTCACGAAAACCATTCCCCAGGGCGCCGCGACAACCTGCTATGTCGCCACGAGCCCGGACCTGCGCGATGTCAGCGGATACTTTTTCGAGCACTGCAATCCTCACCGTCCGGGCGGACAGACCGAGAATACAGGGCTGGCAAAACAGCTGTGGGATGTTTCGGAAGATTTGACCGCCGGCTATATATAGGGAGAGACACGCATGATTCTGATCACCGGTTCGACAGGTAAGGCAGGCGGCGCGGTTGCGCAGCAACTGGCAGCGGCATCGATTCCTTTTCGCGCGCTGATTCGAGACCCGGACAAAGCCGGTCCCATCGAGGCACTCGGCGCCGAGATTGTGACTGGCGACGTCGCGGACGATGCGTCGCTCGCTCAGGCCTTGGCGGGGGTCGATAAAGCCTTCCTCGTCCTGCCGAACCTCGAAGAACAACTCACCCTCGAGAAAAAATTTACCGACGCGGCCGTCGCGGCCGGTGCGCAGCATCTCGTCTATCTGTCGTCACTCGAGTCAGTGCCCGAATCGACCAACCCGATTACGCAGAATCACGTGGCCACGGAAACCTACATCCGCGAGTCCGGAATCACGTGGACGATGATCCGTCCCACGTTCTTCATGGAAATGTTTGAAGGCATGGCCGCGCGTATCAAAGACACCGGGAAAATCGTCATGCCCGCCGGCAACGGTACGGTTTCCACCACGGCCCTGCGCGATGTGGGCGAAGTCGTCGTTGACGTCCTGACGAAGTCCGGTCATGAGAACAGGAGCTACGACCTGACCGGACCCGAATTGCTGACCTTTGTCCAGATTGCCGATCAGTTTTCGACGATCCTGGGCCGAACGATCGAGTACGTTGATCAACCGATGGATGAATTCCGTGCCGTGCTGAAGAAAATTGGGTTTTCCGCATGGCGCGTCGAAGCGGTCAGCAAGGAGCTCGAAGCGATTGGTGCGGGCGCCATCGATCATACGACCGATACGATCCAGGAATTACTCGGCAGGCCGCCGACCTCGCTGGAGCAATTTATCCGCGACCACGAGTCGCTATTCAAATAGTCGCTCTCGAATAGCGCCTCTCGAATAACGCATGTGGCCACAATGCGGCCTCGCCCCCGCAGCCTCCTGCGTTAATATAGGCGGATAGAACGAACGGACGACCTTATGTTTATCAATAACTGGTATGCCGCCTGTATCGCGGATGAGCTCACTGACATACCACAAAGAGTCACCATGCTCGGCTGTGATTTCGTACTGTTTCGCGACAGCGAGGGCGTCGCCCGATGTCTGAGTGATTCATGCTGTCACCGCGGGGCATCGCTCGCCGCCGGGACCTGCCGCGACGGACTGATCATTTGTCCCCAGCATGGCTGGAAATACAACGGCGAGGGAAAGTGCAAGCTGATCCCGGCCGGCACCCGGACACCGACCGAGCCACCGAAGAAGGCACGCGTACCGTCGTACCCGACCGAAGAAAAATACGGCATGGTATTCGCGTTCCTCGGCGATCTGGGCAAAGACGAACGCCCGTCGATCCCCGACAGGGTTCCGGAATACGAAACCGGCGATTGGCACTGGGGCATCATCAAGAGAAAGAAAGATATTAACTACGTGCGCATGTCGGAGAACTACAACGACCCATGTCACGTGCATTACGTGCATGAGTTTGCCAAGTGGTTGCCGAAAGGCGTCACGATCATCGACCATGAGCAGACGGACACCTACGTCAAAGCCTTCCACGCAGCATGGGACGCAAAAGGGAATCACAGTGAAGATATTGGGCTCATGATGGAGTTTGACGTGATCGGCATGATGTCGCGTAATACCAATTACCAGCCCGACTACCCGGTGAATATCGTTCTGGCCACGACCACGCCGATCGATGAATCCAATACCCAGATTTTCATGCAGCTGCTGCTGCCGAAGGAAGGCAAGGAATCGAAACAACAGCACGCGATGCTCATGGAAATGACCGAACACCAGGTCATGGACGAAGACTACGCCGTGCTCAAAACGACGCGACCGCGTCAGGCTGCCAATCCGGCCGAGGAATTGCTCGTCGAAACCGATGTGACGGTCGCCCAGGTCCGCAAAATCACGAAGGAATACGGTGAAAAATCTGGCCAGATCGACACCCGGGCACTGGCCCAACTGCGTGACACGCATATCCGTGTGATCCCATGTCCGCAGCACCGGAGTGATCCGAAAGGCTGGGTACACAAGACCGTGCCGATGCTCGAGAAGCAAGCGGCGCGCGGCAAGTTAAAAATGGTGTCAGACACCAATTTTTAGGGCTGCCAATCTTCCCATCCGGTTGCTCTGAGGTACTGGTCGAGAGTGGTCAGGTCCGGGTATTGTGCGCGAAAGCCTTCGACGTCTGCCGTATAACCAACCTCCTCGTACCAGCGAAACAGTGGTCGCAATGGTTTCGGAAACGTATCGAGATACGCCTCAAGCGGCACCTGATTGTATTTAACCTCGCGGCCCATGACGTTGCTGAACGTGTTGACATATTCAGCGACGGTCATCTTGTCGCCGGCAACATTGACCGCCCGACCGATCCATTCGTCGGGATGATCGAACGCCTCACCGGAGAGGAACCCGATGTCGCGAATCGCGATGAAATGTAGCATCCGGTCCGGATCGCGCGAATCGGAGATACCGTCTCTTGCGGTACGCGCCTGCTGCCGATCAAAATTTTCCATGAACGCGACCGGGCGCAGCACGGTATATGGCACACCGCTGGCGACGATATCGAGTTCGACCTGCATTTTCTTCGACCCCTTGATACCGTTTTCAGGCGCGGCAGCAGCGCCCGAAGAATACACGAGCTGTTTAATGCCCGCAGCCTTGGCAGCCGCAATAACATTCTCACCCTCTTCCACCTCGTTCATCGAAAACCCGCTGTAGAAAAACACCCGCTCGACACCGTCCATCGCGATACGGAGTGATTCGGGGTCGGCATAATCGCCCTGCACGACCTCGGCGCCCTGACCTGCCAACCGGACGGCCTCTTTGCTGTCGGGTTTCCGCGTCATGGCACGGACCTCGTAACCCCGCGCCAGGAGCTCAGCAACTACCGCATTGCCTTGCCGGCCGGTTGCACCACCGACCAGGATTGTTTCGCTCTCGGCCGCGGTCATGACGAGAAAAAGACACGCCGCCAGGCCGCGCAACCACTTCGACAACATAAACTGACTCCCTTGTGGGGTCTGACCCCATTTGTTTAACTCCATTCTTGTGAATCCATTTTTACTCTAAGATCGATATATGTCCATTCCGCCGTTGTTTGCCGAGGCATTGCGCACTAAAAAGCAATTCGACATCGGATTAATGCGCCAGCTGTCGCAGGCTGTGTACCTGCGTTTCAGTCGCTGTCGCCTGGATTTTTGGGAATACTATTTTTTCCAGGTGTACCTCGACCGCTACCCGATGCCTGAGAAAAAGCGCTTCGCGGGATGGCGGCGCGAAATCAGGCTGGATCAGGCCGCCAACACTGGGCCGGCCCGCAAACTGGCGAATGACAAGTTACTGTTCTATGCGCACATGGCCGCGCACGGCGCACCGCAACCGAAAATTATGGCCGTGTATTCAGGGAGCGAACTCGACCTGCCCGGCAGCGTACATTTGCGTAATGAAGATGACGCCGTAAATTATTTTCGCCACTCGGCCCACACACCTGTGTTCATAAAACCGCTGCATGGCGCTCACGGGCGCAACGCATTTTCCGTTGGCGCGACGACGTCCGACGGCCGTGGCCTTGTACTGGCCTCTGGAGAAACAATCGGGCTACAGAAATTCGTCATCGGGCTCGCGACGCGCGAGCGAGGCGGCTGGCTTCTTCAGGAACGCATTAACACGGACGACCGGATCGCGAAGTTCAGTGGTGACCGGCTGACCAGCGTCCGGATGATCATCCTTCTCGGCCCGAGTGGCCCGGAGCTTGTGAGTGCAGTCTGGAAAATTCCAACCGGAAAAAACGTCACCGATAATTTTTCCGTCGGCCGTACCGGCAATCTCATCGCAGGCATCGACATCGATACCGGGCGCATAGCGCGAATGGTCCAGGGCGTCGGTTGGAAAAACCGGGCCCTGACGCATCACCCCGATACGGGCGCTGATCTTGATACGGCAGGATTCATCAACCGGCGACTGCCGCATTGGGATGCGACGAAGGGGCTGTGCCTCGAATACGCCGCTCTGTTCCCCGGCCTCCACCTGCAACACTGGGATATCGCGCTGACTGACCGTGGCCCGGTGATCCTGGAAATCAACGTTGAGGGCGGCATGCGCACGCATCAGATAGTCCAGCAGCGCGGAATTGTAGGGCCCGGCCTCGCAAAATTTGGGGTCTGACCCCCATACATGAGTAGAATGCCGTCTGAACCCACCGGAGAGAATGTCATGAAGTCTGTACACCTGCCTATTGCCGCCACGATTTTTTTGAATGCGGGCCACGCGATGGCCGGGGCGCACGCTGGTGCAAAATTGTCGGATCTAGACACGATTCCCGCGAGAAACGGCGACTGGTCGGACGAAGAGATCGCGAGAGGCCGCGAACAACTGATTCGCGCTCTCGATGCCGGATGGATACGCTATATCGCGGCCCGGAAAGATCTCGAGGCGCTGGCGACCGAACCCGAGAACCAACCGGGCGCGGCGGCGAGCTATATGTGGCGATTGGCCGACTGTCTGCCGCAGCCGGAGATCGCACATTGGCCGGAAAAGCCGGTCGGCATGTTCAAGGACATTCTCGAAACGGGTGTTATTCGCCAACTCGTGCAGGGCGTGCCGGAAACTCCGGCGAACACAGCGTGGTATTTTTCCGGGGTCAGCCGGAAATACCAGGCGGGCGTCATCGCCGAAATCGAAAAGCACTACGATGTAAAGCTTAAAGTCGAGAGTGTGGTCGTGGCGCCGGGCCGGCTACCGATCACGTCGCTGCTGAATGACAACAAGGTCGATATCGTCACTCAGCTGAACGCGACCGGCGGAAACAGCCAGGGTCTTCGGCGCCGCAACTCGCGTCGTTTCACCTGCACGATGAGCGCATCGAGCCAGTTCATACATATTCCGGAAAAATCCAAGCTCGTCGATGAAATCAGCAATTTCAATGATCTGATGGCACGGCCCGATATCAGTGTCTGCGCCGGCCCGCTGACGACTCAAGCCGCGCAGGCCTATATGCCGGACCACACGGTCCGAACGATTTACGTCGACGACCTGACCGGCTGCGACAGGGCCGTCAGGAACGGCAAACAGGATGTGATTATCAACCCGTTGAACGATCTGAAGATCGCGGGTATCGAAGGATACAAGTCTGTGCCCACGTACCTGGTCGCTGGCACGCCGCTGTGGGTTGCGGCGGAAGGCATCGAGTGCCCGTCCGATGGCGACCCGAAAACCGAAGACGAATGTTTCGAAACTGATCCGCCCTAACATTCTTATTAGTCGGGAGAAATCACGATGCGAAAATTCCTGGCCGGGCTTTTCGTCGTATTCATTGTCGCGATCGCCGGTTTGCCGCCGGTGTTTGGCGTCGTTTATGAACGGCAATTCGAAGAACAGATGGATATCGGTCAGCTGAATCCGTATACGGAATTTCGCGTCGCCGAGTTTGAGCGTGGACTCTATTCCAGTCATGCGACGGTCACCTTTTCGCTCAGCGACGAATACGTCGAGCAAATACGCAGCGCCGTCGTGCCGGACGATCCCGTCACCGCGGAACAACTTGCCTATCTTGATGAACTGCTTGACCTGATCGAAGGCGAACTCCAGTTTAATGTTGATATCCAACATGGACCGACGTCGTTTCCGGATGGGCAATTTATCGGGCTCGCCACCATCAAGTCGACGCTGGACTCATCTGACGGTGCGCTCGCCGAGCTGCAGAATGAGCTGGGCCTGTCCCACCTGTTCGCGATCAATGCACAAGTAAGCCTCGACGGCTCGACAGATTTTCAGGCCAGCGTACCACCAGTCAAATACCAGGGCACAGACTCGACGATCGATTTCTCGGGCCTGACCATCGACGGACACTACGACAATCGCGACCGGACGGTCGTTGCAACCAGCGGCATCGATTCAATCGCAGTCAATTACACCGATTTCGAGCTGACGATCGCCGGTGTCGAAATGAATACCGATGCCAGGCTCCTCGAGAATTATCTTTCACTCGGTACGACTGACATCAGCATCAATGAAATCTTCCTTTTCGACTCGAATATCAGTGAGCAGTCATGGGTCAGAATTTCCAATGCTGGTTTTAGCGGTGCTGTCGATGTCGACGAATCAGGCAAAAAGATTTCGATGGGCATCAATTATTTCATTGAGGATATTTCCGGGTTCCCGGAAATGGCGATCTCCAATTTCCGGTTAAATTTCGGAATATCGGAAATCGATCTTGAGGCGATGTATTCGTATCTCGAAATGACCCGGAACAACGGCATGACCAATCAGGACAATTCCACGGAATATATGGCGGAAATACAGGCGATCGCCTTTCAGGTGCTCAATGGATCGCCACGCATTTCGATCGATCCGGTCGCCTTCGATTTGAACGGAGAATCCTTCATCGCACAGTTGCAAATCGATTTCGATGGCGCTGCTTTACCTCCAGGTAGTACGCTCGACGTGTTGGTCGGCAACCCGTTGTTATTGATGGGCGCCCTGTCCGGCAAGGCCTACATCGAGACTTCCGAAACGATGGCGAACCTGATCGCGAGCAATATCGTAAAGAGCCAGTTGACCGCAACGCTCGGTCCGGAATCGGAAGTATCCGAAGAGGACATTGAGAGCCTGGCAGCCGGTCAAAGCCAGATGATGATCGAGTCGTTCGTGCAGCAAGGCTGGATCAAACGATCCGGTGCCCTGTTGAGCAGCGATATCACCTATAAGGCCGGTGAGTTGGTCGTTAACGAGACGATCCTGCCACTGGGGATGTTTTAAAAAGCATCGGATGATCGGTTGATTCGCTCGTAATGGGACGCTGGAAACCACCACCGCCCGCCTCTGCCCCATACATCACGGCAGCGGGCTTCGATACTCTGCAGGTGGAACTGAAATCGCTTTGGGTCCGGCGCGCCGAGGTCGTCAAAGCGCTCGCGGCAGCAGCAGCGGAAGGCGATCGATCCGAGAATGCCGAATATATTTATCGCAAAAAAGAACTCGGCAGCCTCGACTACCGTATTCGCTACCTGCAAAAACGCTTACCGAAACTGAAAATCGTTCCGCCGATTTCCGACGATGATGAGCGGCACGACCAGGTGTTCTTCGGCGCGAGGGTCACCCTGGGACGCAAGGAAAGTCAGGACGAGGTCGAATACAGAATCGTCGGCCCCGATGAAGCCGACGCGGCGAACGACTGTATCAGCATCGACTCCCCGCTCGCTCGCGCTATTCTGAAAAAAACCGTCGGCGATCAAGCAGACCTGGAACTCGAACAAGGCCGCCAGCAATTCATCATTAAGAAAATCCGCTATGGCTGACGGGGGCCCGGGATTCAAGAACCCGGGGGTCGGGCCCCATGCGTCAGGACTTTTCGAACAACAGGATAAATCGATCGGTTTTGCCGCGTATCGTCTTGTCGAACACGTTCTTGGTCCGTTCATCGTCCGGGTTGCGCAGCGCGTCACTGCTCTTAACAAACCGGAAGCCGTTACTCTCGATATCCTCCCGTGCGAACGCCTCGTCGATTCGATGGATTTCCTGCGTGACGCTATTGCCCGAACCATCGACCGCAGCGTGATCGACGACCAGCAACTTTCCACCCGGTTTAAGTGCCTTGCGCACCTGGGCAAAAAAATCGGGAACATCCACTCGCTCGAATCCGACGTCCGGGTTGTAATAATACAAATCGTGGTAAGACATCGACATCAGCACCGCATCGAGGCTCTCGGGCTCGAGCATAAGATCCGGAACTTCGCTCCGGAGCACCGTGATCGGCGAAATCGTGTTATCGATATAGCGCTCCTGCAAATACTTCTCGACCCATTTCGCATAGCCATAATTATTTTGCAGAATGACCGCGCCGCCGGGTCCCACGACACCAGCCAATAACTCCGAGTAATAGCCGCCGCCGGCAAAAAGGTCGATGACTGCCTGCCCGCTGTCGAGATCGAGCAACCCCAGTATTACGTCTGGCCTGGTGTAGGCGTCGCGTTTCCGATCCGCATCGGTGCGATTTTTGTTCGCGATCGCGCTGGTGATCGCTGCGTCGCTCGCCGAAACCGGTGACGCAGCACCCAATGCCAGCACGACACACACAACCAGAATCAGAGTAATCGGTTTCATCGCCCTTTCTCCCGTCCGGGGGTCTGACGACCCCCTAATCAGATAACCATCAATTAAATGCCGGCATGACGCGTTCGCCGATGAGCCGAATCGAGTCTTCCGGGTTTTCGTAGATTCGTAACGAGATATCCGTCAGGCCCGCGTCCTCGAATTGCTTAATCCGCTCGATCTCGTGATCAATGTCTTTGATCGCGGAAGTCGCCGAGCACTGGTCGACGAGCCGATTCAGAATATCCTTTGGTGTCTTCTTGATTTCGTTCGGATCGCGCTTGTAATACGCCATGTTAATTTCTTTGAGGTTGTCCCAGACGATTTGCATCTCATCTTCCGGCAGGATGCCGCGATGATAAAACTGCGGCCATGGCGTCGCCCGCATCGCCAGCCAGATCGCGGCTTCCGCGCGCGCATCGTCCTGGCTTTCCTTGACGTGCCAGGCCCAGAAATTCAGCAAGCGAAAACTGTCGTCAGAGCGGCCGATGCCCGCCTGCTCGGTCTGGATCACATCGTTGACGGCCGCGACATGTTCCGGCAAATGGTCGCCGAGATAAATGCCCTGCGCGTACTTCGCACTGGAGCGAATCATCTGTGGCCCGCCCGCGCAGACGTAAACTGGCGGTGGCGGCTGGGTCACCCAGGACGAGTGGTAATACTTCACCTCGTACATCTCACCCTTGTAGGTCACGGGTTCGCCGGTGGCCGCGGCTTCGATAATCTCCACGCACTCGCGCGCAGCGCGCACCCGGCGAACCGCCGGCAGGCCCATCGCGGTCGCGGTGCCACCGTCGCCGGCGCCGACTCCGATCTGGGCCCGCCCGCCGGAAATTTCATTCAGGGTCAGCAATGCATTCGCCATTTTCAAGGGATGAAGTTCATACGGCGAGACCGCGACCGGACCCATCCTGATCGTTTCGGTCGTGCGTGCCGCCTCAGTCATGTTGATGAAAGGGTCCCTGGAATCGTGCATATTCGACGTCCAGATACCCTCCATGCCAAAGGTTTCGGCCAGCCGTGCCAACTCCGCGATTCTCAGGTGCGAATTATTGGCCTCTAAAATAATGTGGAACTTCATTTCTGTCCTCCGAACGGGGGGTTGTTTAATTTGGCGGTTAATTTACAGCAAAAATGAGGCCGAGAGGTGCCCCAATCAGTTGTCGACCGCGTGGTAAATTCGATTGAAGCAGGCCTTGTTGCCGAAGCACTCCATTGTCAGCAGCGCCAGGTCGGCGCGCGTGACTGGGCCATTCACGCTGGTATCCTCGATCAGAGACGCCGTTCCGGTCGCCGGCGTGCCATCCAGCCTGACCATGCCATTGCGGATAATCGTATAGGTCGTCCCGCTCCCAATCAGCAATTTTTCCGCGCGCCCTTTCGCGAGCATGACATCCTGCATCCGGCTGAAATCGATCTCCGGGAACTCCTTCGCGTTATCGCCCGCACCGATCGAACCGTGGTAAAGAATCTGCGTAATATTACCAACGCTCACGCCGCGCAGAATATTGGCCATCGCGTCGTCGTAAAAAATACCGTCGTTGCCGCGCCGCGAGGTCGCATCGATCACATATCGGAAGTCGCCCTGCTCGAACGCCGCGATAACATCATCGGTGTCGAGTAAATCGCCGATGGCGTATTGGATATCAAGACCCGCGAGCCGCCCACGATCGGATGTCGGCCGGGCGAACACCGTGACCGGATAGCCAGCCTCGACGAGCAGCGCAACGATCGGCACGCCGAGCCGGCCCGTGCCGCCGAAGACGAGCACATCATTATCCGAGGCGAAAGCAGAGACGCTCATACACAGAATGCAAAACAATCCAGGACGCATATTGTTATTCTTCGTTTAACGGCGGGAAAATAGCACATCTATCGTTGCGGGTTTATATGTCTTGCGGGGTCAGGCCCTAAAATCACCTTATGCGCGTCAACGGGCGAAACTACCAGTCAATCTGGCTCAAACAGGACGATCCCGCGATCGTGCAAGCGATCGATCAGCGGGCCCTGCCCCACCGGTTTGAAGTCATGGACCTCGCCAGCTGGCGCGACGGCGAATTTGCGATCAAAGACATGGCCGTGCGTGGCGCACCGTTGATCGGTGCAACGGCGGCCTGGAGTCTCTATCTCGCCACGCGCGAGGCCGCGGAGAAAAAAGCCGGTCACGATTTTCTGCAGGACGTCGCGTCCGCGTTGATCGCTACCCGTCCGACCGCCATCAACCTCACGTGGGCCGTGAAGCGGATCGTGCAATCCATTGCGACGATCGATGATCCCGAACAACGTGTGACCGTCGCCCGGCAGGAAGCGGAAACGATCTGCAGCGAAGATATCGATATCAGTCGCCGCATCGGCGAACACGGCGTCGCACTGATCGAAAAAATCAGCTCGCAAAAGTCCGGCGCGCCCGTCAACATATTGACTCACTGTAACGCGGGATGGCTTGCCACCGTCGACTGGGGCACAGCCACGGCGCCGATCTATGTCGCCCAGGAGCGCGGCATCCCGGTGCATGTCTGGGTCGACGAAACACGACCCCGTAACCAGGGCTCACAACTCACCGCGTGGGAATTCAGCGAACAAGGCGTTCCGCATTCAGTCATCGTCGACAGTGCCGGCGGCCATCTGATGCAAACAGGCCAGGTGGACCTCCTGATCACGGGCACCGACCGCACGACCCGCGGCGGCGACGTCGCGAACAAGATCGGCACTTATCTCCAAGCGCTCGCGGCACACGACAACGGCATCCCGTTCTATGTCGCGTTGCCATCCACGACGATCGACTGGGACATTCACACGGGGGTCGGCGTCATTCCGATCGAGGAACGCGATCCGGACGAAGTGATCTTCGTGCAAGGGCACGACGGTGACACCATGCGTACCGTGCGTACGATCACAGAAGCAAGCCCGGTCAGGAATTTTGCCTTCGATGTGACGCCGTCGCGCCTGGTGACCGGCTTGATTACGGAACGCGGCATTTGCGCGGCCACCGAGGACGGACTCAGGCAACTCTTCCCGGAACACCCATGACCAGTCCACACGAGGTCGACGAAGGCTATATTAAATTCGAGTGCGTATTCACGCCTGGACCGCCGCCCGTAGCAGCACTATTGACAGGACTCAATTCGACGCGTCAGAAGATGTTCGAACTCGGGCTTCTAGGACACGATGAAAAGGATAACGTCGACTACGGCAACATCAGTATCCGCGGCCCGGCACCCGGCCAGATCATCATCACCGGCACCCGGACCGGACACCTGCCGCATTTAACGCCGAAACACTACGCCCTCGTGACCCACTGCGACATCGACGCGAACCGCGTCGAGTGCACCGGCGCGATCAAAGCCTCTTCGGAAACGCTCACGCATGCAGCGATTTATCACTTAAGCTCGTCTATCGGCGCGATCGTGCACGTGCATTCGCCGGTGTTATGGGAGCGCTTGAAGAATGTCGCGCCGACCACCCGGGCCGATGTGGCCTACGGCACTCCGGCCATGGCGCGAGAGTTTTCGCGCTTATATATAGAGTCTGAATTGCCAGAAAGATCCCTGGCCGTCATGGCCGGCCACCCGGCCGGACTGATCAGTTTCGGTACAACACCCCAGGACGCTGAAGCACCGCTGTTCAGGTGACTTCCCAATGTCCGCTGGTGTTGCATGGCCCGACTGAGATCGCCAGACATTTCGAACAGGTCGGGTCAGACCGTTCTGGCAACCAATTTATTCGACCCTCTCATGCAAAGACTGCTTAATAGATAGGCGCTGACGATAATCAGGACGAGGTAGTTATGTCCGATCGCCATTCCGAGATATTCAAGAAATCCGCCAATCGTTGCGCCAATAAGATTAGCACCCAGGTTGGCGGATGGATTCTGACTTGTTTTGAAAGTCGTCG
>SMVA01254042.1_pt1 | contig 12318 bp, 10 predicted proteins | sample 2456451 | NCBI WGS metagenome assembly SMVA01 (sample SAMN11095933, study PRJNA526329) | marine sediment metagenome | biome: Marine sediment; feature: Surficial sediment; material: Deep marine sediment; isolation source: Hadal surficial sediment | place: Pacific Ocean | collected 2014-05 | depth...
GGCGACGGTACGCGTAAAGACCGCATCGATTGGCGTGGTGAAGTAGTCAGCCCCTTCCAGAAAAAATGGTCGCGTTTCAGGAAAAAACAGCGCGAACTGATTATTGACGGCAACCTGCGGTACATCTGCCTCGACCTGCGGTACATCTGCCTCGACCTGCGAAAAGTCCGGGTTGATCGCCAGATTTACGGTCATGTCCGGTGTGATGCCCCATCGTATGCTTACGCCGACCTCGGACTCAGGATTGCTGTCGCCCAATGGCACGTTTCCGGGGTCGTCCGTGGTATCAATTTTCGATGCGGTTAACGTAGGAACAATTTCAAGGTCCTTACTCGGCTGCGCCCCTTCGAATCCTTCAATCTTGCTGAACTGACACAAATAGCAATTAATGTTTCGATCGCGCGCGTTATTGGAAAGTCGAAAACGATGCTCGCGCGGATACATACGAATCAGGTCAATGCCCCAGGTCTGCTTGCCATCGGCGCGCGGGAAGCGCAACTGGCTTAACGGAATCTCCATCTCGACGACATAACCGGTGCCGTGAATCTGACCGACTGAGTCCCATATAGCATTCCACGATGAATCTTCATTCTTGTTAATGTCATCATTCGTCAGGTCCATCTGCACGCCATATGGATTCGCAAAAAACTCAAATGCGCGCTGCCCGTCATTGTAAGTGTCGAGCACAATGCCGACGAAGTCGTCGTTCCAGGCGGAGTCGCGGTCTCTCAGATAGGCACGAATGGCCGACGGGTCTGGATCAGATGCCTTGAATGCGACAAACAGACTTTCGCCGTCCTCAATAAGAAATGCGATCGTCGCCACTTTAGCGACCGTATTCTCGCCTGGACTGGTTTCGATGTTGAGATGGATTTGGATGGCATCCAGCCAGGCATCGTCATCCATTACGCCGTCGATACTTATCGATTTGTCTGTTCGCGGTACATTGTTTAATGCCGATGCAGCTGCGCCAGAATCGGCCACTGCCATGACCAATGCACACAAGAATACGAATTTGGCCAGATAGCCCATTACCCTAAAAATTCCCCCGGCGGTTCCTGCTACTTGGATGCTATTGCAGGGCAAAAAGTTTGCTTTATTTTGGGGCTAGTTCGGGCGGCGGTGCCTGAGTTGCGATTACTTCGCAACAGCGCCCTGCAAAATATGATCTGCCGATCGTATCGCGAGCGCGTTTACGGTGAAAGTCGGATTGACGCCGCCGCAGGTCGGAAACAGTCCCGGTCCGGCGATGTAGAGATTTTGTATGTCGTGAACCTGGCCATAGCCATTGGTAACAGAGCGACGCGGATCGTCGCCCATGATTGTTCCGCCCATGATGTGCGTGGCGCCTTGCGGGCCGGTCCAAACCTCGCTGGCACCGGCGGCTTCAAATATTTTCTTGCCGTCCGCTAACGCCGCTTTCCACAATGCCGTCGATTTTTCATGATGCGAGTGAGAAATGTTGGCCAACGGGACGCCGAATTCGTCCAGCTTGGCAGAAAGTGTCACCTTGTTTGTAGCGACCGGCAAGCCCTCAACGACGGCGGTCATGGATGCAAAACCATGCGCAGCGCGTTGCATGAATTCCTGAAGTTCCGGCCCAAACAGGTCGGCCCGGGTCGTCGCAACGCCGAGCAGGTCGTTTGGTTTGACCGCGTTGGCGATCATCCATTGATAGCTGCCGAAGGCGCTTTCATCCGCATGTGTCATTTTCGGATAGCAGTCCTGATTAACCAACTGTCCACCGAACGCACCTTCGTAATATCGTGTCTCCTCGTCGAACAATCCGTAAATCAGTGCCGCGGAGTGGGACATGATGTATTTGCCGACGATGCCATTGCGGTTACCCAGGCCCTCAGGGTGTGATGCGTTGGCGGAGGCCAGAAGCAAGCGCGGATTCTGCACGGCAAACGCGGCCAGAACGATGACATCGGCAGTTAACACCTGCTCGGGTCCGCCGCCGGGGCGCACAACGACACCAATCGCTAAATCGCCGGATTCGTTTGTCAGGATTTTCGTAACCGGAGTATCGGTCGCCAAAACGGCGCCATGCGAGATAGCCTGCGGCAGATAAATCGTTAGCGGGTTCGCCAGTGCGCCGATCGGGCAGCCGGCATCACACCATCCATCCCATAAACAGGCAGGTCGTCCATGATAAGTCTCGGACGTAACAGCAAGTGGCAGCGGCGCAACCGATTTGCCAAGACTCTTAAATCCTCTGGCGATGATTCTGCCTTGTGCAAAAAGTGGCACCGGTGGCATTGGATACGGCGCGCCATCGGGACGCCAATGTTCTGCAACGGCATCGCCGGATATCCCCGCCTCTTGCTGCGCGATATCGTAGAAGGGCCTGAGATCGTCATAACGGATAGGCCAGTCCATGCCAACGCCATACCGCGATGACATCTCAAAATCTTCTTCGTGCAGCCGCGGCCATACAGCGTAGTGATGCATTGCGGCCCCACCGACACCGAAGCTTGCATTAAACGCATGCCCGACCGGATTCGCACCGTCCTCAAGAACCGGTGAACCATTCCACTTGAGCCGCCTGGCCCAAAGTGTGGAGCTGACCAGCTGTTCTTTCTTGCGTTCTGGACCCGCCTCCAGGATTAATACCTTCTTGCCTCCCTTGGCGAGGCGCGCAGCGAACGCGCTGCCGGCAGCACCAGAGCCGACGACAATGGCGTCAAATCGCTCATTGATTAGCGATTCGTCTAACATCATTCACCCCAGGGGGTCGGCGGGTCAATATGCGCAGCGTAGGGAATGCCGAGCTGGGCGAAGCCTTGTTTTGTTCCATAGGATACGTCGACCGCATCGCTGCGCAGCACGAAGTAGAAAAATTCTGGCGGCGGCACATCCCAATTCTCGATCGTCCCCGCCGAGATTTGAGAAATGAGCGATGCGCTCTGAGAGTCGTCGAGTTCCTCAACAGGCGCCTGGAATAATTCCGCCGCCGCTTTGGCCGCGGCGGCTAATCCTGCTTGGTAGAAACCAGTAAACGGTGCCGGTACGCCGAGGTACTTGATCATCAACATGCACTGGTCGGCGGGCGCATTCAATTGGTGATCGATATAGTGAGCCAGTCCGTCTTGTGCGCTCCCCGGTACTATTGCATCGCCAAGTCGCTCCAGGGCTGCCACCTGCGTTGTCGACAGAACCACGAATGCGACATCCGAACGTCTGGCTTGCGCGGGCGTCATTTCGCGCTGACAGCCAGCCACAGAAAAGGTCAAAAGTCCGATGCCGCTCAAACCGGTGCGATGCAAAAATGTCCTTCTGGACAGGCTCATATCGACAGCGACCAAAATTCGGCAGCTACCGCGCTATGCGATTCGCCAGACATACGCACAGATCGGTCTGTTCAAAATGCCCAACGAGCACTAATGCCATACCAGCGTGGCGGACGGTAGGATACTTCGTTACAACCACAAAGAACCGCGAGATCAAATCCCTGGATGCCCACGCTTTCATCAGTCAGGTTTCGAATATTGAAATTGAGCGACAAACCACTACTGTCACTTGCCCAGCCAATGCCGGCATTCACCATCGTGTAAGCATCGAATTTGTCGGCGTCGAAATTGCGTAAGTTATAAAAGTACTCATCGGAATAGCTGACATCGGCGCGGATGTGCAACATGCCGCCCAGGCCCTGCCATTCGTATCGAGCCAGGGCGGTTGCCTGAAACTCGGGTGCATAAGTTGGGTTCACGTCCCGCGGAGGCAGCGGGGAGCCATTGCGCAGCAGGAGATCTTTGACGGTCGCATCAAACTTGGCGACGCTCAACATCAGGTCCCAACCGTCGGCCGGAGATGACTGCAATTCGAGTTCAACACCGACATTGTCCGCATCAGCATTGATCACGACGCCGCCCACGCCCACGAACAAAAACGCCTGGTAGTCGGTGTAGTCGTAATAAAATACCGAGCCGTTCAAGCGTGTTCGACCTTCCTGGAAGGTGTATTTGAAGCCTGCTTCGTAGGAAAGCAATATCTCCGAATCGTATTGCAATGAGGCCACGCCCCCGGATCCAAGAAACGCGCCAAGCAGTGGTGCGTTAAAGCTTCCCGCTTTAACGCCTCGATTGACGCCGGCATAGACTAAGAAATCGTCATTGACATGCCAGTCAAGTTGTACTTTGCCGGCCCACAGGTCATCAGATGAACTCAAGCTTTCCAGAAACGGGTCTCCCGCGCCTGAAAAGTTTGGAATAAAGTCGCCCTCGTTGACGCTAAAGCTGTCGTTGGAAAAGAAGAAGCCGATGCCAGTACTGAAGTCTTTGTCTTCGCGAATGACTCGCAGGCCAAATGTTCCACTTAAGGCGTCGCTGAAGTCATATTCGATCTGTCCGAACAAACTAAGCGAATCTGTCTGCAGATCGGCGACAACGCCGATGTCCAGTGGAAAGACGAAGGCGCCAAGAAAGCTGTTCTCCGGCGCTTTGAGACCATTATCCGACATCGTATCGATGTTCAGGTAATAGAAACCCGCCACCCAATGCGAACGGTCGGTATCACCGCTGAGTCGTATCTCCTGCGTAATGCTGGTCGCATCAACGCCGGCATAATTCGCGAGTTGGTTGACCGGTGCCGAATCGACGTCGATGAACAACAACTTTTCGTAGCTCTTCCAGTCTGTAACAGAGGTCAGGAGGATGTCATTCGCGAACGTCCATTCCAGACGCACATTCAAACCTGTCGTCTCGGTGAAACCCTGATCCGAGAACGCAAAATCGCCACTGGTATCGAGACCGGGACCGTCAGGGTCCAGGTATCCGAAAAAATCGCCGCCCGGTACCGACCGTCCTGGCAAGCCAATTCCGCCACCGGGAATAAATGCGCTGCCCTCGAATACGTCACCGCCTGCATCTCCCGTACCCTGGATGCTCAGCCGGGTCTCACCGGGCGGTGTATCGATGACATTAATCAACTCGAAATTGGCATCGACAACGGCAATAGTCGATTTCGACTGATAGGGGCCAGTAGGGACGCGTCGCTCTTGGCGTAATTCGCTGATACACGCAGCAAAACATTATCGTTAATCTGGAAGTCGAGTGTGCCGCGCAACGCAATCGTCTCGTCATCACCCATATCCGCGCCTGCGCCAGGCCCCGGCGTGCCTTGCGGTGCGCCCAGACCGTCAAATACATCCAGCGGATAAAGATTGTTCAGATAACCGTCCTGCTGGTTGTACAAGATGGCAACTCGCCCCGCAACACGATCCCCAAATGGGCCACCGACGGCTGCTTCGAGACGAACCTGGGTCGCGTCTGAATTGCTGTCATACAGACCGTAAGTCACATCGGCGTAACCTTCGACCTTTTCAAAATTCGGCTTCCGGGAGATGTAATGCACCAGGCCACCGGTCGCATTCCTGCCGAACAGTGTGCCTTGAGGTCCCTTCAGAATTTCGACACGCTCGATATCCATAACAGCAAACGTTTGTCCTTGCGCGATCGCAAGATATCCTTCATCGAGATAAACCGCGTTGGGTGCTTCAACAATGTCATTAAAATCGTTTTGAGTGACGCCTCGAATGGTGAACTGAGTGTTTTGTCCGGCAAGATTGCCCGATATATGGACGCCGGGAACAAATGCAGCGGTGTCAAAGCTTTGAATAACGCCCATCGCCCTGAGTTGATCGCCGGTAAACGCGCTGATTGCGATACCAACATCCTGCATGTCCTGCTCGCGTTTCTGGGCAGTGACTACGATTTCTTCGAGAATCTCAGCAACTGCTGTGGCACTAAGCGCTGCGCCGACACATATAAGTACGGCTGCATTGCGAATCAATGACCTGATCATTTTGATACCCCCCCCGGCCTGTGCAAAATGGACTATGGTTTACTTCGATATTTGTTTAGGCTGTCTCAATCACTTATTAATTTAAAGGTTGATTTAAGCCTTAAATAGTACATAAAGCATTTTAAGTGTCAAGTAATTCCGGCGGCTGGAGCCCGCCCACAAGGGAGCACGCACTTTGAGCAAACGACGCATTAGCCTCGACAGGCACTGGCACCTGGCCACTGACGACTATGAAATCGGCATAACCGAGCTCGAATTCTCGATTATCCGTGTGTCCTCGGCATTCGAGCGCTGGCAATCAGATTGCCTTGCTTGTTGTATCGGACAGTCGTTTTCCGGGTCGGACACTGCCGTGTTGCACGTAATTCGCATGCACGATCGATCGAAAAGCATCTCGGAGATCGGTCGACTACTTAAGCGGGACGATCAATCCAACCTCCAATACGGCATACGAAAATTGCTGAAGGCCGGCCTGATTGAGAAGGCAAAAAACGGCGGCAGCAAGAAAAGTGTGACCTACCAGGTGTCAAAACTGGGTCTTGAAGTGACTGATAACTACGCATCCTTTCGGCGCGAATTGCTGGTGTCGCTGACCTCCGAAATGTCCGGTACACAGGATCTGGACGCCATATCCAAGGTGCTGAATCTGATGTCTGGTCTGTACGACCAGGCTTCCTGTGTTGCCGCAACCCACAAAGTGTCGCAGTAGGCCGCGCGCGTTACTTGCTCTCCCACTGGACCGTGCGTGACGTGTCGTCACTGATGAGCTTTTGATATTTTGCTTCAACCAGATTTCGTTTGATTTTCATTGTCGGCGTCAGCAAATCGTTCTCGATCGTCCATTCATCATTAACGATAACAACGCGAGCAAGCTTTTCATGCGACTCGAGCGTCTGGTTAACCGAGTCCAGCGAAGCGCTGAGGCTGCGCTCGGTCTCATCAACAGCCGAATTCTTGCCAGACTGAGACAACACCACCACGGCAACCGGCGCACGCAATCCCGATCCCATAACGCATATTTGTTCAATCAGGGGGTTGCCGGACATTTTGCCCTCTATAGGCACCGGGACGACATATTTTCCTTTTGCCGACTTGAACTGGTCCTTAACCCGACCGGTTATTCGAAATGACTGGGTATCCTCATTCCACTCGCCTTTGTCGCCGGTGTGAAAAAAACCATCGTCTGTGAACGATTCTTTCGTTAGCTCCGGGTCCTTGTAGTACTCGGTGAACAAGCCGGGCGCCCGGATAAGAATCTCGCCTTCGTCCGATAAACGAATTTCTGTGCCCTCGACCGGCACGCCGATCGATCCAACGCGCTCGGATCGGAACGGTGAATTCACGCATGACAGGCCGCTGGTTTCGCTCATTCCCCAGCCTTCGCCTATGTTGACGCCAATTTTCTCATACCACTTGAGCGTCAACGGAGAAATGGGTGCGCTGCCGGAGCCGAATCGCCGCGCATGAGCAAAACCCAGTTGCTCGCGAATTTTTCTGGCGACCATGGTTCCTATAATTGGAATCTTGAGCATGAAGGACAGTTTTCGCGGCGGAATCTTCGCGTGCACGGCCGATTGAAACTGTACCCACAATCGCGGCACCGAAATAAACATAGTGGCACGGGCGTGATGCAGGTCTCTTTGAAATGTGGCCAGCGACTCGACGAAGTAGCACTGACAACCGGAATATATCGCGGGACCCGCTGTGCAGGTGCGTTCCGTGATATGCGCCAGCGGCAAATATGAGAAGAGCCGGTCATTTGTATCAACGCCCGAAACCGCAATGGTCGCGTTACATGCATAGTGGTATGCACGATAAGAAATCACGACGCCTTTTGGCTGACCCGTACTGCCTGATGTGTACAGAATCGTCATAACATCGTCCGGACCGGGCTGACTCAGGTCCTGTAACGGTTCGTTGGAATCGATCAACGACCGCCACTCATGATCACAGCGCATACTTTCGTAGGGCATCGAGATTGTGATGACGCTCTCCGGTATCGCGTCTGCCGGCGACTGTGGGTCGTCAAGTTTGCCAACAATGACAGCCTTTGCATCGCTATGCTCAACAACGTGTGCAATGGTTCCACGACCGGCCGTTGGATATATAGGTACAGAAATCATGCCTGCCATCGCGATGGCAAAATCGGCCAGAAACCATTCGGCGCAATTTTTGCTGAGGAGCGCTATTTTGTCGCCGGGGACGAGCCCGAGACCAGCGAACGCAGCGGCCAGGCGCCGGGAAATATCCTCACACTGTGATCGCGTGTAGGTGTCCACCCGACCATCGACAGGTTGGTGCAGGAACGGGCGATCGGGACTGAGTTCAGTCCATTCCGCCAATGCCTGATGAGCAGGTTTGAACTTCGCCATACCGTCCCCGAGTGTGCTGATTATTGTTTTCTTGCATTATGCGTCATTATCGATACTCAGGTCACTTGCTGACCCGGTGCAAGAGCTTTTAGTATGATGCCCGGCGAGATCGCGCAGTAGTACTACGTATTGGCGAGTTCATTAATGCGTGAAAGCCTTGCCCAACAGTATTGGAAGAAAATCATGACATCGAAAACCCGATCTTTTGACCAGTGGATTCGCAGCGAATTCGTCGAGCTCAATACCGAACTCGAGGAGACATACTTCGCGCAATCTGACAGAGCAGCGGTCGAGTCCGTTGGCACGGACACAAAAAAGGCGCTGGCGGACGCGGGACGCGATCACATTGTATCGCTGCTCTTGGAAGGCAATACCGACGAAGGCTTCGATGAAGGTTTCGATCTGCTGGGCAATGTTGGCTTGTACATGGCGGCTTGCCGGCGTCACGATTTGACCGAGCCATCCCGTGAAAAGACCTCGCCGCTTGTGGAGGCCTCGGCGCTTGCCTTGCAGCTTGGTGCGTCGCTGGGCGTTACGCCTCGCTTTGCGACAAGCCACCTGTCCACACATAATTTAGCGATAGACGGATCCTACAAGTGCTTTACGTCGCTTGAGGCGGAGCGCGTATTCCTGGAATACAACACCCGATCGATTTTCGCTTTCAAGAGAGCCGCGGACGCGTTGGTGCGCACTCTGCCCATCGGCGTTTCTCATCCGGTGGCATACGATCTGTTGCTCGTCGCGAAAAATGCGTTGCAAGACGTTTTGGAAATCAATGGTGACTTGTTCAAGATGCTGGATACGGATCGGTTTTTTTACAGCGTGCGCCCTTACTACAAGCCATTCCGGGTAGGCTTGCATGAATACCGCGGAGCGAATGCCGGTGACTTCGCCGGTATCAACGAAATCGATATGCTATTGGGCTTGTGCCACGCCGATAACACGTCCTATTCTCAGCTGTTGGTCGACAAGTTCCTGTACATGATGCCCGAGGATCAGGCGCGACTGAGAGACTGCATGCGTCGCCAAAGCCTGCTCACAAGTTTTGTAGAACAAATCGATAACAGCGCGTCCTCGGACTGGTTTAAGAAAAACGCTGCGATATTTCTGGAAGTCTGTGAAGCACATGGGGCGACAGCAAAACAACATCACGATCAACTGGTCAGCCGTTTCATTGAGAAGCCTTCCGGCGATCTTGACGCGGCACACATGAAGAACATAACCGCGAGCGGGCCGCCATTGCCGGTTTTATTGCGTTCACTTGAAAAACTGCGCGACTTGAGAATGGCGGCAGAGCGCGACGACATACCGAGCAGTTACATGGCGATCCAGAAACTGAAAGCGAGCATACGATCCTGAATATTCGATCTCGCCTGCTGGACTTGCAAGAGCTCGCGGCGCCACTGGAATCGGATGCCGGCAGTCGGGCGGCAAACCTCGCCGAAGTTGCACATAACGCAGAATCGTTTATCGATGGATTACAGGCACAACCGGTTTACGTCGCGCCCGGCGATCGATCTCAAACGCTGGAGGCGATGAAGCTTTCGGCTGCTCCGGCGCCGTTGAGCGAAGTGCTGGAGATTTTCACCGAGCATGTTGAGCACAGCGGTCACAATCTTGGCTCCAGCCGCTTCTTCGCCTACATTCCGAGCGGCGGGCTATATGAAGCGGCACTCGCGGACTATCTTGCTGCGGTCACCAATCGTTACTCTGGCGTTGGCTACGCTTCTCCCGGCGCTACACGCATGGAAGAAACATTGCTGCGATGGCTTGCGGACCTGGTGGGTTATCCGGATACGTCCGAGGGTGATCTGACATCCGGCGGCAGCATGGCGGCGTTGTCTGCAATCATGGCTGCACGCGAGGCATTTGGCATCAAGAGTAAAACGGTCGCCAAACAAGTCGTTTACCTGACGTCGCAGACACATCACTCATTTCGAAAAGCGCTGCACATAACCGGTATGGGCGACTGTGTAATGAGAGAAGTTGAAACCGATGATGGTTACAGGATGCGGCCAGCTGCGCTACAGGACTCGATAACCACCGATCGAGCACAAGGGTTGTCACCCTGGCTTATCGCGGCATCTGCGGGCACCACGGACATTGGTGCAGTCGATCCGCTGGACGAAATTGCGGATATCGCCGAGAGCGAAAAGGTCTGGTTTCACGTGGACGCGGCTTATGGCGGCGCCTTTGCATTGTGCGACGAAGGCAAGGCCAGGTTAAAAGGCCTTGAGCGATCCGATTCACTGATTCTGGATCCGCACAAGGGCTTTTTTCTCCCAGGTGGGGTCGGTGTTGTCCTGGTCCGCGACGGCTCAAAACTGTTTAACGCCTACCATGCGCGTGCAGCCTATATGCAGGACATGGCCCAAGACCCGGAACGGTCGCCGTGCGACTACTCCGCCGAATTGACCCGCCCGTTCAGGGCGTTACGATTCTGGTTGCCGTTCAAGATGTTGGGTACAGCGCCGTTCGCCGCGGCCTTGGAAGAAAAGTTGCTGTTGGCGCGATACTTCCATGAACAACTCGCCACTATTGACGGTATCCAAACCGCACCTGCGCCAGACTTGTCGATTGTTACTTTCAGGTACGTTCCTGAATCACGTTGCGCTAATGAATTCAACAAACAACTGATTGATGCGATTCGAGTCGATGGCAGGGTGTTTCTTACCTCGACCACCATGGACGGCCACTATGTTATTCGCCTGGCTATTCTAGGCTACAATACGCACCTCGATGCAGTTGACACTGCGCTGACAGTAATCCGGGAAATGATTGCAATCGTCTCAGGACATGAATAGAAAAGCGCCATTCAAAGCTAAAACGGAATTCACAAACGCGTTTCCAGAAGTTTCTGGTAATACTATCAATGGGCTAGGTGAAGACCAACTGCGCCGACCCTCGCCTTTTTTCTGGCACCCACCGGCGCGACAGACACATGGCGAATTGCAACAAGTTGTAACCGACTATCATCGGCAGTCCGCTGCCGTTCGCAAGGAATTTTCGCCAAACCCACCGGGCGGTCGTGGGCCGAAACCAATCGAGCAAGCCGAACAGAAGATTGACAGGCCAGCCAGCGATTGGAGCAGTCAAATTAAAGATTTTGCCCTCGCAAACGAAAGCGATCTGGTGGGTATCACGACCGTCGAATCGCTTTATGTATACGAAGGCTACGAAATAGCCGAGCCATGGGTCATTACCATCGGTGTGGCGATGGGCTATGCGGAGTTGTCTCAGGCGCCACCATCCTTCGACAATCCGGCAACGGCCGTGGTTGTTGCAAAAGAATACAATCGAGCATCTCGGGCCTGCCGAAAACTGGCCAATTTCATTCTATCGCAGGGATATTATGCGAAAGCGTATCAAGGACCGTATGCGACGGCGCTGAACATGATTCCCGCTGCACTCGCCTCCGGATTCGGCGAGCTTGGCAAGCACGGCTCCATAATTAATCGCGAATACGGATCCGGCATTCGCTTGTCTGCTGTTACCACCGATATGCCATTGGTCGCCGACGATCGGGATGAGTTCGGTGCCGATAACTATTGCACGCGATGCAAAGCTTGTAGCAATGCCTGTCCTCCCGGCGCGATCGCTGATGAAAAGCAAGTCGTTCGCGGTGAGCGTAAATGGTACGTCGACTTTGACAAATGCATTCCGTACTTCGGGGAAGCGCTTGGTTGCGCATTGTGCCTGCCGATTTGCCCGTGGACGCGCCCGGGCAACTCCGGAAAGATCATCAATAGTTTGATCAGGCGACAAAAAGCACAGAACTAGCAGCCCGGCCGGTTGCCTGTGTAATGGCGTAGCTGGGTGAAATCAGATATCTTCGCCGACTATAGACAATAACCATATCTGCACGCGGCCGCCTGGATACTCGCCTAAGCAGACGCAACGTCACCAGGGAAATCCATGATGAGTACTTCTAACCTGCAGTTCGAGCACGAAAAGTGGTCATCGGAAACGGCATTTCTGCTAGCGGCCATCGGTGGCGCCGTCGGTTTGGGGAACCTGTGGCGATTTCCCTTTCTTGCCGGCCAGAATGGTGGCGGTGCGTTTGTTCTTATTTATATCGGCTTCGTCATCTTACTGTGCTTGCCGCTTGTTATCGCGGAGCTCGCGATGGGACGTCGCGGAC
>SMVA01467493.1_pt1 | contig 12314 bp, 8 predicted proteins | sample 2456451 | NCBI WGS metagenome assembly SMVA01 (sample SAMN11095933, study PRJNA526329) | marine sediment metagenome | biome: Marine sediment; feature: Surficial sediment; material: Deep marine sediment; isolation source: Hadal surficial sediment | place: Pacific Ocean | collected 2014-05 | depth 0-1...
ATCGCCCGCCGACCACTGGGGTTCTCCGTGGCGCAACAGCACGATCTGCGCGTGCGGCTCGGCGCGGTCCTGGGCCTCTCGTTCGGCGGTGGCGCCGCGCGGAGGCGGATTCTCAATCTTCGCTTGGCTCATCGGCATCGCTCGTCTGGCAGGCGTTGCTGCCCTTACTTTCCAGCGGATCGGGGCTTGCGGCGTGGAATGTAGAGGTCCGTGATTGTCCCTTCGAACATTTCAGCGGCGAAATTCAACGTCTCTGTGAGCGTCGGGTGGGCGTGGATCGTAAGCGCGAGGTCCTCTGCATCGGCACCGAGTTCCAGTGCCAACACGGCCTCGGCAATCAGTTCGCCCGCGTTTCGACCGACGATTCCCGCGCCCAGTAGGCGGTGGTCTTCCGCGTCGAAGATCAGCTTGGTGACGCCCTCGCTGCGGCCGATCCCCAGGGCGCGGCCGCTGGCCAGCCAGGGAAACGACACTTTCTCGAAGGCGATGCCCTTGGCCAGGGCTTCTGCCTCGGACAGGCCCATCCACGCGACTTCGGGATCCGTGTAGGCGACCGAAGGGATTGCCTTTGGGTCGAAGGCCGCGGGCAGTCCCGCGATGACTTCGGCCGCGGTCTTCCCCTCGTGGGTCGCTTTGTGGGCGAGCATGGGTTCGCCGACGATGTCTCCGATCGCGTAGATGTGCGCAGCGTTGGTCCGCATCTGGTTGTCGACCGCGACGAATCCGCGATCGTCGACGGCGATGCCCGCTTTGCGTGCGTCGATTGCGTGACCGTTCGGGCGGCGGCCCACCGCCACCAGCACGCGATCGAATCGGTCGGATTCGGGAGCGTCGCCGCCCTCGAAGCCGACCTCCAATCCGTCCTGCTGCGGTTTGATTCGCGTGACCTTCGTGCCGAGGAAGATGTGCTCGTAGCGCTTGGCGATGCGGTCTTGCAGTGGCTTCACGAGATCGCGATCACAGCCCGGGATCAGCTCATCGGTCAGTTCGACGAGTGTGATCTTCGACCCCAACGCGTCGTAGACCGCGGCCATTTCGAGGCCGATGATGCCGCCTCCGATTACGAGCAGTCGGTCGGGGATCTCTTCGAGCAGCAAGGCATCCGTCGAGTCCATCACACGCGGGTCGTCCTTGGGTATTCCGGGGAGTTCGACCGCCTGCGAGCCGGCGGCGATGATGCAGTCGTCAAACGAAATGGTCGTCGTTCCCTCGCCGGTTTCGACCGAAACCTGATCGGCGGCGCTGAATCGGCCGCAGCCCTGAAGAACGCTGACGTTGCGCCGATCCGCGAGTCCAGCCAAGCCCTTGGTGAGGTCGCCGACCACGCGATCCTTGAAGGCGCGCATCCGGCCGAGGTCGAAACTCGGCTCGCCGAAGTCGACGCCGCGATCGTGGAGTTCACGGACTTCGTTCACGACTTCCGCGATGTGCAGCAGCGCCTTCGACGGTATGCATCCGACGTTGAGGCAAACTCCGCCGAGTTGGTCGTAGCGTTCGATCAATACGACCTGTTTGCCGAGGTCCGCAGCCCGAAAGGCCGCCGTGTACCCGCCCGGGCCGCCGCCGAGCACGACGACCTCAGCGTGTCGATCCGACGGCGTGAAGCTTCTCCGCGATGCTGGAGCCGGTGCCTCCACAGCCTGTGTTTCAACGGGCGGCGCCTGTTGGAGGGGCGCGTCATCGATCGACTCTGATGGAGAGGTGCTGGCCGCGGAGATTGACTCGGTTGGGGAAGCGCTAGCCGCGGAGATCGACTCGGTTGGAGAGGCGTCAGCCGTGGAGATGGGCTCGGTTGGAGGGGCGTCAGCGGTGGAGAGGGGCTCGGCGGGGGCGGGCTGTGGTGAATCCGCCGCCTCGAGCCGAAGGATCAGGGATCCCTCCGAGATCTGGCTGCCCAGTTCGACGCAGAGTTCCCGAATCACTCCGGCTTGCGGAGACGGAATTTCCATCGAAGCCTTGTCGCTCTCGATGGTGATCAGCGAATCGTCCCGCTCGACTCGATCCCCGGCGGACACCAGGACTTCGATCACTTCGACGTTCTCGAAGTCGCCAATGTCGGGAGTCACAATTTCGACGATCCGGCTCATCTGCGCCTAGAGGACCAGATTGCGGACGTCTGAGAGGACGTCCGCAAGTTTGCTGGTAAAACGGGCGGCCGCCGCCCCGTCGATCACGCGATGATCGTAGGAAAGCGAGAGGGGTAGCATCAGCCTCGGGACGAATTGATCGTCTCGATAGACCGGTTTTAGAACGTGTCGAGAGATACCGAGAATCGCAACCTCGGGCCCGTTCACGATCGGGGTGAACGCCGTCCCGCCAATCCCTCCGAGACTCGAGATGCTGAAACAACCGCCGGAAAGGTCAGCCTGGGTGAGTTTTCGGTTGCGGGCCCGCTCGCTGATCTCGGCGAGTTCAGCGGCAAGATCGAAGAGCCCCTTGCGGTCCACATCGCGCACGACAGGCACCACCAGTCCGTTGGGGGTATCGACCGCGATGCCGATGTGGAAGTAGCGCTTGAGGATCAAATTTTCGCCGCTTTCGTCGAGAGAGGCGCAAAACTGCGGGAACTCTTTCAAGGTACTCACGACTGCCTTCATGATGAATGTGAGCGCCGTGAGTTTGACGCTCCGCTTTTCGCCCTCGGCCTGCTGAGACTTTCGATAGACCTCGAGTTCCGTGATGTCCGCTTCGTCGAATTGGGTGACGTGAGGAATCGTGACCCATGAGCGGTGCAGCGATTTTGCGGCGATCTTGCGGAGGTTGCTCAGCGGGGCGATTTCGATCTCGCCGAACTCCGAAAAATCGATTGATCGTGCGGGCTCGACCTCGAGGGCATTTTCAAGACGCTGTGGCGCTCCGCCTTGCTGGAGCGCGCGCTGGATGAAATTCTGGACATCCTGCTTGACGATTCGACCCTTGCTGCCCGTCCCCAGGATCAATTCGAGGTTCGCCCCGAGTTCGCGCGCGAATCTGCGCACGGAGGGGCTCGCGTGAGCGGTTCGAGCGGTCGGGGCTGCGGTTGCGGGGTGCGGCGGAGGGGAGGGTGGCGCGGCGGTCATTCGCGCGGGCTGCGCGGCGCTCGCAGGGGGCCCGTCGTTTGTCTCGGGTCTGTCGTTTGTCTCGGGTCTGTCGCCTGTCTCGGATTTGTCGCTTGCCTCGGGGTTGACGACTTTGCGCGAAGCGGCCATCGGTGTTGCGTCTGTCTCGGCGTCCGATGTGGTGATGCGGGCGAGCAGTGCTCCCTCGCTGACGCGATCCCCCACTGAGACAGAGACTTCTTCGATGACGCCGTCGAAGGGGCTCGGGATCTCCACCGAGGCCTTGTCGCTTTCGATCGTCAAGAGGGAGTCTTCGCGTTGGACCGAGTCGCCTGCGGAAACCAGAACTTCGATGACTTCGACGTTTTCGAAATCACCGATGTTCGGAAGCCGGATTTCCTGCTTGCTGGCCACCCATCATCTCCAACAGAGCGCGCTCGGCGAGCGAACTCCGCATCACCCGTTAAACGGTCACCGGGTTGGGCTTCTCTGGATCGACACCGTATTTATTCATCGCGTCGGTCACCCACGAGCGGGGAATCGCCTGGCGATCTGCCAGCGCGCTCAAGGCGGCGACAGCCACGTAATACTGGTTGACTTCAAAGAAGTAACGCAGGCGGCTTCTGGAATCGCTGCGTCCAAAACCGTCGGTCCCGAGCACGTGGTAGTCGGTGGGCACGTAGTTGCGGATCTGCTCTGCGTGGAGCTTCATATAATCCGTCGCCGCAATGACGGGGCCTCGCTCGCTATCGAGGCACTCCGAAACGTAGTTCGAGCGGGGCTCGTCTTCCGGGTGGAGGCGGTTCCAGCGCTCGGCGTCGAGACCGTCACGCCGCAACTCGTTGAAACTCGTCACGCTCCAGACATCCGAGGCGATCTCGAAGTCGCTCTCGAGCAGGGCTGCCGCCCCGAGCACTTCACGCAGGATCGCGCCACTGCCGAGCAATTGAATCGAGAATTTCGCATCCGGTTTGGCGATCTGAACGCGATGCATTCCGCGCAGGATGGCCTCTCGGACACCTTCGTGATCGGGCATCGGCGGCTGGACGTAGTTTTCGTTCATCACCGTCAGGTAGTAGAAGATGTTCTCCTGCTCGACGTGCATCCGCCGGAGGCCGTCGTGGATGATCACCGCGAGCTCGTACGCATACGCGGGGTCGTAGGCGACGCAATTCGGGATGGTCGAAGCGATCACGTGGCTGTGGCCGTCCTGATGTTGGAGGCCCTCGCCGGCCAACGTGGTACGGCCGGAGGTGCCACCGAGCAGAAACCCGCGCGCCTGCATGTCACCAGCCGCCCACGCGAGATCTCCGATGCGCTGAAAACCGAACATCGAGTAGTAGATGTAAAAGGGGATCATCTGGATGCCGTGATTGCTGTAGGATGTCGCCGCTGCAGTCCACGACGAGAAGGCCCCGGCCTCGCTGATACCCTCTTGCAGGATCTGGCCCTTCTTGTCTTCGCGGTAGAACATCACCTGATCGGCGTCGACCGGATCGTAGAGCTGCCCGAGTGACGAGTAGATCCCGATGGTTCGAAACAGCCCCTCCATCCCGAAGGTTCTGGCCTCGTCGGGGACGATCGGCACGATGTTCTTGCCGATGTTCTTGTCCCGCAGGAGCAGCGTGAGCATCCGGACAAACGCCATGGTGGTGGAGATTTCCCGATCGCCAGATCCCGCGAGCAACGGCTCGAAGATCTCGAGATCCGGAATCGTAAGGACCGGGGCGACCTCTCGTCGGGTAGGCAGATAGCCGCCGAGCGCCGCGCGTCGCTCGTGGAGATATTTGTTTTCTGCGCTGTCTTCAGGGGGGCGGTAGAATGGCGCCGACTCGACTTCGTCGTCGGGGATCGGAATTCGATAGCGATCGCGAAACTTCCGAATCGATTCCCCCTGCATTTTCTTCGCGGAGTGGGTCGTCATCGCGCCTTCCCCGATCTCGCCGAGGCCATAACCCTTGACGGTCTTCGCGAGTATCACGGAAGGCTGATCGACCGTGTTGACGGCGCGGTCATAGGCGGCGTAGACCTTGCGGGGATCGTGTCCTCCGCGGTTGAGCGACCAGATCTCATCGTCGGTCATATGCTCGACCATCCGGCGCAGCTCGGGGTCCTTGCCAAAGAAGTTTTCGCGCGTATAGGCGCCACCCTTGTTCTTGTAGTTCTGATAATCGCCGTCGAGTGCCTCTTCCATTCTGCGCAGGAGTCGACCGTCTTTGTCTTTCGCGAGCAGCGGATCCCAGCGCTCGCCCCAGATGACCTTGATGACGTTCCAGCCCGCGCCGCGGAAGACCCCCTCGAGTTCCTGGATGATCTTGCCATTGCCGCGCACGGGTCCATCGAGGCGCTGCAGGTTGCAGTTGACGACGAAGATGAGGTTGTCGAGTTGCTCGCGCGCGGCGAGGGAGATCGCGCCGAGCGACTCTGGCTCGTCCATTTCACCATCTCCGATGAGGGCCCAGACCTTGCGCCCCTTGGCCTCGAGAATTCCGCGGCTCTCGAGATATTTGAGAAAGCGCGCCTGATAGATGGCGAGCATCGGGGTGAGGCCCATCGACACCGTCGGGAATTGCCAGAAGCTCGGCATCAACCACGGGTGGGGGTAGGAGGAGAGGCCGTCGGTCTCGACCTCGCGACGGAAATTGCCCATCTGTTCCTCGGTCAGTCGCCCTTCCAAAAAGGCGCGCGCGTAGACGCCGGGCGATGAATGCCCCTGGATGTAGACGAGATCGCCATCGCACTCGTGCCCGGGCGCGCGCCAAAAATGATTGAAGCCGACTTCGTAGAGCGTCGCCGCGGAGGCGAAGCTCGCGATGTGGCCGCCGTATTCGGCGCTGAGTCGGTTGGCCTGGACGACGATCGCCAGCGCATTCCAGCGGATGAACGAACGAATTCGGTACTCCAACCCCGGTTCACCCGGCATCTCCGGTTCTTCGTCCTTGTGGATCGTGTTGACGTAGGCGGTCGTCGCCTTATAGGGCAGGTGGGCGCCGGAGCGCCGCATCTGATCGATGAGCCGTTCGATCAGGTAATGGGCGCGCCCAGTCCCTTCCTTCTGGTAAACCGATTCGAGTGCTTCCAGCCACTCTTGGGTTTCCTCGGGATCGATGTCGGGCTCGATGTTGATGGATTTAATCGACATTCCGATCGCTCTGGCTGACTTCTGACTTCAAGTGGAAGCGCCGAGCGCGCGCTGCGGCGAGCTGTTGGAAATCTTCGTCGGCGTGATAGGAGGAACGTGTCAACGGAGATGAGGAGACCATCAAGAACCCCTTTTCTCTCGCTGCGCGCGCGTAGTCTTCGAACTCTGCCGGTGTGACGTAGCGCTCCATCGGAAGGTGCTTCTGGCTGGGGCGCAGGTACTGACCGATCGTGATGAAGTCGACGTCTGCTTCGCGAAGATCGTCCATCAAGGAGAGGACTTCGTCGGGTGTTTCACCGATCCCGACCATGATCCCAGATTTGGTAAAGATCGTCGGTACCAACTCCTTGACCCGACGCAGTAGGTCCAACGAGTGGCGGTAATCAGCCCCCAGGCGGGCGACCCGGTACAGCCGCGGCGTCGTTTCCAGGTTGTGGTTGTAGACGTCTGGGTGGGCGGCGGCGACCCGTTCGATCGCTCCCTCCTTGCGGAGGAAGTCAGGCGTGAGGACCTCGATGCTGGTAGCCGGCGCTGCTGCACGGATTTCCAGAATGCAGCGCTCGAACTGCTCGGCGCCGCCATCTGGGAGGTCGTCGCGGTCGACCGAGGTGATCACGATGTGGCGAAGCCCCAGCGCCGTGACCGCGCGGGCCAAGCGCGCCGGCTCCTCTCGATCGAGCGGGTCTGGCCGGCCCGTCTTGACGTTACAAAAGCCGCATTTACGGGTGCAGACGCTGCCGAGAATCATCACCGTCGCGTGCTTCGCCGACCAGCACTCGCCGATATTCGGGCAGGCCGCCTCTTCGCACACCGTGTTGAGCTTCAAAGAGCGCATCAAATCGCGGGTTTCGCGATAACCGGACGAACTCGAAGCCGCTCGGACCCGGATCCACGGCGGGCGTCGCTGGGCGCGCCGATCGGCATTGGCTCCCAGCTGGATCTGAACCAGATCCTCAGTCTGAAGCGAATTTCTAGACATCGCCGACTTACCCCCCTCTGCGCGGCGTGCGACCACACTAGAGTATTCCAAAGCCATCGAAATCCCCATCATTTCGACCGGAATCCCGGATTTCGGCCCGCTTGGATGGCAGCTCCATTCCAGCGAGAAGCGGTTGTTATGCTCCGGGCCTCCCCCGTTTCGTCGATTTGGGGGTCACCTGCGTATCGGCGTGCAGCCCGAATATCAGGAGGCGTGAGCGACGCCAGCAGCGCGACAAGCAATGAATCAGAGGAGCCAATGAATCAGCCGATCGGCCCGGGCGCTTCCCGTCGAAATCGCCATCACCTGAACATCCCGCGCTACCGGATCCTCACGCTGGTGACGCTGTTCATCTGCAATCTCTATCGGAACTACCGACGGATGGTCACCTGCAACGAGCTACTCGGGCGGTCCGGGTTCAGCGGGTGGACCTGGGCGAGATCCTCGGCTGGTTGCCCGGATCTGCGTTTCGCACCTGGACGGGCCTTCCGTGCCCCGGCTGTGGGATGGGGCACGCGCTGATCCACCTCTCCCGGCTCCAGTGGATCGCCGCAGTCGGCGCGAACCCTGCGGCGCCTTTCCTCATCGTGGCGATGCTGGTCGGTGCGCTGCGAAGCGCGCCGGACGCCGCGGTGCGCTGGATGAATCCCGTCTCGGCCGCGTTCTGTCTGGCGGTGGTCGTGGTGACCTGGCTCGGGCGGGTTCTGCCGATAGCCGGGGGGGCGGCGCCGGGCCTCTAGAACAGCGACGATTGGGTCGCCTTGTGGGTGCGAGCTGCCTTGCTCGCCTTGCTTCTCGGCTTCGTTTTGGCGGTGCCGCGTCGCGCCGACTTGACACTCTTGACGGGTTTTGGTGCCAGCCGTACGCCGCGCGCGGTCGTTCCTGTCGTTTCGAGCTTTGAGAGATCGAATTTACCCGCCTTCACGCGCTGGCGCGGTACCGGCGCGAACTCGAAGGCGACCACACCGGCCTCATCGGGTGCCAGCAGCAGATCGATTTTGCCGGCTTTGTCCTTGATCAGCTGATACTCGCGGTTGCGGATGAACTTGTCGATCCAAATCCGCTTGCCGTAGAGCATCTTCGCGCTGTCGCGGTAGACCACGGTGAACTCTGCGCCGCGATCGGGATCGAAGGTCGCGCAGTGGATCAGTCGCCCGGTAAAGAGGATCTTTTCGGGCGGCGTCATGATTCGGTAGCTGCCGTCACTCGAGATTCCGAGAACGAGATCGTACTCGCCGACCGACAGGGTTGGTTTGTCGGCCTTCACCGACGACCCGAAGAACCCGGTCTTGCGGTCGTAATTGAGCTTGATCGTCTGTCGGGAAACGACCTTTTTGTCGATCGCATCGAAACTCTTCGTCGCGGTCCGGCGCGGAAAGTCCTTCCCGTAACGCTTGATGAAACCCTTGACGGTATCGATGACTGTACGCGTCAGATGTTCGAGCTTTGCGGTGACCTCGATGAGCTTCGCGTCGATTGCTTCGATTTCGCCTCGGTTCTTCGCCCTGTCGTAGGCGGAAATCCGACGAATCCGCAGGGCCAGCAGATTGGTGATGTCGTCATCACCCAACGGGCGGATGAGTTGGTCCGCGTACACCTGCATGCCGTCTTTGACTTCTTTTCGCACCGCGCGATCGGTCTTGGCAGTTTCGATCCGGCGGTAGATCTTGTGCTCGACGAAGAGGGCCTCCAGGGTCAGCCAGTGCTTGCGCTCGAGCAGCTGCTTCTGCTCCCATTCGAGTTCGGCTCGGATCTGTTCACGGAGGTTTTCGGTGAGTTCGCGCAGGACTGCGGTCGCCGACAGCTGGACGGGGCGCCGGTCGCGAATTAGGACGATGCTCGATGTCACCGAAACGCTGCAATCCGTGTACGCGTAGAGCTGCGGAATGACTTCCTCGGCAGTCGCGCCGCGCGATAGCACGAGTTCGATCTCGGCCCGATCTGTCGTGTAGTCGTGAATCGTCGCGATCTTGACCCGGCCCTTCTGGACCGCGGTCTCGATCGAGGCGATCAAGCTCTCTGTCGTGGTCGAATAGGCGAGCTCGCTGATGACGATGCGCTTTGGATCCGGCGCGCGGAGTCGGGCCCGAATCTCGACCTTGCCTCGACCGTCGTCGTACTTCGAGACGTCCGCAGTGCCGCCCTGGGGGAAGTCGGGTTCGAGTTCGATCTCCTCGCCGTGGAGCAGGGCGATCTGCGCCTCCCAGAGCTCCACGAGGTTGTGGGGCAGGATGCGGGTCGCCATTCCGACAGCGATGCCTTCGGATCCGAGCATCAACGCGATCGGAATCTTTGCCGGGAAGGCGATCGGCTCCTGGTTGCGGCCGTCGTAGCTGGCTCGAAATTCAGTGAGGTTTTGGTTGAAGATTGTTTCCAAAGCCAGCGGTGTAAGACGACATTCGATATAGCGCGGTGCCGCTGCGGGATGCCCGGTCAGGATGCTGCCGAAATTTCCCTGCTTGTCGATGAAGTAGTCCTTGTTGGCCAACACGACCAGGGCATCGCCGATGGCCGCGTCGCCATGGGGGTGCAGCTTCATGGTCTCGCCGACCACGTTGGCGACCTTGTGGTAACGACCGTCGTGCATCTCGAAAAGGGTGTGGAGAATCCGGCGCTGAACGGGCTTCAGGCCGTCTCGCAGGTCGGGAATCGCGCGATCGAGGATCGAGTAGCTCGCGTAATCGATGAAGTTCTGCCGCATCAGATCATGAAGCTGAGACATTGCGAGTCCCTAGATCACATCGGTCGCGAGGTTGTCGACGATGAATTGCCTGCGCTCGGGCGTGTTGCGCCCCATGAAGAAGTCGAGGCACTGGGTGACTTCACCGAGGTTGCGAATCATCACCGGTGAAATTTGCATGTCGTCGGAGATGAAGGGCGCAAACTCGTGGGGGCTGATCTCTCCCAATCCCTTGAAACGAGTCGTCTCCGCGCCGCGCACGGCTTCGAGCGCTTCGTCTCGCTCGGCCTCGGAGTAGCAATAGCGGGTCTCCGTTTTGTTCCGCACCCGAAACAGCGGCGTTTCGAGGAAGTAGAGGTGGCCTCTGACGACCAGATCCTCGAAATAACGCAGGAAGTATGTGAGCAGCAGGTTGCGGATGTGCATGCCATCGACATCCGCGTCGGTCGCGATCACGACCCGGTTGTAGCGGAGCCCTTCGAGACCATCCTCGATCCCGAGCGCCTTCATCAGGTTGTAGAGCTCTTCGTTCTTGTAGATGGCGTCGCGCTTGAGGCCGTGGCAGTTCAGCGGCTTGCCGCGCAGTGCGAAGATGGCCTGGGTGTAGACGTCTCTGCTCTGGACCATGACGCCAGCGGCCGAATTCCCCTCGGTGATGAAGATCGTGGTCTCGTTGCGCCGCTTGGCACGGGGCTGGTCGTAGTGAAACTTGCAGTCCGTGAGCTTCGGAATCCGAATCGCGATTTTCTTGGCGCGCTCGCGCGCGTCCTTCTTGATCGAGGCGAGCTCTTTGCGGATCCGCTCATTGGTCTTGATCTTCTCGATCAGCCGCTCGCCGGCTTTGGGATTCTGATGCAGCCAGAGGACCAGCTGTTCCTTGACAGCGGGCACGATCCAACCGCGCACCTCGGTGTTTCCCAATTTGTTCTTGGTCTGACTGTCGAACACGGGATCCTGAAGGCGAATGCTCACGGAGCCGACGATTCCGTCGCGGACGTCGTCTCCGGAAAAGCTCTGGTTGGCGAACTCGTTGACGCCCTTCAAGATGCCCTCTCGGAAGGCCGCCTGGTGGGTGCCGCCATCGTTCGTGTACTGGCCGTTTACGAAGCTGAAGTAGGTCTCGCCGTAGTTGTGGGTGTGGGTGAACGCGAATTCGAGCCGCTCCTGGCGGCTGTGGATGATTTCGTAGAGCGGTGGTTCGTCGCCGATTTCGTGACCCAGAAGGTCTGCGAGTCCACCGGCACTGTAAAAGCGCCGTCCGTTGTACAGGATGGTCAGGCCCGCGTTCAAGTAGGTGTAATAGCGGAGCCGGTTTTCGATGAACTCTTCGTTCCACGCGAAGGTGTCGAAGATCTCGCGGTCTGGCGTGAAGCGAACCAGGGTGCCTGACGGCGTTTCGGCGTCGCGGCCTTTCTGGTTCTCTTGGAGCACGCCACGCTCGAATCGAGCGGTGCGATAGCGCCGTTCTCGCCAGCTGGTCGCTTCGAAGCTCGCCGAGAGTGCATTGACGGCCTTGGTGCCCACGCCGTTCAATCCAACAGAAAATTGAAAGACGTCATCGTTGTATTTCCCGCCGGTGTTGATCCGGCTGACGCAGTCGACCAGCTTGCCCAGGGGAATCCCGCGGCCGAAGTCGCGTACATTGATTTCGTCGCCTTCGCGATCGATTTCGATGACCTTGCCTTCACCCATGATGAATTCATCGACGGCGTTGTCGATTACTTCTTTGAGCATGACGTATATGCCGTCGAGAGGGTGGCTTCCGTCGCCGAGGCGGCCGATGTACATCCCGCTGCGCAGGCGGATGTGCTCGAGTGCGTCGAGCGTCTGGATCGCGCTCTCGTCGTAGGCGGTTCGCCGGGAAGCCATGGCCTCGAAATTTTCCAGGGGGGAGCGCGAAGGGTGGAGGATCTGCCGAAATCGTCAAGAGCGCGACTCGGGAACCTCTCCATTGCGCCCGGCGCGCGATTTCACCACTCTTTGGCGTGGCGCTGATTGCAGTGGTGGAGGGATTTCAGATGGGTCCGGATCTGATCGGGTACGTTGTCGCCGCGGGGCTCGCGGTGGCGTTGGCAGCGTTCTTCCTCGGGCGTGTGACGGGCCGGGGTGCGATCCGTCGACGTGAACTGGAAGAGCAGTTGGCGAATGCGCACGAAGAACTCGCCGGCCTCGCGGCGGAAGTGGAGGGTCTTGTCGACCAACTTCGGGCGGCTCGGGAAAAGCACGAAGCCTATCGGCTGAGCGTCGTGGATCACTTCGCGGGGACTTCGGATCTCTTGCGCGATCTGACCGTTCAGTATCGATCCGTCTACGAACATCTCACGAAGGGCGCGAGCACGTTGTGCCCCGAGGGATTTGTGGGGCTCACAGAGGGTCTACCGGTTCCTGAAATTGGAGAACGATCTACGCCAATGGAGGGTGAGGAAGAAGCCGGATCCTTCGAGCCAACGGAGCCTCGCGCGGTAGAAAGCGAAT
>SMVA01317617.1_pt1 | contig 12312 bp, 10 predicted proteins | sample 2456451 | NCBI WGS metagenome assembly SMVA01 (sample SAMN11095933, study PRJNA526329) | marine sediment metagenome | biome: Marine sediment; feature: Surficial sediment; material: Deep marine sediment; isolation source: Hadal surficial sediment | place: Pacific Ocean | collected 2014-05 | depth...
GGTAGCGATAGCGTATCCCGGCAACCTTCACTTCCAGTAATTGTTGCTCACCGAGCCAGTCGAGTGCCCGTATGAGTCGCTCGCGTGTGGTCTTGAGGGTAGCCGCTGCCTGCGCCAGATCGAGACGGAACCATGTTCGTGCTTTAACCGCCTGGCGAAATAGGCGAGCGAGAAATTCGCGGCGTTCTCCTTCGAAACGGGACAAGATCTCTTTTGAACTGAGCAGGGGTTTGAATTGGTAGTCGGCGTAGAATGGGGTGCTAGAGAGCAGGTAGCCGTCAAGTTCGAGGTAGGTGAGCACAGTACGCAATACCAGTGGGCGGATATCGTGTTCTAACGACAGCTTGTCAAGGCTGACATCGAACGCAGTGCCCAGCGAGAAGAGCTCTGCAAGCAGGCTATGCAGCGCCGATTCATCCGGCGTATCGCCATAAATGAAGTTCTCCAGAATATTTAGATCACTGGGACACACCAGCATTCGACAGATCGAGGATCCCCCGTCGCGGCCGGCCCGACCGATCTCCTGGGAATAATTCTCCAGAGATTTGGGCAGGTTGTAGTGATAGACGGCGCGGATGTTGGACTTGTCCACGCCCATACCGAAGGCGATGGTGGCCACGACGATGGCGTTGTCAGACGCCATGAACCATTCTTGTACGCGGCTCCGGTCGTCGGACTTCATGCCCGCGTGGTAGGCGCGAGCAGGGTGACCGGTATCGGCCAGCATCTGTGCGAGGGCTGTGGCGGTTCGCTGCAAGGTAACATAGACGATGGCAGGTCCCGGTGGGTTGTCGCGGATCGCCGCGACTAACGCCTGGTCACGCTCTGTTTCGTCGACCACGGTCATATCGAGTACCAAGTTGGGTCGATAAAAGCCCGTGCTGGTGGCGCACTCTGGTGCGATTTTGAATAATCGACAGATGTCTTCCAGCACCCGCGGCGTTGCGGTGGCGGTTAGTGCCAGTACGCGATCGGCGCCGTATTCACGTGCGAAGCCAGCAAGTTTCAGATAGTCCGGACGGAAATTATGGCCCCATTCCGAGATGCAATGGGCCTCGTCCACTGCAAAGAGCGAGATTGGTACTTGCCTTAGGCTCTCGCGGAAGCGCTCGTTGTTGAATCGCTCCGGTGCGACGTAGAGTAAGCGCAGTGAACCATTGCGCAGTTGCGCCATTACCGCTCGATATTCTTCCGGGCCGAGGCTGGAATCTAGTCGTGATGCGTTGATACCGCGTTTGGCCAGGGCGTCGATCTGATCCTTCATTAGCGCGATCAACGGTGAGATGACCAGTGTGATCCCGGGTAGCAATAGCGCCGGTAGCTGGTAACACAACGATTTGCCGCCGCCGGTCGGGAAGATGGCCGCGGCCGAATGTCCATCTAACAGATGCTGAATGACCTGCTGCTGTCCGGGGAGCAGTTGGTCGAAACCAAAATGTTCCTGCAGGGTTGCTTGAATCTTGTCGATCATGCGGACCTCCTGTCCTGTGTGGGGCGCCGGTTCCTGTGGCGACGGTTGTGAGTTCGGTCGGAGGATAGCATTTCTACTAATCGGCCACGATTGTCACTTTCTAGATATTTGGATGAGTGCCTTGCGGGTACGGTGTGTAAGTTTGAGTTTGCCGCGTTTGGATTCCCAACGGGTAACGGTTTGTACGCTGACTCTGAGTAGGTTCGCGAATTGCATACGGGTCAATGCGTATTCCTTGCGTAGTCGGGTAACGGTCGCGCCGGTGGGCGCGAAAGGATTTTTACGCGGTATCGTTTGCGCTATCTTGGATTTGGGTTTCGCGCGGCGTGTGGTTGTAATTTTCTTTCTCGCCGGTGGGGGTGCTGCCTCGATATCGATACCGAATACGTCCGCTAAATCCGGGTTCGCCAGGCGCCGCCGTTGCCCATCGCCGGTGGTCGCCACTTGCATATCCAGTTCCGCTGAGATGAGCTCTTCATGATCGACCTTGCGTAGCACGAAGAGCAGTTCCGGCTTCTCATCCAAACGGGCGGCGACACCGTACAGCGTCGCAGCTACATGTTTGCACATCTCGGCCCAGTCGGGGCAATCGCAGTTGAGTTTGATATCTTTGGGTTGCGGGAATAGTCCCCTGAAGGGATCGGTTACGATGCGCATTACCTGGTTGGAGAGTCGTCCTTGGAGCAATTCCAGCATGGACCCAATCTGTCCGGCGCACTGTTTGCGAACATTTTTCCACTTGGCCAACGATAAGGCTGCGATGCGGATGGTGACATGGTAAAGCGCGGAGCCGGAAACGATGGCCTCAACGGTCCCTTGCTTTATTGCCAGGTGACAGACCGATCCGTTACGCACGTAGGTGCGGCCACGCGGTAGGCGGTTGTCAAAGTCGCTGAATCGTTCTAGATGCGTGCACCAGGCCTTACCCCAGAACGACTGCGCAATGTGCCTGCCCTGGATCTCAATGGGGTCGATATTCACGCCTTTTTTGCGCAACTTTTTCATCTCCCGGGCCGCCATGGCGCGGCGCTTCGCTACCGACACATAGGGCGACCATTCATAATCGCGCATAGCCTGTTGACCTCCTAGACTTTAATCTTGTTAACATCGAGGGAAACCATTTCCATCAATTCCTCGTTGTTCATTTCGGTGAGCAAGGTTTCGGCGCCGCCTTTGAGGATATCATCGGCCAGGGCCGTCTTACCCATGATTAGCGCGTCAATTTTCTCTTCCACCGTACCCTGACAGACGAACTTGTGGACCAAGACATTGTTGCGTTGGCCGATACGGAACGCCCGGTCGGTGGCCTGATTTTCCACCGCCGGATTCCACCAGCGATCGAAGTGGATCACCTGGGATGCTGCGGTCAGGTTCAGCCCAGTGCCGCCGGCTTTGAGTGACAAGACGAAAAATGGTGGTCCGCCGGCGGCTTGAAAATCATCGACCCGTTGCTGGCGCTGCTTAACCGGGGTGCCGCCATGCAGAATCAATCCGGGCCGACCGAATTGTTCGGCCAGAAACGCCGCTAACGGGCCGGTTATCTCGCGGAATTGGGTAAAGATCAACATCTTTTCTTGGCGCGAGGCGATCTCTTCGCACAACTCGGCCAGGCGGACGAATTTGCCGCTAGCGCCGGGATCATAAGCACCATCGCCGAGTAGATGCGAGGGGTGGTTACAGATCTGTTTGAAGCGCATCAGGCAGGCAAGCACCAGGCCGCGCCGCTGCATTCCATCCAACGTCTTCAGTGAAGTGGCCAGTTGTTTGACCTCTTTTTGGTACAACGCGGCCTGGACCTTGCTCAGACCGCACCATGCATGGACCTCGGTTTTTTCCGGAAGGTCGGTGATGATTGTTTTGTCGGTCTTGAGCCGACGCAAGATGTAGGGTCGCACCAGGTTACGCAACGGCGCGAATTGATCGCTTTGTCCGGTAGATAGCGATTTGACAAAACCCTTGAATCGGGTCGCTGAACCGAGCAAGCCCGGGCACAGGAAATCGAACAATGACCAGAGATCGCCGAGCCGGTTTTCTATCGGCGTTCCGGTCAGTGCGATGCGCGCACCGGCGTGCAACTTCTTGGTCGCACGGGCTTGTCGGCTGGCCGGATTCTTAATCGCTTGCGCCTCATCAAGAATAAGCAACTGCCAGTGCCGCTGGTGCAACCAGGATTGACGCAGCAACATGCCGTAAGTGGTGAGGACCAGGTCGATACCTGCCAGAGCGGCCCCGTTATCGGCGGCAAGCGTCTCGATGTTCTGTTTACTCATCTGCGACGCGTGCAAGAACACACAGCGCACCGAAGGCCCATAGCGTTCTAGTTCGGCTTTCCAGTTGGCCAGCAGGGATGCCGGCAGCACTAACAAAGACGGTGTCTTGTTGCGGCGTTTTTTTAACACCAAGAGCAGTGCAATGATCTGCATGGTCTTACCCAGACCCATGTCATCGGCCAGGCAGGCACCGAGGCCCAATTGCGACAGCAGCCACAACCAACTGACGCCGGCTTGCTGATAGGGCCGCAGTTGGGTCTTGAGGGCGTTGCCGGGGGCGATGGCCTTGAGCGTTTCCGGCTTCCGTAACTCATCGAGCAGAGAACCGAGCCACGGGCCGGCCTGGACCGAGGCCCATTGCCGATCCTCGGCCGGAATATCTTCGCCGCCCAGATCCGCCGGAGCACCGGCCAGTAATCGCATCCCGGCGGAAAACGAGAGCCCGTTTGTCAGTGCTTCGGCCTCAATCTTTTTCCAGTGCGCCAGGGCTTCGACCAATTTCTCCCGGTCCACCTCAACCCATTGCCCCTTAATGAAGACCAAACCGTCTTGGGCCGCCAATAGCGCTTGTAATTCGCGCTCGGTCAGGGTCTCGTCACCGAGGACGATCCCCAGGTTGAAGTCCAGCAGCGCATCGGCGCCGAGCTTCTCCTGTTTAACGCTGCCGATGGTGATGTTGACCCGTGGCCGGGCGCGCGCTTTCCACCAGTCGGGCAGTCGGACTATCACACCGCATTGCTCGTAGGTCGGCGTTTCTTTGAGGAATTCGTAGGCCTCTGCCGGTGTCCAGGCGAGAGGATGGTAGAGATCGCCGCTCTCAACCAGTTCCTTGATCAACCCGCTGGACTCGCACACGCGCTGCACGGGGGACAGCAGGCGAATTAAGGCCTGCTTGTTGCGGGCGCCGGCATATTCCTGCAGCGCCTGGGCCAGGGGCTGGTGGCGGATCCGGCCTGCGCCGGAGAGTTCCGGTGCATAAGTCGCCATAAACGCGAACGGGTAATCGCGATCAAGTTTGTTTTCCGCCAGGTGAAAACACACACGGCCAATCTGATGCCAGCGGGGCGCATTTTCGTCAAGGAATGCACCGAGACCGCCCTGGCGGCGGATCTGTTCGCACACCCAACCGTCGAGCCAGGACCAGATGCCATTTAGCACTTGTGCGCAGAGATACTCGGCACCGTGCATGGGTGGTGCGCCCTCGAGCAGCGAATCAATTTTCGGCTCGTCGAGTGCAGCGACGGGACTGGGAAGCGTCGGATTGGCCTGGCTCATCCGACATCGCTCGGCCAGATAGCGGCAGGTGAACGCCCGCCAGTAGCCCAGCGCCACCGAGAGCTCCGTAGCGTCTTCGGTCGCCGCCAATGCAATGAGGCCCGCGGCGGTGCCTCGTGCAAACGCAGCGTCGATGGATCCCTGGTCGATTGGCCGCTTGGCATCTCCCGAGTCCGGTACCGGGGTCCAGTGCAGGTGCCCAGTGGGCAGCACCGCGAGCTCAGGTTGGGTCATCGATTGGTTCGAGGTAATAGGTAAAAGAGTACTATGGAGCGATAAGAGTTTATCAGGTTATGGTCTCTACCTGGGCTCCGAATCCGTGGAGAACTCCGGTGTGCGCTAAACGGCTTGGCGCCTGACGATAGACTAGCGAGGATTCGGCGGCTAGGACAAGGGCCTCGCGCGGCAAGCATGGATCAATGGTGTTTTGGTCCGCGCTCCGGGTTGTTGTTTGATGGGTGTGCCCATGAAAAATCTGACGCCTAACGACGGCAAGTCGGCCCTGCGCAGCAGGCAGCTATGACAGGCCCGGGCTTCGCCGGCGTGGGGATGTCGACGTCATGGCGCAGAAGCGTTGCGAGAACCGATCCGCCGTCTTCTTGCGACTAGATGGCCCCGCCGAAGCTAAGCCTGGCCACCGATCGAGCCCCGCCACCAAACGGTCAGAGATTCAGCACATCATCGTGGGTTCCACCCGCTATGCTCATGACCTGCTCGACAAGATCCGCTGGCACATTGAGTTCCTCAAGAGTCGCCTGAAGGTGACCGGCAACGGAATTGAAATGGGCTTCGTTGAGGCCGCGTTTTATCAACGGCGCATGAGCGGGCCGCATATCTCTCCCGGTGTAGTTATTGGGACCTCGCAAGATTACGGCTCTTGATATTGGAAATGTCGATCCGGATTAATACCTCTACGCTTTTTATCCTAGGCGTTTGGTCTCAGTCGGCGAAGTGATAATATCCACGCTTGCAAAGGCCCCCGCCCGGCCCTGATCCACTCGAGGAATCTTCTAATCACATCCGTAACTCGTAGTCTCATCATCGCAAATGTCGTGATCTTTGTGCTGTCTGAGCACACCTCATTGGGGCGAGCGTTGTCTTTTGATCTGGCGCTGTGGCCGTTGCCGTATACGCAGATCTGGCAGCCTGTGACCTATGCATTTCTGCACGGCGGGACGCTCCATCTAGCGTTCAATATGTTTGGGTTATGGATGTTTGGCCGGGTGGTCGAACGACATTGGGGCGCCCAGCGTTACGCGATATATTTTTTCGTCTGTGTTGTCGGCGCGGCACTAGTACATCTAAGTGCCAGCGCGATGGTGGGGCGCAGCCAGTTTACCGTTGGCGCCTCAGGCGGGGTGCTCGGTGTGGTGCTCGCCTTTGGGATGATGTTTCCGAACGTTCGTATGGTGGTCTTTCCGATACCGTTTCCGGTCAAGGCCAAATGGGCGATACTTGGATTTATTGTCGTTTCCGTCGGTTTAGGCGTTACTGATTCGGTGCCAAACATTGCCCACTTCGCGCATCTTGGTGGCATGTTATTTGGGTGGCTATTGATCCAGTACTGGACGAGACGCAAATTATGATTCAAACGCGATCCGTCTTAAGTCTGAGTGACGGCCGTGTGTCTGTTCTCCTCGACGATCGCCGAGGTGGCTAAGGCTGAAAGTAAGGAGCCAGGGCTACGACATGATGTCGCGCGCGGCGCTCTCGGCATGACCAAGCCGGTGCTGCGGGCTTGATTCTTTGGCATGTCGGCGGTAAACGCGGGCGAACGCCCCGTCATCGTCCTTATCTCGGATCTACACCCGGGCTACTAGTCACTTTGTCGAGGCGCTAAAAGGGTACGTCCTTTAAAAATTGATCGTCGTGCGGCGGCGGTTCTTCGCCGCCGCCAAAGTCGCTGTCGCTATCCTTTTCGATCGTCCACACATCGAGACTGTTAAAGAATTTTGTCTCGCCTTGGGGACTGGTCCATTCCCGCCCGCGCAGGTTAAACTCCAGGCGGATAGCATCGCCGACTTTAAAACCGTCGATGTGATCGCAGCTATCGCCGGTTAACTGGAACAATACAAATTGCGGATAGTCCGGGTTTTCTGTCAGTTCCAGCACGAACTCCCTTTTGCGGAATCGTTGTGTAACCTGTTGCGCTTCGAAGGTGGCGTGAAGCTTGCCGCTGACTTGTATACCCATGCGCGAGAGGATAGTGGGAATTGCCAGGAACGCAAGCCCAGACGTTGTTCAATCGGTGCACGGATAGATCACCGACAGGATTGATGCGGCCGCTTCGGTGGCGCCTTTGTCTTGTAAATCCGGGATCGCCTGCAATACCGCGGTGACCTCCAGGGCAAGTGTGCGGTTGGCGACGGATTTCGGCAAGCAAACACGCGGCCACGTCGAGATCTCGCCGAAATTGCAATCGCAAGGGGTGACGTACCAGATGCACATTTTACTGTGCATGCCACGAAAGTTCGTCTTGAGCGCGGATTCGCAGGCCGCGAGCAATTGGGCACCGCTTGGCTCGGCATGAACCGCAGGTACGCCTAGGCATGTCGCCATCAGTAGTAATACGAACCCGAATTTCGCGCCAGATCGCCGTGCGCTAACCCGTTCAACGAACGGCATATCCATCAAGCCGAGATGTGGGACATGCGGACGATTCGATTATTCAGCGATCGGCGCCCTGGCTAATTTCGCGTATCGTCGGATGTTCCATCAAGGCCTTGATTTTGGGATTGTTCATTAGGCTATCGAAGTCCCCGGCCTGGATCGCACGCATGGTCGTTGGGTCATTGAGAATGTTGTCGAGTAGGGGATTGTGCTGCAAGGTCTTGAGTTTGCCCATGACATCCGGATCCTGTTCAAGTGACCGCCGAATCGCATCAACCTGGACCGCTTTCGACGAGATGGGGGTGGTCGTTGTACTGGAGGCGGTGATGGATTTGATTTGCGTGGCTGGGATCCGCATCTGACCGAGACTTTCCGAGCGTAACGTATAGATCCCGTCGTTGAGGGATAGCACTTCTGCGTGCACGACAGAGCCGTCGACAAGCTCGATGCTCTGTGCCGGTCCGGCACCCGCGGTCCCGGGGCTCAACGCGGCGAAGAGTAATACTATCGGGCTGAACCGTTGCATGGCGGACTCCTTTGCAATCGATGGCAGAGCTCAGATAAGCGTAGCAGGATCTGCGCCGTTGATGTTGCGACCTAGGCTCGGTTTTGGGCATCGCGGTGCGCGCACAGCGCAAAAAAAGGATTGGGCGCGGTTCGAACACGGGTACTCCAACGACGTTGGACCACGCGCAATGTTTTCGACCCGAGTTGTGTTATTTTCGTCGCTTAGTCGAGCCGCGATGCATCGATTGACGTCCGCAGTGCGGCGACGATCTCGAAACTGTATAGACGCGCGTTGTGATCATAGATCTGGCCAGTGAGCATCAGTTCATCGGCCCCGGTTAGATCGATAAAGGACTCGAGCTGAACCTGTACGGTGTCCGCAGAGCCGACCATGGCATATTGCAACATGCGTTGGACGCCGGCCTTTTCACGCGGTGACCAGTACGATTCCATATCATCGATCGGGGGCTGTACGGGGCCGGGCAGCCCCCGATGAAGGTTGGTGAATTGCTGTTGTGCCGAGGTGAAGAGCGTGCGCGCCTGCGCGTCGGTATCGGCCGCGCACAAACCCACGCCGGCCATAATGTAAGGTTGCGCCAACTGCGCGGAAGCTTGAAACTGCTCGCGGTAGGCGTTGAGCGCCGGGAGTAGCGAATCCGGTGCAAAATGTGAGGCGAAGGCGAAGGGCAGGCCGAAGGCCGCGGCGATCTGGGCCCCAAACAGACTCGAACCCAAGATCCATAGCGGCACCTCGAGGCCGGCGCCGGGCACTGCTTGCACTGCCTGGTCCGGTTGCGCCGGCGCAAAGAGCGCTTGTAACTCGCGGACGTCGCTCGGAAAATTGTTCGCGTTCGAAGTAAGACCGCGGCGCAAGGCGCGGGCCGTATGCATGTCGGTACCGGGCGCGCGCCCAAGCCCAAGGTCGATGCGACCGGGATAGAGCGCGGCAAGCGTACCGAATTGCTCGGCAATTATCAGCGGTGAATGGTTGGGCAGCATGATGCCGCCAGCGCCAACCCGAATCGACTGCGTGCCGTTCGCGATATGACCGATAACCACCGCGGTCGCGGCACTCGCGATGCCGGTCATGTTGTGGTGTTCGGCCAGCCAGTATCGATGATAGCCCCAACGTTCCGCGTGCTGCGCGAGGTCGAGCGAGTTCTGCAAGGCTTGGCCGGCGTCCGACCCCTGGAGGATTGGTGCCAGGTCGAGGACGGAAAACCGGATCAATGGGATGATTGCCGCCGCGCGGCGAGCCCGCATCTACCGCCAGGCGGCATGGAGATCGCGCAGTCCATCGGATTGGTAGGGACTTTTCCGACCGGAAGTAGAAAATCCACATACGATGCCATAATCAACCGAAGGCGTTTCGATCGGGTGAGAAACGCGGGCTACCGTCGACCGCCGATGCCGAAGCGGCTGGCCAGAGATTTGATCGTACGCTTGATGCGCGTGCGGAGTTTCGGCGGGTTGTTGTCCGCCCGTTGTTTAGTGTTGTCGCCCTTGTCGTTGTGGGTACCGCCGATTTCTTGTCGTGCCGGCTCCGAGTGACGATCGCGCCGCGGACGCCGGCGGCGCTTAGGTCTGTGCTCGTCCTCGGCCTTCGCTCGTTCGCTAGGTGTCGAAGCTTGTTTGGTCGGGTGTTGTTCGCCGCGTTTCGACTCGCTGCGCCGGCTGCGAGTCTCGCCGCTACGCGCGCGGCGCGGCCGGCCTTGGCCGGGGCGACCATCTCGGCGATCGCGTTCGCGGCGGCGTTTGCGCTCGGCCGTGGCGTCGGCGATCGCGTCTTCGACCACGCTTTGCTGCGCGCCGCCGTCGGCCGGCGCCACCCTTTTTGTCGGCACCGCAACTAGGTTCTCAGGACCGAATTGGGTGACCGGGATCTTTTGATCGATAAAGGCCTCGATGTCGGGCAGGCTCATGGCGTATTCGTCGCAGGCGAAGCTGATCGCGTCGCCTTGTTCTCCGAGTCGCGCAGTACGGCCGATGCGGTGGACGTAATCTTCGGCGTCAAACGGCAGGTCGTAGTTAAAGACGTGGCTCACCCCCGGGATATGGAGGCCACGCGCGGCGACGTCGGTGGCGACTAGCATGCTGAGTTCGCCGGATATGAAAAGTCCCAGTAGTTTTTCGCGCTTTTTCTGTGGTACGTCGCCGGACAGCACCCCGACCTGATAGCCAGCACGTTCGAGAACGCGCGCAACGCGTTCGCAGACAATTTTGGTATTGACGAAGACCATGGAACGATTGGCGTCCATGTGCGCTAGGATCCCGAGCAACAACGGCAATTTTTCTTCGGAGGCTGGAAAATAGACCGTTTGGCGTACTTCCGCGACGGTAATCGTCTCGGATTCGACGATCACTTTTTCCGGTTCGTTCATGTGTTCATAGGCGAGTTCAAGTACGCGGTGGCTCAATGTCGCGGAGAACAAAAGATTTTGGCGCTCACTGGGACCCGGCATACGGCGCAACAAAAAGCGGATGTCTTTGATAAAGCCGAGGTCAAACATACGATCGGCCTCATCCATGATCATCATTTCGATGCCGCGGAATTTCACCGCGCCCTGTTTGACGAAGTCGATCAAGCGGCCCGGGGTGGCGATGACGATATCGATACCGTCTGCGAGTTGTCGGCGCTGCTTGTCGTAGTCGACGCCGCCGTAGATTAACGCCAGCTTGAGACCGGTATGGCGGCCGATCTGTTCTGCGTCCTTGTTGATCTGCAACGCGAGTTCGCGGGTCGGTGCCAGGATCACGGCGCGTGGGTCGAGGCTGCCGCGGTCCGGGTGCGCCGGGTTTTTCAATAGGCGGTTGAACAGCGCCACGAGAAACGCGGCAGTCTTGCCGGTACCCGTATGCGCTTGGCCAGCGACGTCCTTACCAGCGAGCGTTAGCGGCAAGGTAATCGCCTGGATCGGCGTACAGCGGATGAAATTGGCTTCGTCGAGTCCTTTGAGTAAGAGTGGGTCGAGGTCGAAATTTTCGAAACAGATGTCGGTTAGTGGTTTATCAGACACTTTGGCTCCTGGCCTTGGGGTTGATGTGGCAGGTCGGCGGCCGCCTTGTTAGATCGTTTTGTTGTCGTCCCTGTGTTGGTACCAATGACGCTGGCGAGACCTACGAACATCGATTTGTGCTGGCCGGAACACGGTGTGAAAGCGGTGCAATTATCACCCGTTTAAGCCGTGACCGGTTGACTATACCCGAATGTCGGACAAACCGGCAGTCTTTGCGCGCGATCGGTCGCTTACCGATTGCGACCGGTGCTCGAGGTGAGGAAATGTCACACGATACGAGGTTGGGTGAGGCGGTTTCCGGTGATGGTTTTCTTCGATCGGCTAAACGATGGAAGTTGCTGGTGTCCGGAGTCCATAGTGTGTGCGTGCGGGGTATTAACCCGCCCGGCGAATTGTTACGCTCATCCAATTTAACTATCGGGGAATGTCAGCGCATGAGACTCAAAGACAAGGTTGCCGTGATCACCGGCGGTGCAGGAGGAATGGGGGAGGCCACGGTGTGGCGTTTTCTGGCTGAAGGCGCGAAAGTCGTGGTGGCGGATTTCAATGCCGACAACGGTGAGAAACTCATCGCGACGGTGGCTGCCGCCGGCCATGGCGAGCACACGCGTTTCATCAAGACCGATGTGGCGTGCGAGAATGATGTTAAGGCCATGATCGAATGTGCGATGGATGGCTTCGGCCGTCTCGACATCGTGTTCAATAACGCCGGGGTCGGTGGTGTGATCGGCCCACTTTGGGACGTCGAAGAAGACGAGTGGGACTACACCTTTAACGTGCTCGCAAAGGGCGTCTTTTTCGGCATCAAGCACGCCGCACGTGCGCTGCGTCGCCAAGGTGAGGGTGGCTCCATCGTCAATACCGCGTCAATCGCCGGCTTGAGCGGCGGTGGCGGGCCGCTGGTCTATTCGGCCGCGAAAGCGGCAGTAATTAACATGAGCAAGGGCGCCGCCGTGCAGCTTTCATCGGATCGGATCCGGGTCAATGCAATTTGTCCGGGTTTTATTCTCACTGGTTTGACCCGTTCGCCAAAGGTCTCTTTGGACGAGGCGGGCGCCCGCCTCGACGGCCTGCAGCCGTGGCCCGACCACGGTACCGGCGACGACATCGCCGGCACGGTAGTGTACTTATCGAGTGACGATTCACGCTTCGTGAGCGGTGA
>SMVA01383328.1_pt1 | contig 12312 bp, 7 predicted proteins | sample 2456451 | NCBI WGS metagenome assembly SMVA01 (sample SAMN11095933, study PRJNA526329) | marine sediment metagenome | biome: Marine sediment; feature: Surficial sediment; material: Deep marine sediment; isolation source: Hadal surficial sediment | place: Pacific Ocean | collected 2014-05 | depth 0-1...
GGTCTCCCGACCGTGCCACCCTGGCGAATCACGGTCCACTTTGAGCGCGCTGCTAAGGTGGGCCGGTCGGGAGACCAGCCCACAACGTAGAAATTCGCGCACCACAAACGAAGGTTGAACGTTTGCAGAGCAAAGCAGTCAGTTATTGTAGGCAGGAACTAGCGCAGCGCAGTTTCGGCGCAAGTATCTCTTGGCGCGGCCTTCGGTCGCACCCAAAAGTGGCAGAACCCGATGCTGAGTGACGGTCCGACTCTTCGATCGTCTGGCTTGCAGCGAGCCGCCGGGATTCTTTGTGCGACCGCGAGCGAATTGTGTAAACTCATGGCTCTGGCTGCTTTGAGGAGACGACGACACGTCGCAAACGAACGCGGCGACAAACGAATTTTGACGAGTTTCCGCCTGAACTCGGGCTGAAATCCCTCGCCAAAGCGTCTAAAATAGATGCTTTGGCCCAAGCTGAATTCGGCGTGATAGGTGACATGCTGCGACAGTTGATTTCACTACTGATTTGTGTGACGTGCCTCGTCGTCGGTGTCGCGACTCCGGGGAACACGGTCGACCCGCGTGACCCCACAAAGGTCTTGGCAGCGCCAGATGTCCAGAAGATGGTGCGCAGCTATTGTCTGGATTGCCACGGCAGCGATGATCCAACCGCCGGTCTCGACCTTGAATCTGTCAGCCAGGTTGCGGTCTCACGGAATCTTGAAGTTTGGGAAAAAGTCGCCCGCAGGCTGCGGGCTGGCCAGATGCCTCCCAGTGAGATGGACCGACCTGACAGAACAACGTACGAAAGTGTGTTGGAATCGCTGGAACAGACATTGGATCGAATCGCCGCCGATCATCCTCGGCCCGGCCGCAGCGACACATTCCGTCGCCTTACTCGGACCGAGTACCAGAATGCCATTCGTGACCTGCTGTGGTTGGACATCGACGTCACCACGATGTTGCCTGCGGACGAATCCAGTCACGGTTTTGACAACGTTACGGTCGGGGAACTTTCGCCGACGCTACTGTATCGATACATCGGCGCGGCACAGAAAATCAGCCGGCTGGCCGTAGGTGGATCTTTGAATTCTCCCGGTGGCAAGACGATTCGCGTCCGACCGGACCGCACACAGGAAGAACGTGTCGAAGGATTGCCCATCGGGACACGCGGCGGAGCAATAATCGCGTACACGTTTCCGCAGGATGGCGAGTACGAAATTCGGATCCGCCTGGCGAGAGACCGCAACGAGCATGTCGAGGGACTCAAGGAGTCGCACGAATTGGAATTGCTGCTGGATCTTCAACGCGTCAAGTTGTTCACAGTGAAGCCACCGCGAGGCAAGGCGAAGCCTTCCGATGAATACGGCAAACCCACCCACGTCAACGTAGACCGTCACCTCAAGGCACGTATCAAAGTAACTGCTGGCCCCCACCAAATCGGTGTGACGTTTCTGAAGAATCCCACGTCACTACTGGAAACCAAGCGACAGCCGTTAAACGTTCATTTCAATATGTATCGGCATCCTCGTCTCAGCCCTGCGATCTACCAGGTATCGATTGCCGGTCCGTTTGAGGCGACGGGTTCCGGCGACACGCCTAGCCGGCGACGCATCTTCGTCTCTCAGCCAGCAGGTCACGACGAAGAAGAAGACTGTGCCCGGCGGATTATTGCAACTCTGCTGCGGCGAGCCTGCCGGCAACCCATTGTCGAGGAAGACCTGATCCTTCCGATGGCCCTGTATCGTGAAGCTCGCGCGCAGGGCAACTTCGAGGATGGAATCGAAATGGCGCTCAGCTCCGTGCTGGTGAATCCCCGCTTCCTGTTTCGGGTCGAGCGAGATCCCGATGGAATCTCACCGCGGACCGCCTATCGCATCAGCGACGTTGAACTGGCTTCCCGCTTGTCGTTCTTCCTCTGGAGCAGTATTCCCGACGACGAACTCCTCGATCTGGCAGCCCGCGATCAACTGAGCAATCCAGACGTGCTCGAACAACAAACGCGCCGTATGTTGGAAGACCCGCGTTCGAAGGCCTTGGTGACCAACTTTGCTGGTCAGTGGCTGTACCTCCGCAATCTGGAATCGATCACGCCGAATGGACGTCTCTATCCGGATTTCGACGATAACTTGCGGCAGTCGTTCCGGAGGGAAACCGAACTGTTCTTCGAGAGCATCATGCATGAGGACCGCAGCGTGCTCGACCTGTTGAAGGCGGACTACACCTATCTCAACGAACGGCTCGCCAAACACTACGGCATCCCGCACGTTTACGGTAGTCGTTTCCGGCGGGTGTCACTGGAGGCAGACAGTAAGCGCGGTGGAATACTCCGCCACGGCAGTATTCTAACCGTGACGTCGTACGCAACACGAACTTCGCCGGTACTCCGAGGAAAGTGGATTCTGGAGAACATTCTGGGAACTCCACCTCCGCCACCACCAGACAATGTGCCCGCGCTGAAAGACAACACCGTGGCCGCAAACCTTACCGTGCGCGAGCGACTGGCGCGGCATCGCGAGAACCAGGCTTGTGCCGTATGCCACAACCTGATTGATCCCGTCGGATTTTCGTTGGAAAACTTCGGTGCCGTGGGAGAATGGCGAGACCTCGAAGACGGCAGGTCCGTTGATGCTTCCGGCGGCCTCCCGGACGGCAGTCGCTTTACTGGGGTCAGCGGACTTGTTCAGGGTTTGCTAGATCGCCCGGAGGTATTTGTCGCTACAATGACTGAGAAACTGCTGACCTATGCGGTCGGTCGCGGATTTGAACATTTTGACGCTCCCGCGATCCGGCAGATCATTCGAGAGGCGAAGCGAAACGACTATCGCTTCTCGTCCCTGATCCTCGGTATCGTCAAGAGCACACCATTTCAAATGAGAACATCAAGATGATCATCACAAAAAAAGCACTGCCGCGACGCACGTTTCTGCGAGGCATGGGAACCATACTTGCGCTCCCGTTGCTGGACGCGATGATTCCGTCGATGACGGCGCTGGCCGAGACCGCGGCAAGTCCGTCCCGCCTCCGCCGCCTTGGTTTCGTCTATATGCCGATGGGATGTGATATCACACGCTGGACGCCGCCCGGCGAGAATTTGCTCGACGAACTCCCCCCCAGCCTCAGTTCGCTGGCGCCGGTCAGGCAACACGTAACCGCGATCACCAACTTGGAGTTGCAGAGCGCCTATCCGGGTACGCACGCGACTTCCAACGCGTCGTTTCTCAGCGCCGCCAAGGCAAAACGCACTGAGAGCACGGACTACTATCTGGGCACCACGGTTGATCAAATCGCCGCGCAACACATCGGCCAGGCAACACGACTTCCGTCTCTGGAGATGGCGATGGATTTGCTGTCGGTCGTCGGTCAGTGCGACAACGGTTACGCTTGCGTCTACCAGAACAATCTCTCGTGGTCGTCGCCCAGAACTCCACTTCCAGCCGAGGCTCATCCACGGATCATCTTCGAGACCCTGTTCGGAGAAGGCGGCAGTCCCTCGGAACGCAGCGCCATGTTGAAGCAACGAGCAAGTCTGCTCGATTCCTTGACCGATGAGATCAAACGCCTGCAGAAAACGCTGGGCCCGGACGATCGCAACAAAGTCAACCAGTACCTCGATACGGTTCGTGAGGTCGAGCGTCGGATTCAGAAGGCCGAAGCTGACACGGTTGAAAACCCGCTGCCAGATTTGAACCGGCCCGTCGGTGTCCCCGCCGCGTATGCGGACCATGCCCGCTTGATGTTTGACCTTCAGATGTTGGCACTACAGGGCGACATCACGCGCGTGATTACGTTCCAGCTTGCCCGCGAGACAAGCAACCGCTCGTACCCGGAGATTGGCGTCGACGACCCACATCACCCGCTCACGCACCATGGCAACGATCCGGCAAAGATTGCCAAGGTGGCGAAGATCAATCAGTTTCACGTCTCGTTGTTCGCCGAGTTCCTGCAGAAACTGCAGGCGACACCGGAAGGAAATGGTTCGCTGCTGGACCACTCGCTGTATCTCTACGGAAGCGGGATGGGCAATCCCAATGTCCACGACCACACGAACCTGCCGATTCTGGTCGCCGGCGGGGCCGCGGGCAACATGCGGGGTGGGCGTCATATAAAGCTCGACAAGCCGACGCCGCTGGCCAACCTCCACCTGACACTGCTGAACAAAGTCGGGGTTCAACGTGATTCGTTCGCCGACAGTCAGGGTCAGTTGGACGAACTGTTTGAACCGCTCGACGTGTAGCCAACTATGAAGCGACCAAGGAGACGAAGATGAATTGGCGATGGCTCCCGATCTGTGGATTGACTGCGATTTTGGCAGTCAACAGTGCATCCGCAGTGGAATCGGAATCGCCGTTAGCCGATGCGGTCAAGAAGCAGGAACACGCGGTAGCTCGTGCGTTACTCAAACAGCGCGTTGACGTGAACACTCCTCAAGTTGACGGAATGACCGCGCTCCACTGGGCCGTTTACCATGACGATCTGGAGACTGCCCAGCTGCTTGTTGCCGCTGACGCCGATGTCACGGTGAAAACGCGCTACGGCGTCCAACCGTTGTCAATCGCCTGCAAGAACGGCAATACGGCGATCGTTGAACTACTACTCGCAGCCGAAGCCGATCCGCATGCGACGCTGCGTGGCGACGAAACGCATCTTATGACCGCGGCCCGCACTGGCAAACTCGGGCCGGTCAAGGCGTTGCTCGCACACGGCGCCGACGTGAATGCTAAGGAACGGAAAGGGCAAACGGCCCTGATGTGGGCTGCAGCCGAAGGACATGTCGCGGTTGTCGATGCACTGATCGAGGCTGGAGCCGACTTTCGCACCCCACTCAAGTCCGGATTCACTCCGATGTTCTTCGCCGTGCGGCAAGGCCGAACTGAGGTCGTGTTTCGACTGCTCAAGGCCGGCATCGATGTGAATGACGTCATGCAACCCGAGAAAACAGCCGGCAAGGGGCCGAAGAAGGGCACGAGCCCGCTGATCCTCGCCGTCGAGAACGGACACTTTGATCTGGCATCTGCGTTGCTGGAAGCCGGCGCAAATCCGAATGATGATCGGTGCGGGTTTACCGCGCTTCACGCCATCACCTGGGTCCGAAAGCCGATTCGTGGCGACGGCGACCCGTCGCCGATCGGATCGGGCAAACTGAGCAGCCTGGATTTTGTCAGAAAGCTCGTGACCTATAAAGTTGATGTGAACGCGCGGCATCGAAAGCAAAATGCCGGAAACGACCGGTTGAACAAGACAGACGCGACCCCGTTGCTCCTCGCGGCCGAGGCGGCCGATGTGCCGCTCATGCGGTTGCTCGTAGAACTGCAGGCAGATCCGCTGTTGCCCAACACACACAACTGCACGCCGCTGCTGGTGGCGGCAGGCGTGGGAGTATTGAGCAACGGCGACGAAACGGCGGGAACCGAAGAAGAAGTCATCGAGGCCGTCAAGCTCCTGTTGGAACTCGGTGCCAACATCAATCGGGTTGACGATCGCGGCAACTCGGCCATGCACGGCGCGGCGTATAAGAGCCACGTAAAACTAGTGCAATTCCTGGCGGATCATGGGGCAGACATCAAGGTGTGGAATCGGAAGAACAAACGGACGTGGACTCCTCTGATGATCGCCCAGGGGAACCGTCCCGGCAATTTTCGACCGTCGCCGGAAACAATCGTCGCCATCGAGCGGGTCATGCGAGCCGCCGGCGTAGAACCTCCCAGCGAGCTGCCTCCTCGAAAGCGACGCTATCGGGACTGACCTCGTTTAACCGCAGGGGCAACGCCCCGCGCTTTTTCGGAGTGCGACGCGCGGGGCCAACCCACTGACGTGTGTGCCCGCCCCTGCGGTTAAACGAGGAATCCAAGAACCAAACAATCCGCTACGGCCTTGCCCGCAGGGGTCTCGCAATGGCACGACGACGCGACCAGATTTGTATAACGCCTTCAGCGTAAGCATGGAATTGGGTCGCGCAGCCCAGGGTGTGGAATACAACCGGGTCGTGGAATACGACATTTGTATTTATGCCCGCGTCTCGCCCCGCGAAATCATTTGAAATCGCCTCTTCGTTCTGGTATATCGCATCCTTGGTACATTCCGCAAATTCATTTCCACACAAGGGAGAGAACCATGTTGGCAAGAAGACGAGTCATCAGTTGGGTGTGCGTTGCGACGGTCGTGTTTACCGCCGGTACGGCCCAGGCGCAGCGTCGAGGATTCTTCGGCGTACGTACAAACACTCTACGGATAGCCACGGTTGCTGTCGTCGCAGAGGAATTGAAACTGACGGACGAGCAGAAGGAGCTCGTCAAGAAACTGAACGCGGCGGACGAGAAACAGCAGCAGGAGCTCTTCTCCGGGGATGTCCGTAGTCTCTCTCGGGAGGAGCGGTCAGAGCTAACGCAGAAATTAGCAGAGCAACGAGCGACAAAGGAAGAACAACTTGCCAAGTCGCTAGGAAAGGAAAAATTCCAACGGCTAAAGCAACTCAGTCTGCAAGTAGGAGGCATTTCCAGGGTAATCTTCGATCGGCAGAATTCTCAGACGCTTGAAATCACGGACGACCAGAGGACCAGTTTCAGGGAATCGTTTAGCGGTCTGGGCGAGCAATTCCGTACGGCAGGTGACGACCCTGAAGCACGGGCCAAACTGTTCGAGAAGATAAACGAGAAACTGACAGCGGTTCTCACACCCGATCAGAAAAAGAAATGGAAAGAAATGCAGGGCAAGCCAGCGAGCGAAGAACTCTTGGGGAAGATCCGTGCCGCTACCACCAGGCGCAGAGTGTTCTAAATCGAACGACCCATTGCCCTCTTGTTCGCTCCACGAACCTTACGTAGCGTTCGCGGAAAGGCTGTGAGAAGGTCGTGGGATAGGCTTCCAGTCTGTCGTTTTTCCTGTGTTCTTGACAGGCTGGAAGCCTATCCCACGAACCAACATGGATTGATTCATAGCCTAGGAGCGAACAACGACTATCGAAATGGTGACTCGGCGTCGGGGGGAAATCGGTCGAGGATCTTCTGCAGGCGGGCACGGCGGCCCGGGATGACTCTCTCTTTGGACCTGAACAGGTTCTTTGTCTGCAGCGGGTCTTCAGAGATCTTGTAGCATCCTTGTTGATTGTCGAGCAAGTACTGCCAGTCCCGGACCATGCGAAAGTCGCCAAGCTGCGCGTAAATCCAGTTTCGCTTCTTGAAAGGATCTTCGTCTCCCGAGAGGCTCGGCACGAGTGACGTGCCATCCAGCGTAATGCCCGCTGGGAGTTGCGCACCGGCAAGCTCGACGAATGTCGGATACAGATCCGTGAAGTCGACAAGATCGTCTGAATACAAGCCTGCCTGCGGAATCAAAAATGGCGCACGGACGATAAACGGCACGTGAACGCCCTTGTCCGCGCGTTGTCCTTTGCCTTTTTGGTACGGGGCACCGTCCAGCGTACCCGGCGCTGATGACCCGTTGTCTCCGACAAACACGATCATCGTTCGCTCAGCGATGCCGGCCTCGTCGACCGCTTGCGTTATTCTGCCGACGAGATGATCCATGTAGGAAACGTATCCGGCGTACTGTTCCAATTTCTCTTGCGGTGGATCGTCCTTGTTTTGCGGTGTTGATCCAAACGGGCCGTGTGTCAGCAACATTGGATAGTAAAACAGGAATGGTTCATCCCGATGACGACGAACGAACTCGATGGCGAAGTCGCTAATGGTGTCAGGTCCGAACGGTACCGTCTTCCGTCGGCCATTGGTCATGATGCTCCCGTTCCAATACCGCGCCTCAGTTTCCGGATACCCCTTCTCGGCACCCGTCCAAACACAGTGCTCGTCGAATCCATGTCGCTTCAACGCCTCAGGCTGCGACCGGAAGTCATTGACCTGCCACTTGCCACCGATGCCAGTCGAGTATCCCGCATCTCGCAGTACTCGAGCGAATGTTGTGAAGCTGTTCCAGTCCAAGCCACGGCCACCTAGGCGAGGAACGTCGTAGTGTTCCGTCCAGCCATGTCGAAATGGGTACTGCCCCGTAAGCAGAGTCACTCGCGTCGGAGTGCAGATTGGCATGCACCAGGCAGTGGTGTATCGGGCGCCTTGTTTGGCGAGCCGGTCGATGTTGGGCGTCTGATGGTCCGAGCCGTAGCAACTCACCCAGTCGCGTCCCATATCGTCGACCATAATCAGGATGATGTTGGGCTGTATTTCGGCCGCCCCCGCCGAGGAAACGCTTGCAGGACGAGTCAAGGCCACAACGGCGATGATCAATAATGGAATGAAACGCATTTGAAAACCCTGGAGGTTGTTTCTAATTTGACTGCACACGTCGTGGGCCAGACGTTGGGAGCGAAGGTCGATTGTATGTCATTAATCGCCACGGTGGCACGGTCGGGAGACCGTGCCACAACAGAACCATGTTGTCACGGTAAGGAGACCGTGACACAAAAGAACCATGTTGTGGGCCGGTCTCCCGACCGGCCCACCTTGGCGGTGTTACTATTTCGACTGAAACGCCTGACTGGCAACGACGAACTTGACGAGATCTCGGAACCCGTATCCACTCGCGACCGACTGCGCGACGACACCGTCGATGTCGTCTCGATCCGTGAAGGCAAGTCGACGACCGAGTGCATAGATCATCAGTTTTTCCGTCAGGCACTTTGTAAATTGTTCCGGTCGCGCAAGGAGATAGCTGCGAATGCCGGCCAGGCCATCGAACTTCGAACCGTCCGGCATCTCGCCCGCAGGGTCGATCGGCGAGTTCTTTCCGTAGCGAGTACGGAAGCGACCGAGATGATCGAAGTTCTCCATTGCCAGGCCGATCGGATCGATCTTGCGATGACACTCGTTACACGTCTCGATGGTTCGGTGCTTTGCCATCAGTTCGCGGATTGTCGTGACGCCCCGCGTGTCGGGTTCAACCGGTTGAACATCGGGCGGTGGCGGAGACGGTGGCGTGCCGAGCAGGTTTTCCAGCACCCAGATACCACGCACAACCGGCTGGGTTTCAACGCCGTTCGAGGTCAACGTGAGGATACTGCCGTGACCGAGCAGCCCGCCTCGCCGATCCTCGGACTGCAACGCGACGCGTTGAAATCCCTCGGCGTTGACGCCGGCAATTCCATAGTGCCGGGCGAGCGCCGGATTCAGGAACGTGTAATTCGCATCGACAAATCGGAGGACGCTTTCGTTATGGGTTAGCAGATGATTGAAGAGTCGGAGTGTCTCTTCCCGCATGGCCGCTTCAAGATTGTCGGCATAGTACGATTTGTACATCTCGGGATCGGGCGGCATTTCGCCCAGCCGTCGCAGTCCCAGCCACTGGCCAGTAAAGTTGTCCGAGAATGCCACCGCTTTGGAATCTCGTAACATCCTGTCGACCTGTCGAGCCAGCACGTCCGGCGTTGACAGTGTTCCGCGTTTTGCGAGCGCGAATAGCTCGTCGTCCGGCATGGAACTCCAGAGGAAATACGAGAGCCTCGTGGCCAGTTCGTAGTCATTCAATCGCGTCGTGTTGTCAGTCTCTCCTGGTTCGACCAGATACAGGAATCCGGGTGACGCCAGCAACGCCCGCATGCCCAGTCGTGCAGACAGCCAGAAATCGCCCGTCTGTTCGAACCGGTCGGTCGCCAGCTGGTGGTATCGTGCGAGGCGTTGCGGATCCGCGGGGCTGCGCCAAGCGAATGAGGCGAATCGTGTCAGACATTGCCTCAGGTCTTCTTCCGTCGGCTTCTTCGGTACGTCGCCGAAAAATCTCGCCAAGCTGGGAAGCGGCCACTGATCGTAATGCGGTCCTTCCAGTTCGAGCCGATGCAATCGCAGCTCAGGTGCGGCCCCCATATACATCTCGACGGGATTCCGGGCCATGAATACGGTGTCTTCGGGCAGATACTTGGGAAACACTTTTCGCATGATGCGCTTCTGCGAACCACGCGGTCCGTTGGCCCATTCCACGGCGAATTCATAGCCCTCCTGCAGGAACCCACGGACTTCGATATCAACCGGCTGGTCGTCACGAATGTCATATTCGCCAAAGATCCTGGTGGCGACAGTACCCAGCCGACGGTTCGTCACGAGCACTCGAATGCGGGGCGGCTGCGACGGATCGTAACCGAGTTCCTCCAGGTCGAAACGATGATCGCGCCAGCGCACCGTGTTCGCCCGAACACGCAAGATGTATTCACCATCAGCCGGCACGCCCTCGTACTTCCGCTTCACATAGGCGCGTGTGAACCTGTCGCGCACCAGCGCCCGCTTGAAGCCGCGCTGATCAGAATGCCCACCACCGTGAATGGCATCGCCCTCGGATATAAGGTGCTCCACAGACGGACGAGGACCCGGACGGATGGCTTTCTCAATGATCTTCTCCGCCGCTTGCAAATATTGAGCAAGCAGAAAATCAGACGTCAGCAGCCCTTCGCCAATGTTATCGAATCCTTCAATCGAGTCGTCGGCGGGGAAGGCGACGGTGGGATCAAAGTCAGTCATGTCCATCTGAAACAGGTCGCGGACTGTATTCAGATACTCGGTCCGATTGAGCCGACGAAGCACAACCCGACCGGTCGTGTGACTTTGCGCGGCGTCACGCGCAGTGGCCATGGTCTTCGTCAACATGGCAACGACCGAGCGGAGTTGCGCGGGCGAAGGCTGAGGCTCGTCCGCTGGCGGCATCTCGCCAAGATTGAGTTGATCAAGTACATCCTGCAACAACTCGCCATTCTGCGGATTCGAAAAATCAAAGGACAACTGGTCAAGCCGACGATCCGCATTCTGCTCCTCCGGTCCGTGACAGCGAATGCAATGTGTCTTAAGGAACGGCCGGAGCATGTCGAGGTCGCCGTCTGCGCCGGTGGTGGCCGCGATCGCCGTGGTTAGGTTGCCGCAGAGAAGGAAGAAAGTGACAAGGTGAATGGGGCAGGCGACACGGTGAGGGGGTGACGCGGTGAAGAGAGCTTTGATGATTCGATTCATTTAATTGTCCATTGTTCCGAATGATTAATCATTCCAACGAGCGTGCCGATGATTGCGTCATATGATTTGTAGAGATCTGCTGCCTGGTCGCGTTCGAGGTATCGACACTTAACAGTAAACTCAAGCCACACTTGTGTTTCAGCCGCTTCGGTTTCTGAATCGGAGAGTTTTGCGATAAACGCTGCTTCGTAACGACGCTTACGCCAAGCCTCTGCAAGATTCGCGCAGACGCTTCTCGATGAGCGACGAATCTGATCTGTCAGCGAGAACATTTCCTCCTTCGGGAACAGCCTCGACAACTCAACAATGCACATCGCAACATCGAAGGCCTTCCCATAGACATCCAAGTCACGATGAGTCCTAATCTGCGTCATTAAATCACCCCGTTCGGTCAGCTGCGGGGCACCATCTCACCATCTCACCATCTCACCTTGTCACCTTGTCACCTTGTCACCCTGTCACCCTGTCACCCCCTCACCAAGTCACGTCAACAGATGATTCAAGTCGCCCGCGCTGCTGGCAAAACGATCGGACTCGATACCGAACTGCTGCAAGAGGGTCACATACAGATTGCAGAGTGGCGTACCTTTCTTGCCGTCCTTGGGGAACGCATGGTGCCTGCCGTGCCGCAGACCGCCACCGGCCAGGAGGATGGGAAGGTCGCGACTGCTGTGCGAACTGGCATTACCCATGCCGCTGCCGAACAGGACGACGGTGCTGTCCAGCAGTGATTGGCCCTGCCGATCCTGCGTTTTCTTCAGGCGGTCGATAAAGCCAGCCAGCTGTTTCAGATAATAGGAATCGATGATCTGAATCTGTTGCGCCTTTTCGGGATCTTTGCCGTGATGCGTCAATGTGTGATATCCCATGGTGACACCATCAAAGGGAAAGAGGCGATTGCCACCAGGCATTTGATAGACCAATACGCGCGTCGAATCGGTTTGGAGCGCCAGGACCATGACTTCAAAGAACAGCGCCATGTCATACGGGTAGCCGGACTGATCGTACTCGTCTTCGTCTTTTTTCGGCGCTTTCACTTGTGCCTTCGGGATGTCGATCCAGGCTTTCCGGCGAATCAACTTGCGTTCGGTTTCGCGCACCGCCGTCAGGTACTCGTCCAGCTTGACGCGGTCTTGCGTCGCCAGCTGCCGTTGCAGTGATCGCGAATCGTCAAGCAACACATCGAGGATGCTGGCATTGTCTGCCAGTGCCTGCCGCTCGCGCGCCTGCACTTTGGCATCATCGTTCACGAACAACAGATTGAAGAATCGATCGGGATCTGACACGGACGGCACGGGAATTCCGGCGTCTGTGTAGGAGATAGGGACGCCCTTGCCAGTCACCAAAGCCGGAAAGCGAGAGTCCATTCCAATCTGCCGGGCGATCA
>SMVA01057844.1_pt1 | contig 12311 bp, 10 predicted proteins | sample 2456451 | NCBI WGS metagenome assembly SMVA01 (sample SAMN11095933, study PRJNA526329) | marine sediment metagenome | biome: Marine sediment; feature: Surficial sediment; material: Deep marine sediment; isolation source: Hadal surficial sediment | place: Pacific Ocean | collected 2014-05 | depth...
AAAACATAAGCGAGAAGTGCAGTCCCGACCAGAGCAATCACCGGACTCGGATCACCGACCCAGTAAAATGCGACGCCCAAGGGGAGCACCGCCCACATTAGTACGAATAACCCTTCTACTGGCCCCCTTCTCAGGATCACCAGCCCGACAATCGCATTGCCCAGCCAATTCAAGAGTGGCAGTGAAGCACTTATTATTGCTGCACCGATCGCATGAAACCTGCTACGCATTACAAAATCAGCCAGGGCACGCATTATGTTTCCGACTTCAGTAACAAATAAATTCTACTGATGTGCATCCGTATATGGGATCAACGCCAGATACCGAGCTCTTTTTATTGCTTTGGCCAGCTGACGCTGGTACCTGGCTTTAGTCCCCGTAATTCGACTGGGCACAATCTTCCCGGTCTCCGAAACATAAGCCTTAAGGGTCTCTAGATCTTTGTAATCTATTTCCTTGATCCCTTCAGCCGTGAAACGACAATACTTTCTTCTTCTATAAAATCGTGACATGACCTACTCCTCAGTTTCTGCAACAGGCTGTTCGGTTTCGGCAGTTGCTTCACTCGTCTTATCGTCAGAGGCTGGCTTTGTTTCAGACTCTGAACTTCTTGAACGTGGTGTTTCATCCCTTCCCTTACGGTCACGAGACTCTTTTTCAAGCTTCATGATCGGGGATTCTTCTGTATCAGCACTTTTGCGTGCCATGATCAGATTACGCAGCACGGCATCATTAAATCGAAAGCCCGTTTCGATTTCTTCGAGCACTTCCTGACTACACTCTATGTTGAGCAGAATGTAGTGTGCTTTGTGAATTTTGTTGATCGGGTAGGCGAGTTGTTTACGACCCCAATCTTCAACACGGTGGACTTTACCACCACCCTGCTCGATCAGGTTCGAATATCTTTCAATCATTCCTGGTACCTGTTCACTTTGATCAGGATGGACCAGAAACACTATTTCATAATGCCTCATAATAGGCTCCTTTCGGTTAATGCCTCCCGAATTGGCCATGACGGCCCACATCCAGTGAAGCAAGGAGAAATTGGGTGGCGGATTGTAGGCAAAGTCTGCCGGGGATGCAATAGGTAGTCTCTTTTTACTGCTTATCGGGATACTCTAGAGGGACAGCCGCTGTCTATGCGCCTCATAGAGGCAAATTCCGGTGGCCACACTCACATTGAAACCCAGATCTGTGTTATTCATGGGTATTTTGGCAAGAAAATCACAATGTTTGATGGTATTAGCCCGTAAACCCCTGCCTTCCGACCCCATGATGAGCGCAATATCGCCTTTCAGGTCTATCTCGGAAATCAACTTGTCGGCTTCCAGCACGGCACCAATCACCCAGATTCCTGATGACTTCAGCTGCTTGATACACCGGGCGAGATTGGCAACCTGAAAGTAAGGCACCCTGGAAGCTCCACCGCTTGATCGTTTGATGGCATCGGCATTCAAGGGCGCGCTGGCATTTTTCGGTGCAATAACCGCATCTACTCCCATGGTGGCAGCACTTCTAAGACATGCACCAAGGTTCCCAGGATCAGTCACACCGTCAAGCAATAGAAACAGCCTGTTTCCTTGTCGCTGCTCAATTAGCTGGTCCAGGTCCGCCTGGGATTGGAAACGATCTTTGACCAGCAAGACCACGCCCTGGTGGGATTTTTCTCCTTCGATCAAATTCGAAAACTGATGATCGGACAATGGCTCCACCAGGCAATTCAATTGATGCGCTAGTTCAACCAGCTCTTTGACCCGGCCTCTTTCTTTGCCTTCCCTGACGTAGAGGCATTCATACAATCCGGCACGCATACTCGATTCCACCGCGTGTAGCCCATATATATATTTGCCATCCATCTAGTTTCCCCAATAGTCGCAATCCACGAACCAGGCTACTTCCTACGTGCAGGTCTTTTGCGAGGCTTTGATCTTGCTTCCTGCGAACTCCGGGTGTTTCTTTGTTTTTTACCGGTATTTTTTTTACCAGGCCTGTCCCTTTTTTGACTCTGGCCTTTTCTGTCGGGTCTTTTTTGACCGACCTTGTTTGATGCTTTGTTTCGCTGACCCATCTTTTTTGTGCGGGGTTCTTTCCTTAGTGATGAGCGAGTGCTCAAGGGTGAGTGACTAACCAATTCAAGGTCAATTTTACGCTCATCTACATCCGCCCTGGTTATCTGGACGCTAACGCTATCCGCCAGTGAAAAGGTCGTTCGCGTCCTTTCACCTATGAGCCTCTGGCTTGCCTGATCATACTGATAGTAGTCCCCGGACAGCGTACTGACATGAATCAGCCCCTCGACAAATATGTCATCGAGTTCCACAAACAAGCCAAATTTGGTCACACCCGTTATGACACCTGGACACACATCACCCACATGTTTACTAACGTAGTCGCACTTTATCCATTCCAGCACATCGTAGACGGCACCGTCTGCACGCCGTTCTGTAAAACTTGATCTCTCACCACGCAGTACGACATCGTCCATGGTGTAGGGATACCAGTTCCTCTTTCTGGAGCGCCCAAACCTCTGCACCAGATGACTCGCTTCCTGACTGTGTACTACTGACTTGATAAACCGGTGCATCATCAGGTCAGGAAAACGCCGGATGGGAGAAGTAAAATGGGCATACTCAGAATAGTTAAGGCCGAAGTGCCCCTTGTTCTCTACCTGATAGACGGCCTGGTTGAGTGAACGCAGCAGCGCCACCTGCAGGACATTGCCATTCTTTCTGTTTCGCAGCTGATCCAGAACGGTTTGATAATCACCCGGGGTTACCTTGCCGTCAAAGTTTAACGGAATCCCCAGCTGTGCAAGAAACTCAACCAAACCTTCTACCTTATCTTCTTTCGGTGGTTCATGGACTCGATAAAGTCCCGGCTTCTGGTGTTTAGCAATAAATCTGGCTGCACAAACATTGGCACAGAGCATGCACTCTTCAATTAGTCGATGTGCATCGTTGCGGGTCCTGGGAACAATCGCCTCAACCCTGCCGCTCTTATCGAATTCAAAGCCCAGCTCCTTGGTGTCGAAATCAAGTGCCCCACGAACACTCCTCAATGCCTGGAGCCGATGATAAAGACTGTACAGCTCATCAATGTGGTTCGTCAGGCTAGCATAGTCAACCCGTACATCACGATCACCCCCTAACATGGCTATTACTTGAGTGTAGGTAAGTCTTGCATGGGAGTGAATCACTCCCTCGTAAAACTGAAAAGCGCCTACCCGACCTCTTGCGGAAATCGACATCTCACAAACAAGCACAAGCCGGTCTACTTTTGGCTTCAGGGAACAAAGCCCGTTGCTGAGCTTCTCAGGCAACATCGGAACAACATACTGGGGAAAGTAAACAGAAGTGCCCCGGTCAAAAACAACTTCATCAAGGTAAGAGTCTATCTCTATGTAATGAGCGACATCTGCAATGGCAACGTAGAGCTTCCAGCCACCGCCTGATTTCTTTTCACAGTAAACAGCATCATCAAAATCTTTTGCGTCCTCTCCATCAATGGTGACAAAAGGAAGCGATCGCAGATCTTTGCGTTTCTTTTTGTCCTTTTCGCTGACCACTGCCGGCATCTGGTCAACCTGTTCGATGACGTCATCAGAGAAGGAGAACGGAATATCGTGATTGCGCAAGGCCACCTCAACTTCCATATCAGGAGTCAGATGATCTCCCAGTATCTCAATTACCTGCGCTGTAGGGATGCCATGCAACGAGGGTTGTTCAACTATTTCAGCGACCACTATCTGCCCGGTTTTATGTCGCCTTCTATCGAAATTCTCGATCAGAATTTTCTGGATGATCCGGTTGTTCAGCGATTCGAGAAGCGTGAGCCTGCCTTCATAGTATAGCCTGCCAACAACTTGCATGGTGTTTCGCTGCAGCACTTCTACAATTTCGCCCTCACTCCGTCCGCGGCGATCTTTGCCACGAATTCTCACCTGGGCGATATCGCCGTGAAAAACTGATTTCATTTGTCTGCTGGAGAGAAAAACATCTTCTTCACGGTTTTCACTGGACAGGAAACCAAAACCATCGGCATGAGCCAGAACCTTTCCTGTTACCAGTTCCATCCGACTGGCGATGGCGTATACATTCCTTCGATCTGCGACAAGCTGCCCGTCGCGCACCATTGCCCTGAGTCGTGCCTGCAGCGCATCACGCTCTGCACTCTCGTCATGGGATAATTCTTTAACCAGCCGTTTAAAACTGACCGGTTCACCAAATTCAGCCATCCTGGCCAGAATAAATTCCCGACTGGCTATCGGATGCTCATATTTTCCTGCTTCCCGTTTTTTATATGGGTCCTTTTTCAATCTCTATTCCTTTAGAACTGTTCATCTTGGATGGCAGGCTTTTCAAATTCCTGTCCGTTCAAATACTTGTTTTAATATGTTGTTTGACAACACGTCTGTCTGCCTAGTAATCTTCCGCGTCCCTCATGCCGAGGTGGTGAAATTGGTAGACACGCTAGCTTCAGGTGCTAGTGGGGGCAACCCCGTGGAGGTTCAAGTCCTCTCCTCGGCACCAGCTTCGTGGCTTTCGCGAAGCGAAAACATGAAGGGTGGCAGGTATTTGGAACAAATACCGAGAGCCAGGAGTTGCGGTTAACCACTGATCTCAATATTGCTCATCAACGCGGAGTGAAGCGCCGAGAGTCCCCTCTCCAACACTACTAAATTATAACCTAAAACGATCTCCGCCCCGTAGGCGCAGGCACTGCAACGGAGCGAAGCGCAGAGAAGTGCCGAGAGCCCCATGCCCAACACCACAAACTATACCCCATCACAGCTTACACCAAAAAAATATAGTCTAGACACAAAGGCAACCAGCTGAACAACGGCACAGAGTATGTGAGTTCTCCGTAAAATGAAGTACAACAGCTACCCAACCCCTAGCCAAACAACTTCTTCAAGACAATCGTATCAGCCCGATCAGGCCCGGTAGAAACAAAATCAATAGCAACCTCACAGGCGGACTCGATTCTATCAAGATAGGCCCTTGCATTAGCTGGCAACTCTTCCATATTTTGCAGGCCAACAGTTGATTCCTGCCACCCAGGCATCTCTTCATAAACAGGAGTGGGGGATTCCGAATCAGGATCCTCATAGCCTACACATAAGGCCACTTTCTCCAGCCCGTCAAGTACGTCCAATTTGGTAATGCAAAGTCCCGATATGCTGTTGATCTGGATTACCCGTCTTAACGCATGGGCGTCAAACCACCCGCAGCGTCTTGGGCGACCGGTCGTTGCTCCAACCTCACGTCCTTTATTCGCCAGGTGACTACCAACGCTATCAAACAATTCGGTTGGAAATGGACCAGAACCTACTCTCGTTGTATATGCCTTTGTAACACCCAGGATGTAATCGAGGTCCAGTGGACCCACGCCACAGCCACTGCCTATGGCTCCTGCAGTGGTATTTGACGATGTCACATAGGGGTAAGTACCCTGATCAATATCTAACAATGATCCTTGGGCGCCTTCAAACAAAATGTTGGCATCATTCTTTCTTAATTGTGCAAGTCGTTCAACCACATCTCCCACCATCGGTTCCAGGCGGTCAGCGAATTTGAGGGATGCTTCCAGGGTTTCCTCAACCGAAACTCTCTGCGTATTGAAATATTTTTCCAACACAAAATTATGGTAATCCATAATCTCTTCCAGAGAATTCTTGAATCGCTCGGGATTGAAGAGATCGACCACTCGTAATCCACGCCGCGCCACCTTGTCTTCATAGGCTGGGCCAATGCCACGCCCGGTGGTGCCAATTTTTTGATTGCCACGGACATTTTCCCTCATTTTATCCAGCGCAATATGGTGGGGCAGTATGATTGGGCATCCCTTGCTTATCATGATGCGATCTTTAACTGACACTCCATTTCTTTCAAGATCTTCCATTTCCTTGAAGAAATCAGGAATCGATAGTACGACTCCGTTACCAATCAAGCATTGGACATTTGGATGTAGAATGCCTGAGGGAAACAGATGAAGGACAGTTTTTACACCATTGACCACAAGCGTATGACCGGCGTTATGACCACCTTGGAAGCGAACAACTGCGTCAGCATTCTCTGTTAGAAGGTCGACAATCTTGCCCTTACCCTCATCACCCCAATGAGTCCCGATAACAACTACATTCTTACCCATAATTTTCTACGCTTTTCTCAACACAGTTCCTGCAGCCGCCATTCACCCGACTTGTACACCAGTTCAAAATCATGGTTCGCTGATTTATCACCAGACTCAACTACAATGTAGCCTTGTTCACGAAGTGACTGTACTTTTTCCCAGCGAACATCTTCAGTGGCGTCATTGGTATCGCTTGTCAAAACTACTTTTCTCTGATCAACAAACGTTACCGTTTGATTGGCGAGGCTCTTCAAGTTTACATCAAACCCTGTTGCTCCCCGGCGCCGACCAAATACCTCTCCAATATGATCGTAACGACCACCTTTCGCGATAGTTTGCCCTGAATTTCCCGCGTAAGCCGCAAACACGATACCGGTATGGTAGTTGTATCCTCGAAGCTCACTCAAATCGTGATAAATTCCAACTTCCGGAAAACGACTTTGAATACCTTCTGTGATCCAGCGAAGGTTATCGACGCGACCAAGAATCTCAGAATGAGACTTGAAGGTGTCACTTGCCGTCGACAGCACATCATGTCCACACAGCAGTGGAATCTCTTTGATCAAGGCAGCCAAGCCTTTGTCAAGATCCAGATCATCAACTGTTCGGCCAAGCTCGGCAAATGCTTTTCGCTGAACCAGGGCGAACAAGTCGCCCTGAATTTGTTCCTCAAGGTTTGCCAATTCAACCAGGTGGCGAAAGATTGACACATCGCCAAGTTCGATATGGATTTCATCGATCCCTAGAACCCTTAATGATTCAATCATGAGGCTGACGATTTCCAGATCACTTTTCCGACCGTATTCACCAAACAATTCTGCACCAACCTTGATTGGGGCCCGTGAAGCCAGCATGTTCTCGGCGCGGCTCTGTAACACGGTACCGGCATAACAGAGTCGAACAGGACCCGACTTATTCAGGCTATGAGCATCAATCCGGGCAACCTGTGGCGTCATATCCGCTCGAATTCCCATTGTCCTGCCACTCACCAGGTCAGTTACCTTGAAGGTTTCGAGGTCAAGATCACTACCGGTTCCCGTCAGTAGTGATTCCAGAAATTCTACCATCGGCGGGATAACATACTGGTATCCCCAGGTTGAATAGAGGTCCAACAGCCTTCTACGGATAGCCTCGAGGCTACGTGCCTCGACAGGCAGGATGTCTTCAATTCCGTCTGGTAATAGCCATCGATCTACAATACTCATTTCTAATCTTCCTAGTTGATCAGATACAGCAATCCTGTTCCGGTCACCATGCTGATCAAGCCAACGATTCGCATCGTCTTGTCATCGACCTCAGCGATGAGCGCAACCATTTCCTTCCACCTTTGCGGATACAGGAAAGGAAAGATGCCTTCAATCACCAACACCAGACACAATGCAATTCCAACGTCATGCCACACGGCTTATGCTTCTCAAACTCATCTGACAAAACCTGATCTAACTAAGAATTAGCCCAGCAAAAAAGAAACCGGCGCTTCAACGCCGGCTTGAGTTATTTTATAGGGTTTATCTTCAGCTTACTATTTAGTGCTGTGGTTTAGATAACTAAAGAAATCGCTCTTTGGGTCGATGAGGAGAATGTCACTCTTATTCGAGAACGTTCGCTTATAGGCCGTCATACTGCGATAAAACTTGTAAAATTCCGGGTCCTTGTTAAAAGCATCGGCATAGATAGCCGCTGCAGAGGCATCACCATCTCCGCGAATGATTTCAGCATCACGATAGGCCTCAGCGAGGATAATTTCTTTCTGCTTGTCAGAATCGGCGCGAATACCTACTGCCATCTCAGCTCCTTTCGCCCGATGTTCACGGGATTCAACGTCCCGTTCAGTATTCATCCTGTCATAGACAGATTGGCTCACTTCCGGCGGCAGATCCATTCTCTTGACCCTGACATCGATTACCTCCACGCCAAGCTCGTCAGTTGTCAGCTTATTTAAATTTTCCCTGAGAGCGATCATCAAGGCATCCCGCTCCCCGGAAACCACCTCATGCAAGGTCCTCTTACTGATTTCGTTACGCAGCCCTGTATTGATCCGCTGTTTCAGCAGTTCACCAGCCCGACGTTCATCACCTGATGTTGCTGTGTAATAGATTTCAACGTTCGACACCCGGAACTTGGCAAATGAATCGACAATCAATGCCTTCTTCTCGAGGGTCAGGAATCTTTCAGGTGGTGCATCGAGCGTTAACACCCGGGAGTCAAATTTCCTCACCTCATTAACAAAGGGGAGTTTGAAGTGGAAGCCAGGGGGAACGTCGTGCTGTGTCACTTTGCCAAATTCAAGTAACACGGCCCGTTCTAACTCGGTGACAATGTAAAAAGAGTTCATGCCCAGGAGTCCGGCGGCTATAACGATAAATCCTAAAACTAATCTTTTAATCGGCATTAGAGGCAGCCTCCCATTTCGTATGTGTTGGCAGAAATCATCTTCTGTCCCTCCGGCTATTTGGCGGCAGGTTGGCCGAACGACTTGCAGTACTAACCCGATCTGATGGGTTGTAATTTCGAGAATCCTGCGATTGCTGCATCAGTTTATCGAGCGGTATATAGAGCAGGTTGTTACCACCTTCAACATCTATTAACACCTTGGTACTGTTGGACATCACAGATTCCATCGTGTCGATATACATTCTCGCCCGGGTTACCTCAGGGGCTAATTTGTATTCTGCATAGAGTTTATTAAATCTTTGAGCCTCACCTTGTGCCTGTGCCGTCACGCGCCTCATATAACCCTCGGCTTCTTCACGATACCGCTGAGCTTCACCACGCGCCTCGGGAAGGATCTGGTTTGCATATGCATCAGCCTCGTTTCGGGCTCTGACCTCATCTTCCCTGGCCTTGATGACATCATCGAACGCCGCCCTCACTGAATCTGGTGGTGCAGTTTCCTCGATATTCACCTGGGACACCAGGATGCCAGTGCCATAAGCATCCATATAGGCTTGAACTCGCGCTTTTACGTCAATGGCCAATAGCGCCCGACCTTCGGTCAGCACTTCATGCATCTCTGTACTACCAACAACGTGGCGAATTGCGCTTTCGGTTGCATGATACAGGGACATATCAGGATCCCTCACCCCCAGTTTATATTTTATAACATCATCAATGACGTACTGGACTGTTAACTTTACCTTAACGATGTTCTCGTCTTCAGTCAGCATTTCCGAATCATGCGCCCTGGATCTTACCTGAGTCACATTCTCCGTCAGAACCTTATCGATGAATGGTGGATTCCAATGTAAGCCAGGCATTATGATTGCTTCCTGTGCTTTTCCAAAACGTAGCACAACTCCGCGTTCCTGCTGATCTATGGTGTACACACCCATGCCGAAATAAAGGAGTATCAGAACCACGCCAGCGATGCCAAACACACCGGCACTCATCCGTAGGCCGGAACCACCAGCTCCACCACCGCTCGAAGAGCCCTTCCTGCGGAACATCCCTGACAGATTTTCCTGCAGCTTTCGAAAAGCTTCATCCAAATCCGGGGGTCCCTGATCATTCTTTTTGCCCCAGGGATCTTTGTCACCCTGGTCACCACCAGGCTCATTCCACGCCATCGTTAACTCCAGTAAAAGTATGCATTAGGAAAGCGGGCTATTTTCCCATCAATGTGGAAAAACATCTACCAAACCTTCTATATAAGACAGATATGGGGTCGAAATTGTTAATTCCCACCATTTTTAGGACTGCCACTAAATTAGGGTAACAGATTGTCAGGTGGAATCAGTCGATCAAGATTGCGTTGCTCGATTCGCAGGTCCAGGTTTATTTTACCATGTTCATCTGACTGTTCACGAATGACGGCACCCAGGGCAAAAAACTGTGCTCGTAAATGTCCCTGATGAGGGGCCAGGGTAATGGTTGTTTCAACAACCTTGACGGCGAGCAGTTCGGTCAGGCAACTTATCAATAGCTCCATTCCCTCACCTGCCAGGGCTGAAACCCAGACCCGGACAGGCTTACCAAATCTGTCACGTTCAACCAGCGGAGATTTTGAAATCAGGTCGGCTTTATTGTATACCAGCAGCTGCGGCACACCTTCAGCATCAATCTCTCTCAGTACCTTGTTAACTTCATCCATCCGTTCATCCCGATCCTCCGCCGAGGCATCGACAACGTGCAGAATCAGGTCTGATTCTGTTACTTCCTCCAGCGTTGATCGAAATGCATCAACCAGGGTGTGTGGTAACTGTCGGATAAATCCCACCGTATCTGACAGGACCAGCTGGCCTACGAGAGGCACTTCAATTCGCCGGAGTGTAGGATCAAGCGTGGCAAATAATTGATCGGCCGTGTGCACCGATGCCTCAGACAGCTGGTTGAACAGAGTAGATTTTCCAGCATTGGTGTAACCAGCTAGCGAAACAGAGCATAGTTCAGATCTTTTTCGAGCCCGACGATTCTGGTTACGCTGCCTGCGCACTTTCTTGAGCCGCTCATTGATTTTTTTAATTCGATCACCCAGCATGCGCTGGTCAGCTTCAAGCTGTGTTTCGCCAGCACCACCCAACCCGGCAGCAGACCCTTGCCCTGCCCCCGAGCCACCACGCTGCCGGTCCAGGTGAGTCCAGCCACGAACCAGGCGAGTCGATGCGTGATGCAACTGCGCCAGTTCAACCTGTAACTTACCTTCATGAGTCCTGGCTCTCTGCGCAAATATTTCGAGGATCAGTCCGGTGCGACCGAGGATTCGCTGACCCAGTATCTTCTCAATATTTCTTTCCTGAGTGGGCGTCAGGTCTTCATCAAAAATAACCAGTTCAGCTCCAACCTCAGAGGATAACTCAGCAATTTCCTTTAGCTTACCTGCACCTACATAGGTGCCAGGATGAGGGGATTTTCGCGCGCTAGTAAGGGAACCCACAGGTTCAAGCCCGGCGGACAAAGCCAGCTCTTCCAGCTCCTCAGCTGAGGCTAATGTGGAACCAGGTGGCTTTAGTCTGGACAGCGCGCGATGCCGCTGCACATGAACAAGCAGCGTTCGTGTACCAGCCTCGGGACGATTAAAAAACACGCTTGAATGCTCCTCTCAGGACGCCTTAGGAATCATCCTCTTCATCTTCGGTCGTTACATTCACATTCCTTGAAGGCACAACCGTCGATATGGCTGATTTATAGATCATCTGACTGACAGTATTACGCAACAAGATCACGAACTGATCGAAAGATTCTATCTGGCCCTGTAGTTTGATACCGCTCACCAGGTATATCGATACAGGTATTCGGTCTTTCCTTAATGCGTTCAGGAAAGGGTCTTGTAATGATTGCCCTTTTGACATGGTGTTCTCCTACTTTTGATCTCGCTAACTGTTTCTTACCAGGAATCATATTTCGTTGTCGTTAGTTCCTGTCTGAATTTTAACATCAGAACTATTCTAATATGCTGGCAGTGCCTAGAATTTTCAAGGTCTCACTTAAATCTGGTGATTCAATGATGTGGAGATCTTTCCAGCTTCGGAGCCAGGTGTACTGCCGCTTAGCCAGCTGCCGGGTGGCTATGATGGCCATTTCACGCATGGTGGAATAATCAATATTCCCCTTGAGATGGGACCAGGCCTGCCGATAGCCTACCGCCTTGATGGATGGCAGATTCTCACCAAGATCACGACGATCATACAAAGCCTGTACTTCATTGAGAAACCCCAGCTCCAGCATCACATCAAACCTTGCTTCTATCCGCTGATGGAGCAGGGCACGGTCGGAAGGCATGATGGCAATTTCAAACAGATCGAACGGGCAGGGTGACGTGGCCATCTCATGGTGAGCTGTCAGGGATTTACCTGTAATTTGATAGACTTCCAGCGCCCGTTGCAACCGCTGAGGATCATTGGGGTTGATCCGAGCAGCCGCCTCAGGGTCCACCAGCTGGAGCTTTTCGTGGACAGCGGTCCAGCCTTCTTTACTCGCCAGTTCGGAAATCCCCGCCCTGATCTTTTCATCTGCTGCTGGCAAAGCCGCCATGCCATCTTTCAGGGCTTTCAGATAGAGCATAGTTCCGCCGACCAACAGCGGAATTTTTCCACGCGACTGGATTTCGGAAACCTGTGAAATAGTGTCCTGACGAAAGTCTGCAGCTGAATAGGGTTGTGATGGATCCCTGATATCAATCAGGTGGTGCGGAATCTCACTGAGTATGTCGTGACCCGGTTTCGCCGTGCCAATATTCATGC
>SMVA01108833.1_pt1 | contig 12311 bp, 8 predicted proteins | sample 2456451 | NCBI WGS metagenome assembly SMVA01 (sample SAMN11095933, study PRJNA526329) | marine sediment metagenome | biome: Marine sediment; feature: Surficial sediment; material: Deep marine sediment; isolation source: Hadal surficial sediment | place: Pacific Ocean | collected 2014-05 | depth 0-1...
AGTGCCAGCACACTCACCCCTCGTCTAGCAGCATGCTCCACCAACTGTGTGGGCGTCAACAAGCCGTCAGAAATCGTGGAATGGCAGTGCAGATCAATATTGAGCATGAAGCAAATTGTTCGTACGAGACAAGGCTCTTATCATAACATAAGGGGAGATGAAAAACTGATTACATGGGAGTGTGATAAATGCAGAATTCCATTGTAAAAATCATTGCTACCTTCAAAAATTAACGTTCTAACGACACATATCAAGTTAGACCTGATATCTAAATTAATTCCATTTATACTGCAATTGCTTCTTTTTTACGCATCATCTACCCACTCTCGCCATCCCTTTAGTAGCGGAAAATACAACCCTAATTTAATTGGCTGGCCATCAATCTCGCGCATTAATGCAGCATAGCGATTGAGCTGGGAACGGTAGCGCTCCTGCTCACGGTCAAGAAAAAACTCCACGTCCGTACCTTCATGGATACTGGTCTTATAGTCTACGATCCAGCGCTGACCCTCTATACTGTGAAAAGTTCGATCGATCACCAGACTCATAAGCTCCCCACCAATTATAGATGTCATACGTAGTTCGTTTTGAGCATCCTGCTGTGGACCAAGTAGCCACTGGCCGCGTGTATCACTTACCGTATGGATGAGCGCCTTTGTTATGCGTGCAACTGCAGATTCCATGTCGCTGTCACCACCACTCATGCCGCACGCGATTAGATTCTGTTTGAATGTATTGTGTAACCCTTCAATCCGAACCATGTCCCACCCGCTTACCTCATCTTCGGCGATATGCTGCAACCACCGATGCACAACGCTTCCGATATGGCGTGCAGTTTCTCCAGCCCACGAGAATTCAATTTCTTGCGTACGTACCATGTCCTGTGGTGGGCTCCATTTCACACGCGAGGGCGCGGAAGGCAGTACCCAACCGGACGCAAGACGACGTAGTGATTGGTCGATTGAATGGTCTCCTTCACCACTAATTTCTTTCTTGTCAAGGAGAGATGTATTCGGAAACTTTGCCAATGAAGCAGCCTCGGCAAAAATTGGTTGAACCACTGGCCATAACTTACTCAACAGTGATTTTCCGGCAGGCAACTTTGACTTGATCACGCCGTCGATGTCGGAACTAAGACCCGTGTTACCCAACAGGTGTAGGAACTTTTTTGCACGCGTTGCTGCAACATAGAGAAGACGATTCTCCTCAAAATGCTCTTTCTCACGGTCAAGTTTCTCCAGCCAGGGGTAGATGAGATCACTGGCTGCACCAGTTTCTTGAATCGGCGCAAGTAACAAATCAGCATGATGCTCCATCCACATGAACAGCTTTTTTCCGTTGCTAGGTGGCGGACGGCCAAGGCCAGGTACGATCACGTAATCGAACTCAAGTCCTTTGGACTTGTGAATTGTCATAATTTGCAGCGTGTTGTTAGTCTCCAGGTCAGGCAACGCATAGAGCTTGGCAAGCCCTTTTTCAAATGCCGCAAGCTCGAAGATGCCGCCTGCTTCCTCATGCGTCTCAAGATAATTAAGATAAATTTCGGCGTCTTCGAGATCAGTTGCATCTTTTACGCAAGCAGGGCCTCCAAGTGACAGCCACGCTGCCTCAACGGTTGCACGCAGAGACTGTCGATTACGGTTGTCGATACAGCTACTTAACACATCCCGCATGCGCAGTAATCGAGCAGCGCCATCAGCAGAGACTGCCGATATGCGCGCCTCATCGTTGAGCGATTCCCACACTGTCTGAGTGCCTTCTCCTACACTATTCTCTGCACCGTTTACAGCGTTAGAAACATGGGCAGTTTGTTTTGAGACAAGCAAATGGAAATCAGCGAGCATGAGACCACACCACGGTGCACGCAGCACCGCAAGCCACGCTAACCTGTCTGCCAGATGCGCCAATGCACGCGTTAGTGCCAGCAAATCCTGCACCACTGGTCGGTGACCTAGCTCTTCAATCCCAATTGCGCGAAAGCGCAGTCCAGCTTCTCTTAGCTGCGGTAAAATTTCATCACGCAGGTGGACACGGTTGCGAACTAGAATAGCGACGGTGGCAGACGGGTCATTGCGCTGTGCCTGCTCAACGATCTCCACCACTTTCTTAGCTTCTGCTGCATGATCCTTATTAAAGAATGGATGCACGCTGACCGCATCGCCAGCCAATGCCGTGTGCGTTGCAACCGATTTCGTGTAGGATACTGCGCCGACAGAAATATCTTTTTCATTTGCTGGCATTACCTGCGCAAAAGTGTTGTTGACCCAATTGACAATACCGTGCTGTGAGCGAAAATTAGCATGTAGAACAATCGGCTCCAATGCAACACTGCCAATGCCCTCCGCACGGGCACGTAAAAATAATCCTACCTCGGCTTCACGAAAACGATAGATTGATTGCATCGGGTCGCCAACCACGAATAGGGTACGTCCATCACCTAACTCCCATCCGGCAGTAAGTTTAGTAATTAGCTCATATTGACTGATCGATGTATCCTGAAATTCATCTATTAACAAATGCTGAATACGGTAATCGAGTGCAAGCGCAAGATCAGTTGGCGCATCGGACTCCCCTAGTGCAAGCGACGCACCCTGCGCTACTTCGGTAAAGTCCACCTTACTCTTCGCTTGAAACACAAGCTTGAGCTGTGCGACAGCATGCGGTAACAAACGGGTGATTGAACCCAGCACTTCCCACTGAGTATCGGTGTAAGTAGGTGGCGGAAGATCGCGCAGGTCATGCAACCCTCGGCGCAGTATGTCATTTTCCTTGAGCTTGTCGATCAGCGAGAGTGCGCGGTCTTTCCATGCTTTCGCACTTTCTTTCTCATCCTTGGATTTGCCTGGAGGAAAACCATTGCTTTTAGTATGCTTTGCTCGCCAACCTCCATTTTCTTTTGTAAGCAGCTCGGCTATGCCATGCCAGAGGGGAACATCATCTTCTTCGCTACCAGGTAATGTGCTGAGTTTCTCGCAAGTAACGAGAGGCGAATTGCTACCACTATCTTTGAGATTAGTAGCTGCATAACGTGCAAGATTGATCAATTCATCCTTCATCGATTCAGGATAGATGCTGGATACACGCTTAAGTGCTTCATGCCGCACATTCTTTAGCCCCACTTCCAACCCTTCACGATCCTTACCTTTATGAATATGACGCAACCAGTGATCTCGCTGCTCAAGTATTTTGGAGAGCAGTTTTTCGATTCGAGTCACATCGTTGTCAAGGTGTTCTAGTAACTGCTCAACATCCTGCGTCACTTCATTATTTTCATTGACTAGATCAATGGTCGCACGCGCTGCTTCAAGATAAAGATCAGATGCGTCTTCGATGCTCTGCAGTTGGAAACCAAATTCCGACAGTATCGGCATCTGTCGCGTAAGCGAAGCGCACAGTGAGTCAATAGTCTGGATGCGCAGCCGTGCTGGATTCTTTACGATCTGCCAACCCGCCTGAGTGTCACGCTGCAAAACCGCACCAGCTAACTTACAAATTAATTTTTCGTGCTCATTTTTAGAAATATTGTTAGTCTTTGCAAGTGCTGCAAGCACTCGTTCGCGTATCTCTGCCACAGCTTTATTTGTGAATGTGATCACAACTATCTCTTCTGGCGCATCAACATGTGCAAGTAGCATAAGATAGCGCTGAATCAGAAGCCCAGTCTTGCCTGATCCTGCTGGTGCCTGAACGATAAACGAGCAAGCAGGATCAAGCGCACGGCGACGCTCAGCAAAATCTGAAATGTGTGTAGCATTACTCATTCGCCATCCTCCTGCTCTGTATACACACTTTCAGCCCGCTCATAGATACGGCAAAAAGGCTGCAAGTCACAGTTGCGGCATGTGTGTGGATATTTTTTGGGGTCAACCCGAGCATCGCCTTCGGAAAAGCTCACAGCGATGCGAGCAAGATCAACTCGCCAGGTAGCGACTTGTTCTTCCCATTTGGAAAAAGCTTTCACACCAGGCAAAAGATCGCTGTCACGCGCCAACCCGATGAATTTCATCTTTCTCGTTTTCACTTGTGCAAATACTGCTGCTGAAGCATCCGGTTCAGAAGCGACAAGATATAGTGGCAGTTGTGGCTCATCCGGGCGCTCGCCGAGCATGGCACCAACTGATGAAACCCCAGTCTTGTAATCGATGATGATACGTTGTCCATTACTGAGCTTGTCAACGCGGTCAAGACACGTAGTCAATGCAAGTCCTCCGAGTTCAATGCTACGTTTGTCTTCGATCGAAATGATCTCAAAATCGCTGCTGCGCTTCTCTTCTTCATTCAGCCATCCAAGTGTCAATCGCACCAAACGCTGTTGTTCGATCTTCGTAAAACGCTTTGAGAGTGTTGTCGGACGATCTCGCTGAATAGCCGCAATCGCTTCTTTAGCCGCTTCCAAGAGCATCACTTCAAGATCGCCATCACTGATCACATTGAGCGCGCTTTTGGTCTTGAGCTGACTCCATGCTCGTGCCAGAACGTGATGCACCAACTTCCCGCGTTCCATCACATCCAGCCCAGTATGCGGAGTCTTCAATCCTTTCGCACCCAAACGGTGCAGAGCCAGTGCACGGAACGGACAAGCTGCCTGATCTTTTATTACCGCAGTGCCACCACTTACGCTATTGGTCATTACTGCTTGATCAAGCGCTGGCGCTTTATTATCTTCCCTATACTCGAGCTTCTGCGCATTATGAATCAGTTCACGATGACTCATGTGAGAGGGCAGTACCAACTCACTCTGGACAATGTCTGTGATCAATGGGCTGGGAGTAAGTTCACGGTCGTCATGTTCATCACCATACCGTGGGTAACTGAAGATAACTTCATCCGCGCTGTACAACCATTCACCAGTAAAACGACGTGCGAGCTCAAGCGACTCAGTAGCGGACCCATGCGGTAATTTTGCTGAACGCTGCAGCTCAATCGAAAGCAGCGGATTCGTTCGCGGTTGGAACGGCCACACTGTGTCTGACAATCCCATCACCCATAGATGATCAAAATCCATGCCAGCAGCATCGAACACGCCCAAGATCTGGATTGGAACATCGGGCGTTTCTGTCTGGAAAAGTGTTTCTGCTGCCATACGATGTAGGCGTGATACCCCTTCAATATATCCGATTCGAGAAACAACACGATCAAGTGCCGCAAACTCAGCGACAACTTCGTGCCATTTTTTCAGAATCTGATATTCCGAGGAGTCAAGAGCCCGCTCACCTGGAAAACCGAAAGTCCGAAGCACTCCGGAAATAGCTCTGGCTAAAACCGATGGTGCCTGTAGACCGAACAAATTTGCTTTACGGAATTCTGCAAGGGCAGATATCTGCTGTAAGAAGATTGAACAATTTGCACTGCTATGTTTACGCTTGATTAGCATAAGTAACTGTTCGAGCGTAATCCTTGGTTCGGCTTGCTTGCGCAATTGTTCGTCGAGCAGCGCACGATTTGCCATTTCAGTCTCCCCACCGGCAATAAACGGCGACCGAAGCATATGGCTCACACGCTCAAATTCAATCTCCTTTCCAGCTAGTTCGAGTATTAGGAACGCTGTGCTGACAAGTGGATACGAAACCAGGGTTTTGCCAAGCGAAGCATTAAAGGGAAATAAGAAACGGGTTGATCCCGGCAACGCCTGCTGGACATCGGGCTCCATCACAGAGCTGAAGATACGCAAGACCTCACTGCGATACTTGGTAAACTCTGGAACAACAACACCAATACGTACTGTACTGTCAGCCTCAATTCGTGCCCGTGCCCACAACGCAGCATGGTAAATTTCATCACGATTGTCTTCACAGCTGATACGCTGCACGTTGCCATTACGTAATCGAAGTTGCGACTGTGGCCGCGTCATCATTACCTCACAACCGGATTTCATAAGTTTGGTCAGCAATGCCATCTGCTGCGGGGTAACAATGTCAAAACCGTAGCAAACCAGACGTTTTGGTTTCTTGACTTCAGCGTATTTCCATAATCCTATTACCAGATCACAAATACGTGCGCTGTCGATTTGCTTTTCACGCCATGTGGAGCCCTCATAGCTCTGCGACCAGGTTTGAAAAACCTTACCATCTTCATTTAAAGGAAAATTCTTAAGTTGTGGAATGAGTTGCCATGCGTGAATAAGCTGCCACGCCTCGCGCGCAAGCTGTGCGGCCTCTGGAACAGCAAGTAAAACTTTTGTATCAGAGTGGCGAATGGTATCTTCCCACAAAGCCTGCTCCTGTTCGGGAGAAAGCAAAATGGGTAATTTGGTTGCGTGCTTGGAATAAAGTGCTTCTTCGTAGGCTCGTTCAATAAATGCAGTGATTGGAAGGAAATCAGGTGTGCCCCAGGTGGTACGTCCCTGAGCAACCTGGGTACTGTCGAACTCGCGTTTAAGCACCAATGCAAGCCGTCGGTTGGGGGTGACGACTGTAACACTAGCCTTTAGCCCAGCAGAAAGGTACGAAAAAACTTCAGTGAGGGCGACTTGCGGAAATTCATGGATGGAAGACATGCGGTGGAGCAATCTACCGCTATAAGATCAACGTTCCAACAAATCTAATTTGCTAGCCACATCCACCCAGTCGTCAGCATCAGACGGAGCGTCCTTTTTCTCAATGAGGACTTTCCAAGTTTTCGATAATTCGGCGTTGAGTGCTGTAAAATGCTGCTGCTCCGTTGGTACATCGTCCTCGGCAAAAATTGCCTCCACCGGACACTCTGCCACACACAAGGTACAATCAATGCATTCTTCTGGGTTAATCACCAGAAAATTAGGACCTTCGTGGAAACAGTCCACCGGGCAAACATCTACACAGTCTGTGTATTTACACTTGATACAGCTTTCGGTTACAACATAAGTCATGGTGGCTCTTCCTCTCGCCTGAGTAGTGCTGATCCAAACTTTTGATTATACCCCGAAATTATACAAGCACCACTACAACTCAACCGTATCAACAAACCATGATTCACTTCCTAGGTTTTACCAGGATCATAGAGGCCGCCAACTCTCACGGCTTACAACATGATGAAAAGTGTTAAATAGATTTTCGCCGTTTTGGTCGTGCTAGTCGGGCGGATGATTAGAGCGTACCGAATAATGGACAAGCAGCATCCGCGTAAGATAGGGGTAAATGAAGTGGTAACAAGAACGCTAACTTAGTCCATCACAAGCCCGACGTCGAACGTCGTAGCATAACCATGATCTGTCTGAATAAGTGCAAGTATCAACTGATCGCCACCAGCCAGAAAAATTCTGTCTCCTTCATTCCTCGGTGCACGATGCCCCCTTTTGATATATGGCTGCTTTGCATGCACTTGATCTGTAATTGAATCCTGGAAATAAAACTGTGACGTAAACTCGTAACCCTGCGCAGGTTTCTGCTTTGATCTGATCTTAAAGTGGACGTGAACCGTTCTACCTTCATACCAGCCAGGATAGATTGTAGTGAACTGCACGCTACCAGTGGCATCTGAAATTTGATAGCCGCGTAAAAATTTCTTCCCAATCGTATTAAAACTTTGGTCCAGAACATCTGAATAGACCCCTTCAGCATCACAATGCCAAATATCTACCAAAGCACCTACAAGTGGCTCGCAACTAACCTTGCTAACCACAGAAACACGAATCTTAAGATCAAGCGACAGCCCTTCTTTCTTCGAACCATCTGACGGATCAATCCGAATATCTGAACGATATAAACGCTCGTCTACAAAATAGGGGCCTTCAGTCTGTTGAGGTGTAGCGACACAAGAAAGCGATACAGTATTTATCTCCTTGTTTCCATATTCGTGGGACGAGCGTCCCATAAGCATATCTATTCCGGCTGTCCCAAGTAGGACAATCATCTCTCGTCGATCCATAAACTAAATTTTCTAATTAGAATGGCCATTATGAATTACTTAAAACTTTACGTTGACAATGAAGATGCACGTTCCTCAACAAGTTCAAATAACCAGCTTCCGAAGACTCTTCTCCTATTATACTTTTTAGCTGAGCTTACTCAGCAAGTTGCTTTTAACTATTGGCCATTCTTCCTGAAGTATTGAATAGACAACGGTATCACGTATTGAACCATCAGCCATTATTTGATGACTACGTAAAATTCCGTCTTGTTTTGCGCCCAATCTTTCAATTGCGTCTTTAGAGACTTCATTAAAAGAATGTGTTCTGAACTCCACCGCGATAGCTTTTTTTATCTCAAACACATATTGAAGTAACAAAAATTTGCTCTCGCTGTTAACGCCTGTTCTACACATTGATTTTGCATACCATGTGTAGCCAAGCATCGGCCTTTTGTTTAACTCATCAACGTTATAGAATCGTGTTGTGCCAACTATATTTTTTGTTTCATTGAGCCTGACAGCAAATGCGGTATTTCCCTTTTTCGCACCTTCCATAGCGTCAATTACATAGTTTTCCATTTGATCTGGCGAAGGTACATTTGCAAACCGTAGTTTCCAAAATTCTCCATCCATGACTGCAGCCTTCAAGGGCTCAACATGACTCATGTTGAGAGGTTCTAGGGTTACAATCGCTCCACATAGTTCTATATTTTCGAGCCAGTTCATTTCTAAACGCCTTTCTCTTGCTTCTACTAAGCTAACGCTGCTGTATAACAATCCCCCGTTGCATCTTGCCATAGGAAAATACGGGTATCAATATGAAATATGCACAGAAGAAAACAATTGGGTTAACAGCCCCTCTCTATTGATCAGATTATTTATACCAAATTAAGCCAGCTGGAGGTATTCAGAATCAATTTGGGTATTTTTTAGGGCAGATTTACTTTCACTTTAAAAACAGACACAGGGATGCGTCCGTTATGCTTCGATTATCCGTGGTTGCACGGACGCAATTCAATCCGATGCACAAAAGGAATCAATTGTGCCCGTAGTACCCGAACAGATTTTACGCCGCTGACCACAAAATTCTTGAACCTAACCCTTTTGTATTATTACACCACGGTCTAGCGGAGCCTTTTGTATAAGAAAAGAGTGGTCTCTCTTAGTGCAAGCCTAGCATGACAGTAAAACATATTAAAGCTCCTGTCAGTAATTCGATTACTCATCATTTTTAATCCACGACAAGAATACGATACATCCTAAAATAAATCCCAGACCCAAGATAACTTTTATAAGTTCTTTAGCAAACCAGAACAACATAGATTCATATAATTCCAATTATTCCTGTCCTCCGGTAGTAATTTAGTTTGAAATTTGTCGATGTATACTATTAAGTTCCATCATATCCGTTTCGCCCTTCCGCATTCACGGATAATACCCGTTTTTCCATTGTTCGTATGGTATTACTACAGCTAATTCCCCAAAATCATGAAACCATGTATCAATTACCCATGAAGCTCCAGTGTTGATATCAAGAATTTGACTGGCGTAGTGTAAATTAATAATCAGAGGATTACGCCAAACAATTTCGCCTGCTCGATGGTACTGTAGCCAGTCTTGCTGTTGCATATAAGTAAGGAAGGTAAAGTTATTTCTGCTGTGATCAACACAATCCATACGTCCATCTGCTGTAATATCACTAAAATTACCACCACGATCAGAGGCGATGGGACTGTATTTAGCCACCTCCAAATATAGCTCACGTACAGCATAACGAAGAGCCTCACGCTCATCGGCAGCAGAGGTTACTGATGCAAAAAACGCCGAAACTTGATCGCGTGTGTTTGACGAAATCTCAAAAGTTTTTTTCTTGAAACAATTAGCATGGTAGCAAACCGATAACGTCTGGCAAAAAGATGGCGTGCTGCTCAGTACAGATGCCAAGATAAAAATTGTAAAGAATACTTTCATCACTGTCTTATGTAGAATTTAATTCGGGTCTAACACTAGAACAGATGTCTACGTTATATCTTCCCATTTAATAAGTAATCTTACATATGCTGCATTTAAGGATATGTCTTATTCCAATAGAAATATCATCTTAGGATATTGACGTAGGTGAAATCAAAGTATTTATCACTTTTCGGCTCGGAACTAATATCAAAAACTGTCTGAAAATACCTATAACATCTTTTCTGATTGCTAACGACTAAGATCGACACGAATCGAGTACGACACGTTTGAGAATACGCAATTTACCGTGAAAGAAGTGTTCTGCGCCAGGAATCACGACCACTGGTAGATCCTGTGGAGTGGCCCAATCTAATACAGTTTTAAGCAAAACTACTTCGTCCTGATCACCGTGAATGATCAATGGTCTGACTACATATTCAGAAATGGGTGGTGTATTAAGATGGCCCACCGATGGTGCTACCAGTACCAGAATTTGTGGCCTGAGGTTTTGTGCTGCATGTGCCTGAATTGTACCGCCGAAAGAAAATCCAGCCAGCAATAATGGTAGATTATTAGCCTTTGCATCGAACTGTTTTTGGAGTGCTTCAACTACTGTAATCACATCTTCTGTTTCACCCACACCCTCTCCGTAAACTCCTTCGCTCTTCCCTACACCTCGGAAATTGAATTTAACTGTGACAAACCCTAGTTCTAATAAGGCCTTAAAAAGGGTATGTACTACCTTATTGTCCATGGTTCCACCGTATAACGGGTGAGGGTGTGCAATGACAGCGATGCCATTCCGATGCTCAGAATTCAGCTCGCCCAGAACCGTTTCGAGTTTACCTGCTGGACCATCAATAAAAATTTTCTGGGGGATATAGGAGTTTAACAATACAATTGAAGGAGGAGCTAAAGTATATTTTCAGCTAAACACCTTCCTGTTCCATTAATATTTTCAGTTGTTGTTTAGTTTTTCCGTAGTTAAATCTAAACTAACCCTCATTAGTAATGCAATTATGCCTTCTAAACATATGCCGAATCAATTCCAAAACTCAAAATGAAATTAATGTTGTTCTTCCCATATGAAAAAAGTAATGTATCAAATTTTCAGTCGCTCAACTACACGCCCATTTATTAGATGTTCTTCGATGATCTCGTCAATATCTTCTTTATCCACGTAGGTATACCAAACTTCTTCTGGGTAGATCACGATCACCGGACCTTCATTGCATCGATCGAGGCAGCCCGCCATGTTGATCCGGACCTTCCCCTTGCGGTCCAGCTTTAGCCTTTTTATACGATCCTTAGCATAATCACGTATCGCCCGAGCACTGTGGTCATTACAGCATAATGCCCCCTCTTCTCGCTGATTAACACAGAAGAATACATGCTGTCGGTAATAGCTCATCCAAATATTTCGAGAATAGTCATAGAAAGATTATACCGGAATGATGATGTTTCTTTGATAGATCGGTATATCTAGTTAATTTGTTATCGACAGACTAAGGTTCCGTGTCTCTGCCGAATTATAGTTTCTTTTTTCTGTTAAACACTTGTAAGTGTAGCAACGTTAAAATTGCACATGATTCAACCAGCAGACGAGTAAGGCTATTGAAACTCGGTATTTGATTACCATGATGCCAATCAAACAACTTTAACATGGACACGGATAGTCTATCCGCCAATTAACAACGGTAATACATTGATAGTAAACGTATTACTTTTCCTGTAATACTCTCGGTCTTACCGTCAGTCTTACCGTGCTGTTTAAGATAACAAGATAAGGACACTGAATTAGTTGAGCGGACTACTGAGATAAAGGTAGGGGTAGGGGTAAAAGGTAGGATCAGTCTTGTATCACACTCAGAAAGCCAGAAGAGGGTGGGTACACCTAGTATTCAGTCACCCCCCTTGTTAGAGGTACTCTGTACTCCTACCTCTAGGATGGTTTTCTAATTTTGGCGAAAAAAATTTCTAAAATGAAAATCTATGAACGTCTGCTTTTGGCACAAAGCAAACACTCAATCTAATAGAGGAACATACGTTCTTTTCCAACAAGGGAGGTAGTGGGGATACACCTAGTCTGTAACTAACCCTATCCCCTATATTAGAGGTACTACCTAAACCTACCTTGACACTATTTGTAAAAAGCCCTTTCTATTTTGGCGCGAAAAAATTTTCCAGTTTTATACTTAACATGGCATTGTCACAATCAGTTGCATTTTGCAGCTATAAATCCATACTTTACTAGACAAATACATACGTGTTCCAATTAGTTTCCTAAAAAATAAAAAAATATCTTAATTAGATGAAGAAAGGAATGTTTTCATTCTTCATCATCAGGCAAATCATCGCTATAATACGAAATATTTATTTGAAAGGGACAAATAAATGAGAGTGATGCTACCCATCGCGGTATTAATTTTTTCTGTACTATTATTTGGTTGTGCAACATCAACAGGCGTTATACCCGCTGGTCCAGACACCTATACTATAACGACAGATAGTAGAGTAGTAGTAGTAGTAGG
>SMVA01103419.1_pt1 | contig 12310 bp, 13 predicted proteins | sample 2456451 | NCBI WGS metagenome assembly SMVA01 (sample SAMN11095933, study PRJNA526329) | marine sediment metagenome | biome: Marine sediment; feature: Surficial sediment; material: Deep marine sediment; isolation source: Hadal surficial sediment | place: Pacific Ocean | collected 2014-05 | depth...
CCTCGTCCTTCAGCCTGGCCAGCCAGCGATTGACGTGGCGCAACAGCAGGTCATCCTTGGGCATCAAAAACCCTTTTTCCGCAACCGTCAGGGTTTTGTCGGGCAGGGCAGGGCATAGGTTTGGGTTGCGCGCGGCCTGATAGGCCACTTCGATGGCGTCGGTGATCATCACATCAGCACGACCATCGACAATCTCGTCGAAGATCTCTGTATTATCTGAAAAGATCACAAGGCTGGCCTGGGTGATGTTGGCCCTGGCATAGCGTTCGTTGGTGCCGCCGGGGTTGACGATGATGCGCACGCCCGCCCGATCAATATCGGCCATGGACGCAAATTTACTTTGGTTCGCGCAGCGAATGATGGGGGTCTTGCCGCCTATATGATAAGGCGCGCTCATATAGCCGACTTTTTGTCGGAAGGGCTGGATGGAAATGCCGCTCATGCCGATGTCATAATTCGGCAGATCCTCCAGCAAGGTTGGCCAACTTGTCTGGACAAATACCAGGCGGACATCCAGATAATCGGCGAGTGACAGCGCCAGGTCGATGTCGATGCCTGACCGATTGCCGATGCCCCCAGTGCTGAACGGGGCATAATCACCCGTGGTGCCAACGCGCAGCGCACCACGGTACAAAATCTCGGCATAACGCCCGGTGGACGCCTTTTCGTTCAGATAGATCTGTTTCAGGCCCGCGGCCATGTCGACACGAAAGCTCTTTGGCAGGGACAGGTCGGCAATCAAGTCGCCGTCTTTTGCTGCAGAAATTTGCGGTAAGGCCAGGCTGATCAGGGCCAGGATATTGTCCCCAGACTGACTGATGGCAGGCCGCAGTTTGTTTTGCAAATCAGGCGGCGAACCACCGTCATAGCCATTTGTCTGCCATCGGTCGAAGTGGGTTTTCTGGATGAATTTGGCCGCAGCAATCTGGGCCATAAAGAACGCGCGAGTTGATGGGCCATCCAGTCCATATGCCTCTGCCGCCTTTTGAGTATTGGCAAGCACAATGGCCTCGCGGTCCATATCCTCGATGGGCTTTTTGTTTTGCCACTTCCAGGCAGCGACGTCCTTCATATAAGACAGTCGCTGTTCGATCTGGCCGTAGAGGCGATCAATCTGGGTGGTCTGACCAGCCTGAACGGCAGACGTGCTGGCCGAAACAATGACGAGCAGGAAAAAACCTCTCAGTGCGTTCAGGATCATGCGGATTTGCCACCGCGGGCACAGTCGATGCAAGTCGGGATCGACCGATCAAAGGCCAGGCGCTTGGGGGCGATGTCTTCGCCACAGGTGACGCAATAGCCGTATTCTCCCGCGTCCAAGCGCGCCAGCGCTGCGTCAATCCGTCGGACTTCGTCCTGGCGGCGACGCTCGGCATCCTTTGCCATGGCCTGCACCTGGATCGCATCCATGCGCGACAGTCGGCCAACGCTTTGCTGGTCCAATTCGACAGGAGCCCGATCGGCTTCGTGGTCTGCGCTGCTCTGTAACAACTCGGCACGGCGGTCGTTCAGGGCCTGCCGGATCTCTGTATTGCTTTGGGGCATTGGTCTACTTTTTTTGCCAGAAACTAGGGCCTCTACGGTACAGAACTGGCTGAATTGATGCAACGACCGGTCGCTGTCCTTTCATTCCCCATGCCATTTGCTAGACTGCAGTCCAAGAGGTGATATGCGCGCATTGGGTACGTTTTTTCTGGTTCTGTCTGCCGCACTTGTGCTGGGCGTTGGCTCGGCCTTGTATGTGCTGGAAAGCCAGCCCATGAAACCAGATATTCAGGTGGGCCCATGGCAGGGTTCATCAGAAGCAGGCAGTGTCGAGGCCGGTATTTACACCCGGGCTGCTATTGCCAGGTCGGCCATGTTGGCCCTGACCCGCCAGGAGGCAATTTACTTCATCGCATCCACCGACAGTTCTGGCGATATGTTGACGTCGTCCTGCCGCTATAATGTCTCTGTCGAAGACCAGCCGGCCAGGTGGTGGAGCATTACCGCCTATGGCCCTGATTACTATCTGATACCCAATGATGGCGATCGCTACTCCTTCACCAAAACGGACATGGTGGCAGACGATGAGCCCGTCCAGATATTCGCACTGGCGATGGACGACGCAGGCATGGTTCCCGTTGTTACCAATGGGGTCATGGGTGGACAGGCATTTTCATTGTTGTTGCGGCTTTATCATCCACATCTGTCGGTGCTGATGTCACCGGACCAAATAAATGCGCCTCAAATCATCAAGCTGGGGTGTGGGTAATGCGGGTTCTCCGGTTGATAGGTCTGGTTCTGGTGCTGGCTGTTGCGTGTCACCTGGCGACGATTTGGCTGATGCCCCGTATTTTGTTGGCGGCGGTGACAACGACCATGCAAGCAAATGGTCTTCCGGTGAACGAACTGGTTCATTTCGACCGGCGAACAGCCAAAGACCGGGCCATTGTCCGGCCCAGTCCTGACTTGTTGTATTCGATCTGTCTGTATGATCTCAGCCTTGGCCCCGTCCACATAGCAACGACAGAGATGCCCCAGACCTATTGGTCGATCTCGGGATATGCGGCCAATACGGATAATTTCTTTGTGGTGAACGACCGTGATGCGGCAGGGCGACCGGTCGACATATTGATTGGTCATGCGGACCAGCGGTCCAGCTCGGCAGACTATCTGTCGCCATCCGTGCGTGGGGTGATTTTGCTGCGCATGGTGGTCGAATCAAACGAGCACCAGAAGGTGCTCGGTCAATTCAGGAATGAAGTGGTGTGTGAACCAGCGTCCTGAGGGGACGTCGTTTAATTCTTGGGCAGGCCTTAGGCAGGGATCGCCACACTCGTAATGTCGTTGGCGCCTGCTTTGGTCAGCCAATCCAGCGACCAGCGATACTTCTTGGGGGCAGCAAAGCCCAATTCCTTGCGGACGTCTTCCAGTTGCATGGGCAGCAAAGCTTCCCAATCTGCTGCGACAAACCATTCTGCCTGTTTGCCATGGCGATAGCCTTCGCGCACAGCCCTGAAAACCTTTGATTTGGGGTATTTCCGTATATCGCTAAGGGTGGCAATGGCGACGATGAAAGCAATGCCTTTGTTACGGCTTTGGGCATAGGTGAAGGCCAGCAGGCACAATTCACCCAGTCCATCGCGTTTGTAATCGGTGATGACGTGCCACAGATCATGGGTGTCGCGTAGCCGTAGTTGGAACCGAATTTCGTCGTCTGTCAGGTCGACAGCGGTCTCTTCATTGACATTGCTGGCGTCCACCAGACCGTCTGCGGTCAACCCTTCCGAGACTACAAAGTTGAGATAGCGTCGTCCAAGGCTGCCCTCAGGCATGGCTGCAAGGCCAACCCGATCATTCAGCGTACCAATGATATCGCGTTCTTCTGCGAGGACTTTTTTACCCGTTTCCAATTGATTGAAACGCTTGAAATTGCGATGCATTTCACTGCCACCGAGGGCCCGTAAGATGATGAACACTTCTTCGGTTAGTTCTTTGTTTGCCAGCAATTTCTTCATGGCGCGCCAGGCAATAATCGGCTGCATGCGGCGCGTGAATTCGATTTTTGTTGTATCGGCCATAGGTTCCATCTCTGCTTGATTGCTTACTCTGCAAAACAATCTATACCTAATTTTTAGTGATTCCAAGAGAAAGTTACCGTACGGTTACATAGAAGCCCATCGTACTTTATTGTTAGGCATATAGGCATATAGGCATGTGTGATAGCGTGCGGCAAAGAATTTAACGAACAAACATTCCTGAGGACCCACCATGAAATTTGAAACGCTGGAACTGACCATTGAAGATGGCCTTGCTCATATCGTCCTGAATCGTCCCAACGAGGCCAATAGTTTGAACCTGGCCCTGGCAAAGGACTATCTGGCCGCAGCAATTGAATGCGATACCAACCCAGACGTTCGCGCAGTGTTGTTGAGTGCGACGGGCAAAATTTTCTGTGCTGGTGGTGACCTTAATTATATGTCTTCCCAGGGCGACAAGGTGCCCTCGGCGCTGAAGGAAGTCACCGCCTTGTTGCACGCCGCCATCGCGACCCTGGCACGCACAGACGCACCCCTGGTCATTGCCGTCAATGGTGTAGCCGCCGGTGCAGGTATGAGTATTTCAGCCAGTGGCGACATTGTTTTGGCCGGGGCTTCGTCGAGCTTTACCATGGCCTATACGGCCGCCGGACTGGCACCTGATGCCAGTTCCTCCTATTATCTGCCGCGGGTTATTGGCTTGCGTAAAACACAAGAGTTGATGCTGACCAATCGGACGATTGACGCCGAAGAAGCATTGGAAATTGGCCTTGTGACCAAGGTCGTGCCGGACGATGAATTGCTGGCCGAAGCCAAAAAACTGGCGCAGTCCTTTGCCAAGGGTCCGACCAAGGCCTATGGCATGGTCAAGCATCTGTTGATAAACTCTCTGACCAACCCATTGGAAACACAGATGGAATTGGAATCTCGGGCCATCACCGCCACAGGTGGTACTGAAGACGGTCGCGAAGGGATCAACGCCTTTCTCGAAAAGCGAAAACCTAATTTCAAAGGGCGTTAACTCAGACACCCAAGAGGGGGAAGACCATGCCACTATCTGCTGGGGAGCATCCAAAAAAGACCATGCAGGTCCATGGCAAGACCATGGCCTATGTCGAGATGGGAGAAGGCGCCCCCATCGTCTTTTTACACGGCAATCCCACCTCGTCTTACCTGTGGCGCAATGTCATGCCACATTTGCAACATCTGGGGCGGTGTATTGCCCCTGATCTGATTGGCATGGGCGATTCAGACAAGCTCGACGACCCTGGCCCTGAATCCTACCAATTTGTCGAGCACCGGCAATACTTTGACGGCCTGTTGGACGCGTTGGGGGTCGATAGCAATGTCACCCTGGTGATCCATGACTGGGGGTCTGCGCTGGGTTTTGACTGGGCCAACCGGCATCGGGACGCAATGCGGGGCATTGCCTATATGGAAGGAATTGTCAGACCAATGACCTGGGATGAATGGCCCGAGGGCGGTCGCGATATATTCCAGGCGTTTCGGTCTCCGGCAGGAGACGATCTGGTGCTGCAGAAGAATATCTTTGTCGAGAACGTGTTACCCTCGGCGATTATCCGCGACCTGACCGAGGCGGAAATGGAGGTCTATATCCGACCCTTCGCCACACCAGGCGAGGACCGCCGACCAACCCTGACCTGGCCACGCCAAATTCCGCTGAATGGCGAACCGGCTGATGTTGTGCAGATTGTCGACGACTATGGCGCATGGCTAAAGGATTGCGACATGCCCAAGCTGTTCATCAATGCAGAACCTGGTTCTATTTTGGTTGGGCCGCAGCGAGAATTCTGTCGCAGTTGGGCCAATCAGACCGAAATAACTGTCGCAGGCAACCATTTTGTCCAGGAAGATTCCCCGGATGAAATTGGCCAGGCCATTGCCGATTGGATGACCGCTATTTAAGTGGCATCGCCTCTCTTTTTTGCGCCGAAGCAGTGGGCTCCCTATATCTATGGGGGACAGACGCCCAGTAGATGGTCGGGGGAAAAGGCGCTTTTGATGCATATTGGAAAATTCTGGAACATAAAACGCATTCGCTTGCTGATGATGGCGGGCTTGCCGCTCTTGGCCAGTGCCTGCGCCAGTAATTATGCGGATAATTGCGACCCGTATGTGTACCCCGATCAATGTGCTGTCTATAGCAGTGCTCTTTATTTGGGGGTTGGTTATTACGACACCCGCCACCACCATAATTACGGATATTACCCCGGCTATTACGTTCCCTATAATTATCGCGGTCATCAGCACGCCCACAATGGGCGTCATGGCCACAATGGTCATGGCAACAATGGCAACCGTCATGCAGGCTATGGCGGCTATGGCGGCAATGGTGGACATGGTGGCGGATACGTTGGCGTAGGAGACGGCGGTCAAAGACATCATGGCGGCGGCTATCAGGGGGGGCGTCAGGGAAATCACCAGGCAGGAAACCATGTTGGTGACCATTCAGGCGGCGGCAACTGGACCAGTACGGGCGGCAACCGTAGTGGCCGCCATCAAGGCAATCATGGGGGCGACTACAGAGGTGACGACACCCCGCCCATTGCGACAAATTCTGGCCGCGGCGGTGGTCGCGCAACCGGCCAACAGCCCAGGCGACAAAGGCCAGGGGGACAAAGGGCAGGGCGACCAAACCAGCCGAATGTACAGTCTAATTCACAGACCAATTCCCAGAATAGACCACGAAACCAAGGACGCCATCGGGGTAACATGCGTGCCGGCCGCCAGGGAGATGGCGCTGTTGTTAATACGGGCCGGCGCCGTAGTCATGGCGGTCAGGCCGCTGCAGCGCAGGCACTGAGACCACAAGCAACACCACCGGCCAACAATCAACAACAGGCCAACAATAATCAGTCCAAAGGGCACTATGGCAACCGGGATGGCAACCGGGATGGCAACCGAGCTCGTGCGAGCAATCGGCAGAGCAATCGCACGCAGCAGGCATCTAACCGAAACAGTTCATCCCGTTCCGGCCATTATCGCAGCAGCAAAAGTGGGCGGTCCTATGGCAGTCGCAGCCATGGTGGCAACCGTAGCGGTAGCTATCGCAGCGGAAGCTCAGGCCACCGGAGTGGCCACAATTAGCTGGCGGCGATCAGGGTTTTTCCATCCCAGTTTTCAGCGGCCTGACGGATGACATTATACAACCCCATAATCGCCGCTTCGTTTTGGTACAGCTCGACCATATGACCCAGCTTTTCGCGGGTATCGATAAAGGCGATGCCAGAATCAGGGCCCGAGCTGAATTCCGTGGCAATAGGGCAGCCTGCTGCTTCAAACCGGGCTTTGTCGCCTTCATAGTCTTCCGAAATAATTGCGACATGGTGGAAGCCTTCTTCACCCTTGGCAAACATGTCGCGGAAGGCACTGGGGCCATCGGTATGCTGTTCAATGAGTTCGATATTGATCTCGCCAGTCTGGACAAAGCCTGCCGAGAAATCAAGCTCTGCAGGCGCCCCCCGATAGGTCAGGTTCTGGCCAATGACGTGGGGCAGAATGACCCAGGGGCCAATGCCATAAATATCTGTCCAGCGCTGCATGGCCTCTTCAAGATTATCGACTACATAGGCGTTCTGGATGATCTTGGCACCCTTCATCAGTGATTCCATTTCGGTGTACTCCGCAAGTTGATTGATTTTTGTTGGGGACATATTAGCGACCGCGCCGCCAATGGCAAAAACAACCGTGCCCCGACGGCCAATAATTCTTTCGAATGCAAAGTGCCCTTGCTCTGTTCGGTGATCGCATTATAGGCTCCACCCCACAACGGGACGGAGAACACCATGCCGCTATCACAGGCACAAATTAAAGATCAGCTGACGGCCCCCGGGGCACAGTTTGAAATGGAAGACATTGTCGTACGGGGACAAAAATTGCGGGCATGGAAGAATGCCCCGCGCACCCTGCGAGAAATTTTTGAGACCAGCACCCAATTCGCAGACCGCGATTTCATCGTCTATGAGGACGACCGGCTGACCTATGGCGACCATTATAGACAGGTGGTCGCCCTGACCCATGCAATGGTCAAAGATTTCGGCGTCCAAAATGGCGACCGGGTAGCGATAGCGATGCGTAATTACCCTGAATGGTCAGTGGCCTTTTGGGCGGCGGTTTGTTCGGGGGCAATTGTCGTCCCGGTCAATGCCTGGTTGAAGGGGGAAGAACTGGACTATTGCCTCGCAGATTCAGGCTCTACCGTGCTGATATGCGATCAGGCACGTGAAAAGGCGTTGGCGCCGCACTACGATTCCCTGGGCATGAAGGCGGTGATCGTTGCCCGTGCTGAAGAGCCATTGTTGCCTGGCCATTTTGATTTTGCAGATGTCATCGCAGCCCATGCCGACCACGATGCGCTGCCTGACGTTGCCATCGATACGGACGATGACGCGACCATTTTCTACACGTCCGGGACGACCGGCAGCCCAAAGGGTGCTTTGGGCACCCACCGGAACATCTGCACCAGCCTGTTAAGTCTGGCCTATGTAGGGCATCAGACGACTTTGCGCCTGGGCAACGAAATCCCGGCCCCTGAAGATGCGCCGCGCCGTCATTCACTCTTGTCCGTACCACTGTTCCATGTGACCGGGTCCCATTCCAATCTGGTGCCGATTCTGTTTGGTGGCGGCAAGATGGTGCTGATGTACCGTTGGCAGCCCGAACAGGCTTTGCAGCTGATCGAGCAAGAAGAAATTACCGGCTTTGGCGGTGTGCCCGCCATGGTGTGGCAGGTGTTGGAATCACCCGAGCTGACCAAATATGATGTGTCATCGATCGCTGGTATTGGCTATGGCGGGGCCCCTGCAGCGTCCGAGCTTGTGCGCCGAATACAACAAGCCTTTCCCGATGCCCAACCCAGCAACGGCTATGGCATGACCGAAACGTCGGGCATCGCCACCATGAATGCAGGCATCGATTATATTGAAAACCCAGATAGTGTTGGCACGGTCCTGCCTGTCTGCGATGTCATCATCGCCGATGATGACGGCTTGGAAGTCCCGCGCGGCGAAATGGGCGAGATCTGGATGCGTGGGCCCAACATTATTCGCGGATACTGGAACATGCCAGAGGCCACTGCCGAGGCCATCACCGACGGCTATATGCATTCTGGTGACATTGGCACCATGGATGAAGCGGGCTTTGTCTATGTGGTGGACCGGGCCAAAGACATGCTGATCCGGGGCGGCGAAAATATCTATTGTGTCGAGGTTGAAAACGCCTTGTTCGACCATCCAGATGTTATCGATGCGGCCGTCATCGGCCTGCCTCATATGGTGTTGGGCGAAGAAGTGGCCGCCGTCGTGCAACTGACTGATGGTTCTAGCGCGACACCGCAAGACCTGATGGATCATGCAGCGGGCTTGATCGCCAAGTTCAAGGTGCCCATCGAGATAGAAATTCGTGACGAGCCCTTGCCACGCAATGCCAACGGTAAAATACTGAAGCGTGATTTGCGGACTGAGCTGGCAGCTCGCCAGGCTACAACTTAGGCATCTACCTGGGTGTCAGGGTCCAGCCAGTCGGCGACAATAAAGTGCGCCGCGCGTGATGGGGCCTCGGGGTGGTGATGTTGGAAAACCCGGACGGCGGCGCCAAAAGCGCGTTGGTCCTGGACACCGTGACCCCGTAGTTCCTGATAGGCACGGGTCGTGGCCGCCCGGCATGGCGCGTCGACAAAGCAGTCTGCATATTCTGAAATCGTCATGGTACTTCTCGCATTGAAATCTCGTTGCTGCTTGGTTTGTAGATGTATCCGGCAAACTCGTCCTTGATCCGGATCAATCGATTTGCGCTTTTGGCGAGACTCGACACCGCCAAAGGCAACGCCTAGCTTCGGTCTAAACTGATAAGGAAAATACGATGCCTCTTTCTTCCCTGGCCCGATCCTTGGCGGCTATGTCTCTGGTCGTGACCCTGGCCATGCCCGTCGTCGCCCATGCAGATGCCGCATCCATTGAACAGGCCATCGCTGGTATTGAAGTCAATGTCATCGCATGGCGTCACGATATCCACCAAAACCCCGAACTGGGCAATCGCGAAATTCGCACAGGTGCCCTTGTGGCCAAGCATTTAGAAGCGTTAGGGCTTGATGTCGTCAAGACAGGCGTGGCGCATACAGGCGTTATTGGCGTGCTGATCGGCGGCAAACCGGGTCCCGTGGTGGCGTTGCGCGCCGATATGGACGGCCTGCCCGTGACGGAAGAGGTTGATATTCCTTTTGCATCAAAGGTCACCGTCCAATATCACGGGCGCGAAGTTGGCGTGATGCATGCGTGCGGGCATGACGCGCACACGGCCATCCTGATGGGGGCTGCCCAGGTGCTGGCAGAAAATCGAGCGGATTTGGAAGGGACTGTCCTGTTCCTGTTCCAACCTGCTGAAGAAGGCGTGCCTGTGGGCCAAAATGGCGGTGCGAAGATGATGCTGGAAGAAGGCGCGTTTAAAGACCCGCGGCCTGACGTTGTATTTGGCCTGCACACATCCCCAACCACCAATGGTGTGTTGGTCGTGCGCAAACAGGCCGCAATGGCCGGGTCTGACCGCCTGTCGATTATTGTTACTGGCAAGCAAACTCATGGCGCCATGCCGGAATTGGGTGTCGATGCAATTGCTGCCTCTGCCCAGATCATCATCGGGCTGCAGACCATGGTGGCCCGCCAGATGGGGGCTGCGACTGCACCCAGTGTGGTCTCTATTGGCAAGATCGAAGGCGGTATTCGGGGCAATATCGTCACTGGCCGGGTCGAGATGACAGGGACTGTCCGACACCTGAACCCGAACATGCATGAAGATTTGTTGAATCGCATTCGCCACACAGCAGAAACCATTGCCGAGAGTGTCGGGGCCAAGGCTGAAGTAACCTTCCGCACCTATGCGCCGGTTGTTTATAACGAACCGTCGCTGGTGGATCGCATGTTGCCGACACTAAGACGGGCTGCAAAGAACGGTATCGTCATAACCGATGGCCCGCCAGGGATGGGGGCTGAGGACTTTGCCTATCTGTCTCGCGAGGTGCCGGGCATGTATTTCCATATCGGCACCAACAAGCCAGGTGTTGGGCCAGGCGAGGCCGCGCCCAATCATTCGCCGCTTTATTATGTGGACGATACGGCCCTGCTGACGGGCGTCAAAGCGATGGTCAATCTGGTGATCGACTACGCGGCAACCCAACCCGAATAAAAGCACCCCGGCCTGACCAAGGGTCAAGTCGGGGTATGCCAAACGGTATAACGGGAAGCGTGGTCAGGATTGTTGATATACCGCTTAGCATCTGAACATTGCCCAAGCCTGGTGCGTCGTGCCTTGATCAGGATCAATAGCCCAAAAAAAAGGGCCGCACCCCAAAGTGCCGCCCTTAATTTTGTGTACAGCAGTCTTATTCAGACGGTGCCGGGCTACGATAGCGCATGATGTCTTCCAGCGTGATGGAAGACCCAATCTGCGCAGCAGCGGCCTGTACTTCAGGTTTTTGCAGCGGGAACGTGTCGAAATAGTCAGCTGCGTAAACCATCCAACCATCTTTGAACTTGCGGACCGAAAAGCCCCACGTCATTTCGACCTTGTCACCATTCGGCAGCACGGCCATCTGACGCCACATCTGCAGCGACGTTTCGCCGTTCCAAACGGTCTTTGCAATCGGTTCAAACTGGATATTGCCAACTTTGCCCATGATGTCGGTGTACCAGGCGCGGATAGCGTCCTGGCCTTCAAAACGACCAAAGATCGGGTCGATATAGACCGACTCTGTGGGGTGCATCATGTCGGCAATCAGGTTGAAATCCATGCCCGCGACGGGGTCGTTGTGCAGGTCATGCAGCTCGTCATTGGTTAGGCCGCTTGGGGTCGTGTTGACGGGGTCTGCGCCCGCAGCATGGATAGTGAGACGAGCATCCATCCAGGCTTGACCAGCCTCAGAAATCGGGTGGGGGGCTTCGGCCTCGATGGGCTGGAAGTTCATTTCCGGGTAGGGTGGCAGGGCAGGGGCCTCGGCCGCGGCTTCTGCGCCACCCATTTCAGCCATCATGGCCGCAGCGTCTGCCGGTGGTGGATTGCGAGAGATCGCTGCGTCATACACATCGATAGAATCGGTGATCCAGCCATCGCGGAAACGACGCACGGAAATGCCATTGCCCAGAAAGATATCCTCGCCACCAATGGCGGCAACCATAACCCATTCATCAATCGTTGTGCCGCCTTTGCCATCATCCATAAAGATCGTGGGGCCAGTGGGTCGGAACTGCAGATAAGAGCTTTCCACCATCGTCGGGACCAGCCAGTTGCGGATGTCGTGCTGGCCGTAATTGGCGCCAAAGATGGCGTCGAAATACATCGAGCCTTCTGGCTTCATAAAATCGACCATGACTTCAAGGCCGCGCATGCCAAGGGAGGGGTGCGCGAAGACAGTGCTCATTTCCTCATGGGTCAAGCCACTCTGTTCGGTCACGATGCGTTCCATGTCAAACGGACCCTCTGTGACCTGGGCCAGATAAGCCTCAACATAGGCGTCCTGGGCCTCAGAGAATGTTAGATGGTGCGCGTCAACAGCCTCGGCAGGTGCCTCTGCGGCTTCTTCGATAGCAGGAGCTTCGATAGCAGGGGCCTCTTCTGCAGCAGGTTCGTCTGCCTGACCACAGCTGGCCAACAGACCAAGCGACAGGGTTAGCGCGACGGCAGGTTTCAAAATATTCATGTTTACTCCTTCGAATGGGCGGTCAATCTAGACCGGGCGCGACAAACTATCCAGAAACAATTTACAGTGTATGCAATCG
>SMVA01044045.1_pt1 | contig 12308 bp, 12 predicted proteins | sample 2456451 | NCBI WGS metagenome assembly SMVA01 (sample SAMN11095933, study PRJNA526329) | marine sediment metagenome | biome: Marine sediment; feature: Surficial sediment; material: Deep marine sediment; isolation source: Hadal surficial sediment | place: Pacific Ocean | collected 2014-05 | depth...
GGCCTTGCAGGCCCTGCGCGCCACCACCATAGATGCCGCGTGGCAAAGCTTCCTCGAGGAAGACCGGGGATCGATCGAAATTGGCAAGCGCGCTGATATGGTGATATTGGCCGATAACCCCCTGCGACGACCAGACACCATGGATGACATCACCATTCTAGAGACAATCGTAGGCGGCACCTCTGTTTATAAAAATGAGAGCGTCTACAAAAACGAGGGCGCTGACTAAGCGCTGACGAGAACGGATAAGACCATGAGTGAGAAAAAATTACGGGCGGCCATTCTGGGTGCCAGTGGCTATACGGGGGCAGAGCTGGTGCGGCTGTTGTCCAAACACCCCCATGTCGACATCGTGTTGCTGACCGGCGACCGGCGCGCCGGTGACAGCATGGGCGACGTTTACCCACAATTCGGCGGGCTGGACCTGCCAGACCTGATCGCCATTGATGATGTTGAATGGGCCGGTGTCGATTTGGATGTGGTGTTCTGCGGCATGCCCCACGGCACGACGCAAAAGATTGTCCAGGGCCTGTTCCACAAGACCGGCCACACGCTGGTGGACGAGCTGATCATGGAACATACAGAGGACTATATCGCCGAGATCAAAAAGCCGGTGAAGGTCATCGACATGTCGGCCGACTTTCGGATTGATGATGCCAACACCTATGCCGAACTGTACGGGCACGAACATTACGCCCCGGCGTTGCAGGACATTGCGGTCTATGGCCTGACAGAATTCGCCCGCGACGCCATCAAGGACGCCGATCTGGTGGCCTGCCCAGGCTGTTACCCAACCGGGGCCACCATGGCGTTGATCCCGCTGTTGCAGGCAGGGTTGATTAATCCGGACGAGATTATTATCGATGCCATCTCGGGCGTGACCGGGGCAGGGCGGTCGTTGAAGGAAGGCAATCTGTTCACCGAAGTGTCGACCGGCGTGCATGCCTATGGCATCGCCACCCACCGGCACGGGCCCGAGATCGAACAGCAATTGGCCAAGGCAGCTGGTCGGGAGAGCAAAGACATGCTCGTGACATTCACGCCCCATCTGGCCCCTATGAACCGGGGTATCCTGACAACGACTTATGTGCAGCTGACCGACGGCAAAACCGTCGATGATGTGCAGGATTGTCTGGAAGGCCGATTCAATGACGAACCTTTCGTGCGGGTGCTGCCCGATGGCCAGATGCCCCATACGCGCCACGTGCTGGGCACCAACAACGTACTGATCGGCATTGCCGCAGACCGGCGGCCGGGCAGGGCGATTATCGTTACGGCGATTGATAACCTCACCAAAGGCTCATCCGGCCAGGCCCTGCAAAACATGAATGTGATGTTCGGTTTCGACGAAAAAACAGGCCTGGATATCGAAGCCGTGTTTCCGTGAGTGCTTGATGAGTAAAAGCGGCAACATTCATTCCTATAAAGGCATCACGCCGACCATCGCAGATGATGTGTATATCGCCCCCGGCGCACATATCATCGGCGATGTGGTCATCGGCGCGACGTCATCCATCTGGTTCAACGTGGTGGTGCGCGGCGACGTGAACGAAATCCGCATGGGCGAACGCAGCAATATCCAGGACAACTCTGTCATCCACGTCACCGAAGGCGGCGCAGGCACCTATATCGGCAATGACGTGCTCATCGGCCACATGGTGCTGATGCACGCCTGCACCATCCACGACGGCGCGCTCGTCGGCATGGGTGCCACCATCATGGACAACGTCGTCGTCGGCAAAGGCGCCATGATCGCCGCCGGTGCCCTGGTCACCCCCAACAAACAAATCCCTGCGGGAGAACTATGGGGCGGCCGCCCAGCCAAAAAAATGCGCGACCTCTCAGAAGCCGAAATCGCAAATAATGCGAGGCTGTGCCACGGCTATGTAATCAGGCGCGCGGAGTATTTAGCGGAGGGGTAACCCTACCCCCCAGCTTTAAACTTTGCCCATATCCTGTCGGCCACTTCCTTCGTTTCGCCCTCATATCTTGGGACGAAATACAACCGCTTCATGGTTGATCGGGCGGGGTAGATGACCTTGGCATCCAACAGCGCGTCGCTGATCAGCATATTGGCCGCGGCGTTGCCATTGGCGTATTGCATGTGGTTCGAGATGCTGGCGGCGACGTCGGGGCGCATCAGGTAATTATAGAATTTGTAGGCCCCTTCGCGGTTGGGCGCGCGGCTGTCGATGGTCATCAGGTCCATCCACACACGGGCGCCCTCGATTGGGATTGAGTAGTGAATATCGATGCCATTGCGCAGATCGATGGCCCTTTGCTTGGCCCGCATGCTTTCGCCAGCCCAGCTAAAGCTGGCGCACAGGCGACCATCGGCCAGCTTGTCTTCCATGCCGGTTGACGAGATCGACTTGATATAGGGACGAATGGCCATCAGCGTGTCTTCGGCCTTGGCGATGATCTGTGGGTCTGTGGTGTTGGGTTGCTCGCCCAGATAGTTCAACACGGCAGGGATAACTTCTTCTGGCGCGTCCAGCACATGCACACCGCAATGGGCCATCTGTTTAATCTTGGCCGGGTCAAAATACAGCGCCAGTGAATCGATATCGTCAGCCAGGGCTGCGGGCAGCTTGGCGCGGTCTACAGCCATGCCCGTGGTGCCCCACAGATAAATTTCCAGATACAGGCGCGGTGGGAAGTCTTTGTTTGGGTTGCGACGCGACAGCACCCGACGATATTCCCGCGACATATTGATGCGGTTAGGCAGCAATTCATTGTCCAGTCGCTCAAATCTCCCGTCAGAAATGTGCTTCAACAACACACGGCCCGGCGCGATGATGACGTCAAAGGCTTGGTCGCTATTCAGTATTTCGGCAATTTCATCATCAGAATCATAGGTGATCAGGTCGACTTTGATGTTCGATACCGTCTGAAACATCTTGACCACGCCAGGGTCGATGTAATTTGACCAATTGAGAACCCGGATGGTCTCGGCCTGCACCGCAGCCCCCGACATAATGAGAACGGCAAAGGCCGCGAAACACAGATTGGAAAATTGACGAATACGCATAGACGGACCCTTTGTAGAACTGATGGTGGCTTAACGGCAGAAACTATATCGATAGCACCACAGCCAAGCAAGGACGCGCGGTGGTATGATTGTTCTTACTAAGGGATAATTGGGAGAGAGCTATTTCCCTGTAAACACAGGCTTGCGCTTTTCAATGTAGGCTTTGATGCCTTCGGCGTGGTCGCGGCTGGTGCGGGTGATGACCATGTGGGACGAGATCAGGTCGAGGCTGGTGTTCAAATCTGCATTCAGGCCCTGTTTGACGGCGCGTTTGATCAGGCGCACGGGGATGGGCGCGCGCTCGCAGACGCCTTGGGCCCACTCGATGGTCTTTTCCAACAGTTCTTCGCGCGGGAAAATTTTGGTGACCATGCCCCAATCCTTGGCTTCTTGCGCGGTGAACAGCTCGGCGCCCCAGAACAGCTCCAACGCCTTTGACTCGCCGACAATGCGCGGCAAAAAATATGTGCCGCCATTGCCGGGCACCAGGCCGAATTCCGTATAGGTGATGCGGAATTTGGCGCTGTCGGCAGCAAAGCGCAGGTCGCATTGCAGGGTCATATCAACGCCAGCGCCATAGGCTGGGCCGTTGACCGCACAGATCACTGGCTTGTCAATTTCCGCCAATTTTTTGGGGATGCGGTGCAGCCCTTCCCAGAACTGGTTTTTTATGTCCAACAGCGGGGTCGGTTCCTTGGGCTTGTTGTTGTCGCCCAGATTGTTGACGTCACCACCACCACAGAACGCCTTGCCCGCCCCGGTCAGCACAATGGCGCCGATGTTGGTGTCCACCCGGCATGCCTCCAATGCCTCCAGATACAGGTCCAGCATCTCGCCGGTCAGGGCATTGTAATTATCGGGGCGATTGAAGGTGATCACGCCGACATTGCCGACGGTTTCAAATAACAGGTGAGGGGCTTCAGACATGGTGGTCTCCTGACGGGTCTTAGGGGTGCGAGGGGGTTCGATGATTTGTTCTAGAACGTGGTGTTGCCGATACCGCCATCAATGACAAGGCTTTGGCCAACCAGGAAGTTTGCCTGCTCGCTGCAGAACATGGCAACAAAGGCCCCTAAATCGTCCGGATTACCGAATTTTTCGGCGGGGATGCGCCATTCCTTGATGAATTTGTCGACCTCTTCATCATAGCTGGTGCCGTTTTTTTCGGCAAGCGCGGTATAGCCGTCATGAATGGTGGCCGTGTGGTACATGCCGGGCAGGATATTGTTGATCGTCACATTGTGTTTGGCGACTGCGTGCGCGACGGCGACAGAATAATTTACCAGGGCGGCCCGGGGCGGACCAGACAGAATGCGAATTTGCGCCGGGTATTTGGCCGCCCCGGTGCCGATATTCACGACACGACCCCAGCCACGCTGGACCATGCCATCAATCGTGGCTTGCATAAATTTAACCGGGCTCAACAAAGCAATCGACAGCGTGCTCTCCCATGCCTCTGTTGAGATGGTGCGATAGTCGCCCGTTGTCGGGGGCGGGGCACAGGTGCCGACCAGAATGTCGGGTTCGGGGCAGGCGGCCAGAATGCGTTCGCGCCCTTCGTCCGTGCTGTGATCGGCAACGATGGGCGTGATATTGGCACCGGTTTCCTTGGCGATTTCCTCGCAAGCCTTCTCCAGCCGCTCTTCACCGCGGGCCGAGACATAAAGCTCGCAGCCTTCTTTCGCCAGGGCCCGCACACTGCCTTTGCCCATGCCCGCACTGCCACCATTGACGATGGCCTTGCGGCCTTTGATCCCTAAATCCATTTTGTGTTCCTCATTGAGTTTGTGTGTTCATTCTGCCAGCGTCGCGTCCTTGGCTGCAGGCGTCGCGTCTCGGGCGAGGCGACGTGCATTGCGGCGTTCCAAGGCCTGGCGCAGGCGCAAGTGGCGTTCTTCAGTGATCGGATAGTTCCAGACGATAGCGGCGGCAGCCGTGAAAAATATCGGGACGGCCAGGGCATAGACCAACCGAAGGGCCAACAAGGCGTCAGGGTCTGTTGTGCCGCTGACATAGTCAAATGACCCCAGCGTCCACAGCGCCAGTCCGGGGCCAAAGGCCAGGGCGATCTTCGTGGCCATGGACCACATGGCAAAAAACATGCCTGCCCGGTTGTCGCCGGACTTCAGCGTATCCAGGTCGATCACATCGGCCTTCATGCTGTTGGTCATGGTGTAAAAAGTGCCACCGAAAAAGCCGGTGCCGGCAATGATCGGGGTCATCCACCAGATGTCGCCAGGGCCCAGCAGCAGGTATAGCGGCTGAATGGCTGAGAAGCTGACCAGACCAATAATCCAGGTGCGATGCTTGCCAATGCGCTTGGATAGCCACAGCCAGAACGGGATACTGGCCAGATTGGTAATGTAAAAGGCCAGCAGAATGACAATACCGGCGGATTCCTCGTGCAACACGCCGCGCACAAAAAAGATGATGGTCGCAGTCGACATCGCGGTGCCGATGTAATTGATAAAGAACGCCGAAATCAGGCGCTTGAACGGCCCGTTTTTGAGCATGATCTTCATGCCTTCGATCAGGGGCATGGTTGCGGGCACAAAATTGTCCGACTCTGGCACCTGCGTTACCGTCAGGCTGACGCTGATCGGCAAGATGATCAGCAGGAAGATGCCGATGATCTCGACAATGGCCGGGGTGCCGCTGATCGCATAAAACGTCACAGCAATAGACGGGATAAGCTTGGAAACGATGTTGGCGGCCAGGCCCAATGCTGTGCGCCACGAGGTGATTGTTGTTCGCTCATTATAGTCCGGCGACAATTCAGCCGCCCAGGCGTAATAGGGGATCAACAGCATTGTCCAGCCCAGCCACAGGACGGCCATCCAGGTTAAAAAGTACCAGATGGATATGTCGTTCACCGTGTCATCGGATGGGAAGAACAACATGTACACGCCCAGCAGCATCACCGGCATGCCAGCGATCATCCAAGGCCGGCGGCGGCCCCATCGCGTATTGGTGCGGTCACTGAGATAGCCAATGGCCGGGTCGGTGATCACGTCAAATATACGGGCGAGTAAATAGGCGGTGCCAGCAAGGCCGGCGCTCAGGCCCAGATCATCGACATAGAAGTTCAGAATATAGGCGGTGACCGGGACAGCGGCGACCTGGATGGGCATTTCTGACAAGCCAAAGAAGAACAATAGTCGTTTGGATAGTTTTTGATGATCTGCAGATGACAAGTGCGTGCTCCGTGCCTGATATTGGACGCAGACGCTATCAGATCATTTCTGGAACCAAAAAGAAAAAGTAAAAAGCGTTATATTTATGTATGCGCTTGCGAAATCTGGACAAAGTGCACTAGGCTTTCGGCCACAGAAGCACTCGCATTACCGATTTACCGACACAGGAGTTTGAAATGACCGTCATTATCTCTGGCTATATGGAGCTTGTAGACCCGTCACAGATGGAAGAAATGCTAACCAAAGCCCGCCCGCATATTCAGGGTGCTCTCGATGAAGAAGGCTGCATCGCCTATTCGTGGACCAAGGATTTCATGGTCGAAGGCCGTCTGCAGATTTATGAAGAATGGACCACGTCAGAAGCCCTCGAGGCCCATCTGCAAAGCCATTGGTACCGCGACATGGGTGCCCATCTGGCCAATTTCGAGCGCAAGCCCATGACCAACGTCATCAAGAAGTACCGCGTTGACCTGGAAGAACCTGTGTATGACGACGCCGGTGTGGCACGCGGTCATTTCTTTACCGAAGGCAAATAGCGCGCATTGATAGGCGGCGACCCAGGGGATTGATCAAATGAATGTTGAAAACCCGAAAGGCTTGAAACCAGGTGTCGCCCGTACGCCTGGGCAAACCACGCGACAGGTGATCGAACGCGATCCGATCCAACCACCCGCGGCGATTTATGATCAGAACTTCACCTGGGAATCCGACGCCGATATTTCGTATGACCGCTATATCGACCGCGATTTTTACGATCAGGAAATGGACAAGATGTGGACCAAGGTCTGGCAATGGGCCTGTCGCGAAGAACACATCCCCAATGCGGGCGACCAATATGTATACGACGTTGGCACCTATTCGATCCTGATCTGCCGCACAGAATCTGGCGCGGTAAAGGCCTACCACAATTCATGCCTGCATCGCGGCACGCAGTTAAAGCCAACTGATTTTGAAGGTCAGGGCGACCACATCCGCTGTCCCTATCACGGCTGGACGTGGTCTTTGGATGGCAAGCTGATCGACCAGCCCTGTGATTGGGATTTCCCCCATGCCAAACCCGAAGATTTTTCCCTGCCCGAAGTACAGGTCGGTCTGTGGGGCGGTTTTGTCTTCATCAATATGGATGAAAACTGCGAGCAGCTGGCGGATTATCTGGAAGTTCTACCCGACCACTTCAGCCAGTTTTTCCCGCTGGAACGCCGCTATATAGAGGTACATATTCGCCGCACCCTGCCGTGCAATTGGAAGGCCGGGGTGGAAGCCTTTATCGAGGCCTATCATGTGCGCGAAACCCATCGCGGTGGGCTGGCTGACAGCAACGCGGCCACCAATGCGGAATACGACATCTTTGGCGACAATGTGTCGCGCTTTATCCATACGCGGGGTTATCCAACACCGACCTGGCCCGAGGATGAGACCGACCAGGATATTGCGGACGCCATGGCAGCCCGTATTGCTGAGGCCGAGAAATTGCGGGCCGAGCTGGGCGCGAAGTATAATTTCGACATGAGCGAATATTCGGAATGCGAAATGCTTGATTCTATTGAGTACTTCTGCTTCCCCAATATGTTCTTGTTCCCCGGCCTGTCGCTGCCGATGATTTATCGTTTCCGTCCCAATGGGGATGATGTCGATAGTTGTTGGTTCGATCTGATGTTCCTGCGGCCCTTGAGCGAAGGTGAAGAACACCCCGAACCGCCCGAATGCGTGCATCTGGATGTCGATCAGGTCTATGCGACAGTACCGGATATGGACCCGATGCTGGCGGTTGTGTACGAACAGGACACATCAAACATGGAAGCTCAGCAAAAGGGTTTCAAGGCGTCCAAAAAACGGGGTGAGACCCTGGCGAATTACCAGGAATGCCGGACACGGCAGATCCATAAGACGCTCGATAAGTACCTGAACGCTGAGTAGCATTCAGGGGGAGATAAATATCTGAATAAGTAGGGACCCATCCCTAATGCCGTTCGTGCCGAGTGATTTGCGTAGCAAATTGTATCGAGGTGCGGACACGTTGCCGTCTTCCCCAATCTACATCAGCGTGTTCATACCTCGATACAACGCGCCACTTCGTTCCGCGCCACTCGGCACGAACGGGATATAGGGTGTGTGTTGGTGGAAAGTGATTCCCATCCTGAACTACCGTGTCCTACAAAACCAGCCAGCCACCGTCTGCTGGCAAGTAAATCCCGGTGACAAAGTCACTCATGGGGGACGCCAAAAACAGCGCTGCTTTGCCGATATCTATGGGGTCGCCCCAACGGCCTATGGGCAGGCGCGAAATGCGCGCAGCCACAGTGTCTGCCAGGGGTTCACCCGTCGCTGGCGGCACCTCGCCGGTGAGGGGCGGGGCTTCACCACCGCGCACCCATGTTGGCCCAGGGGCCAGGGCATTGACGTTGATGCCATCGGGGGCCAATTCCAATGCCAGGGTTTTGGTGATCATGTTCACGGCTGCTTTGGACCCGTCATAGGTCACCCCAACGCCGGGGGTCATGGCCTGGGTCGATGCAATATTGATGATGCGCCCACCATTGCCCGCTGCCCGCATAATCTCGGCCGCTTTACGACAACAGTAAAACACGCCATCGACATTGATCGACCACAGCGTGCGCCACATCTCGTCGGTAATGGTTTCAACGGGGCCGCCATATTCCAGGTAAACCCCGGCATTGTTGACCATGATGTCGAGCGACCCCAGCACATCCACGGTTTCCTGCAAGGCTGCGTCCACCGCTTCGCGGTCGGACACGTCCAGTTTGATGGCATGGCCGCCGACCTCAGTGGCCATCGCCGTTGCGCCTGCAAAATCAACGTCGCTGACGGCGACCTTTGCCCCGGCTGCGGCCAGCGCCCGGACAATGCCCGTACCGATCCCATTGCCGCCACCGGTAACGTGGGCCACCTTGCCCGACAGGTCGATCCATTCTGCAACATTCATCACTATTCCCCTTTTTAATTGGCTGGACCGTAGCGGGTTCTCAGCGCATGGGAAAGCCACTAGTCTGGCGCAAACATCCATTCATGCAGGAGCGCACCATGTCATCTTTGATCTGCGGTATTCATCATATCGGTATCGTTGTCCCGGACCTTGAGGCAGGGCGGAAGTTCTATCAGGACGTCTTTGACTTCACCGTCATTGGTGTTGACGATTGGGACGAAGGCAACACAGAAGTGAATAAATATGTCGGCATGGATGAATCCTCGGCCCGCAGTTACATGTTGCAGGGTGCCAACACCTATCTGGAAATATGGCAATACCTGACGCCGCCAACAGAAGTGGACCCATCTGATTATGTCGCCAGCGACCGGGGCTATCGCCACATCTGCTTTCTGGTGACAGACTTTGACGCGGTATTGGAAAAATTCTTGGCAGCGGGTGGATCGCTGATCAAGCCCCTAGGCAGTGGTCGCCCCGGCGGTGCCAAGATCCACTACTGCCGCGATCCCTTCGGCAACATTATCGAGCTCCTGGAAATGCCAGGGCGCGCGGGCTCCCGTATCCGTAATCTGCCAGGTGTGGAAGAAGAAGGGGTGTTTGCACCGCAGGGTGACCAATTATACGCACTGATGGACGGAGAGTTCATCGGCACAAAAGATGCGGCAGACTTGCCAGAATAGGTAAAGATAACAACAAGATGACTGAAGAAATCCCCCTTTACGGCGTTGAGGATACCTCCTTCAAGGCTGCTGGCCAGTATGACGGCATCAAACAGATGGTTGATGACTTTTACGACATCATGTCGTCTACCCCTGAGGGCGCGCAAATTGTCCGCATGCATCCCAAGGACCTGTCGATCTCGCGCGATAAGCTGACGCGCTTTTTGTGCGGTTGGACCGGCGGGCCCAAGCTTTATTCCGAGAAATACGGTTCGATCGCCATCCCCATGGCCCATTCCCATCTGCGCATTGGTTTGGGTGAACGCGACGCCTGGCTGTTCTGCATGAAGCAGGCCATCGACAAACAACCCTTCGCCGACAGCTTCAAGACATATTTGTACGAGCAACTCTGCGTGCCAGCGGAGCGCACACGGGTGGTGTCAGAAAAGCTCCACGCTAAATAACCTTTCAGCGAAGGCTAGGGTCCACTTGCCCCCACACGAAAGATGTCCTTTTTCCGCAAACCGAGAAATGGTTTCCTGCCGGAGCCTGTGCCCGCGAAGGCGGGGTGCAGGAATGACGAAGAGGTTGTAAGTTCAGAAATTCCGTTCGTGCCGAGTGATTTGTTCACACGTTAGTGGGGGCAGTTTGTATCGAGGTACGGATACATTGCCGTCCTGTAACATCTACATTGATGCGCCCGCACCTCGATACAATTTGTCGCTGACGCGTCAAATCACTCGGCACGAACGAAGAGCGAAAACTGCGACTGCTGTGCTAAATCTTGCCCAGGCCCCAGCTGATGCCACGGCGCAATAGTTCGTAGTAGATCGGCAGTTCCCACGAACAGAATTCGGGTTCTACCAAATCGGTTATGGGTTGCATGTCGAAGGGGCCGCGGCAGTGGCCCAACAGCAGGTACAGCACAGACCCATTCAGATATTTGTGTTCATACATCTGGGGGCGGGGCTTGCCTTCGTCCCATATTTCCACTGCATAACCGACAGCGGGGATATCGTAATTGGCCTCCAGCAGTGTATGGGCGCTGTCTGAGAATTCGCAATAATAGGGTTCGTCAAACGTATCGAAGTCTTCCAGCCCTTTGGTCACAGGGTGTTCATGATCGACGACGCGCACATGCATGTCCGAATTAGCCGGGTGCGATATAAATCGGCTGCCTAACATCTTCATCAACTCGGGCGCACGGTCGGGCGTGGCGGCCTTGCCGTCGATAAATTCGACAATCGCGTTGGTGCCGTGCAGGGCGTACCACTTGCCGCCGCCATCCAGAAAACGTTTCAGTCCTTCCTGTTCTGCCTCATTGGGATAGACATTGCAGGTATAGGTGATCAGCAATTCGCATTGGTTGATGGTGTCACTGTCGCTGTAATCATTGCCAACATGGACTTTGACATCCTTGTGTTCGCTCAACAGCTTCAACAGCTCCAGCCGCGCAAAGTCTGTGCCGTGATATTGTGCGTTGCACAGCAGGTAGACGTCCTTGCGGCCGCCCGGCTTTGCGCTTTGATGATTTTCTAATGACATATTCTTCCCCTTAACGATCTTTTTTCGATTCAGCCCTATTCTTGCCACATTGTGTCTTCAATGTCTTCCTGTCGGCGAGGTCATCTGTCTCCCCCACCCCGTTCCCCCTGAAGGGTTGGGAGATGATCCGCCGACAATTCCCCGAATAGGATCAGTCAATTATCCTTCAGACCGCCAGACTATTTGTTGAGGCCATACTAATTGTTGAGGTATGCGGCGGCTTGCTATAAATCAACGCTATTGCCATGCTGGCAATGCTTTAACACAGGGTTAAACGTCATGTATTCCGAGTTCCATCGTATCAAACGGCTGCCTCCGTATGTCTTCGCTGAAGTCAATGCGATGAAGGCGGCCGCGCGCGCGAATGGCGAAGATGTCATCGACTTTGGGATGGGCAACCCCGACCTGCCAACGCCCGATCATATTGTGCAAAAAATGATCGAGGCGACACGGGACCCGTCGACCCATCGCTATTCCATGTCCAAGGGTATCCCCGGCCTGCGCAAGGCCTTGTGTGGGTATTATGAACGCCGCTTTGGTGTTGATCTGGATGCCGAAGAAGAAGTTGTGGTGACGCTTGGGTCCAAGGAAGGCCTGGCAAATCTGGCCATGGCCATGAGCGCCCCTGGCGACGTCATTCTGGTGCCCAACCCCAGCTATCCGATCCATCATTTCGGCTTCATCATTGCCGATGCCACGATCCGCCACCTGCCGACACCGATCGAAGACGCCGAGGACGGTGAACATTATATCGACCGCTTCATCAAGGCGATGGATCAGGCGGTGCGCCATTCGGTGCCCAAGCCTCTGGCCGTTGTGCTGAACTTTCCGTCCAACCCGACCGCTCATGTGGTCGATCTCGATTTCTATGTCGAAGTTGTGAAGTTCTGTCGCAAAAACGAACTCTATGTGATGTCAGACCTGGCCTATGCCGA
>SMVA01051370.1_pt1 | contig 12308 bp, 9 predicted proteins | sample 2456451 | NCBI WGS metagenome assembly SMVA01 (sample SAMN11095933, study PRJNA526329) | marine sediment metagenome | biome: Marine sediment; feature: Surficial sediment; material: Deep marine sediment; isolation source: Hadal surficial sediment | place: Pacific Ocean | collected 2014-05 | depth 0-1...
AAACGAAGCCGTTCAACATGGAGCCGCGTATATATTCGGTGGCCGCCCTCAGTTCTCGCAGGTGTCTCTAACAATCCACATTTCTCGTAGTAGCGGATAGTTTCACCTTTGACGCCGGTTAGTTTTGCCAGCTGGCCTCTGTAATATGTTGGGGAAGCATCTGTCACTTGGGGCTTGATCCTGTAGCTACTACAAGTTTTATAGTTCGTATGTATACCAACTGTCAACCGACGAATCAAGATGGAGTTAACGGTGGCAGCCGCTAGTACTTCGAGGGAGAGAAGCTAATGTTGATTTTAACGAGGCGCGCAAACGAATCGCTGATGATAGGCGATGACATTAAGATTACTGTACTGGGGATAAAGGGGAATCAGGTACGCATCGGCATCGATGCACCCAAAGATGTACCTGTGCATAGGGAGGAGATATACCAGCGGATTAAGGATGAAGAAATGAGGGTCGCACAAGACAACTAGATTTCGTATTTCTACGTAACTATTTCCCTGATCTCCCAGCCCCCTGGCTTCCCCCAGCCTGGCGCTTTTTCATCTCATTGAACGATGGGGTCTGCGACAATTCAACTCGGCGGTACCTTTGTTGCTAGTATGCTCTTCCCCTGGTGAGGATTGCGCATGAAACGTGTCGGCCCTGGTTTGATGGTAATGGCGGCTTTTATTGGCCCCGGCACTGTGATAACTGCCAGCAGAGCTGGCGCTCAATATGGCTTCGCCCTGATGTGGGCGCTAGTGTTTTCAGTGCTCGCAACCCTGGTGTTGCAGGAGATGGCCGCGCGTCTTGGCCTGGTGACAGGCAAGGGCTTGTCGGAGGCGCTGCGCACTACCTTCCGTAATCGCTTCTTCAGCTTGCTGGCAATTGTGTTGGTGATCCTGGCCATTGGCTTTGGCAACGCGGCCTATGAGTCGGGTAATATCGCGGGCGCCTCCATGGCCCTGGCGGCAATAACACCTATCTCAGCCAATCTGTGGGCGCTTGTCGTGGGCGGTGTTGCGTTCGCCTTTTTGGCATCGGGGCAATACCAGGTAGTTGAACGAGGGCTTATTGTGCTGGTGGTGATCATGAGCACCGTGTTCATCGCCACCATGGTGATGGTTAAACCCGACGTGGGGGGAATTTTTAGCGCCCTGATCCACCCCTCACTCCCGGCCGGCTCCACCTTGACTGTCATGGCCTTGATTGGCACGACGGTCGTTCCCTACAATCTGTTTTTGCACTCCAGCTCTGTGCGCGAGAAATGGCCGGCCAGCGTTCCGATTGAGGACGCCCTGCAGGAGTCGAGGCGCGACAGTCTGTTAGCCATTAGTCTGGGTGGACTGGTTACTCTGGCGATCGTCACTACTGCCGCCGCGGCCTTTTTTGGCAGTGACACCGGGTTTTCAGCCGCAACGATCTCCCAGCAGTTAGAGCCATTGTTAGGATCGGGAGCCAAATACTTCTTTGCCGTTGGGCTTCTTGCGGCCGGCCTCACCAGCGCCATCACGTCGCCGTTGGCGGCAGCCTACGCTGTGGCGGGGGTGTTGGGCTGGAAGGTCGACCTCGCAGATCGTCGGTTCAAGGCAATCTGGGCGCTGGTGCTCGGTTTTGGCATGTTGGCCGCCGCCCTGGGCACCCGGCCCGTCAGCGCCATTATCTTCGCCCAGGCCGCCAATGGCTTCCTGTTGCCCATTGTGGCGGTTTACCTGTTATACGTCATGAATAGCAGCACACTGCTGGGCGATTACAAAAACCACTGGCTGAGTAATATTGTCGGTGGCCTGGTGGTACTGGTGGTGTCAGGTTTGGGTATATTCAAACTGCTGCAAGTGTTCGGCGTTGCAGGATAGGGACTGACGCCTTACCTAGGGCCGATACCAAATCGGCGAGGTATAGCCGCGCTCCTGGGTTGTCATCGGTACATTATCGGGCATTTTCACCCCTAAACGCTGCTGGTCATATGCGGTCCAGCGCGGGGTGGGAATCTCTATTACCCGGGCATAGTAAAAAGCCTGCTCCGCCGCATTAAACGCGGGATCGCGCCAGGTAGTTACCAGATCTGCGGCACCGATAGTGTTGGTCCAGGTAGCCGTCGCCACATCCACTGTGTTGCCCACCGGCGCCAGCTTGCCGGACTTGTCCAGGCTGCGCTCACCGCCCCAGGCGACGTTATATACCCGCTCTTGCAAGCGCCCCTTACGGTCATACCAGCCCTTTACAATCTGAATGCGATCCAGGTTACCGCCGATGGGGTCGCGCATGGCCGCCACCAGAAAACTGGGGGACTTGCCCTTCGAGGCAGCGCTCAACTGGCCACCCATGGGTACGCCCTTGGCATAGCCCACGTCGGCCAGTATCGCCGCTTTGGCGTCCTCAGCGGTGAAGTCCCAGCCGCCAAACAGGCGAATCATCATTCGGCTACCGGTGGTGCCATAGGTCTCTTTGCGTTTCATGGCATCCCACAAAGCCGCCCGGGTGTTCTCTCTCGCCCAGATTGCTGCGTAACCCGAGGAAACCTGCTGCCAACCGTAGATAGTGCCTTGCTCATTGGACATGAACGGGTGATCAAATCGCGTCGCGGATGGTTCGGTGCCTGCATGTTTGCCGAAAAAATTATTCTCTTCCACGGCAGCCAGTGATGTATGGGAGTCGCTACTGCCGATCACACCGAACTCAAACGGGTTGACGCCGTGCTTTGCCTGATACTCCAGTCCGCGCTTCAAGGCCTCGCGGGCATACTCGTACTTGAGCATATCATTGGTTTTGACTGCGCTCAGATCCAGGTTGCCCACATCCCAATTCTCATAATCGGCGAACTCGTCATCGGGGGAAAGAAAGGGGTGGGCCTCGCCATCGCCTTTGATCTGGGTGATCTCATACAAGGGCTCCCAGCGAATGCGGCGCTCCAGATAATCCTTGTCATACTTCGCGCCGGCGACGGTGACATCGGCAAACATCATACCGTTACTGAGATTGCCATTATGTGGAATGGCCAGCACCGAGCCGCCGGTGTCTTTCTCATATTTGGCCAGCGCGGCCCACAAGTCCTCGGGGTCGGCGCTGTCCGCCAGTGTGTAGGGCAACGTGGTGCGTGTTTTATCGGCGTCATCGCGGTAAATGACGACGCGGTGCAAATTGTTGCCGGTAATCAGCGAGGTCCACTCATAACCGATAAAGGCGGTGAAATTGCCGGGGTCGTTGTATTTCTCGGCCGCGTCCACAATTTCATTCCACACTGGCTGCATTAAAACCGGGTCATTGGTCTGCCAAGCCATCTCCCCCTGGGAAAACTTTTCTATTAACTCCAGCGCAACCGCCTCGCCCTCGCCACGCTTGAGCATCTCATACCAGCGACGGCCAATCTCCTCCCCCATTATCGCCGGATCCCCCTCCTCCAACATGGTATAAAATCCCATGCCATCGGAGTGGTCAGCCGCCACTAAAAAATCCAGGGGGCGCACCAGGCGCGCCTGCAGGCCGGAGGAAGAAGTCACTTCCTCGCCGCGCGCGAATTTATAGGCCTCGTCCAGACCCAAGCGATTGCCGAAGGCGCCAGCGTCCATGGACAACTTGGTGTGTAAATGTGTATCGCCCCAATAGAGTTCGGTGGGGTAATCCCGCGCTGCGGTTGGCGAATATGCAGTGTCGGCGGCGACCGTCCACTGGCTCGCCAGGCAAGCACTGGCTGCGACTGCTATGACAAACTTCCATTGATTGTGCATCGAAAGTGCTCCTTGTCGGATTCATGGCTGATTTAATCCAGGTTCTACTGACTGACCCTGGCAAGCCAGCTGGCAGGTACTGATGATTGTACGCTCGCGCTACTAGATTATAGGCCACAGATCACTGAGTTGTCGGTATCTTTACTTTGCGTGGAATTTTCACGCCTTGGTCTCCGCCTCGCCCGCGGCGATAAAGATCGCCCTGAAATCGTTTACGTTGGTGTTGGTCGGCCCACTCACTACCAGATCGCCGATGGCGTTAAAGAATGACCAGGCATCGTTGTTGTCGAGATAGGCGACGGGGTCCAGGCCCTGTTCCCTGGCCCGGGCCAGGCTGTGCTCATCGATAATACAGCCCGCGTTGTCCTCGCTGCCATCGATGCCGTCGGTATCACAGGCAAGCACTGTGATACCCGACTCTCCCGCCAGCGAAATTGCCATGGCGAGGTTGAACTCGGTGTTGGGTCCGCCTTTACCCGTACCCTTGATCGATACCGTGCACTCGCCGCCGGATAGAATGACGCAAGGTGGGGCAATTGGCTGGCCGTGATTTTTCGCCTGCCTTGCGATAGAGGCAAACGCCTTACCCACCTCCCTGGCCTCCCCTTCCACGGAATCCGACAGAATCAGCGCCGCCACACCCTCGCGCTCCGCAAGTTCCGCCGCGGCCAGCAGCGACAGCTGCGGGCCGGCGATAATGTGTAGTTCACTGTTATCAAAGACGCGATCACCCGGCTTGGGCGTCTCCGCCAACTCACTGTGGAGAAATGCCTCAATAGTGTCTGGCAGTACCAGCTGGTAGCGCGCAATAATCGCCCGCGCGTCCGCTGCCGTCGTCGGGTCGGCCACCGTAGGGCCGGAAGCAATGTACTGAGGGTCATCCCCCGGTACATCGGAAATCAATAGGCTAACCAATCGCGCCGGATAGCACGCCGCCGCCAGGCGACCGCCCTTGATGGCCGAGACATGTTTGCGCACGGTATTGATTTCGGCGATGCTCGCCCCACAGTGCAGTAGCTGCCGGTTGAGTGCCTGCTTGTCGGCCAGGCCTATGCCTTCACCGGCCAGCGATAGCAGCGAAGAGCCGCCGCCGGAGAATAGACAGAGCACCAGGTCATCCGCCGTCAAATTCTGGCACAGGCCCAGAATACGTCTGGCTGCCTGCTCGCTTGCCGCGTCTGGCACCGGGTGGGCCGACTCCAACACTTCGATGCGCCCACACTCCAGCGCCTGCCCATGGCGGGTAACCACCAGCCCGGACAACTGCGCGGGCCACAGCCGGTCGACGACCTGGGCCATCGCCGATGCCGCCTTACCGGCGCCCAACACCAGGGTTTTACCCCGGGGTGGTTGCGGCAAATATTCGGGCAGCACTTGTTCCGCCTGCGCAGCCGTTACCGCAGTGGCAAATAATCGCTCTAAAAAATCGCGGACATCCTGCATGCGCCCTCCGGTTAAGCGCTGAGAGGGTCTTGCTCCAGCTTCACGCCACAGCCCTTGAGAATGATATGGGTGAGATTGGCGGTGACGGCATCGTAATCTTTCTTGCTGAGCTTCTTTTTACCCAGCACGGAATTTACCTGTACCGCAAAATCCGCGTAATGCTGGGTAGAACCCCAAATCAGGAAGATCAGGTAAAACGGATCCACTGCATCCATTTTAGCGGCGTCTACCCACGACTGAATAACCTGGGCCTTTTCCCGCAGCCAGACCCTGAAATCCTTATTCAGGTAGGCGGTTAGGTTGGGCGCACCGTGAATAATCTCGCTGGCGAATATCTTGGAGGCCCGGGGGTTTGATCGGGAATACTGTATTTTGGCGCTAATATAACCGGAGAGCGCGATGCCGGGGTCGTCATCCGGCGTAATCTGGTTGAAGGCCTCATTCCACAAATCGACAATGCCGGTTAACACCGTCATATACAGATCGAGTTTATTGTTGAAATAGTAATGCACGTTGGTACGCGGAATACCGGCCTGTACGGCAATCCGGTCCATGGATGCACCACCATAACCGCGCTCTGAAAACTCCAGTTCGGCGGCCGCCAGAATTTTTGCTTCGTTGTCCAGCCGAATACGCCCGCTCTTATAGACTTTGCTTTTGGATTTTACTTTCACAGTCATTCCATGACGCCCAAATACCGTCATTTTTGTCAACTTTTAACCGCACTGTCAAGCTTATACGCGTCGGCGGCGAAGAGGATATTGGTGCGCGATAGTTTGCATATTCCCTGGCAAGGCATTAGCGTAGCCTCTTCGCAGATTTATTGGTAGCCGCAGCGGCCATACGTTACGTGAGTGGACAAGAGATCAAAGCAGTTATTCGGCGCTCTCCCTGGTTCGAAGGGCTGCCGGATTCTGCCCTGGAGAAATTGAGTCAGGCCGCCACAGTCAGTTCCTATCCGGTCAACAGTTATATCTACGCGCAGGGCAAAATAACCACCGAGATCTACTGCGTTATTTCCGGCCGGGTGCGAATATCTGTGTGCAGTGCCAATGGCCAGGAATTTGCGGTAGTCGACATGGACCAGGAAGCCTGGCTGGGTGAACCCGCCCTGTCGGGAGACGAGCCCAGAGTGCTCGATGCCCGGGTGGTATCCGAGGCCCGGATACTCGCGATACCGCGCAAGGTGGTACTCGATATTGGTGAAATGCATCCGGTGATGTACCGCAACTTGTTTCGCTACATGATGACAAGAACCCGATTGCTCTATGAATTATTGGGGGGCATCTTATTCTATCCCCTGCGCGCCCGGGTAGCCGGCCGCCTGCTACATTTGGCGAGAGAGCATGGCGAAGAGGTGGATGGTGGTTTTCTGATCGATATCAAGCTCAGCCAGAATGACTTCGCGCGCCTCGCCCTGGGTTCGCGCCAGCGCGTCAACAAAATATTCAGAGACTGGACCGAGCGAGGCCTGGTCGAAACCCGCGATGATCACTTGTTCGTCAAAGACTATGCGGGGCTAGAAGAAGAAATCGAACTGGCGAAATAGGCAGTCAGCGGGGTAACCTAAAAGTCGAACTGCACTTCGAGCCCGTAGGTACGCGGCGCATTGGGGAAGCCATTTAACGCACCCACGGAATTTAACCGCTGCAGGTTGCTAAAGGTTTCCTCCTCCGTCAGGTTTCTTCCGCTAAGGATCACCCGTAAGTTCTCCGAGGGGCTGTACCAGGTCAACATGGCGTCGACGCGGTAGTAATCGTCCGCCCGGGTGGCGTCCGTATCGAAGACATCATACTGGCGCTCGTCAACCCAGGCGTAACTGCCCGACAGGACAAACTCACCCGCCGAACCCGTCTGCCAGGAATATTTGGCGTTCAGGTAGATCTTGTTTTGGGGCGATTGGGTCAATGAATTACCCGACAGGTCCTGTTCACCCAGTTCAGGCGCACCTATTGTATCGATGGCGCAACAGAAGTCGGTATACTCGCCGTCGATATAACTGTAATTGGCAATAAACATCAGTGCATCGGAGGCAAGCCAGGTGGCCTCCACTTCAAAGCCCTTCACTTCCGCCGCATCGACATTGACGATTTCTTCAACCGGTAAATTCTCGTCCGTCAGACGCGGCACCAGCACCTGCATATCGGCGTAGTCGTACCAATAGGCCGCGACATTGACCCGCAGGGTATCCGAAAAAGTGCCTTTATAGCCAAACTCAAGAGACAGCACTTGTTCTTCATCAAAGCTGGGGTTGGGCTGCAGTGTGCCCAGGCGGAATCCACCGGCCTTGTAGCCGGTGGAAATACTGGCGTAGAACAAGTCGTGGTCGGTGGGCATATAATCCAGCACAACACGCCCGGACACATTGCTCCAGTCGTCTTTGAGGGTGCGAGTGGCCTCTTCGGGTGACGTTATCAACCAGCCGCAACAGTTGGCGGGGAAGCCGGGAATGGTGCCGTAGTCGATACCGTAAACCAGAGAGTCAGCCACCACATATTGTTGTTCGGCACCCTCTTTCTCGTCTATTGAATAGCGCACACCGGCGGTCAGTTTCCAGGACTCATTGAAACTGTAGTTGGCGTCCAGGTACGCGGCGGTAGATTCGCTCTTCAGGTCGCCCAACTGCCAGTATTGATAACGACCAAACAGATTGGGTTCGATTAAGCTGGGATCAAATGTCAGCGAGGGCACGGTGTTTTCCAGGTACTCTGCCTCCAGGCTCTGAATCGAATAAGGCTGCTCTTTTAGGCCGTGGTAATAATACAGACCCGCCACCCATTGCAGTGGGCCATCGCCAGCCGACAACAGCTGTAGTTCATGACTGTAGGTCTCGGTGATGCCCGCGGCACCTTCGACTAGACGATTATCCGGGTTTGAGGTGAAGTCCAGGTCACCGTTCTCCAGGGTAGTCTGGTCTTCCAGATAGCTGCCGATGTATTTCACCGTGACATTCTCGAGATCCCAGGTCAGGTGGGCGATGTATTTGTTGTTGCCCTTATTGTGGGTACGCAGGGGGTCGTTCATGTCAACTTTGTAGGAATCGTTTACCGCCGGATTTTCCTTGTCCCACTGGTACTGCGCACTCAACAGAAATCCATCCTGGGTGACCAGATCGGTAAAATAAGGCGTGATGAGGAAGCCGCCGGCATTGACACCGCTGCCGATGTTGTCAACCTCGTCTTTCTGGTAGGACAGCCAAAGATTCAGGGTGTCGCTTATATCCCAGCTGATTTGCGCACCGAAGCCCTGGGTGTCTTGATCCCAGATATCCTTGCCGGCACTGTTGTCGATATAGCCATCGCGGCTGTTGCTGTAGGCGAATACCCGGTAGCGTAGAGAGTCTGTGATCGGCCCGGAAGACGACGCTCCCACGTTGAACTGACCGTAGTTGCCGGCCTTGGCGCGAACATGATGCTCGAACTCTTCAGCGGGCTTTTTGGAGGTTACGCTTACCGCCCCTCCAGTGGCGTTGCGCCCGAACAGAGTGCCCTGAGGGCCTCGCAGTACCTCCAGGCGCTCGGTGGTCAACGATGACGCGCGACCGAGAATACCGATTTCTGAGGAGTAAATCTGATCGAGGTAAATGGCAACACCGGGTTCGGTACCCAGACTGTTGGTAACGCGCCCTACACCCCGAATAAACAGACGCGACGGCGTATCGCGCACCGACAGAGAGGGGACAATGGCCTCGTAGTCGGAACTGTCAGAAATATTCAATTCATCGAAGGCCTCGCCACTGAGTGCGGTAATGGCGATCGCGGTATCTTGCAGGCTCTCCTCACGCTTTTGAGCCGTGACAATTACCTCCTCCAACTGGGCAGCCGCGTGGGTGCTGCACAGAGAAGTGGCGATGGCAATGGCGAGGGCATTTCTTCTGTTTAGATTGAACAAGATCATAGCAGGGGTCTCGTTGTCTGGCGTTATCAGTTTTATAGCGATTTTAAAGCCGCGCTAATATACCCGTATTGGACGACGACATCTGTCACCCAGGTGACAGCTGTGTAGATTTACCAATGCTAGGCTGGCGCCCCAATTTCCAATGCGCTCAGCCCTTGCCAGTGAGGTATGCTGCGACTTAAGTAATACAAACTGTAGAGGGGATTATGTACGTTGCGCTGAAAATAGGTTTGGGCCTCGCGGTGTGTTTGTTGCTTTTGGCGGCGTTACTGGCCGCCTGGCTCTGGCCGCGCTACCCCTATGGGCCGGTACAAACGCCCACCTTTGAATTGCAACGCGATCCCGCCAATCCGGTGATTTCCGCGGCCCTGCACCGCAGTTTGCAAGCAAAAAACTCCGAGGGTGGCTATACCAATATCAACGGCCCCTCGGTGATACGCGTGCCCGTCTGGGTGGACAATCCGCTGGGCCGCTATTACCTCTACTTTGCCCATCACAAGGGCAACCATATTCGACTGGCCTATGCCGAGCGCCCCACCGGACCGTGGACCCTGCATGAGGGCGGAATTTTGTCCCTGGCAGAATCCGGGTTTCCCACTGATCTGACCCACAATGGCCCCGGTACCGGCCTGCGCGATCTGTGGGATACCTTCTCAGTCCATGTGGTCAGGGACTACCTTCTGCTCGCCGATCGGGCCACCCGCTCCGACCAGCAGATCCGTAAAGCGCGCGGGATCTCGATAGCGGCAAATGCCGCGGCCCACATCGCCAGCCCGGATGTGATCGTGGATAACACCAATCAACGCCTGCTCATGTATTTTCACGGCATGAATGGCAACAGCTATCAGAGCAGTCGCATTGCCGAATCGTCCGACGGGGTGAATTTCAAGGTGTTGGAAGAGGGAGTTTTTAGCACTTACCTGCGGGGTTTTAACTACCGCGATCACCACTATGTGTTGGGTATGCCAGGGGTGATCTACCGATCAAACCGACCCGATGGCGGCTTCCAGCCCCGGGACAGAATATTGTTCGAACCGGCTATGCGCCACGCCGGGGTGTGGGTGGAGCACAACTCGCTAAATGTGCTGTGGAGTCGCGTGGGCGATGCCCCGGAGCAATTATTGTATTCCGTGGTGAATTTGAGCGCACCGGATTGGAATGACTGGATAGCGTCCGAGGGCACCCCGATATTGCAAGCCGAGGCAACCTGGGAAGGGGCTGATCTGCCCGTGCTGCCCTCTTTGCGCGGCGAACTCGACCTGCCGGCCCACGAGTTGAGAGACCCCTTCGTGCTGGTAGACCGAGATGGCCAGAAATATCTTTATTATGTCGGTTCCGGGGAGCAGGCCATAGGCGTAGCTACCCTGCAGTGATACTTCACCCGGCTTAGGATTTTACCAGCATCTTTTTGATCGCTCGCCGCAGCGCCTTGACATAGCTGTCCAGGTATTGATATTGGTCGTCGTCGCCATAGCGATCGCCCAAAAAACTCATGCAGGCATTCGCCTCAAATATTACCACCTGACCATCAACCAGAGCGTAGTCAATGCCAAAAACATCCAGTTCAATACGCCGGTGAATCTCCTGGAAAATCGGGGCGTGCTCCGCCAGGCCTGAATCACGCAATTGGGAGAGATAGCGTTCCTCACTATGACAGAGGCCGATGTCCCGATTCATCAGGTCTACCCGGCTTCCCGAGTGGATTGCCCACTGGTTGGAGCTTATACGATGGCGCGGATAGGGAATGCCATCGACCATTATCACGCGGGTCTTCTCGTACAAACCGTCCTCGTTCAAATAATCAAAAAACTCCAGGAGGAAGATTCCACCGTATGGCCACGACAAACCTTTGATGGCCTCCAGTTCTGCGATCTCCTTTATCAGAAACATGTGCTTGCCGCCGTGGTAGCCGCAGGCGCGCACTATCATTGGCCAACGATCAAATTCTTCGCAGGCCGCCACTAGCTCGCTAAAGGTCTTTGGATGGGCGGCGTCAACTTGCGGTACGATGCAGCCGGGAATATTGGCCAATGTTTTTGGTAGGCGCCCCCGTGAGGTTCTAAAAACATGGCTGGGTGGATTAAAGCAGCGCAGGGGCTGAATCTTATTTACGATATGCTGTATCTCATGCAGCATATTGCTCGAGGAGTCGGCGTCGCCCACCAGGTTAAACAGGTTGACGCGAGCATTCTCGGGCAACTGGATTTCGTGCACCCCAACTAACACCGTATTACTTTTAGCACTCAATGTTCGATCACTCTTCACATAGGGAAGAATGGGCAGGACGCCAGACAAATCGGTGGTCACTATCCAGCCCCCGCCCTGGGCAGGCGTTCTGGTAGCAGGGTTATTTCCCTCGATATCCGACGGACCAAGCAGGAACAGTGTGCGGATCATCTTATATACCTGAGGAATGAAATAGTCCTAATAGTAGGCGATAGAACTGCAAATTCAACCTGATCCGGTGACCGGGCAAGCTTTACGCGCCACAATAAATACTCTACATTGGGCCAGCTTACCTGGCCTGCTAGCGGCCCTTTTGCCCTTCCACCTGGTCACACTGTTCAAGTGGTTAATGCATGTATACAGTTGAGAGAGAAGGCACCGCGCTCGGTGCAACCATCGTGGGACTGAACCTCACCCGCCCGCTGCGCGATGAAGACATAGTGGCCCTGGGGCAAACCCTGGCGGAGCACCAGGTAATATTTTTCCGGGATCAGGACATCTCGTACGCCAATCACCGGGCGATGGGCCTGCGGTTTGGCTCACTACTACGGCATCCGACCTATCCAACCGTGGAGGGATATCCGGAGATCATCATCCTGCAGAACGATCGCGAGAATCCCCCAAAAATCGATGAATGGCACGTGGATATGTCCTTCACTACCACACCGCCGCTGGGCAGTATCCTGATCGGAAGAGTCGTGCCGGAGAGCAGCGGTGATACCCTATTTGCCAGCCTGGCAGCGGCCTATGACGACCTGCCCCACGCCATGAAAAAGACACTCGCCGGACTGACCGCAACACACAGCCTCGAATACGGGTTTCGAGAGAGTCTGGCGGAGCCCGGCGGTCGAGAGCGCTTGCAGCACGCTATGGACAAGAACCCGGACGTGGTTCACCCCCTGGTGCGAGCACATCCCGTGACGGGTCGGAAGTTGATTTTTTACAGCCCCACTTTTATGCGCAATATCAACGGCTTAAACGCACAAGACTCGGAGGACATGTTATCGTTTCTCCGGCACCACATCGTAC
>SMVA01109060.1_pt1 | contig 12308 bp, 12 predicted proteins | sample 2456451 | NCBI WGS metagenome assembly SMVA01 (sample SAMN11095933, study PRJNA526329) | marine sediment metagenome | biome: Marine sediment; feature: Surficial sediment; material: Deep marine sediment; isolation source: Hadal surficial sediment | place: Pacific Ocean | collected 2014-05 | depth...
GGGTGGTGGTCCAGGGCTTCAAGGCCTCACCCAGAGCGTCGACCAACATGATGTTTTCTTCGGAAAAACTGAAATTCAGACTCATTATCTATTCCCTGAGTTATTACTGCACACCCACCTAGAGTAACGCCGGGCGCCGCGCGGAACCAGATCAATGATACTCAGTAATTAAACCAACAGAAAATAAACAGGGAAAACTGCAGTTGCTGCTCAGCCAAACAGCGAATTGCTACTCAAGCCCTGGGTTTCCATGATAAGCCGGAGGCGGCGCAATGCTTCTACCTGAATTTGGCGAACACGTTCGCGGGTGAGGCCGATCTCCCGGCCGACCTCCTCCAGCGTACTGCTCTCGTAGCCGCGCAGCCCAAAGCGCCGCGACACTACCTCGCACTGCTTGCTGGAAAGTTCTTCAAGCCAAGTACAGATACTGTCTTTGATATCGCTATTTTGAAGCAACAGGGAGGGGTCACAAACAGTGCTATCGGCGATGGTATCCAACACTGCCTTGTCCGAATCCGGACCCACAGGCGTATCGACGGAGGTAACCCGTTCATTGAGCCCCAACAGGCGTTTTACATCGCTGGCGGGCCGGTCCAGCATATCGGCAATTTCTTCGGCAGTGGGTTCATGGTCCAGCTTTTGAGTGAGCTCTCTGGCCGCTCTCAAATAAACGTTTAATTCTTTGACCACATGAATAGGCAGACGGATGGTGCGCGTCTGATTCATAATGCCACGCTCTATGGTCTGGCGTATCCACCAGGTAGCGTAGGTTGAAAAGCGAAAACCGCGCTCGGGGTCGAATTTTTCTACCGCTCGCATCAGACCCAGATTGCCCTCTTCTATCAGATCCAATAAGGTCAGGCCGCGATTGATATAACGCCGGGAAATTTTAACCACCAAGCGCAAATTACTCTCAATCATGCGTCGGCGACTCGCCTCGTCGCCTTTTAACGCCAGGCGAGCGAAATACTTTTCTTCGTCGGCGGTTAACAGGGGGGAGTAGCCAATCTCATTTAAGTACAGCTGGGTGGCATCAAGGGTTTTGCGGGTGGTGCGTGAAGACCTGGTGCTAACAAACTTTTGCTCTTCAGTTTGTGCGCTGACAGTTTGAGCAGGCTTGTTGACGAGACGGCGCGCAGCCTTGCGCTTCCCTGAATTCCGTTTCGGGGTGGCGGTATCCGTACGTGCTTCCATAGCCATACCTCATCTCTTAAAATTCTATTTATAGAGGGTACTTACCTGCCGGCCGAACAGGTTAACTCAATAGGGCGGGGGATTACAAGTTTTCAGGGCAAAAGTTTTTGCGGGTCAACTGGCTTGCCTTCTTTTCGAATCTCGAAATGGAGTTTCACGGTATCGGTGCCTGAGCTGCCTTTTTCGGCAATTTTCTGGCCCGCTGACACCGCATCACCCTCCTTCACCAGCAGGCGATTATTATGCCCATAGGCACTGAGGTATAGCTCATTGTGCTTGATAATGAGCAACTCGCCATAACCGACAATGCCCGCCCCCGCATACACCACGTTACCTGCGGCCACCGCAATGATGGCATCACCCCGCTTCCCGGAAATATCAATGCCCTTGTGCACACTGGAGGAGTAACCGCGTGTCACTTTCCCCGCTGTCGGCCAGCGCCATGCGGATATTTTTGCGGCGGGTCTGCTGGCGCTTTTTGCACCGGAACTGCCAGACCCGGAAGTCTTTTGTACCTCTGGACGCGGCTTGGATGGCGCGGTGAATTTTACCGGGCGGGGGCTGGCCGAACTGGATTTTGAACTGGCCTGTTTTGAGGTGACTGGCAGCCTCGTTTTTAAATAAAGTTTTTGTCCGGGGTAGATGGTATAGGAGTTGGAAATACCGTTGGCCGAGGCAACGGCCCTGTAATCCAGACCGTAGCGCCAGGTAATTGAATACAGGGTGTCACCGCTGCGCACCGTATACACCGAGGGCGCGGGTGACTTTGATTTCAGCTGGCGGTCCTCCACCGGGGCGCGATAGCCACTGCTACAACTGGCCAGCAACCAAATCACTAAGGTGGAGATAGTAATTTTGGAACTCACCGACCTCAATGCAGCCCCCTCAAATTGCCCACTAGGATTCGGTGCGGCTGACGCCCCACTTCAGGTCGATTAACCACACGCCAGCGAAGCCAATCAGCATAAGCACAACACACAGTACTACCGTGGGTTGCAGGCCGGTTTCCGCCAGGTACTGCGCGGGGAATACGGGAATCTGCTGGGCGGGTTTTAGCTGCCCGTGGCTGCCAAGCACCCATGTCAGTACCTGTTTCCAGGGCCATACCACCACCAGCGAACCAAACAGAAAACCTGTGAGCAGCGCCATAGTGGCGGCGTGTGCACGCTGTAACAACCAGTGCAGGAAGCGGGAGAACACCATAAGGCCCGCCACGGCGCCCGCGGCAAATACCGCAATAAACAGTAAATCAAACGACTTGAGGGCAGACAACACCGTACTGTACATGCCCAGTAGCACCAAAATAAAGCTGCCCGAAATACCGGGCAGTATCATGGCGCATATGGCAATAAAGCCCGATAAAAAAACGCCAGCCAGGCCGATATCAAGATTGGCGACGGGCGACAATGCAATCCACAGGGCAATGGCAGCACCACAGGCCAGACTCAAAATTCGCTGTGTGTTCCAGGCGTCAATCTGCCGCAACAAAACCAGCGCGGACGCCAGCACCAGACCAAAAAAGAACGCCCAAAGCTGCACCGGGTAGGTGTGCAGCAACCAGGAAACCAACTGGGCCAGAGTGAGAATACTGGTGGCGATACCCAACAACAAGGCGGATAAAAAAATGCCGTCGACGTGCTGCCAGGCCATTTTGATGTTGCCCCGCAAAACCAGTCTCACGCACTGTAGATCAAAGGCGCGAATACTCGCCAACAAGCGGTCATAGATTCCCGTGATAAATGCAACTGTGCCGCCAGAGACACCGGGCACAATATCTGCAGCCCCCATCAACAGGCCCCGTATAAAAATTCCCAGGGAAGTCATCTGCTATTTTACCGTGCCACTGCAAAGGGGCACAAAGCGCACACTCTCTACAATTTCGGTTTCATAACCCTCGTGGGTACGGGTGAGCACCTGCAGGTGCTGCACGTCTCCCCCAACGGGAATAACCAGACGGCCGCCAGGTGCCAACTGGCGCAGCAATTCCTGGGGAATTTGTTCCGGGGCCGCGGTAGAAATAATGCCATCGAAGGGGCCTTTATCCTCCCAGCCCATGATGCCATCGGCGTGCTTGGTCTGAATATTGTAAAGTTTTAACTGACGCAGGCGCGCTCTGGCTTTAAATTGCAATGGCCTGATACGCTCAACGCTGTAGACATTCTCCACCAACTGGGCCAGCACTGCGGTCTGGTAACCCGAGCCCGTACCAATTTCCAAAACATTTTTCAACGGGCCAGCCGCCAACAGCAACTCAGTCATCCTGGCCACGATATAGGGCTGTGACAGTGTTTGCTGATGGCCTATGGGGAGCGCTGTGTCCTCATAGGCGCGGTGAGCCATGGCCTCGTCCAGAAACAGGTGGCGCGGGGTAGTACGGATAACGTCCAGTACAGCCAAGTCGACAATACCCTGGTCTACCAGGCGCTGGATGAGCCGCTCCCGTGTGCGCTGGGAGGTCATGCCTATGCCCTTGAGCTTTACACTATTCACTGCGGTTTGTCGTTCCTCTTGCTTTCAAGTTTGTTGGCCTGACGATGACTTTTTATCGGTGTATTGCACCAATTCAGCCAGCATGGCGGTAGCATAACACCCCGTGCCCAAGGTGAAATCCAGTATCAAGCTGTCATCTTCACAAAACTGCCAGGAAAAGTCACCCGCCAGGGCCCTGGCCGGCCTGTAGGCCAATTCCAGCTCCATGCGTTCCAGAAATCGGCATATCTCAATACCGTCTGGCAGCGCTGTACCGCTTGTCAGAAGCTCGGCCTGCGCCCCTGCAAGGGCAGCCGATGTCAGTTGTCGCCCCCTGCCCCACAAGGGCAGCGCCGGATGTATATCACCACGCAGGGCGCGCCCCCGTATCTCATCGTCGACCCGCTCGCAGCTAAAAAGGCTGCGCGTGCCCTGCAGCTTGCAAACATCACCATCAACTATACAATTCCAGCTGGCATGAATAACCCGGTCCGCCAGCAGGGTATTAAAAAGCAGGGCACGCAACGCCGACAAATAAAGGCTGCGATTGGCGCGTGAGATTTTTCGCCCGCCATCAACCATCCACTGCCTGGCCTGTGTCAGTGTCGAACCGCCTCGGCCAAATCGCTGCTCGCCAAAATAGTTGGCAAAGCCACCGGCTTTTACCCGCTGTAGACGCTGCAACAAATCTTCCCGGTTGCCGCGCAGTTCACGCAGGCACAAAACAAAGCGGTTGGCCCTGTGTACCCCCCGCTTCAGTTTACGTGAATGCCTGCCCACCCGTAGCACCTTCACATCCCCCGCTTGCTCTAACGCCAGCCAGTTGGGTTCGGCCCGTCCCGCCATGCGTACGCTAAACCACTGTTGAGTCACCGCGTTGCGGTCTTTCTGGCCGCTCAAGCCTATATCCCGGGCCATAATGCCGCTGAGTCTGGCGATACGCTGTAGCAGCTCCATACTGTTGAGTTGTTGTTTCTGCAAATGCAGGAAGACGTGCTCACCCTCTCCGGACAGTTCAAAGCCCAGCTGCTCATAAACCTGAAAATCTTCAGGCGATTGGCGTAACACAGCGGTGACGGCGGGCGCACCCGCTATCGCGGGCCACGTGGGCGGCATTATTGCGATGTTTCCAGCAACACGACGGCGTGGGCGGCAATGCCCTCGCCTCTACCGACAAAGCCGAGCTTCTCCGTGGTCGTTGCTTTTACATTAATACGATCGGCAGCCACCCCCAGGTCGGCGGCCAAATTCGCTCTCATGGCGCCTATATGCCCCGCCATCTTTGGCGCCTGGGCAACCAGGGTTGAATCGAGGTTGGCCAGGCCCCAGCCCTTTTCCCGCATCATTTTTACCACATCGCGCAGCAGGTGCCGGCTGTCTATTCCAGCGATGGCCGGGTCGGTGTCGGGGAAATGGTGACCGATGTCGCCCTGCCCCAATGCGCCCAGTAGTGCATCGCAGATAGCGTGTATGAGCACATCGCCATCGGAGTGGGCCAGTAGTTGCCTGTGGTAAGCGATGCTGACGCCGCCCAACACCAGATCCTTGCCATTATCGATATCACCGAAGCGGTGCACATCGTAACCATGGCCTATGCGCATTCGCTGCCCTCCTCACCCAAGTTCATTGTGAATCTTCGCGTCCCCGTGATAAGTAAAACTCAGCCAGGGCCAAATCTCCGGGAAAAGTAATTTTTAGGTTATCGGCAGAGCCGGTAACCAGCTGCACTCCCTCACCCGCCAACTCCATGGCCGAGGCCTCATCCGTTACCGAAAAAGCATTTATCCTGACGTTCTCAAGGGCAGCGCGCAATCGCCCAAGCCGAAACATCTGGGGTGTTTGCGCGTACCACAGGTGTTCCCGCTGCGGTGTTTCTACAACGATATTGCCACTATCTGAGCGTTTTACTGTATCGAGTACAGGCAGGGCCAGAATACCTCCGCGCCCCGCCTCAAACACCCGCTGTGCCAGCCTGGCGATATCAGCCGGGGAAACACAGGGCCTTGCGGCATCGTGCACCAGCACCCAATCCTGGGGGGACGCCAACGTCTCCAGGGCCTTCAGACCAGCCAGCACAGAATCACTGCGATGCTTGCCACCCGTTGTGAGCAGCACGCGAGAATCGCGCAGGCCAGGCAATGTCTTTGCATGAGTGTCATTCGAGTTGAGGGCGATAACCACCGACGCTATGAAGTCACACTGCAGAAGTGCTGCGAGACTATGCTCCAGCACAGTGGAACCGGCCAGCTTCATATACTGTTTAGGCAACTCTGCCGCCATACGCGACCCGGTGCCAGCAGCGGGAATAACGCCCCAACACCGGGCAGGATTTGCCGCTGCTGTTGTCATGGCTTGTCCTGCGTGGTTTGCCTGGGCCCTGGAGCCGGCTTATCGACCACCATATAAAAAGTCTCGCCCTCGCGAATCAAGCCCAGCTGTTCCCGGGCGCGTTGTTCTATGCCCCGCGTGCCGCTCTGCAACTCCAGCACCTCGCGTTCTACCACTGCATTTCTCTCGCGAAGCACACGATTTATTTCGGTCTGCTCGCGCAGTTGTAGCTCAAGCCTGTGCTGCTCAGCCAAACTGCCCTGAGCAAACCACAAGCGATATTGTAAACCGCCCAGCATGATCAATAGCAGGCCAAGCAGCCATAACAGTGGCTGCCCTTTAACGCGCAATTTCCACAAGGCCGCGGTAGGGTGCTTTCCCCGCCAACTGCGCCTCAATTCTCAGCAGGCGATTGTATTTTGCCACCCTGTCGGAGCGGCACAGCGAGCCTGTTTTAATCTGGCCCGCCGCAGTGCCCACCGCCAGGTCGGCAATAGTGGTGTCTTCAGTCTCGCCCGAGCGATGGGATATCACCGCGGTATACCCCGCAGCCTTCGCCATGGCAATGGCATCCAGTGTCTCCGACAAACTGCCGATCTGGTTAAACTTGATGAGGATGGAATTAGCCACGCCCAACTCGATGCCCTTTTTCAAGATTTTGGTGTTGGTAACAAACAGGTCATCCCCCACCAGCTGTAGCTTGTCACCTATTTTTTCAGTCAGGTATTTCCAACCATCCCAATCGGACTCATCCAAGCCGTCTTCTATGGAGAGAATGGGGTGCTTGTCCGCCAGTTCCGCCAGATAGTCGGAAAAACCTTCCGAGCTAAACTGTTTACCCTCCCCGGCCAGGTCGTACACGCCATCGCGGTAAAACTCCGAGGCGGCACAGTCCAGTGCCAGAGTAACGTCCTTACCCAGGGTATAGCCCGCGCGCTCCACCGCCAGGGCGATGACTTCCAGCGCCGCTTCGTTGGAGGGCAGGTTGGGTGCGAAACCACCTTCATCGCCCACTGCGGTACTCATGCCCCGGGAGGACAGAACACTCTTCAGGGCGTGGAATATCTCTGCACCGGTGCGCAGGGCCTCTGCGAAAGTGGGGGCGCCCACCGGCTGCACCATAAACTCCTGGATATCGACATTGTTGTCGGCGTGCTCGCCACCGTTAATAATGTTCATCATAGGCACCGGCATGGTGAAGTCGACAGTGCCATTGATGTCGGCAATGTGCTGATACAACGGCACTTTGCGGCTGTTGGCGGCGGCCTTGGCGGCGGCCAGAGAGACCGCCAGGATGGCGTTGGCACCAAAGTTTGCCTTGTTGTCAGTGCCGTCGGCCTCAATCATGGCACTATCCAACGCGCGTTGCTCGGTGGCGTCGCAGCCCAGTAACAAATCCCGAATCGGCCCATTAACATTGGCCACCGCTTTTAATACGCCCTTGCCAAGATAGCGGGAGTTATCGCCATCGCGCAGCTCCAGGGCCTCGCGGGAGCCAGTGGAGGCACCGGAGGGGGCACAGGCCGCGCCCACTGCACCGGACTCCAGGGTCACCTCTGCCTCAATAGTTGGATTGCCCCTGGAATCCATAACTTCAAAGGCCTGAATGTTTACAATTTTGCTCATCTGGGTTACTCCGTGCACGAAAAGCGATGTTAATCGATAATAAGAGGGGGCAGATTTTTCACCAGGTCATCAACGGCCTTCATCTGCACCAGAAAGGCTTCCAGTTGCGCCAGCGGCAGCGCACTGGGGCCATCGCACAACGCCTGGTCGGGGTTGGGGTGGCACTCGAGGAACAAACCGGCGAGGCCCTGGGCCATACCGGAACGGCCCAGCTCCGCCACTTGAGAGCGCCGCCCACCGGACGCGGCCCCCATGGGGTCGCGGCACTGCAGTGCGTGGGTGACGTCAAAGATTAACGGGACGTCGTGGCAGAGTTTTTTCATCAAGCCAAAGCCCAGCATATCGACTACCAAGTTGTCGTAGCCAAAGTTGCTGCCGCGCTCACACAACATAACCCGCTCATTGCCGCACTCATAGAATTTCTCGACCACATTGACCATTTGCGAGGGGCTCAGGAATTGGGGCTTTTTAATATTGATGGCCGCGCCGGTGGCCGCCATGGCCGCCACCAGATCGGTCTGCCTGGCCAAAAAGGCGGGCAATTGGATGATGTCACACACTGCCGCGGCGGGTGCCGCCTGCTCCGGTGTGTGTACATCGGTAATCAGTGGCACGCCATAGCTGGCCTTGATTTCGGCCAGAATTGACAGGCCCTCCTCCAGCCCGGGGCCGCGGTAGGAGTGGATGGAGGAACGGTTGGCCTTGTCGTATGAGGCCTTGAATATCAGGGGAATATCCAGTTTGCGACACACCGACACATAGTGCTCTGCCACCTCCAGCGCGAATGCCCGGCTCTCCAGCACGTTGACGCCGCCCAGCAGTACAAAAGGTGCCGAGTTACCCAGGGTAATATTTGCGATGGAAAGGGTTTTTTCAGCCATGGCGCTAGTCGCCAGCTACGGCCCTGGCGTGCGCCACGGCGGCCTGAATATAACCGGTAAACAGGGGGTGGCCACTGCGTGGGTCGGAGGTAAATTCAGGGTGAAACTGGCAGGCCACAAACCAGGGGTGGTCGGGCACTTCAACGATTTCAACCAGCGAGCGATCGCCGGACCAACCCACTACCTTCATCCCCTTCTCGGCCAGTTGTTCGATATAGTTGTTGTTGATTTCATAGCGGTGGCGATGGCGCTCGGAGATAGTTTCCGCTCCATACAGAGCGCGCACTATGCTGCCTGCATCCAGGTGGCAGGGCTGTGCACCCAGGCGCATGGTGCCACCGATATCCGAGGACTCATCGCGCTGCTCGGTAGAACCGTCAACATTTTGCCACTCGGTAATCAGTGCCACGATGGGGTGGGGTGTATTCTTGTCGATCTCCGTGGAATTGGCACCTTGCAGGCCGCAAACATTCCTGGCGTACTCCACCATGGCAACGTGCATCCCCAGGCAAATTCCCAGGTAGGGGATTTTATTTTCCCGGGCGTACTGTACCGCGGTTACTTTCCCCTCCACACCGCGGTCGCCAAAACCACCGGGCACCAGAATGGCGTCGACACCCTCGAGAACATCGGTGCCATTGCGCTCAATGTCCTCGGCATCCACGTAATCGATACTGACTTTGGTGCGGGTCTGTAAGCCAGCATGTTTTATGGCTTCGTTGAGTGACTTGTAGGCATCAAGCAAGTCCATGTACTTGCCCACCATGGCAATACGGACCCGGGCCAGGGGCTCACTGAACTCCCGCTCTACGACCTCGTCCCACTCCGACAGGTCGGCCGGTGGACAGTCTATGCCGAAATGCTCTACCACAATATCGTCCAGCCCCTTGTCATGTAGCATACCGGGAATGCGGTAAATGGAATCGGCATCCAGTAAGGGGATGACAGCGCGCACTTCAACATTGGTAAAAAGGGAGATCTTCCGAAGTGCACTGTCCTCGATGTGAACAGTGCAGCGACACAGTAGGATGTCGGGCTGCAAGCCGATGGAGCGCAGCTCTTTGACCGAGTGCTGGGTGGGCTTGGTTTTTATCTCGCCGGCGGTAGCAATATAGGGCACCAGGGTTAAATGCATGAGCAGAGTTCGCCTGGGGCCCATTTCGACTCGCAGCTGACGCGCCGCTTCCAGAAAGGGCAGGCCCTCGATGTCACCGACGGTACCGCCTATCTCGATGACCGCGACATCGGCACCCTCGGCACCGGCAATGATACGGCGCTTGATCTCGTCGGTGATATGGGGAATAACCTGCACCGTTCCACCCAGATAATCACCGCGGCGCTCTTTTTTCAGCACCGTGCTATAGACGCGCCCGGTGGTGAAATTATTGCGCCGCTGCATGGTGGTATGGGTAAATCGCTCGTAGTGGCCCAGATCGAGATCGGTCTCGGCACCGTCCTCTGTGACGAACACCTCCCCGTGTTGAAAGGGGCTCATGGTGCCCGGGTCGACATTGATGTAGGGGTCGAGCTTGAGCAGGGTGACCTTGAGCCCACGTGCCTCGAGAATAGCGGCCAGAGATGCGGCTGCAATGCCCTTACCGAGAGAAGAAACCACACCACCTGTGACGAAAACATAACGCGTCATGAAAAACCTATTGCCTTGTACTGATCATTGAGTAGCCGCAGTGAAACTGGCTGTTTTTCTAGACTCGCGAAATATACACGGTGGGAATGCCGGGGCCTAATTCAGCCGCGGACTCACAGGCGCATATCCTGCGAAAAGATGGGAAATCAGTCTAGCAGAAAGCCCATCCTCGCTCAATTGAATGCGCAAGGTTTTCGTTGCCAGCAGAGCTGCCATAAGCCCGTATCACCACCTTCGGGGGAGCACAAGCGGCTGGACTCACACAGCCACAGATCCCCCACCGCCAGCAGCTCGTCGTCCAGGTATAACAGGGGAACCCGCTCGCGCCACCAGGGGGGCACAGCAAATTCCTGAAACAGTTTCTTCAAACGCTGGTGATAGGGCCGTCCCAGGGGCCGGCAGCGCTCGCCCCCACGACGCCAGCGCAGCTCCAACTTGTCTCCCTTTTGCAAGCGCAGGCCGGTTCCGCCCTGGGCAGCCACCACAGCCACCTCACCGACCCCGGCAATGCTTATACTCTCACCCGGCGTGAGCGCCGCCGCCATCGGCAGATTTGCAAGCTCAGGCTCATCGATAAATTCAGGCAGCAGGAATATGCGGCTCTGGTAGCGCTGCAACTGGTAGCGACTGCAGGCCAGGCGAGGGCTGGACGCCGCAGCGCCCTCGCGCAGCTGGCGCATAAACTCCTCCAGCAGCAGCTGGTCGGGCATGGGATAGCCCGCCCCTCGCAACCAGCGACGCAGCTTGATCATGGCGGCCTGCACCGATACGCCATTCAGCTCTCGCTGGTCAAAACCGGGGTCGCCCAGGACACTGAACAGCGTTTTCAGTGGCGGTAGGCATTCGTCCACTACCGCCTGGCTCACGGCGGCATGTTCCGCCGCCCGGGCAACGGTCTGGCGGTACCCCCCCCAGCGAGATTCCAGCAGGGGCAATATGTTCTGGCGCAAAAAGTTTCTGTCTATGGAGGTATCCAGGTTGGAGGGATCGGCGATAGTTTTGAGCTGGTGTTCGCTCACGTATCGCGCCAGCGACTGCCGCGAGACTTTTAGCAGTGGGCGAATCAATTCACCAGCACCCAGGTCGCGCCGGGCGGGCATGGCAGACAAGCCGCTTAGCCCTGCGCCGCGCATCAGGCGCAGAAAATAGGTCTCCACCTGGTCATCCAGGTGGTGGCCCATAAACAAGACCTCCCCGGGCTGTAATTCGGTGTCAAAGTGCTGGTAACGCGCCGTGCGCGCCGCCGCCTCGGCACCTCGACCGTCGTTCTCGACACTGGCCCGATGCACAATAATCGGTATCTGCCAGAGGCTGCACAGAGATTCACAGTGTGCCTGCCAGTGGTCGGCGTCGCCCTGCATGCCATGGTTCACATGCACAGCCACCAGGGTGGGGGTCTGCTGGTCGCGTTGAACACACCAGCTGTGCAGCAAATGCAGTAGTGCCGTAGAGTCCGGCCCGCCACTGAAGGCCACACACCAGCGCGTGGCATCCAGCCTGGGAGTGAGCCAGGCGTCCAAAAGTGAGAAATGCAGGGGCGGTTCAGGCACGCGGCCCAGCTACTTCGGCTCAGTTGCCGTAGGACATCAGCCGCGCATAACGCTTGGCCAGCATATCTTCCACGGGCAACTGTTCCAGCTTGTCCAACTGCGCAATGAGATGCTCTTTGATGCGCCCGGCAATCAGGTCGACATCCCGGTGGGCGCCGCCCATAGGCTCTTCAATAGTGGCATCCACGATACCCAAATCCTGTAAAATTGAGGATGTTACCCCCATGGCCTCCGCCGCATCGGGCGCGTTTTCGGTGCTCTTCCAGATAATGTTGGCACAGCCCTCCGGGGAGATGACAAAGTAAGTGGAGTACTGCAGCATGGCCAGGTGATCCCCCACGCCAATACCCAGGGCGCCACCGGAGCTGCCCTCGCCAATAACAATGCTGATGATGGGCGTGGCGAGGCGCGACATTACCGCCAGGTTTTGTGCGATGGACTCGCTAATGCCGCGTTCCTCGGAGTCGATACCAGGGTAGGCACCGGGTGTGTCTATCAAGGTAATAACCGGCAACTTGAAACGCTCTGCCATATTCATCAAACGCAGGGCCTTGCGGTAGCCCTCGGGCTTTGGCATGCCGAAATTGCGCATCACCTTGTCTTTTACCGCGCGAC
>SMVA01188184.1_pt1 | contig 12308 bp, 8 predicted proteins | sample 2456451 | NCBI WGS metagenome assembly SMVA01 (sample SAMN11095933, study PRJNA526329) | marine sediment metagenome | biome: Marine sediment; feature: Surficial sediment; material: Deep marine sediment; isolation source: Hadal surficial sediment | place: Pacific Ocean | collected 2014-05 | depth 0-1...
GAGGGGGTACTGGTGCCAAGTCTAGCGGTTAATAATTTGGATGAAGAATATTTTGTTTGGGTGGTATCGGACCAACAGGTCAACCGCCGCTCGGTTACCTATTACCCTGGCACTGCGAGGAGAATAAATTCGCTAAATCAAATTCTGCGTCATTGCCAGGTGGAACCCGACCAGGCAGATAATTACAATGCTTTGTAACAAGCACAACAGAGTTTTCATTCCCGGCGTAAACTTGTCAACAGTCTGAGTTACCGGTAAGTAAAGAAAATCATAGAGATGGTTCTTCATTGCTTGCTCCTGTTTCTGCATGACTGAATTTAGCCGAGGTTTCAAGCCTAAACAGATGGCAGCGGTTTATCAGTAGCTTTTCGATAAATGGGTATTTGTGCTCGGGATTTGTCGAAACTGCCTGCGATTACAGGCTATTCGTCAAAAACCGAGGAATTAGCGCCATTAACCGAGTTCTCAATGACCCGACCTGATTCAACGGGTAATCTCCAAATTCACATTGGCAACCGAGTGCTAACACATGGGCGAATTCAACGAAAAAGGCGGCCGCAGAACTACAGCTTATGTTCTCATTGGCGTAGCGGGGTACCTGGTACTAGTTAATACTGGGGTGCTAGACTTCTTTGGGATCAGGGATATCGTCCGATTTGTTTTTCGCAGTGTGTTTAATCTTATACCTGCGAGCTTGGTGCTAGTTGGCGCGATCTGGCTTGGTAAAACTGAAAGCGGCGGGAAACCTCTTATGCCCTGGTTTCTCATACTTTTTGGCACAGTATTGCTGATTTCCCAGTTTGGACTGTTTGGACTTAATTTTGGTGAAATGTTCATTCCACTGTGGCTGGTTATTGTCGCTTTGATGATAATGAATCCCAGAAATATTTTACCTAAGAGCTTTAACACCCAGGCAGAAGACATCAATGAAGATACAACCAATGTTCGTCTGTTTGCCTTTATGGGGGGTGGAGACCTCAACTACTCCTCACGCTCTTTAACAGGGGGAGAAATCGGCGCCATATGGGGTGGATTTAAAATTGACTTTACCCAGGCAGAAATAAAAGGCGATGTTATGGAGATACATTTGTATTGCATAATGGGTGGAGTGGAAATAATTGTGCCCCCGAACTGGGAAATTGATCAGCAGGCTATTTGCATCATGGGCGGTTTCAGCAACAATTCGAATTGCCTGGCAGAGAAACTGGATTTACCTCGCAAGAAACTGATTATCAAAGGTGTTGCTCTGATGGGTGGGGGAGAAATTAAAAATTGAGTACCCCTTGATTAAGAAACTTCTGATTGTTTTTTTAACGGCTGCCAGTCCAAACTAATGCACCCATTCTTCAGCACAACAAATCGTATCCTCATGCTGTTGGCTTCTTGGCTGATCTTGACTATTAGTCTTTGTGGACTTGTCAGTATTGTCACTGCGCAGATTTTCATGGACAGTGTCATTCTGTTTGCACCTCTTTATTTTCTTTTACTGCTTTTTATATTGCCAAATTACTATGTCTGTCGCGGTCTACCACTTGGTCAGACTAAAATTGTTACGCTGCTGGGCAGCCATGGTTTAACGCTACTGGTAACAGTTGCCATCTGGCTGGTGGCCGGCCAATCCTATGTGGCCTTGTTAGGATATTTGACCGAAACTCAAATCTGGGGGTCCCTATTCGACGACAGCCTGTACATCAACATCGCTCTTGTCATTTTGCAGTTTGAAATGTTCGTATTGATTCACTACCTGTTATTTGCCCTGGAAAAGTCCAGCAACCTTGAGCGAGCCGCATTGCAGCAAAAATTATTAATTAGCCAGGCAGAGTTGCAATCCCTTAAAGCTACGGTACATCCGCACTTCCTATTCAATGCACTTAATACACTATCAACAATTGCCTTGTCTGACCCGGAAAAAGCCCATAGGTTTTGCCTGCTAATGGCAGAGTTTTTACGTTACAGTGTTGCCTACAGTAAGAAAAGCTCGGCCACGCTAGCCGATGAACTGGAACACATACAAAATTACTTAGGTATTGAGCGAGAACGATTCGGTGAGCGGTTAAAGACAGAGTTTATTTTTGATCAGTCACTGCGCGACAATCTGGTACCGCCTTTGATCCTGTTCCCCCTGGTGGAAAATGCCATAAAACACGGCATAGACAGCTGCATAGAAGGCGGATGTCTGAGGGTTGAGGTAGCCGAACACAATGACACTATGGTAATTCAAATAACTAATCCGGTTGATGAGCTTGGACGAAAACTCAAAGGAACAGGACACGGCTTGTTGTCGGTTGAGCGTAGATTAAAAAATCGTTATGGAGAACGAGCCTTAATCAAGTCAGAATCCAAAGGCGGATTGTATACAACCAAAATTTATATTCCAATTGAAACCAAACAGTAGCCCCAATACTGATTTGTGGAAAGTACTGTGATCGATAAAATCACCACCGTTATCGTAGACGACGAACCTCATGCCAGGGAAGCATTGCGCTTGGCACTCGAAAAGTATGACGTGTTTGAGATCGTTGCTGAATGCGAAAATGGTTTGCAGGCGGTAAAGGCCGTAAACGAGTTAAATCCAGCGGTTTTGTTTCTTGATATTCAGATGCCCAAGCTGGATGGATTCGATGTATTGGAATTATTGGGAGACCAGGCGCCTTATGTAGTATTCGTTACTGCCTATGATGAATATGCCGTAAAAGCATTTGAGGCCAATGCGGTGGATTACCTGTTAAAACCAATAGACCCGGATCGCCTGGAAAAATCAGTACGGAAATTAATCGACAGAATCACAGTGGGTGGGCCAACCGCCGTAGCGGTCGCGCTAACTGATACCGTTAGGGAAAATGAACTATTGCAAAGGATACTGGTGAGGGATGGGAGCGATGTACATGTTCTGCCGGTAGACTCAATTTATTATATCGAATCGGCTGATGACTATGTGGCGATTCAAACAGAAGCGGCAACCCACATTAAACTTGATCGCCTGAACAAACTGGAAGCGAAGCTGGACCCTCGTCAGTTCTGCCGAATACATCGATCCTATCTGCTGAATATCAACTACCTGTCAGGCATTGAAACAGAAACCAAGGATACCAAAATTGCAATTCTGACTAATGGTAAACAATTGCCCATCAGTCGCAGTGGTTACAGTAGTTTGAAAAAGTTGCTCTAACCCTGAGATATTTTAAGGAAATACTGATTTAACTCAACTAATCTTTCCCAGCGATCATCCTGTACCCTGCTTTCCTTGCGATCGTTCGCTTTAGCCAGGTTAAGAGAGGACTGTCTTAGCCGAAGGCGAGTTCCGCAGCGCTGGCTAAAGTGAAGGATAGTTTGCCGTGCGAACAGGGACCAGATGACTCAGCTTCGCGGATTGGTGGGTCATTATGAAGGTTTTCACTTGAAAAAATTGAACAATTAGTAAAGGATATGACCCAAATACTCCGTTTACACAGGAACTGTGTCATGAAAAAAACACTAATGGTTTGTAGCCCACTGTTTCTCCTGCTTCTGGTAGCTAGTCAGGCATTTTCTCAAGCCGATGGCGACTGGCAATTACCACGGACCGTAGACGGTCACCCTGATTTGCAGGGCGTTTGGGAGAACAATACCATTACACCAGTTGAGCGACCGGAGGTATTCGGTGACAAGGAATTTCTCACTGATGACGACATTGAATTTCTTCAACGAAGGATAATTGAAATCAACCTGGAAGGCGGGGACGCTCTCTTTGGTGAAGGCGTACTGGCTGCTGCTTTCAGCGGAGAAATAAACTCTTACGATCCCACAACCGGAAACTATGATTCACAGTGGATGGCAGAGCGGAAAATTCATCGTCGAACTTCCCAGATTATTGATCCGCCAAATGGTAAATACCCACCTCGAACCGAAGTAGCGATCGCCACAGCCAGGGAATTACGGGAACACCGGCGAGAACATCCTGCTGATTCCTGGCTTGATCGATCATTAGGTGAACGCTGTGTATCTTTCGGGGCTCCACGGCTTGGCTCAGGCTACAATAGCTATTGGCAGATCGTACAATCCAAGGATACTGTTGTAATCCTGCAGGAAATGGCCCACGACTCACGCATTATTCCCCTAGTCGATAAGCCTCATATCAATGATGACATAAAGCTATGGCACGGTGATTCCCGCGGCTGGTGGGAAGGCGACACCCTGGTGATTGAAACCACTAACTATTCTGACAAAAGCTCCAGCGGTCCTGATACTTCGCGCAAAGTGAATATTGAACGTCTCACTCGAATCAGTGACTCGGCTTTACAGTACCAGTTGATTTCCCATGATCCAGGCGCTTTCACTGCACCTTACACCCGTGAAATCATTTGGGATAATAGCCCGGATGCGATTTATGAGTATGCCTGCCACGAAGGAAATTACGGTATGATGAATATTCTTTCTGGCCATCGTGTTGAGGAAAGAATGGCTGCAGAAGCAGCAGCGGGTAATTAGAAAACCAGCTTGGACGGGCCTGGAAATCTATCTGGGCCCGTTAACATCATCTGGATCTGCAAATTGTCCTCATTAACCGTATTCAGCCAGTCCCCCGAACTAAATTATCTATTGTCCCAATCTCCCAAGTAGTTCGGCAATTTATACCGGAGCACCCCAGCCAGATTGACAACCCACAAGTGCAATGGCAGTCTTTCCGGTTACCCTGAGACTAAATTCAGCGTTAGAATAAGTTGGATTTTGTTACTATAGTGTAGGTTCAATAATAACAAGAGTCTTATTGATGAAGACACTAAACTTGTCAGCCGGAAGGGCCTTCAAACCAGTGGTAACCTTTACCACTTTGTTTACCTTGGCCTTCTTTGTTGTAAGCGCCAATGGGCAACAGACTCCCGCCGCCGAACTGTTTCAATCAACACTCAATCAATACTGCACTGTTTGCCATAACGACCAACTCCGCACCGGTGAACTTTCTCTACAAAATCTCGATTTTTCACGAATTGGTGACCACGCTGAGATTCCCGAAAAAGTACTGGCGCAGCTTCGCACTCGGCGAATGCCACCCGTGGATATGCCACGACCAGACGAGGAAACTTACCAGGTAATGGTCAACTGGCTCGAATCCGGGATTGACCAATATGCCGCCGCCAACTTGAACCCTGGTCGTACCGAAGCCTTTCACCGTCTCAACCGAGCAGAGTACGCCAATGCTGTGCGTGATTTATTAGCGATTGATGTCGATGTGGAGACGCTTTTGCCCGCAGATAACATCGACCAGAACGGCTTAGACAACATGGCCGATGTGTTAACGGTTTCACCTGCCTTAATGGAGAGGTACCTGTCGGCTGCTCGAAAAACGGCAAGACTGGCGGTTGGTGAGTCACCGCTGGGGCCATTAACCGAAACCTATGAAGTAAACATTCTCCTTAACCAAAACGACCGCATAGGCGACGATCTTCCGTTCGGTTCGCGCGGCGGAATTGGCATACGCCACTATTTTCCAGTGGATGGCCAATATGATCTTGCTATCAGACTGCATCGAAACTATGTGAATTACATTCGTGGTATGGGTTCGCCCCATGAGTTAGAGGTACGACTCGATGGCGAATTGGTTCAGACGTTCACAATCGGCGGCCTGGAACCTGACGTTTTACAAGCACCCGCCAGTTACGGAGGCAACCAGTTCGGCGATCCGGAATGGGAAGAATATATGTTATTCGCCGACTCCAATTTGCGCCTAAGATTCTCCGCTCTGTCTGGTGCTCATGTTGTCGGCGTTTCTTTCGTGCGTAAATTTACTGAGCCTGAGGGCGTGTTGCAACCTCCTCAAAGTGTGTTCGCGGCCGCGGTAAATGAGATGAGGGATGGGGACGCGGCAGTTGAACAAGTTGAAATTACCGGCCCGTATGAAGGCACCGGACCTGGTGACACGCCAAGTCGCCGTGCGGTGTTTAGCTGTCAACCCGCCAGTAACGACTATGTAGTCGAAGAAACCTGTGCCAGTGAGATCCTTTCATCCCTTGCGCGAAAAGCGTATCGGAGACCAATTGAGATCTCTGACCTGGAGACCCTGATGAATTTCTACCGCGCAGGTCGAGGTGATGGTGAATTCGGCTTTGATGCAGGAATTCAACTGGCGCTCGAACGGCTACTGATCTCACCTGATTTTTTATTTCGAGTTGAACGCGATCCGCAAAATATCGCACCGGGTACTGCCTATGCTTTGAGTAATCTAGAAATTGCTTCACGGTTGTCATTTTTTCTCTGGAGCAGTATCCCAGACGAGGAGCTACTGGTGGCAGCGGAAGAAGGCGCTCTGCATGATCCTCTGGTGATTGAGCGACAGGCTAGGCGAATGCTGGCCGACCCTCGCTCCCGAGCACTGGTTCAAAACTTCGCTTCTCAATGGCTCTATCTGCGCAATTTACCCAGCCTGGTTCCTGATGCTGTTGCCTTTCCAGAGTTTGATGAAAACCTGCGAGAGGCGTTCCGCACCGAAAGTGAACTCTTCTTTGAGAGCTTGATTCGCGATGATCGAAGCCTGCTTGAACTGATTAGTGCGGACTACACCTTTGTCAACGAGCGACTGGCCAAACATTACGGAATTCCAGGCATTTATGGCAGCCACTTTCGCCGAGTATCCCTTGACGGCGAAATGGCTCGACAGCGAGGCGGAATCCTTGGACAGGGTAGTTTACTTACTGCTACTTCTTACGCAAATCGCACATCACCAGTTCTTCGAGGGAAGTGGGTGCTTACAAACATGCTCGGAACTCCACCTCCGCCACCTCCACCTGATGTGCCAGACCTGCCGGAAACCGGTTCAGACGGGCAGCCGGCGACGGTTCGTGATCGCATGCTTCAGCACCGAGAAAATCCTGTATGTAGAGCCTGTCATGCGCCAATGGATCCACTCGGATTGGCGCTGGAAAACTATGACGCCATTGGCAGATGGCGCACCACAGGGGAAGCGAATTTGCCAATCGACGCTACCGGGCAATTGCCAAGTGGGATCCAATTTTATGGACTAGAAGGCTTGCGCACACTTCTTATGGAACGCGGCGAGGAGTTTGTAGGCACCGTGACTGAAAAGCTGTTAGGCTATGCTATAGGACGGGGTCCCCAGTACTATGACAAAGCAACGGTACGGGGAATCACTCGCGCCGCCGCTTCGGATAACTACAGCTGGTCAACTATTATTGTAGGTATCGTACAAAGTGCTCCATTCCTCATGCGGAGGTCAGGATCGTGATTATTACCAAGAAAGCAATCCCGAGACGCACAATGCTACGCGGTTTAGGCGCCGCATTGGCTTTGCCTTTGTTGGACAGTATGGTTCCGGCACTCGCCGCTCCTTTAACACCTGCACGGCGACTTGGCATCGTCTATGTCCCCAACGGAATGCGAATGGACCACTGGACGCCTTCCACCACAGGTAGCGGCTTTGAGCTTCCTTCTATACTGCAACCATTGGAACCGTTCCGCGACCAGCTTAAAATACTCTCAGGACTAAGAGGTGTCGATGGTGAGGGTCCCCACGCTCGTGCCTCTACTCGATTCCTGACCGGCGTGGCTTCAAAGCGTGATGATGGATCAAACCTGCAAGCGGGTATTTCCATGGATCAAATCGCTGGTCGATTGCTTGGTCGAGAAACACAACTAGCCACATTGGAGCTGGCCATCGATGGACGTGATTTTGCCGGTTCCTGTGACGAGGGCTTCAGTTGTGCCTATACCAACACAATTACCTGGGCCAATGAGACTACACCACTTCCCATGGAGAACAATCCCCGTGCCGTATTCGAGCGGCTCTTTGGCGACAGTGGTAGTAACGATCCCAGGGTCCGGCAGGCACGACTGCAAAAGGACGCAAGCCTATTGGACTCCGTCACTGAACGGGCAAACGAATTATCTCGCCAGATTGGAGCTCCAGATCGGGCCAAGCTGAATCAGTATCTGGAAGCAGTTCGAGATGTCGAACGACGAATTCAACTGGCCGAGGCCCAGAGCGACCGTGAATTACCAATTATCGATCAACCTGTCGGAATTCCAAGCACCTTCAGCGAACATGCCAGACTCATGTTCGATTTAATGGCACTCGCTTACGAAACTGACATGACCCGTGTCTGTACTTTCATGATGGGCCGGGAAATTACCGGTCGCACCTATGCTGAGATTGGTGTGCCCGATGCCCACCATCCGATTTCTCATCACCAAAGAGATCCGGTGAAACTTGAGAAGCTGCTCAAGATCAATCAATACCACGTGACTTTCTTTGCCGAATTCCTGGAGCGATTACGCACGACGCCCGACGTTGACGGCTCACTTTTAGATAATTCGATGATTGTTTATGGTGCGGGCATGGCCGATAGCAATGCTCATTACTCTGGGGATCTGCCGATACTACTGGCCGGCGCTGCCGCGGGTAGCACCAATAAAGGTGGACGTCACAGCCAATACCCTGAAAATACTCCACTCACCAATCTGCATTTGACCCTGCTGGATAAAATGGGTGTCCCTGTTGAATCGTTAGGAGATTCCACAGGTCGACTACCGGTTTAAGCATTAAGGGCATTGCATTGAGGAATCTGCTTGTCATAACAATAGGGGCGGACTGCGGGATTTAAGTTTAGCCTTAAGCTATCCCATAGGAGCTTCGAAATGCACAAACAGTTTCTGCAATCCTTCTGCGCTCAAGTTAATCAGAGTGCAGTCCTAATTCTACTAATGATTGTTCCAGCCTTGGCCTTGCTGCCCAAAGCCCAAGCCCAATCATCAGATGACTTTCCCCCAGTTACCGACTCAATGCTGCAAAACCCCGCCGCGGGAGACTGGTTGATGTGGCGCCGGACCTTGGACAGTTGGGGCTACAGCCCGCTAGATCAGGTTAATCGGGCAAATGTCGGCGAGCTGCGCATGGTTTGGACTCGAAACCTGGCCACCGGAACAGGTGAAATAACACCGCTGGCCTACGATGGCGTCCTCTACGTGCCTCAGGCCAACGACATTATCCAGGCAATTGACGCAGTGACTGGAGATCTTATCTGGGAGTATAGTCGCGACATACCCGAGGATCTCTACGAAATGGTCGGAGGGAATGCGCGTAATAATCGGAATCTGGCTATTTATCAAAACTTAATCATTAATACCAGCGATGATAATTACGTGTTTGCCCTGGACGCACGCACCGGTGAGACTGTTTGGGAGACACAAATCTTCGACTACCGAGTCAATTCGGCTACCCATAGTTCAGGCCCGATCATTGCAGATGGCAAAGTAATTTCAGGGCGAAGTTGCCGACCTTGGGGCGGGCCTAATACCTGCATTATCGCAGCCCACGACGCGCGCACCGGTGCCGAGCTGTGGCGTAGACGCCTCATTCCGGCTCCCGGGGAGCCCGGCGACGAAACATGGGGAGACGTTCCATTCGAGCAACGACAACACGTCGGGTCGTGGATGGTGCCGAGTTACGATCCCGAGTTGAAGCTTCTGTTTATAGGCACGTCCGTCACCTCACCGGCACCGAAGTTTTACCTGGGGGGCCCAGAAAATAAACATCTCTACCACAATTCTACGATAGCGCTGGAAGTAGAGACGGGTGAGATGAGGTGGTTTTATCAACATTTAAACGACCACTGGGATTTGGACCACCCGTTCGAGCGGCTTTTGGTCGAGACGCGCGTTGCGCCCGATCCCGAGGCTGTAACCTGGATCAACCCACGCCTCCAATCGGGGGAAGTACGCAAAGTGATCACGGGTATTCCCGGTAAAACAGGCGTGGTGTATACACTCGATCGTGAAACTGGCGAATTTTTATGGGCCACCCCGACGGTTACCCAGAACGTGATTGAAGATATAGATGGTGCTACTGGGGTGGTTACAGAAAACCCTGAGGTGGTTTTCCGGGAGTCGGAACAAGTTGTTTTTGTTTGTCCCACCTGGACTGGAGGCAAAGACTGGGAAGCAGGTGCCTACAGCCCACTGACTAACACCATGTACTATCCGTTACGTAACACCTGCGCCAATATGCTAGCCACCGCTGATTTTGATAGCGATATCGCACAAGCCCTCACGGCAGGCGGACAGGGCGGCCTGGCTATATATTCCCTCGCTGCTCGTCATCAGATTGCGCCGGGTACCGATAATCTTGGCACGGTACGGGCGATTTCGGCAGAGACAGGCGAAACATCTTGGCTGTACGAACAACGGGCCGGCACCATGTCATTGGTGGCGACTGGCGGTGGACTCATCTTCGGCGGTGACTCCAACGGCCGATTTCGGGCTCACGACCACGAGACAGGTGAAGTGCTGTGGGAAGTCAATCTGGGCTCGTCCGTCAGCGGCTATCCCATCACTTTCTCGGTTGATGGAAAGCAATACGTGGCAGTCAACACCGGTGGTGGGCAGATCAATCTGACTCCTGAACTACGCCCCAGCCGGGGAACAAATCTGTTCGTGTTCGCTCTACCGAATAACTAAAGACACTCAGCAATAAAGGGGACCAGGTTTTTAGAGTTAGCTGTTAGCCCTGAAAACGTGGTCTGTTGCCTAATTCTAATTCGATTCGGAAATATCCAACGGCAAGTACTGACAAGTATAATAGTGAGTTGTTTATGCGCGATACACCCTCATTCATATTTTAATCTTGTCACTGGATTGGCTTGAGCCGTCCGAAAGGTCTGTAAAACCAGGATAGCCATGCTGAAGGTGCCCACAACAATTACCGCCAGAATATAAGGCATGCCGCTAAATTCGCCTCTATAAGAAAACCTTTCCAGCCAGATATTTGAAAGATAATACGCGCCTATGAATGCCGGGATAATGGATAGCGTAAATACCTTGATCATATTCAAGGACAGCAATCCAATTATTTCGAGAACCGATGCTCCAAGCACCTTACGAATAGCAACTTCTTTAGCACGTTGTTGTGTATTGTAGGCTGCCAATCCGGCCAGACCAAGCAGCGAGATAACGATGCAGATTGCACCAAATAGACCAATCAATACTATGGTTTGATTTTCAGTATCGTACATTTCATTCCAGACATCGTTTAAAGATTTAATTTCGATAATAGGCTGGTTAGAAAATTGCGCGGTGACCCCCTCAATATACTCCGTCGTATCTGCCAGATTGTTTCCAGTAATACTGATCATGAAATCCAAAGTGACTCTCTCCAGACGACTCGCTTCGAGTTCGTCCAGAAAACGATCGCTATATGGAGCAATGAAGACCGGAGCAATCGGTTCATGCAGCGGCAGATAATGAAAATCCCTGATCACCCCTATTACTTCACTGCCACCAACTTTTTTGCCTATGGGCTGAGTCCATTCCATTTGTTTTACGAAGGTCTCGTTCACCAGAACGGGGGCATTATCGATGTCTGCCTGCTCAGCCCTGAACATGTTTCCCTGTAGTAATTCAATTTCCAGGGTTTCCAGAAATCCGGCTCCTGCACGAAAATTATTCGTGGTCATTGTCACTGTCTGCCCGGTATTGTCTTCAACATTCAAAACTGAAACCGATAAACTCCTGCCAAGTGCACCGCCCATTTCGACCACTGACAAAATATCGTTGTGTCGGATGAGTTCGGTCATGATCGCTTCCCTGCTTCTAATGGTTTCTGCACCACGTATTCGAGTAACGAGCTGATTATTTTTTCTGAAACCCATGGGAGAATCAGCCAGAAAATTTGCCTGCTGCAACATAATGAAGACACAGCTTACTATTATCACCGACGCAGTCATCTGCATTAAAACCAGTAGCTGTCTTAATGGCAGCCCAATGCGCCAGCTTCTTTGTTGTGGCTTCAGTACTGCCAACATGGATTGCCGGGCCAGAGTTAAAGCAGGATAAATACCGGACACCACACCTATTACCAGGCCCGCAAAAACAATCAGTAATAGACGTGCCGGCGTTAATAACAACGAATTAAGTTCTGCCTTTCCAGTAAGCGACTCGACAAAACCCAGAGCAATCGCGAGCATCGAAAGCAGTATGCCAATAGCGAAGGCAAGTCCAATAAAAAGAATTGACTCGCTAAGAAACTGAAGCGCTAAATGTCGGTTGCTGGCACCCAGTATTTTTCGCATAGCTACTTCTTTTATTCGAACTGCAGCCCTGGCCGTAGAGAGATTTACGTAGTTGATACAGCTAATCACCAGTAGGGCGATAGCTACCGCCGCGAAGATATATAAATTTGCTATATTGCCGGTACCGTCATCAAACAACATGACGCTGCCAAAATGAATATCGCTCAACTTTTGTACCGATAATTGGAAAGCGGTTGCACTACCTGTCCTTTCCTGGAACTCACTTGCCATATAAGTTTCGAATAAATAGGC
>SMVA01348801.1_pt1 | contig 12304 bp, 11 predicted proteins | sample 2456451 | NCBI WGS metagenome assembly SMVA01 (sample SAMN11095933, study PRJNA526329) | marine sediment metagenome | biome: Marine sediment; feature: Surficial sediment; material: Deep marine sediment; isolation source: Hadal surficial sediment | place: Pacific Ocean | collected 2014-05 | depth...
CGGTTCGGCGATCACCTGGAAATATCCGAGCTGCATCCTCCAGGGCGACAATTCGGTCGGCGAGTTCTATTCGGTGGCGATTACGAACAACATGCAGCAGGCCGACACCGGCACGAAGATGATCCACCTGGGCAAGAACACCCGTTCGCGGATCGTCTCCAAGGGCATCTCGGCGGGACGCAGCCAGCAGACATACCGGGGCCTGGTGCGGATCTCGGCCAAAGCCGAGGGTGCGCGCAATCACACCCAGTGCGATTCTCTCTTGATTGGCGACCGTTGCGGCGCCCACACCGTGCCCTATATCGAGAGCAAGAACCGCTCGGCCATCGTCGAGCACGAGGCGACCACGTCGAAGATCAGCGAGGACCAGCTGTTCTACTGCCGCCAGCGCGGACTGAGCGAGGAGGACGCGGTTGCCCTGGTGGTCAACGGCTTCTGCCGCGAAGTGCTTCAGCAACTGCCCATGGAATTCGCGGTCGAGGCGCAGAAACTGGTCGGCATCAGCCTCGAGGGCAGCGTCGGATAAGACCTGGCGTTTCATAACGGAGAAACCAAGCAAGATCATGGATAGCCTACTCGAAATCAAGAACCTGCACGCGCGCGTCGACGGCAAGCCGATCATTAATGGCCTCGACCTCGCGATCCCGGCCGGCGAGGTGCACGCGATCATGGGGCCCAACGGCTCCGGCAAGTCGACATTGGCCTACGTGCTCACGGGGCGCGACGGCTACGAGGTCACCGAGGGCGAGGTGCTTTACAAGGGCCACGACCTGCTCGCCATGGCGCCGGAAGAACGCGCCGGCGCGGGCGTGTTCCTGGCATTCCAGTACCCGGTCGAAATCCCCGGCGTGCCCAATACCACCTTCCTCAAGGAAGCACTCAACGCCCAGCGCAAGCACCGCGGCGAGGAGCCGTTGGACGCCATGGAGTTCGTGAAACTCATGCGCCGCAAGACCAAGGCGCTCGGCATCCCCGACGACCTGCTCAAGCGCGAGGTCAACGTCGGCTTCTCCGGTGGCGAGAAAAAGCGCAACGAGGTGCTGCAGATGGCGATCCTCGAGCCGACGCTAGCCATACTCGACGAGACCGATAGCGGCCTCGATATCGATGCGCTCAAGATCGTCGCCGAGGGCGTCAATGCCCTGCGCGCGCCCGATCGCGCGAGTTTGATCATCACCCATTACCAACGCCTGCTCGAATACGTCGTACCGGACCGGGTGCACGTGCTCGCCCGGGGCCGCATCGTGCGCTCCGGCGGCAAGGAGCTGGCCCTCGAGTTGGAGCGGACCGGCTACGCCGCCTTCGCCGAGGTGGCGGCTTGAGTCCGGCCATGCCCGAGAGCGCGGTCGTAGAATCCTTTGTCGAGCAATTCGGCGCCCTGCGCGACGAGCTGCCCGGCGCCGACCTGCCCTGGCTCCGGGATTTGCGCGAGGACGGCATCGCGCGCTTCGCCAGACTCGGCCTGCCTACTGCCAAAGTCGAGGCTTGGAAGTACACCCGCCTGCGGCCGTTGGAGCGGACCAACTTCAAGCCAGCCGGTGCCTCGGCCCAGGTCGATTTAGAGAAACTGCCGGGGTTGCTGCCCCACGCCAGCGTCGGTCACCGGGTGATCTTCGTCAACGGCCGCCTGCGCCAGTGCCTGGCGTTGCTCGCCGACCAGCCGGAGGGCGTCGAACTCGGCGGCCTGGCCGACGCGCTGCGTCAGGATCCCGAAACCCTGGCCGTCGAATTGAGCCGTGGCGGCAACGGCACGGACACGCCGGACGGCCAGCCGCTGCTCGCGCTAAACACCGCGCTGATGCGCGACGGCTTGGTGCTGCGGGTCAAGCGCGGGACCTCGGTGGCGCTGCCCATCGAGGTGATCCATGTCGGCGCGCCCGGAAACGAGCCCGTCGCCTACCATCCCCGCAACCTGATCGTGCTCGAGCCCGGCGCGCGGGTCACCGTGGTCGAGCACTACGTCGGGCTCGGCGCCGGCCAATACTTCGCTAACAGCGGCACGGATATCCGAATCGCCGAAGGCGCCCAACTGCATCACTACAAGATTCAAGAGGAAGGCCCGGACGCGATCCATATCGCGACGACCCACGCCGAGCTCGCGCGCGACGCGCTCTACGATGCATTCATCCTGACCAAGGGCGCGCGGCTGTCGCGCAACGAAATCTCGGTCCGGCTCGCCGGCCCAGGCGCCGAGTGCCACCTCAACGGCGCCTACATGGTGCGCGGCGAACAGCACTGCGACACCACCACCACCATCGACCACCTGGCGCCGCAGACTTCCTGCCGCGAGGTCTTCAAGGGCGTGATCGACGATAAGGCGCGGGCGGTGTTCCAGGGCCGCATCACGGTCCATCCGGACGCCCAGCAATCCAACGGCCATCAGCTCAGCAAGGCTCTGCTGCTCTCCGATCGCGCCGAGATCGACATCAAGCCCGAGCTCGAAATTTTTGCCGACGATGTGAAGTGCAGCCACGGCGCCACCATCGGCGATCTCGACCGCGACGCCCTGTTCTACCTGCGCGCCCGCGGCATCCCCGAGGCGGCGGCGCGCGATATTCTGATAGAGGCCTTCCTGGCCGAGACCATCAACAACATCGCCGCCGAGGGCCTGTGCCCGGCGCTCATGTCCAGCGTTGGCCATTGGCTGGGAAGCGCGACCCAACGGACGGAGCCATGAGCGAGGTCGCCACCATCGAAGCGATCCAGGGCGACAATTCGACGCTCGCCTACGACGTCGCCCGGGTTCGGGCCGACTTCCCGATCCTGACCCAGGAGGTCTTCGGCCACCCGCTGGTTTACCTGGACTCGGCGGCTAGCGCCCAGAAGCCGCGCCAAGTGATCGAGGCCATGGACGACGCCTACCGGACCCACTACTCCAACGTCCACCGCGGCGTGCACCGCATGAGCCAGCTCTGCACCGACGCCTTCGAGGCCGGGCGCGAAACGGTCGCGCGCTACATCAACGCGGGCTCCTCCGACGAGATCGTATTCACCCGCAATGCCACCGAGGCGATCAATCTGGTCGCCGATTGCTTCGGCCGCGCCTTCCTGAAGGCTGGCGATGAAGTGATCATCTCGACCCTCGAGCATCACTCCAACATCGTGCCCTGGCAGATGCTGCGCACGCGGTTCGGTATCGATCTGAAGATCGCGCCCATCGACGACGACGGCAACTTCCTGCTCGACGAGTTCGAGGCGCTGCTCGGCCCCAAGACGCGCCTCGTCGCCATGACCCATGTCTCGAACGCGATCGGCACCATCGTCCCGATCAAGGAGGTCATCGCCCGCGCCCACGCCCGCGACATCCCGGTCCTGGTCGACGGTAGCCAGTCGGCCCAGCACATGACCGTCGATGTCCAAGATATGGACGCCGATTTCTACGCCTTCACCGGACACAAGGTCTACGGTCCGACCGGTATCGGCGTGCTCTATGGCAAGAGCGAGCGCCTCAACGCCCTGCCCCCCTATCAGGGTGGCGGCGAGATGATCGCCTCGGTCACTTTCGAAAAGAGCGTGTTCAAGGACGCGCCGCACCGCTTCGAGGCCGGCACCCCGGCGATCGTCGAAGCGATCGGCCTGGGCGCGGCCATCGACTACGTGGAGAGCCTGGGGCGCGACAACATCGCGGCCCACGAAAGCGGCATCCTGGCTTACGCCACCCGGCGCCTGGGCGAGGTGCCGGGCCTGACCGTCATCGGCCGCGCGCGCGACAAGGCGAGCATCATCTCCTTTGTCATGGAGAGCGCCCACGCCCACGACATCGGGACCATCGTCGACCGAGCCGGGGTGGCGGTGCGCACCGGGCACCACTGCGCCCAGCCGCTATTGCAGCGCCTCGGCCTGAACGCGACGGCGCGGGCCTCCTTCGGCATTTACAACACCCGCGAGGACGTCGACGCCCTGGTCGAGGCCCTGGGTGCGGTCACGGAGATATTCGGCTGATGTTGGACGATCTACGCGAACTCTACCAAGAAGTGATCCTCGATCACGGCCGCAGTCCGCGCAACCACCGGCACCCGGAAGCCGCCAACCGCCACGCCCAGGGCAACAATCCGATTTGCGGCGATACCCTGTCGGTCTATCTCGCCATCGACGAGGATGGGGTGATCCGCGACGCCGCCTTCGAGGGCAAGGGCTGCGCGATCTCCATCGCCTCGGCCTCGATGATGACCGGCATACTCAAGGGCAAGACCGAGGCCCAAGCTCGTGCCCTGTTCGAGAACTTTCACGACATGTGCACCAATGACGATTTCGATTTGGATGCCCTCGACGACGACGCCGACGATTTGGACCGCCTCAAGGTGCTGTCCGGGGTGCGCCAGTTTCCCATGCGCGTCAAATGTGCGACGCTGGCCTGGCACACCATGTCCGCGGCCATCACCGGCGAACACGAGACAAGTACGGAGTAGTTTTGTGACCGATAGCTTCAGCCCCTTTAGCCTCGACCCGCCCGGCGACCCACCGGAATACAGCGCGACCGAGGGCGCGCCGCTCGATCCGGGAACCCCGGCCGCCGCCGAGGACAAGGTGATCGCGGCGCTGCGCACAGTCCACGATCCGGAGATTCCGGTGAACATCTACGACCTGGGCCTGATCTACGACACCACGATCCACGAGACCGGGACGATCGAAATCGAGATGTCCCTGACCGCGCCCGGCTGCCCGGTGGCCGGCGAGATGCCCGGCGAGGTGGCGCGCGCGGTCGCCGCCCTGCCCGGCGCGGGAGAAGTCACGGTGCGCCTGGTCTGGGACCCGCCCTGGACGCCCGAGCGCATGTCCGAGGACGCCAAGCTCGCGCTCGGCATGTTTTGAACCTATATATACTGGAGCCCGCCTAGGGTCCCATGGCGAGGAACGATGACGAAGCAAATGGCCACCCAAGTGATCACACTGACCGATGCCGCCGTCGCGCGCGTCAAGGAACTGATCGACAAGGCCGACAAACCGGTACTGGGCTTGCGGGTCGGCGTGGATACACGCGGCTGCTCCGGGCTCAGCTACGTGGTCGAATACGCCGAAGAGCAGAAGCGATTCGAGGACATCGTCGAGGACAAGGGCGTCAAGATATTTATCGACCCGACCGCGGTAATGTTCCTGCTCGGCTCGGAGATGGACTTCGTCGAGGACCAGTTCCACACCGGCTTCGTGTTCAACAATCCCAACGAAAAAGGCCGTTGCGGCTGCGGCGAAAGCTTCCACGTCTGATTCCAAGCGCGTAAGATGCCGCTCTCTTAGCGACGTGGCATCGCCTAAAATGTCCGACAGCGATACCCTCACGTTGCGCGCATCGCGCTCTGTGCCCCGGGCCGGGTCGGATTGCTTCGTGCTGATCGACGACAGCCTGACCCCGGGCGGGGCCTGCGCGCTCTATGAAAATCCGGTCGAGATTATCCGCTGCGACGATCCGGCCAAGGCCGAAGCGGCGCTCGCGCGCCTCGCCGGGGCCGGCGCGCGCGGATTGCACGCCGCCGGGTTCCTGTCCTACGAGTTGGGTTATCTACTGGAGCCGAAACTCGCGCCGCTGCTGCCACCCGAACGCAGTCAACCACTGATCTGGATGGGTCTGTTCGAACAGCGCCGCGATCTGGATGCCGCCGGCGCCGCGCAGTCGATCGCCGCGCACAGCCGGGACGGCCACCAAGTCGAAGATTTGCGCCCCGCCATGGACCGCGGCGACTATCTGGCGCTGGCCCACCGCGTGAAGGACTACATCGCGGCCGGCGACGTCTATCAGATCAATCTGACGTTCAAGATGCTGTTCGACTTCGCCGGCGATGCGCTTTCGCTCTACGCCGAGTTGCGCCGCCGCCAGCGGGTCGCCCACGGCGCCTTCATCCGAAGCCCCGATTTCGACGTCCTGTCGCTATCACCCGAGCTGTTCCTCTCGATCGCCGACGGCCGGGCCCTGGCCAAGCCGATGAAGGGCACCGCCGCACGCGGCAATTCTCCTCATGAAGACGCGGAACTCGCCGCCTGGCTCCGGGCCGACGAGAAGTCGCGCGCCGAGAACCTGATGATCGTCGATCTCTTGCGCAACGACCTGAGCCGGATCGCGGAAATCGGCTCGGTCGCGGTGCCCGAGTTATTCTCGGTCGAGAGCTTCCCCACCGTGCACCAGATGACCTCGAGCGTGACCGCGCGCCTGCGCGCGAACGTCGATCTGGCGGAAATTATCCGCAGCCTGTTTCCCTGCGGCTCGATTACCGGCGCCCCCAAAGTCCGGGCCATGGAGATCATCCGCGAGTTGGAACCCGGCGCGCGCGGCGTCTATACCGGCGCCATCGGCGCCATCGCGCCCGGTGGCGACCTCGCCTTCAACGTGGCGATCCGTACCCTGGTCGTCGATCGGGACGGCCGCGGCGAGATGGGCATCGGCAGCGGCATCGTCCACGATTCCGACCCGGCCGCCGAATACGAGGAATGTCTGCTCAAGGCGCGGTTCCTGAGCGCGCCGGCGCCGGATTTCCAGTTGATCGAGACCCTGCGCTGGTCCCGCGGCGAAGGCTATGACCTGATCGAGGAACACCTGGCTCGGCTCGCCGCCTCCGCCGCGCGCTTCGGTTTCCCCTGCCAGCCGGGCAAGGTGCGCGCGGCCTTGGATGACGCGGTCGCGGCAGCCGGCGGCGACGACCTCCGCCTGCGCCTGCTGCTCGACCGGGACGGCGGTATCGAGGTGACGGCGGCGGCGCTCGCGCCCCGCGATCCTGCCACGGTCTGGCGCTACGCCGTCTCCCAGCGCCGCGTCGATCCGGACGACCCGCTGCTCTATCACAAGACCACGCGGCGCGTGCTTTACGACGGCGAGCGCGCGCGGCTGGAGGCCGAAACCGGCTGCGACGAGGTGGTGTTCCTCAACACCCGCGGCGAAGTCACCGAGGGCGCCATTTCCACGGTTTTCGTGGCGCGCGGCGGCCGGCTCCTGACACCACCGATCGCGTGCGGTCTGCTGCCCGGGACCCTGCGCCAAGCGCTCATCGACGACCCCGAAGTCGAGATCGAGGAACGGGTGCTGCACCTCGAGGACCTGGCCGCGGCCGAGACGGTCTACCTGGGCAACTCGGTGCGCGGCTTGATCCGGGCGGAGTTGCTTGCCGCAGTGCCCGAGGACAATAAACAGGACCGCGCCGTTTAAAGATTACGGCGACGCCTCTATATGTGCCGCGATCAATCTTGGCCACCGGAGTCGGCAGACCATCGATGTCGAAAGCGAGAGCGGGCCATAGGGAATGGAGAAGAGACTCGGCATGGCGGGTAGGAGGTAAATGGATAGGTGGGAGTTGGGCCCTTGCGCCGATCCCCATGCAAGACCTTAGCTTCAAGTTACTTTAGAAATTGCGCCAAGCCAAAAACAATTGCCACGAACAGCGTAACCTGCGCGAACAATGCTGTGTAAAGGATCTTATGGCTGGGTTTATGTTTGAGTTCGGTTTCGATCGCTGTAATCTTTTTATCGAGCCCATCGCCGTGGTTGAATATCCTGTCGTAGGTGGTTTTGACCTGCTTCCCGAGGTGTTTGATTTCCTCCTCGAGCCGCTTAAGCCCAGCTGCGGTCTGCGCCTTGTATTCGATATTCATTCGTTCGATTTCTTCGAGGTTTCGCTCGAGGATATTGGCTAGCTTCGTCAGTTCGTCAGAAGAGGTATTGCTGGCGAAATCACGCAGTTCCTCGCGCGCGGCTCGGTTCATCTGGACCCCCTGAAATCCCCTACCCTCGAAGTATCTCGCGATGCAGCGTAAATCAGTGGTTCAGAGCGCGCAAGCCATTTTCCACAAATAGTTGCGGCTCTTCATAACGCACTGCAACTTAATTAATCCCTAATTTTACCTAGGAATCAAATGGTTAACGAGCCTACTTCCCTACTGCAGTTCCTGGCCGTCGGGGGGCGTGAGGAACCAGCCGGTGCGGCCTTCGCCGGCTCGGAAGTTGCGGCGGTCGTCGCGCGGGGCGCGGCCGAACAGGGCCCGGTAGGCGCGCGAGAAATAGGGCGCCGAGATGAAGCCGCTGGCCAGCGAGACATCGAGCACCGACATCTCGGTCTGCTCCAGGAACTGGCGCGCCCGCCGCAATCGCAGTTTCAGGTAATAACCGGTCGGCGTGTCGCCCAGGTGGCCGCGGTACAGCCGCTCGAGCTGGCGCCGTGAAATGCCGCCGATGGCGGCCAGCTCGTCGAGGCCGAGCGGCTCTTCCAGGTTGTTCTCCATGGCCTCGACGATGCGGATCAACTTGGGGTGGCGAATCCCCAGACGCTGGCCGACGGCGATGCGCTGGTGGTCGTCCGGGCTGCGCATGCGGGCGTGCAGAAGCTGTTCCGAGACTTCGATCGCCAGGCCCTGGCCGTGGCGCGCGGCGATCAGATGCAGCATCAGGTCGATGGCCGCGGTGCCGCCGGAACAGGTGATGCGCTTGCGGTCGATCTCGAACAACTCCTGGGTCACCTCGATATTGGGGAAGCGCTCGGCGAAGGCCGGCAGGTTCTCCCAGTGGAGCGTCGCCCGGTGGCCATCGAGCAGGCCGGCGCGGGCCAGGATCAGGGTCCCGGTCTCCAGTGCCCCCAGGCGCGCGCCCTGGCGGTCGAGCCGGCGCAGCCAGGCGAGCACCGCTTTATTATTGTAGCGCTCGGGCTCGAAGGAGGCGCAGACGATCACCGTGGGAAAACGCGGGATCGCCGAGATCGGCGCGTCGGCGACGATGGTCATGCCGTTGCTGGCCCGGACCGGCTCGCCGTCGACCGAGAAGATGTGCCAGGAAAATAGCGGCCGCCCGCACAGGCGGTTGGCCACCCGCAGGGGCTCGACCGCCGAGAAGAACCCGATCATGGAGAATTCCGGCACCAACAGGAAGCCGAACTTTTCCGGTGGCTCGTGGCTGGCTTGGTTCAACATGACCGCGTGCCCCGCACCCTTATGCCAAAGGTCCCGGAACTTTTGGACCGCCCGGCGGGTTTTGTCTAGAACGTTTTATATGTTTTCGAAGCCGGCTTCTCTTAGCGGCCCTTCCAGACCGGGTCGCGCTTCTCGGCGAAGGCCCGCGGGCCCTCAATGGCGTCCTCGGACGCCAGCATCCGATCGTAGGCCGGCAGCTTGCCGCCGTGTTGGGCGGCGAAGGTGTCCTCGACGGTCATATCCTCGGTCATGCGCAGCATCTCCAGCGTCGCTTCGACCGCCAGCGGTGCGGCGGCGGCGATTCCCTCGGCCAGCGCGCGGGCCCGGGGCATCAGTTCCTCCTTGGGCACCACCTCGTTGAACAGACCCCAGCGCAGCGCCTCCTCGGCGCCCATGCGGCGGCCGGTCAGCAGCATTTCGACGGCCACCCGGCGCGGAATCTGGCGCGCCAGGCGCACGATGCCGCCGCCACTGGCCAGGATTCCCAGCATGGCCTCGGGCAGGGCGACGGTGACGTGCTCGGCGGCCACGATCAGATCCGAGGCCAGCGCGATTTCGAGCCCGCCGCCCACCGCCGCGCCGTTGAGCGCCGCGATCACCGGCTTGTTGAGATCGAACAGCTCGGTCAGGCCGGCGAAACCGCCGGCGCCGTAATCGGTGTCGATGGCCTCCGCTCCCGCGGCCGCGGCCTTCAGGTCCCAGCCGGCCGAGAAAATGCGCTCGCCCGCGCCGGTGACGATCGCCACGCGCAGGCCGGGATCGTCGCGAAAACCAATGAAGGCGTCGCCCAGCGCCCGGCTGGTCGCCATGTCGATGGCGTTGGCCTTGGGCCGGTCGATGGTGATTTCCAACACCTGGCCTCGGCGTTCGCAGCGAACCGGATCGGTCATTTTTTCACCCTTTTCCCTCGTCCATTCGAATCATGACGTCGGCGACCACCACGCCGCGTCCGCGCGGCAATACCATGAGCGGGTTGACGTCGAGCTCGGCCAGCCGGCCGCGCCGCTCTTGGGCGAAGGCGGCGATCGCCAGCACCGCCTCGATGACCGCCTCACGGTCGCCCTCGGGCCGGCCCCGGTAACCAGCGATCAGCCGCGCCACCGCGAGCGAATCGAGGGCGCCGGCGACATCGTCGCGGGTCGTGGGCAACAACAGGGTTCGGCTGTCCCGTACCAACTCGACCAGAGCGCCGCCGGAGCCGAGCACCAAGGCGAGGCCGAACTGGGCGTCGGCAACGACTCCGACCAGGACCTCCGCGACCGCGCCGTCGACCATGCGTTCGACCAGCACCCGGGGGGCGCCACCTGGCGGATCGGGCAACAGCGCCCGGACCTCCTCGGCGGCCCTGGTTACGGCCCCGGCGCTGTCCAGATTGAGTTGCACCGCACCGAGATCGGACTTGTGGGCGAGCCCCGGCGTCGTGCCCTTGACCGCAACCGGATAGCCGAGCTCGGCGGCCGCGGTGGCCGCGTCCTCCGGCGCCACCAGGCGGCCCTCGGGCACCGACAGGCCATGCGCGGCCAGGAGCCGCTTGCCGTCCCACTCGCTCATCACCGGGACCGGCACCGGTTCGGGCACGGCCGGCGGCAGAATCGCCCTGCGCGCCGAGCCATTCACCAGAATACGGGCCCGCGCCTCGCCGATGCGCGCCGCCGCCGCGAGCGCCGCCACTGCCTCCTCCAGGCCCTGCAGCGGCACGATGCCACAGGCAGCCAAGCGCTCGCGCACGCGGGCCGGTAGCAACTCGGCCATGGTGCTCATCACCGCGGCGCGCGCGCCGGTCGCCGCGACGGCCGCGATAAAGGCGTCGAGCGCTGTGTCCCAGGCCTCGATGCCCGGTGCTTCGGTGCGCGGATAGTCGAAGATCAAGACGCTGAAATCGTAGCCGCCCGCCAGCATGGTCGCGAAGCACTGCTCCATCGCCTCGGGATCGCCCCAGATCGCGGTGTTGTAGTCGAGCGGATTGGCGATGGTGGCGAAGCCGGGCAACTGCGCCCGCAACGAGTCGGCCTGGGCCTTCTCGAGCGGCGGGAAGACGAAGCCGCGCGCGGTGGCGAGGTCGGCGAACAGCGCCGCCTCGCCGCCCGAGCTGCTCATCAAGCCCAGGCGCCGGCCGCCGAGCGGCCCGGCCAGATCCAGGAACTTGAGCGTCTCCAGGAAGCCGTGCAGCGAGGCGACCCGGGCGATTCCCAGCCGCCGGAACAGCGCGTCGTTGAGCGCCTCGGTGCCGGCCAGCGCGGACGTATGGCTCAAGGCCGCGCGTGCCCCGGTCTCGGAACCGCCGCTCTTGATCGCGACGATGGGCACGCCGCGCTCGAGGGCGCGGGCCGCGGCGCGCGAGAAAGCGGCGACGTCGGTCAGGCCCTCGATGTAGAGCCCGATGGCGCTGACCCGTTCGTCCTCGGCGAGCGCCGCGACGTAGTCGGCGAATCCGAGCGCGGCCTGGTTGCCGATCGAGATCATGTAGGCGATCGGCAGCGAGCGCGCCTGCATGGTCAGGTTGATGCCGATGTTGCCGCTCTGGGTGACGATCGCGACGCCCCGGGATACCGCCTCGCCCCCGTGCTGGTCCGGCCACAGGGCCGCGCCGTCGAGGTAGTTGAGCAGGCCGAAGCAGTTCGGCCCGACCAGCGGCATCGCGCCCGCCGCCGCGACCAGCTCGCGCTGCAGCTCGGCGCCCTCGGGTCCGACCTCGGCGAAGCCGGCCGCGTAGCAGACCGCCCCGCCGGCGCCGCGCGCCGCCAGCTCGCGCACCACATCCACGGTGGCGCCGCGCGGCACCGCGATGAAGCTCAGGTCCGGCGCCTCGGGCAGCGCCGTCACGCTGTCGTAGCAGGCCACGCCCTCGAGCTCCGCGCGCGCCGGGTTGACCGGCCAGATCGGCCCGGAGAATCCGCCGGCCCGGCACTGGCGCACGACGATGGCCGCCTCGCGCCCGCCGATCACCGCGATGTGCCGGGGCGCGAGCAGGCGCGTGAGGTCGGGCCACGCGGGCACGGCCTCCGGGCTTTCGGTGTCACGGGCGGTATCCATCCCTGTTCTAGCCACCGTGGGGCCGCAGCAGCGCGCGCGAGATGATGTGGCGCTGGATTTCGCTGGTGCCGTCCCAGATGCGCTCGACCCGGGCATCGCGCCACAACCTCTCCAGTGGCAGCGATTCCATCAGCCCCATGCCGCCGAAGATCTGCACCGCATGATCGGTGACCCGGCCGAGCATTTCGCTGGCGTAGAGCTTGGCCATGGCCGCGTCCTGGTCGGTCAGGCTGCCCTGGTCGATTTTCCAGGCCGCGTGGAGGGTCAGGAACTCGGCGGCGGCCAACTCGGTCGCCATGTCGGCGAGCTTGAACGAGACGCCTTGGAAACGGCCGATGGTCTGGCCGAACTGCTTGCGAGTCGCCGCCCATTCGACCGAGAGATCAAG
>SMVA01396446.1_pt1 | contig 12301 bp, 6 predicted proteins | sample 2456451 | NCBI WGS metagenome assembly SMVA01 (sample SAMN11095933, study PRJNA526329) | marine sediment metagenome | biome: Marine sediment; feature: Surficial sediment; material: Deep marine sediment; isolation source: Hadal surficial sediment | place: Pacific Ocean | collected 2014-05 | depth 0-1...
GTCCAAGAAATCATCCGGACGGTCGTCCCGAGACCCAGCCGATGGACCGTTCGGCATGAACGGAGATGTGAACCGTCCGCTACCTGACGGATCCGACGCGGCCGGAGAGGGCTCCCCGGGCCACATCGCCGAGGTCCCCGAGGTCCCCGAGCATAACCCAAACCATAACCCCGACCATATCAACGTCGCCGAATTCCTGGCTGATCTGTCCCGGAGCCAGCCGGGCACCCTCGCTGTGGCGGTATCAGACGGGCGAAATCCTGACGGAACGGCCCGTTATGCTGAACTGACCGCACTCGAGCTGCATCACCGCTCCGATCGTATCGCCCACGCGCTGGTGGCAATTGGGATCGGCCCCGGCGTTCGCACTGTCCTCATGGTACCGCCCAGCCTCGACTTTTTCGCTTTGACGTTTGCGATGCTGAAGGTCGGGGCGATCCCGGTCATGGTGGATCCGGGCATGGGGATCAAGAATCTGGGCGAGTGCCTCGGCGAAGCCGAGCCGCAGGCGTTTATCGGTGTCCCCAAGGCACAGGCGGCGAGGGTTATTTTCGGGTGGGCGAAGCAGACCCTGAGAACCAGCGTGACCGTCGGGCGCAGGTTCTTCTGGGGGGGGTACATCCTAAACAAGTTGGAGGCGGCGGCGCCGGGCGACCCCTTCCCGATCCTCCACCCGGACCCGGAACAAACGGCTGCGATCCTCTTCACGAGTGGGAGTACCGGGGTACCCAAGGGCGTCGTGACGCCGTTCCGGGTCTTCGCGGCACAAGTGAAAGCGCTCAGAGACGTATACGGCATCCGGCCAGGAGAGCGCGATCTGGCGACTTTCCCACTCTTCGCGCTGTTCGGTCCGGCGCTGGGCATGGCCTCGGTGGTCCCGGACATGGACGCCAGCCGGCCGGCCGGAGCCGACCCGAAGCTCCTCTTCGAGGCGTTCCGGGACTATGCGTGCACCAATCTGTTCGCCTCTCCGACCCTCATCGACAAACTCGGGCTCTACTGCACCGACCATGGTCTGGAGCTGACCTCTCTTCGACGGGCCATCTCGGCGGGCGCGCCGGCATCGAGTCCGGCGCTCGAGCGATTCCAGCGGTGTCTTCCGGAGGGCGTCGAGGTCCTTACCTCCTACGGAGCGACCGAATCCCTGCCGGTCACCATGCTGGGGAGTCGCGAGATCCTGCGGGAGACACGACAGCTCACGGACCAGGGAGGCGGTGTGTGCGTGGGCCGCCCGGCCCCCGGGATGTACGTTCGCATCGTGCCCATGCACGACGAACCGATCGAGTCGTGGTCTGAGGACCTCGTGCTCCCCCAGGGAGAGATCGGCGAGATCGTGGTGCGGGGCGCGGTCGTGACGCGCTCCTACTACAATCGCCCACAGGCCACGAAGCTCGCCAAGATTCCCACGGAGAGCGACGACGTGTGGCACCGCATGGGCGACGTCGGCTACTTCGACGAGCAGGGCCGACTCTGGATGTGCGGCCGGAAGAGCCACCGTGTAGACGCCGAAACGGGTACCCTGTACACTGTCCCGTGCGAGGCCGTGTTCAACACGCATCCGGACGTTCGACGAAGCGCCTTGGTTGGAGTCGTGAGAGAGGGCGTCACCACACCTTTGATCTGCGTAGAACGGGTGAAGCAAACTACGATCGAAAAGGGGCGACTCACGAGGGAGCTGCTGGAGATCGCCCGGAGCCATGAGCACACCAGGGCCATCGACACGGTGCTTTATCACCCCGCCTTTCCGGTAGACGTTCGCCACAACGCCAAGATCTTCCGGGAGAAGCTTGCGGTGTGGGCCAGCAAGAAGATGGGCTCCCATCAGACGTCCCACTCGTGAAAGCTCTGGTGACTGGAGCGGGCGGCTTCCTGGGGGGAGCCATTGCCCGGGCTCTCAAGGACAGGGGAGATGAGGTCAGGGGTTTTTCCCGTGCAGAGCACCCGGAGTTGGCGGCCTACGGTATCCAGCAGTATCAGGGGGATCTGGTGGATCCCGAAGCCGTGGCCGCCGCCGCCCGTGGGGTCAACATCGTCTTCCACACCGCCGCAAAGGTAGGGGCGGGAGGCCGGTACGCCGACTTCCACACTGCCAACGTCACGGGCACCGCGAACGTGATTCGCGCCTGCCGGGAGTCCGGCGCGCTGGCACTCGTCTACACCTCCACGCCAAGCGTTGTCGTGGGCCGCAAGGCTTTGGAAAATGCTGATGAATCGGTGAGCTACCCCACTCGTTATGACTCGCACTACAGCCATACCAAGGCGGAAGCCGAGCGTCTTGTCCTCTCCTCTGGCACCGACGAGATGAAAACCGTAGCGCTCCGTCCCCCCATCATCTGGGGCCCCGGTGACACGTCTCTGCTACCCCGTATCATCGAACGAGCGCAAAACGGCTCGCTGCGCCGAATCAAGGCCCCCCCCGTTTTGACGGACATCACCTTCATCAACGACGCGGTGCGAGCCCATTTGAACGCTGGCGATCGGCTCCTGGCCGGCGGCGACGGGGCCGGCCGTATCAACGGGCGCCCCTACTTCGTGAGTTCCGGTACGCCCGTAGAGATCTGGGATTTTCTGAATGCTTTGCTCGAGACTGCCGGTATCTCGCCTGTTCAGAAAAGTATATCTCTCCGAACCGCCCTGCTCGTGGCTTGGTTCTCGGAGAAAATACATGCCCTCTCGCGGGCAAAAGGTGATCCTCGCATGAGCCGCTGGATCGTGCGGCAACTCGCGACCTCACGTTGGTTCGACATCAGCGCGGCGAGGCAGGATCTCGGGTACGAGCCGCTAGTGTCCCTGGAAGATGGGATGCGGCGTCTGCAGGCTTGGTTCGACGAGCAGGACCGGGAGGAACCTCAGGACGCAGAGAAGCCGGAGGATCCAGGGAACCCAGCGGACCCGGCGGATCCAGGAGACCCGGAAGATCCAAGGGACCCGGAAAATCCAAGGGACCCGGAAGATCCAAGGGACCCGGAGGACCCAGAGGACCCGGACCAAGTGTGAGGAGCCACCGACGGTCAGGGGGCAGGCGTGCCGAATGACCGAGGGCCAGGGACAGATGGGAGGCCAGACTCGGCAAGTGACGACGTGGCTGACCGTTGGCGTTCCGCTCAAGCGTGGGAACCCGCGCCCGACGACGTCATTGACGTTTGGCGCTTCGAGCTCGAGGTCCAGGACGACGATTGGGCAATCCTGACTCCCGACGAGACCCAGACCGCCAATCGCATCGTTGTTGAAGAGAAGCGGAATCGAAAGGCCTCCGCGCGGGCGCACTTACGCCGGATACTCGCCCGGTACCTGGGGACTCCCCCGCAGGACGTACGGTTCACTTACGGAGAACACGGAAAACCGATGCTCGCCGAACACGACGAGCCCCGCTTCAACCTGTCTCACTCGGAGTCGAAGGGGTTAGCCGCAGTGTCCCGAGGAGCCCGCATCGGAGTCGACCTCGAGCTCGCCAGGGAGGGGCGCGAATTCACCGAGATCGCGGATCGCTTTTTCTCACAAGCCGAGAGTGCCGCGCTCCGCGCACTCCCACCCGAGGCCCGCCCCGCCGCCTTCTACCGAGCCTGGACTCGGAAGGAAGCCTACCTGAAAGCCTGGGGAACCGGGCTGAGCTTCCCCTCGAATCGCTTTACGCTCGACTACGTTGGAGAGGGTCCAGGAACCCTCTTGTCCACGGAGATGCCGGAGGACGATGTGTCCCGCTGGCACTTCAAAGACGTTGAGTTGGGCCCGGCCTACACGGGGGCGATCTGCTTGGAAGGCCCGGACCGCCCGTTTCGGTGGTGGGTTATCTGAGGCGCGAAGCCTCGTCGCGTAACCGCGTCGGCGATCCTGAGTGGCCACGCCTGCATTTCCGGAGGAGGAGACCAGGCGATCGTCTGGGAGGAGATCCTTGAATCCCGGTCAAATCCCCGGCCCGGCGATATTCCATTCGAGGCGGCTTTAGGACACGGGTGGCGACTCCTCCAGAGCCCGGAGGGCCCTCTCGAAGACCGCCAAGGGAATGTCGTCCTCGCGCTTGTACTGGGCCGCGCTCGTGAGGCAGCCGGGCTCGACCCCCCGGAGGTGATTCTGCCGTATCAATGCCTCAACTGGTTCGGGCGGGAGGTGCGGGGGTGGGGGCGGCACGTCGGGGATTAGCCTCATCTTCGGGTCGAGGAAGTACAGCCGCTCGCCCCGGGGGAAGTGCGCCGTGTATCCCTCCTCGTGCACCAACCGGTGGTGGAAGCGGCAGAGCAGAATCAGATTCTCCAGGTTCGTCTCACCGCCGTCGGCCCAGTGTCTCACGTGGTGAGCGTCCGTGAAGCGCAGCCCACAGCCCGGGAATCGGCATCCACGGTCCCGGGCCTCCAAGGCTCGCCTGAGTGCAGGCGGAATGGTCCGTGTCTTGCGCCCGACGTCGAGCACCGAGCTGTCGGAGGCTTTTCCGTTGCGCATCGAGCCATCGTGCACTTTGCCACCCGCACAGTCCGCAATCCGGACCAGGCTCGCGTCGCACGACAGCCTCCGGGACGTTTCCGCGGAAACGCGTGTCCCGTCCTCCAGCTCCGAACGCCCCGGCTCGCTCCCGTTCTCCAACGTGCACGCCTCTACGTAGAGCACCACCTGGTAGCGCTCCGCACGAGTGCCGCTTAGGGGCACGATGTCGGCACAGGCTTTGTGTTCGGCCGCGCCCTCACTCGCGCCCTCACTTGCAGCCTGGCTCGTGCGGTCGGTCGCACGTTGAAGCGCGCCGTCGCTCGCATGTGCACTGTCCGCGGCGACTCCGCTCCGTTCCGTTCGCCCGAACCCGACTGCCAGCGCCCGCTCAGCCAGGAGCCCCACCGCATCTGCCCGTCGCTGCTTCGGCTCGATCTCCTCCGAAGTGCTGGCTTTGAACAAGGCATCGTTCGCCGCGTCGATCGCTCGCATGAGCATGGCCCCAACCTCTGGGTCCAACCGGCCACGCACTAGGTACATGCCCTCTTCGTCGGGGAAGACCGAAAAGTACCGTGAGCGATGCCGTATCTTTTCGAGCTCGTTTTCATCGAATCGAGACATGAGACGCCATGCCCTCACGATCCTCTCCAGTTGGGCGGCGGTGCTGGACTTGGCTAGCTCGAGCAGCGCTCCCTCACTCTCGGCTGTAGCTACGCGCGTGAGCGCCCGTACTTGTGCGAACGAAAGTTCTCCCAGCTCCATGGACGCGCTGATCTGCGGGAGCTCCGTGACCGTGCGGGCGGCACGCACCTTCTCGCGAGCTGCGCCTAGGTCGATCCCGGTGCGGTAGGCGAGCCAGTGGGCACACGAACGGTGGCCTTCCGGCTCCCACCCGCGGAGTCGGTCGAACTCGGCGATCAGGGTGAGGAGCCGATAGGTGGCAGCATGTATGTGGGCAGCCAGGGTGGCGATCTCGTCACCGAGATCAGAGAGAACCTCCAACTCGTCGTCGGCAGACCTCTCTTCGGCAGATGGCTCTTCCGGTACCGATTCGTCGGCTTGGTCAGAAACGTGCGAGATCCCGTTCGAGACCTCGTTGGAGATCCCGTTCGAGACCTCGTTGGAGATCCCGTTGGAGACCTCGTTGGAGATCCCGTTGGAGATCCCGTTGGAGACCTCGTTCGAGACCTCGTGGAACACCTCGGTAACTTCGAGTGTGGCACGACCCATTGGAACCCCCTCATCTGTAATAACGACAATGACTTACAGTGAAATATAAGGAGGGTTTTAGGTCCCTCTCAGGCGCCCCTGGGGCTCCGAGAAGGGGTCGCGAGGTCAACCGAGTCAGCCCGATCGGACGAGCGGCGTTGTAGAGCCAAAGCCGCCCGTTCACGTTAGAATTCTGGCCTGGTCCCGGACTCCGTCCTCAGCGTACTCGCCAAAGCTGTCCATGGCTGGATGGGACAACCTGAACCACAATCGAGGACATGAGCGACGTCTTTGGCCACCGAAGGATTGGGGGACTCGCCGGCCATTTCACCACCGCGTCCTGGCCATGCCCACCGGTACGGCACCAACGGTCGGAGTTGACGACTGGTGGAACTTGCTGGGGGCACCCGCAGTTGCAGTTCCCGCACTCGACCCCACGAATCATCCACTGAGTGGCCATCGATCGCGCCTCTGTTGGTGTGCCGCGTGTTATTTCGTGAGCGTAGGCGGTATCAATAGCCGGTGTAGGTGTGTGTCGTGTTGCCCAGCACTCACAGGCTCCATAGCCTGAGATCGGTCCAAGCGTCCACCACCACCTGAGGATCGCATGTTCACGTTCAGTGACTCCGCCCCGATTTCGCCCGCCCGGATTTCGCCCGCCCGGATTTCCAGCCCCTGGATTTCCTCCTCTCGATTTTTCGGGCTTACCGCCCTCGCAGCCGTCTTGGCTGTGTCAGCGGCCTGTTCCGATCGCGATCCCGCGGACTTGGTGCTCAGAAACGGCAATATCGTGACCCTCGACGAAACGACCCCGGAGGCCCAAGCCCTGGCGGTCCGTGACGGGCGGATCCTGGCGGTGGGGAGCAACTCGGAGATCGACGCCTATGTCGGCTCCGAGACCGAAGTGATCGACCTCGAGGGCAACACGGCCATTCCCGGCTTCATCGAGGGCCACGCGCACTTCATGGGCATCGGGAACGCCAACCTCCAGTTGAACCTCATGGACGTGGCCAACTGGGACGAGATCATCGCCATGGTGGAGGAGGCCGTAGCCGTAGCCCAACCGGGTGAGCTCATCCGAGGCCGCGGGTGGCATCAGGAGAAATGGGACGTGGTACCCGATCCCAACGTGGACGGCCTCCCGTTCCACCAGTCGCTCAGCGCCGTTTCACCCGACAATCCGGTCGTCCTGACGCACGCGAGCGGGCACGCCACTTACGCCAACGCCAAGGCCATGCAGTTGTCCGGCATCGATGGGAGCACCGCCGACCCGGCGGGCGGCGAGATCGTACGGGATGCGAGAGGCGATCCCATCGGGGCGTTCCGTGAGACGGCTGCCGGACTGCTCGGCCCGGCCCGGAGGGGGGCCGCGCCCGCAGACCCGAGGCGAGTGGTCGAGCTGGCCCAGGAAGAGGTGATACGTAAGGGTATTACGAGCTTCCAGGACGCGGGATCGGGCTTCAGGACGATCGACCTCTTCCGTGAGATGGCCGAGGACGGAAGCTTGAAGATCCGCCTATGGGTCATGGTGCGAGCGCCCGTTGCCGCGTTGGCGGAGCGGCTCGCCGACTATCGGATGATCGGCGTCGGAGACGACCGGCTCACGGTTCGGGCCATCAAGATGGCCATCGACGGAGCGCTCGGGTCACACGGCGCCTGGCTCCTGGAGCCGTACACGGACCTCCCCGAGAGCGCTGGACTGAACACCTCCGATCTCGAGGACGTAGCGGCGGCGGCGGAACTCGCGATCGAACACGGCTATCAGTTCGCCGTGCATGCCATCGGGGATCGAGGGAACCGAGAGACGCTCGACATGTTTCAGTGGGCCTTCGAAAACAATCCGGGCAAGACCGACCTGCGATGGCGGGTCGAGCACGCTCAGCACCTCCATCCCGACGACATCCCACGCTTCGGCGACATGCAGGTGATCGCCTCCATGCAAGGCGTGCACGCAACGTCCGACGGACCCTGGATCGAGGAACGCCTGGGCGAGGAGCGGGTCGAGTGGGGCGCGTACGTCTGGAAGGACCTCATGGATGCAGGCGCCATCATCGCGAACGGAACCGACGCGCCCGTTGAAAACGTCGATCCGATCGCCAGCTACTACTCCACGGTGTCGAGACGGATGAATAACGGTCAGGTCTTGAACGCCGAGCAGCGGATGAGCCGCTTGGAAGCGCTCAGATCGTACACGATCAACAACGCATTCGCCGCGTTCGAGGAGGACATCAAGGGCTCGCTGACGGTGGGAAAACTCGCCGACATCACGGTACTCAGCCAGGACATCCTGACCGTAGCCGAGGACGAGATCCCCAACACCGAGATCGTCTACACGATCATCGGGGGTGAGGTGATGTACGCGGCCGGGAGGGAATGAGGGTTACGGGGGAAAGAGGGGCTACGGGGAATCGAGGGCCGACACGGAGTGAGGGCCGGGGCCCCCGCTACTCGGCCTTCAACGCGTCGATCGGGTCCACACGTGTCGCGCGCCGAGCCGGTATGAAGGCAGCGAGCAGTGCCACTCCCGAAAGCACCACCGCCACCGACACGAACGTCACGGGGTCCGTGGGTTGGATCTCGAACAGCAGCCCCGAGAGAAACCCGGACAACATCACCGAAGCCACGCCTCCCAACAGGAGCGCACCGAGCACCAAGCGGGCGCCCTCTCCCATCACCATACGAAGCACATCCCCCTCCTCCGCCCCTAGGGCAAGGCGAATACTGAACTCCTTGGTGCGCTGTGTTACAGAGAACGCCATTACGCCGAACACGCCGACCCCCGCCACGATCAAGGCCAGAATCGCGAAGGCGGAAAAGAGCGTTGCGTTCAAGCGCTCAGGGGCGATGTCCTCCCTCATCAACTCACGCAGCGTGATGACGTTGTCCACCGGCCGCTCCGGGTCCGTCTCATGGATGATCTCCGTGATCTGCCGTACGACCGGACCTATCTCCCCGGTCGTACGCACCAGCATGGTCTCCGCCGGGAAACCGCCCCCACCCGTCACTCCAGCAACACCCCCGCGCCGGCGGACGGCCTGACTGGTTGGCTGATAGATGACGTGGACATCGGCTTGAGCGATCCCTGCATCCCGGGTGTTGGCGACCACCCCCACCACCCGCTGCCATGGCTGCCACGCGCCACGCGTATTCTGCCACCGGATGCGCCGACCGACCGGATCCTCACTCCCGAAGTACGCCCTCGAAAGAGACTCGTTGACGACCACGACCGAATCGGTTTCCGGCATGTCATCCCGGTTGAAAGAGCGCCCGCGAAGAAGTGTCGCTCCCACCGTCCGAAAGTAGTCCGGACTCACGGTGTTGAAGAGCCCGGTGGGGGTCGACGCCCGAAGTTCGTCCAGGCCCTCGGCCTCGATCGTGAGGGCTTCGGGCGCCGGGCTCTGAAGCGGCGCCCAGGTGGCATACGCCGCGCTCCGCACGCCCGGAAAACTCCGTATCCGCTCCACGGTCCCGTCGAACAGCGTCAGCTGCTCCTGCGCGGTAAGCGATGTGAAATTCGGTGACTCCAAGGTCACCACGGTCCCAGCCTCGAAGCCCGAGTCGACTCCCTGTAACCTGAACAGACTCCTCACCAGGAGGCCGGCGCCGATCAGAAGCGTGAAGGACAGCGCGAGCTGGCTCACGACCAGTACCCGCTGCAGCTGGCGTCTGGATATCCCGCCCGTATTCCGCCCACCCGCCCCGTTCAGGGACATTCCGACCTCGGTCGTGAAGGGAAGGCTGGGTGCCCACGCAAGCAGCATCGCGATCCCGATTCCCACCAGGAGTGTGAACGCGAAGACCGCACCGTCCATCCCGATCTCTTCGCTACGGATCGTGAAACGGTCGGCGTAGGACACCAGTAGGTCCAGGCCGGCTACGGCAAGGATCAGACCCAACCCGGCACCCGCCAACGCCAAGACGAGGTTTTCCGTGAAGAGCTGACGGCGGATGCGTTTCCGGTCGGCGCCCAACGCAGAGCGTATGGCCAACTCCCGCTCGCGTCGGATCAATCGGGTCAGCGCCAAGTTCGCCACGTTGGCACAGGCCAGAAGGAGTACCATGAGCACCGTCCCCATCATGATCAAGAACGTGGGACGCGCAGACTCGGTGAGAACGTCCTGCCATGGGCGAGCGATGATCTCATAACCGAATTGCTCCGGATAAGCCTGACGAAACTCATCTTGGAGACGACGGTTGATCTGGGTCAGCTCCACCTGGGCCGCCTCGATGGTGGCGCCCGGAGCGAGTCGCGCGAATACGTTCGTCATACGGTGGGTTCGGGCATCGCGCATGGCCGCGCCCGTATAATGATCATTCGTCGTGTAGTTGGCGAAGACGTCCGGCTTCCTGCTCCCCGTATAGTGGCTCCCCGGCTCGAGCACACCCACGACCTCCACATTCTTCGTCGTCAGCTTGACGGTCTTGCCCACGATCTCGGGGTCGGCCCCGAACATGCGGGTCCAGTAGTCGTGCGTGAAGACCATCACGGGTGGCGCTCCCGGGTCGTCGTCGCTCGGAAGTAGGGTACGCCCATACAGAGGCCGGAGGCCGAGAACCTCGAAGTAATTGGCGGTCACCAGGCCGCCGACCACACGATGGGGATCCCCGCGTCCGATCACGCTGAAATCCCAGTCCCCGAACTCGACGAACTCGTCGATGGTGCGGGACGCCGCCCTGTAGTCGTCGATCTCGATGAACGAGAACGCGGCGTCGAAGGCCCCCGCTCTGTTGGCGGGCTGCTGCACGAACATGATCCGGTCGGCGTCCTGGTACGGGAGCGGTTGCAGCAGCACACCGTTGATGACGCTGAAGATGGCCGTGTTCACCCCGATGCCGAGGCCGAGCGTAATCACGAAGGCAGCCGCATAAGTGCGACTCTTATTCAAGCTCCGGAACGTGTACCTGACTTCGGCGACAAAACTGGACATGCTTTCCCCTTCCCGTTCCCTTCCAAATCGCCCGTGTGAGCCGGACCCCTCCCAGGACCCGCCGGGCGATCAAGCGACCACCCACCTTGGCTGCTTGACTCACCTCCGGTCAAGGAGCAGGTCGTCAAGGAACAGGTCGTAAAGAAACAGCTTGTAAAGGAACAGGTCGTAGCGGAGCCAACAACTCGAGACAAACGATCATGATCATCATCACGAGGCACGACGTCACCGACGAGGAGCTGGACCATATCCGGGAGCGGGTGGAAGCCTTTGGGCTTCAGACCCACCTGTCCCGGGGAAAGCACCGTACCGTGGTCGGGTGTATCGGAGACGAGGAGGTTCTGGCAGGTGTCCCGCTCCTGTCGATCCCAGGCGTCGAAGCCGTTCACACGGTCATGAAACCCTACAAGTTGGCGAACGCCCAGTTCGCCGCTGAACCGACGAAAGTCCCGATGGGCAGTATCTCCGTCGGTGATACGGCCGTAGCTGTCGTGGCAGGGCCGTGTTCGGTGGAAGGCCTGGATATGCTCACCCAAACGGCACAGCGGGTAAAGAAGGCAGGCGCCGTGGGGCTTCGCGGTGGCGCGTTCAAGCCGCGCAGCTCACCTTACTCCTTCAGCGGGTTGGGCGAAGATGGGCTCAAGATGCTCGCGGACGTCCGTGCCGAGACCGGCCTCCCGATCGTGACTGAAATCATGGATCCGCGCCAAGCCGACTTGGTCGCCGAATACGCCGACGTGCTCCAGATCGGAGCGCGTAACATGCAGAATTTTACCCTCCTCACCGAGGTCGGAAGACTCCAGCGGCCGATCCTTCTCAAGCGGGGAATGGCGGCCACGGTGGAGGACCTGCTCTTGGCCGCGGAGTACGTCATGAAGCAGGGGAACGAGAACGTGATCCTCTGCGAACGGGGTATAAGAACTTTCTCGGACGCGACTCGAAACACCTTCGACCTGGCGGCCATCCCGGTGCTCAAGAAGGAGACCCACCTTCCCGTAATCGCCGATCCGAGCCACGCGGCCGGCCGGCGGGATCTGGTGGCACCCCTTTCCTACGCGGCGGTCGCCGCCGGAGCAGACGGGCTGTTGATCGAGGTACATCCGGTACCGGAGGAGGCCATCTCAGATGGAGATCAGTCGCTCACGTTCGACGAGTTTGACGCTCTGATGGAAGGCCTGAAACCGGTTGCCGAGGCGGTGGGCAGAAGTCTCTAGCCCGAGGGCTAGGCTCAAAAGCCCGAGGGGCAGGCTCAAGAGCCCAAGAGCGTAGGCTCAAACCGGTTCGGATTCCCCACTCGGCTTCGCGGCTTGTTTATTCAAGTATCTCGACAACGCCAGGAATTCTCGAGTGTCGATGTCCATGATCTCGATCGCCATCTCATAAGACCCGTCCTCAGACCCGTCCTCAGCTGCGTAGGCACGAATAACCCGGCCATACGCCTTGACTCCCTGACGATGGCCAGGGAGCCTCAGCACGAACTCGACCATCGAGTTCATCTCGAGCGACGTTTTCGCCCTGAAGCGTAGGCCCCGCTCGCTGATGTCCAGCGTGGAAAACGGCAGGCTCTGGGCATCCAGAACCCGGATCTCTCCCTCCACTTCGACCTGAACCCTAGGGAGTGCACGACGATTCGCGCCGTAGATCTGAGCCTGGTTCTTCCCCTGGGCCTTGGCGGTGTACATGGCCCGATCGGCGCAACGAATAAGAGCCTCGGACTCCAGGGCGTATCCTGGGTACGACGCCAC
>SMVA01012756.1_pt1 | contig 12298 bp, 13 predicted proteins | sample 2456451 | NCBI WGS metagenome assembly SMVA01 (sample SAMN11095933, study PRJNA526329) | marine sediment metagenome | biome: Marine sediment; feature: Surficial sediment; material: Deep marine sediment; isolation source: Hadal surficial sediment | place: Pacific Ocean | collected 2014-05 | depth...
GGCAGTTTACTGAATTGGTCAAGGCAACGTTCCTGGCGCAAAATACGCAGGCCAGCGGAATTCAGCTAAGCTGGTGTATATGCAGCAGACCGGTCATTAGGTACATGCACGCATGGAGATTTGACCCAAAATGCTGCAAGAATAATTGGGAGTAAGAGCCGGCGCATCTGTCGCCCGGCAGGAGGGTAAGGCTCATGGGAATACGCCTGGCGAGCATTCTTACTGTGTTTCTATTGCTAATTTCGCCAATCAGTTGGGGCGCTGAGATCGACAAGGGTCAGGCGGCCTACGATTCCGGCGATTACCAGACGGCCATCACCGAATGGCAGCCCCTTGCTGAAGCCGGCCATGCCGCCGGCCAGTTCGGCATGGGACTACTCTATGCGAACGGATTCGGCGTACCACTAGACGACGCCCAGGCCCTCAGGTGGTATCAGCTGGCCGCCGATCAACAGCATTCGAATGCGCAGTCCAATATCGCTGTCATGTATGCGAATGGCTGGGGCGTGCCGCAAAGCGATACGGAAGCATTCAAATGGTACAGCCTGGCCGCCGAGCAAGGAGTCACGTCGGCGCAGATCGCAGTGGCCAAGATGTGCTCGGGTGGCCACGGCGCCGCTCAGGACAATGTACAGGCGCACAAATGGTTCAGTATTGCGTCCGAACTGGGCGACTATAATGCTGCATCCAGGCGCGACGAACTCGCTGCAAGAATGTCAGCGGATGAAATTGCAGAAGCAAGTCTTCTTGCGAAGAACTGGATGGAGCGTTACGAAACCCTGCACGCAAATCAGTGAGCAAGCTCGGTGAGGACAGTCTCAAGCAGCGTGAACAAACTGGCGGTCAGTAGCGGGCTGACAGCAACCGGATAACTGCCGAAGGCGACCATCGCAAAATCGCGCCCGTAATCGAAAAAAGCGATCTGGCCGTGGACACCGTTCATCAGGAATTGTTGGTTCCTTGTGTCGTTGACCCAGAACTGGCTGCGATAGTGGGCAAAATATGCCTCGGGATCGTAGTACGCGAATGCATCGGACAGCTCCTTACTCGGCGTCAGCAAGTCTTTGAAAAAATCCGGGCTGACAATTTGTTCGCCCCTGTGGTTCTGTCCTTTGTCGAGTACGAGCATGGCGGCACGCGCGAAATCCGGCAGAGTCATGCTAATCGTCCCCTGGACAATCGGCTGGCCATATCCGTCCGTGCCCATCCCCGCCGGAAATTCTGCGCCGAGTCTTGACCAGAATTCCGCTTCAAAAAATTCCTCAAGGGACTTGCCCGATGCACCCTCAATGACCATGCCGAGTATGTCGGTCTGAATCGACGCGTAATTGAATACTTTTCCCACAGGATAGGATTTCTCGTTGAGATTCTGCCGCACGAAATCCCGAAGACCCTCCGGGTCCCCGTCGCGGCGCGCGCGCCAGCCGATCGCGCGATCCTGGCGCCGTACATCTGAATTCGGGTCCTCGTAGTCTTCCACGAATTTCATGCCGTCGCGCATATCCAGAACATGTCGCACCGTCACGTCGGTCCACGCGTCTTTATCCGCTACTTCCGGCACATATTGCGCAACGAGATCATGTTCGTTCAGAAGGCCTTTTTGCATGGCGATCTGCGTCAGCATGCCGATAAACGATTTCGACGCCGACATGCCAATATGACGCACGTCTCTCTGCAGTCCATTGCGGTACGATTCGTGGATTACCCGTCCTTTGTGGATCAGGATGAGTCCGCTGTTCCTGATTCGATCGTTGAGCAACTCATCGGCAGAAATGGACTTGCCGGTTGCAGGATCGGTGACCATGAGCGTCGCCATGTCGATCTGATCTGCTGCATACACCAGCGGAGCGACAGGCCCTTCGCCCGCCGAGATTAGCAAGGTCGGGAAGATTTTTTGGGTTTGCGTGAAGGTGAACGCGTTGAAAGGTGCGACGTCCCAATTGGAGGCATCTACCCCGTACTCATGATTGATGACACCGGTTGCCTGCACCGGACTGGGCTCTACGGAGAATGCCCTTCCCGCGAGTACGCAAGTCAGGATAAGGAAGCCCCCTGCCCGTGACGGCATCAATTTCATTGACGAATCCTGGAGAAACTTATTCAAAAAAATGGTGAATGGTATTTTTCAGGAAATAACATCACCCGTTAATTAGCGATCGCCGTTTCCTGAAAGCTGCCAGTACGCAGGAATCGCGTTGTATATGCGATGACGTCATCACTCTTCATCATCCCGAAATGAGAGTTGCTGACAATTTTGAAATCATCCATGCCCTCGATCTGTGTGCGTGCCACGGTCACTTTACCGTCATCTTCATCCGGCAACATGGCGGACATGAACGGGTTGGTCGTGCCGGTTCCCGCAATAATGCCGAGTTCAAAATCGGCGGGACCCAATTGCGACGGGATGCTGTCGGCGTCAGTACCGAGCTGCAGTCCGGCTACGCCGGTAATCAACTGGACGCCCGGCCAGTTTCTCATCTTGTCGATGACCTCACTGCCCTGATTGGGTGGGCCAAGCATCACCACCCGGCCCAGGTCCGGGATCGGATCCTGGCTGATGGCGTAACGCAGCAAGATGCCGCCGAGCGAATGCGTGACGAAATGGATTTTGGTAGCGCCTGTCTGCCGGCACTTATCCAGGCCCTCGCCAACGACCATCGGTGCGAGTACTTCAATGGGCTCAGTGGACGATGGATAATCCACATTTGCGGTCGAAAAGCCCTCCTGTTGCAGCGTCTCGGCAAACCTCCCCATGGCTCGCCAGCTGCGATTCAGGCCGTGTATCAGGACCACGCATTCCGTACTTTGATGGCGTTCAACCAGGTCCGTGCGCACGGTGGTCGCGCAGCTTGCCAGTAATCCGAAGATTGCGGGTAACAGTGCAAACGCACGCAAAACTCTTGCAATTTTCACTGGCATCTTGGTCAAATATTGTCAGGGATCGTTTCAAACACTGCTTCTGTGGCGCTAAATTATAGGAAAGGACAACGGATTAACAGATGAGCAATAGATTCTTACGCCGACTGAAAAAAATCACCGTCGCGGTGATATTGTTCGTCGTCCTCTCGATCGCCTCATTGTGGGTGACCTCCTGGGCACTGGAGCCGCAACCGTTCGGCACGGCACAGGCGCCAGACCCGCTCGATTATCAGGATGCGATCATCCAGGTGTACGGGGCTGACGTGTGGGGATTCCGGGGTAATTTTGCGATCCACACCTGGATTGCCACCAAGGCCCGCGGTGCCGCCGACTACCAGGTGTACCAGGTCATCGGCTGGCGCTTGCGGCGGGGCAGGTCCGTGGTCAGCATCACCGAAGGAAATCCGGCCCGGCCATGGTACGGTTCGCCAGCCATTCTGTTGCATGAAATTCGTGGCGACGAGGCTCAGGCGCTCATAGACCCGGTACACGATGCTGCACTTAGCTACCCGTTCGACAGGGAATACAAGATGTGGCCTGGGCCAAACAGCAACTCTTTCACCGCCTGGATCGGGCTCGAGGTGCCCGGCTTGAATCTCGAGCTGCCTGTCAAAGCGATCGGCCAAGCGTGGATGATCAGCGGGCACCCTACACTCTCTGCCGACCCCCTTTGACGACCACTACCCCTCTTGTTTCAGTAGCACAGGCCGAAGCTTTTCAGCGGGATGGCGCCGTATTCCTGCCCGGCCTGTTTCGTGACTGGGTTGACGAGATTGCGACCGGCATCGAGCAGAACCTGCGCGAGCCGGGACAATATGCGGCCGAGAACCTGGCCGACGACGAATCCGGCCGGTTTTTCGATGACTATTGCAACTGGCGCCGTATTCCGGCGTTCGCGAAAGTCATTTATGAATCCGGCCTTGCGGCAGCGGCGTCACAGCTGATGCGCTCGCACAAAGTGCAGCTCTTTCACGACCATGTGCTGGTCAAGGAACCGGGTACTGCCAAGGCGACGCCCTGGCACCAGGATGCGCCCTACTACTTCGTGGATGGCGAGCATACGGTCAGTTTCTGGGTGCCCGTCGACCCGGTGAACGAGTCGACCTTGCGGTTGATTGCCGGTTCGCACCAATGGGAGAAACTCGTGCTACCGGTGCGGTGGTTGTCTAACGAAGACTTTTACGCCAAATCTGGCGACTACCTGCCAATACCTGATCCCGATGCCGAGCCCGATAAATTCGATGTGCTTGAATGGCCGATGGAGCCGGGAGACGCGGTCGCTTTCCACTTCCGGACGGTTCACGGCGCCCGTGGAAATCCGTCGACGCGGCGCCGGCGTGCATTCACAATGCGGGTTGTTGGCGATGATGCTCGTTATCTCGGTCGGGCCGGACCCACATCGCCGCCGTTTCCCGGCCACGGCATGCAAGACGGCCAGGTACTCCGCGAGGACTGGTTTCCTTTCCTGCCCGGCTGATGCACTACTCCGCTTCCCTGTTGCCCGTCATATTGCCGGTAGTGTTCTGGGCCTGTTATCACTACTACAAGGATCGTTACCTGCCGGAACCGGTCAGCCACCTGCTGCTCGCGTTTGTCCTCGGAGTCGGGTCGTTTTACCTCGGAATGGCGATGTACTGGGGCCTGGACCTCGTGAATCTCCGCTATGACGCCTATTGGCTGGCTGAGACCAACCTGCCGGGCCTGTTCGCCTACGCGGTGCTGGCCATCGGCGCCATCGAGGAATCCGCCAAACTGATTCCATTCCTGCTGATCATCATTCGATTCAAAGAGTTCGACGAGCCGATCGACGGCATCATTTATGCCTCGTTTATCGCCCTGGGTTTTTCAGCCGTCGAAAATATTCAGTATTTACAGTTTGTTACTGGCCTGGAAGCGTTGGCCAGGGGATTTGCGGGGCCAGTGGTCCACATCGTATTTGCGTCAATCTGGGGCTATTACATCGGCAGAGCCTACCTGTGCCGGCGCGCCCTCGGCCGAACGGTGATTGCCGCCCTCGCCTTCACCGCGTTCTTGCACGGTAGTTACGATTTCGTCGTGATCGCCATGCCAGCGCCGGCCTTGCCGGTCGCCGCGCTGCTTATCCTCGGTATCTGGGTGTGGCGCCTGCTGCTCATTCGTGACCTGCATCAAATGCCGGCAGGGCCGTGCCCGCAGGAGGATGGCGAAACTGGGGATTAGCAGGCGAGCCTGGCTTTCAGGACTGCCTGTTACGACCGGGATTGAGGCTTAGGTGCTGTGGTCGTAGGGATTACAGGAATATCTGCCCGAAGCGGCCAACTCTTCCGGATCTTCGAGACTGAGTACCGCCTCACCTTCTTGCAGGAGCTTTTCACACTGCTTCTGAATCAGGGACAAACTCAGCGAAATGTTGGTCTGCGATAACGGGGTATCTGTGCTGTGTTTTGTCTGCATGATCTTGCTGCCTTGCCAATATTGTCGCTGTCTGGAGACATCTACTTCTGTCGCAGTATAGAGACGGTGCGGCGGCCGGAATGTGACTCGGGTCACAAAAAATTGATTAGTTTTCTTTAAATTCAATTTGTTATGTAATATATCTAAGGTTAGCTGTAATCAAACAGGAAAAGGCCCGCAGTGCGGGCCTTTTCGCCGTACCACGAGTGCGTTTTACGGTTTTACCCTGTCGTAAATAGCCATGACGATGACGGTGCAAGCGCCGGCGTTGAGCAAGGCACTCAGGCTACCCAGGACATCGGTCAGGTAACCGCCGATCGCCGGAATCGACCCAAGGGCGCCATGTACCAGGGCCAGCGTCAAGGTAGCAAGCATGTAGTTAATCCGCCGGTCTTCTTCGACAAACCAGCCTGCGACGAGGCCGAGGACCGCAATGATGGCTGCCGAGCGCGGGATGGTCACGACACCAGCCACGACAGCAAACAATACCGCTACTAACCTGACGATTTTTGAGAGATCCATTTTCGTTCCCCTATATGAGCTTTTTATTTTGTTTTTTGTCTATCGCACTATGGTTGTGTTTTTTTCGACGGTGCCAGTCTAGCAGCTATCACTGTGCAACGAGGAAGGCTCAAAAAAACAAGGAGTTAACAGTCAGCGGCCCGGAAAAAACAGACCGGATGTACATTATTTTTTTACCGGGCCGGAACTAATACCTGACGAGCGCGGAGCCCCAGGTGAAGCCGGCGCCGAATGCTTCGAACAGCAATAACTCGCCTCTTTTGACCCGACCGTCCCTGACGGCAACATCGAGCGCCAGTGGAATCGATGCGCTCGACGTATTGGCGTGTTCGTCAACGGTCACAACGACGCGCTCCATTGGCAAATCGAGCTTTTTCGCAGTCGCTTTGATGATGCGCAAATTTGCCTGGTGGGGAATCAGCCAGGCGATATCGTGCTTGTCGATCTGGTTGTCGGCGAGCGTTTCGCGAGCAATCGTGTCCATGGCGGCGACTGCCTTCCTGAAGACCTCGTGGCCTTTCATGTGAATGTAGGCGCTCTGCGCGCGAACCTGGTCATATCCGGACGAGATGCCTGCTGGTACATGCAGCATATCTTCGTACTGGCCGTCAGCGTGGATGTGCGTGGAAATAATGCCAGGCTCCTCTGCCGCCCGCAGTACGACCGCCCCCGCGCCGTCTCCGAACAACACGCAGGTAGACCGGTCCGTCCAGTCGAGAATGCGAGAATAGGTTTCGGAACAGATCAACAGCGCACATTTGGCGCCCTCTGTGCGGATAAACCGGTCCGCGATGTCCAGCGAATAGATAAATCCGGAACATGCCGCTTGCACGTCAAACGCCGGTATTTTCCGAATTTCCAAATGGCGCTGCACGATGCATGCTGTGCTCGGAAATACCTTGTCAGGCGTGGTCGTGGCGACGATGATCAGGTCGACGTCGCCTGCCTCGACGCCTGCTGCCGCCATCGCCTTGCGTGCGGCAGCGATCCCCATATCCGAGGTGGTTTCACCGTCTGCTGCAATGTGTCGCCGTTTGATTCCCGAACGCTCGCGGATCCATTCGTCAGTGGTGTCGACGATCTTTTCGAACTCCTTGTTGGTCATTACCCGTTCGGGCAGATAACCACCGGTTCCTGCGATCTTCGAATGTGTCATCAGGAGGGAGTCCTTAGTTAGGCCGCGTCAAAAGCAGCCCTAGCGCCGAATGAAATCAGCCAGCTCGCGAATCGTGGGATAGTCGAATAGATCGCTGATATCTACTTTGCCAGGATGGCGCTCATCCACGGCCAGCACGATTTCGGTGAGTGTAAGAGAACTGACGCCAACTTCAAACAGGTTATCGTCCGGACCGATCTTCCTTTCCCTGGAAAATTCGCGACAAATCAGTTCGATCTCCCTCACAAGCGGGTCGTCGTCGAGATCATCACCGGCGTCCGCAGCGTCTGACAAGGCGCGCACTTCGTCAGCAAATTCGCCGTCGAGGTACGCGGCCGCCAGCTTGACGCGCTGCACCTTGCCGCTGGTGGTCTTGGGAATGCGCGTAACAGGGATCACATGGGCGACTTCGAGACCAGCGTGCGCGCCCACAATGTCGCGAACTGCGGTTGCCAGTGCCTTGAATGATTCGACATCCTGCCGATACAAAAGAAACACCAAAAGCTCTTCAGTCTGGCCCTTTGTCGGGGTGATGCCGCAAACGACCACTTTGCCGAGATCAAGTCCATCGACCTGTGCCACGATATCCTCGAGATCATGTGGATAGTAGTTCTGGCCGTTGACGATAATGATGTCTTTGGAACGGCCCGTGATCACGAGATCACCGTCGACGATGACGCCGCAGTCACCGGTACGTAACCACTGATCATTCGTGAACAATTCCGCGCTGGCTGCGGCATCGTTATAGAGGCCTTGCGTGACGCTTGCTCCCTTAATCTGGATGTTGCCGATCAACCCGTGTTCAAGAACAGCATCTGCATCATCGGTGATGCGAATCTCACAATCGCGAACGGCGGATCCGACTTTGATGAAGCTTAAGGCATCGTCATCGCCGGCTTGCAGTACTTTGAACGGAGCGCCGACGCGCAAGTTGTGGCGGTCGACAATCAGTCGGCCGTACTCTTTGCCCGGTTTGGAAATTGTTACGGCGACGGTCGCCTCGGCCAGCCCGTATACAGGGAACATCGCCGATCGCTGCAGGCCGAATGGAGCCAGTGCATCAAGAAACTCCTCGCAAAGATCCCACGAAATTGGCTCAGCGCCGTTCTGTATCAATCGAACCTGTGACAGATCCAGTTGCTCCAGGCCTTTTCGTGCGAACAGTTTCAGAAAGTGCTTGTAACCAAAGTTGGGCGAACAGAGTTGCGTCGCTTTGAGTTCGCTGGCCTTGCTCATCCACAGCAGTGGTCGGCGCACAAACACGCTGGTGTCCATGACCGCATGATTCATCCCGGCCGCCAGTACGCTCAGGTGAAATCCGATGAGCCCCATGTCGTGGGTGAGCGGCATCCAGCTCAAGGCCTGATCACTGGCACCCCACCCGGTACCTTCGATAATTGCACGAATATTCGTCGTCAGGTTGTAATGCGTCAGGCAAACGCCCTTCGGGTCGCTGGTCGAGCCGGACGAATACTGGATAAAGGCTAAATCTTCGGCGCTTGTCTCAGCGACTTCGCCGGCATACCCACCGCCGACATCGTCGTCCAGCATGGTTTGTTGTTCGAGCTTGTTGGCGACCTCGCTGAGACCCCGGGATTTGGCAAATTCCAGCAGCCGTTGCCGGAGGTCCGGCTCCGTATACAATGTGCAGCGTTGCAATTGGGTCAGAATGCGAAACAGCTTCAGGCGATGTTCGTCACTGATGCCGACCGCGACCGGCACCGGAACGATGCCGCCGAGTACCGATGCCCAGAATGCGACGACGAATTTTCGGTTGGACTTGGTGAAGATGACGAGTTCATCACCGGGCACCATGCCACGATTCTGCAGCGCGCCGAGTAAGTCAACGGCATGCTTCCAGAGTTCCGCGAAGGAAAGTGTTGACTCGTCTTTGTCGCCATCGATAAAGCGTATTTCCCGTGCTTTGTCACGCGCATCGAGAAGGATGTGTGTCAGGCTGTCATAAAGCATCATTTACGGATGCTCGCGCAGTTCCGGGCGCAGAAAAATATCGCTTTGCGATCGCAAGTTGATTCCGAGGTCCAGTTTCGGCTGTTCGTCGGTCACCAGTGTCATATGAAATCTTTGTACGAGCAAGCCGAGGTGGATCTTCATCTCGAGGAATGAGAAATACTCGCCGAGACACCGTCTTGGTCCGAGAGAGAATGGGAAGTAGGGTCGGTCGCCTTTTTTGTACTGGCTGCCGGCTCCGAATCGATCTGGGTCGAAGGACTGCGGGTCCGGCCAGTAGTCGAGCGTACGGTGCAGGATGTAGGGTGACAGGTAGATGTCCGTCCCGGCTGGCAGGTCAAAGGTATTCAAAGAATCGTCCTGCTCCGCACGCCGGGTAAACAACCAGACCGGTGGGTACAGTCTCAGGGTTTCTTCCAGGAGTTGTTGCGCGTATGCCATTTCGGCAATGGTTTCGGCATCGATATCCGACCTTTTCGACATTACCTGTGTAGCTTCATCGAGAAGTTTTTGTTCTGCGCCAGCGTTACCCGCCAGCAGGTACCAGGCCCAGTTCAGGGTGCCGGCAGAGGTTTCGTACCCGGCGACGATCAGCGTTATCAATTCATCCAGCAATTCGTCGTCACTGAAATGATTGCCGCCCTTGTCGGTCGCTGACAGATAGATCGACAGGAAATCGTAGGGCTCCGATGACCCGGAGTTTCTCCTTTCCACAATGATACTCAGCAGCAGGTGGCGCAGGTCCCTGATTTTCAGCACGACGCGCAGATCGCGGGTTGAATCCCGACTTAGAAAAGAGAAGGGATTGTCGCCGTCCTGCATGATGCTGCTATCATAATTTGGCCCGAATATGGCACGCAGGATCAACTCGAGCGCAAAGTCGCTCATTTCCTGGGTGATATTGATTTGTCCTTTGTTGCTGGCGACGTCTTCCCAGGCCGCCACCCTTGTTTCGCTGCAACTCACCATCAACCCGATCAGGCGATGCACGTTCTGCCGGCTGAAGGCGGGCTGGATCATCGTCCGGGAGCGCCGCCAGGTCGCACCGTCACTGACAATCAAGCCGTTGCCGAGCAACATTTTGACCCTTTCGAATCCTGGTCCTTTGCGATACTTGCTGTGATGCCGAACCAGTAGTTTGCGGACTTCGTCTGCATCATTGACCAGAATCGCATCTCGACCATCGGTTTTGGTCATCATCACGACGTTTCCGTAATCCGACTGGAGCTTCTGCAGCAGCGCCAGCGTCTCCGCATCGATGCCAAGCGCTACCGGATCATCAGGCCCCGGGGGTCGCCGGATTTCGGAAATGGGCAGATTCATCAGTGATGGGTGTTCAGGGTTCTTTTGGGCAGGCGCAATATTACATTGACCGGCACGGAACGGATACTGCAAACTCCCTCGCCGAAAGGAGGAAACATCAATGCCGGCTGATCACACCGGAGCGGATTTCAGTGACGTTGAGTCGCGGCGGAGTGTTGCATCCCGGCGCTCGCTGTCTGTTTGGCGCAGGCTTTACTACTTCCTCGGAATGCCGCTTTTGCGTTTCGTGATGTTCGTCTTAAATTCGACCTATCGCGTCAAAAAAGTCATCGGCAGTGATGTGGTCGAGCAAATCCTCGCCGACAAGGAACAGGTGTACGCGCCCTGCTACTGGCACCAGCATCATGTACTTTGTTCCAGCTTGATGCGGCAGTGGATTCGCCGTGGATTTCGTGCGTGTTTCCTGGTCTCGGCCTCAGTCGACGGAGACGTGCCGACCCGTATCGCCAGATCCTGGGGCGCGGAGGTTATACGTGGATCGGCAAACCGGACAGGCGCGCTGGTATTGCGCGACATGCAGCAAATGATGAAACGTGGCATCTCGATCGTCACGACTGCTGACGGCCCAAATGGGCCAAAATATGAATTCAAACCCGGCGCAGTTCTTATGGCGCGCATTGGCGGCGCGCCGATGGTGCCGCTGGCCTGTGCCGCAGATCGTGCCTGGCACCTCAAACGATGGGACAATTTCATGATTCCGAAGCCGTTTGCCCGTATCGTTTACGCGATCGGTGAACCGATAACGGTGCCACCGCGTACGCCGCTCAATGCCATCGAGGAATTCCGGGTGCGGATGGAAGATGCAACCAATTCCCTGATGCGACGGTCAAATGAGTATCTTGCAGGAAACGGGAGTCTTTGAGTGCCCCAACCATTTTTTCTTTCGATACGCCGTGTTTGCAGATGCTTGCTGGCTGTCAGCTTGTATCTTGCAACCTTGTCTGCGTTCGCCGGGCCGCTGCTGACGCCGCACACCGCCGAGTACAAGATCGAGATCAGCATCGTCAATGGGAAACTGACGACTCAGTTCGAGACCACGGAGACCGGCTATATGGCGGAATCGGTGATCAGGGCAACGGGCCTGTCCAGACTGATTGCCCGCGGTTCGATCAGGGAGCGATCGTGGTTTTCCGAGAGAGACGGAAAGATTCAGCCGCGTCAGTATCGTTCTACTGATGGCCTCTCAAGCGACCACGCGTCGATCGCCCTGGACTTCAACTGGGACTTGCGCGAAGTCACCGGATTGATCGATGGTGAGGAATTTCAGGCGACACTGGAGGGCGACGTGCACGACCGTGTCTCCCTGCAGTATGGCCTTATGTACGATCTGCTAAATGGCGGTGAACAAGCAGAATATTTGCTGCAGGATGCCGAGGAGCTCAAAACGCTATCGATTTCCAATATCGGTTCAAAGGCCGTCAAAGTGCCATTCGGCAGATTTACGGCGGTAGGAATTCAGCATCAAAGAGTGGGTTCATCCCGCGTAACAACGATGTGGTGTGTCGAAGAACTGGGATATTTGCCGGTGATTATTGAACAACACCGCAAGGGAAAACTCCGACTTCGTGCCGTGCTCACGAAGTACAATCCGCTTGGTTCCTAATCCAACCTGTCAAATTCCTGGACGATCGTCTCTTCTTCGAGTTTTTTGCTGCGAAAAGTGATTCGCCGCTGCAACGTATTGCCATTGTCAGTGAGCATAAATCGCTCAGTGAGCTTCATGCCATTCTCGCCAAGCGTTTCGACGACGAGCTGTGAACCTTGCCAGCCCGTAACCCGTTGTGCCGAAACCTCACCGACGTTAATCAAACGGTTTTCTCCGAATCGAAATTCTTCGACAACGGACCGGTCAAAGCTGATGAACAAACCATGCGGCGTCTGCGTGACTTTGAGATTGGTTCCTGTTTCAAGGAAGACGTAAACCATGCCACCCTTGAATGAGCCACTGCCACCACGACTTCTGTTTTGTGCTGA
>SMVA01408817.1_pt1 | contig 12298 bp, 13 predicted proteins | sample 2456451 | NCBI WGS metagenome assembly SMVA01 (sample SAMN11095933, study PRJNA526329) | marine sediment metagenome | biome: Marine sediment; feature: Surficial sediment; material: Deep marine sediment; isolation source: Hadal surficial sediment | place: Pacific Ocean | collected 2014-05 | depth...
CTTGCTCGTCCCCTGCATCGGCGTCGGTCCCGGCCTCGTCGTCGGCGCCAGCCTCGGTAGCCGGCTGCGCCTCACCGTCCTGCGTCACCGGCGGAAACTCGGTGTCTTCCACCGGTGCTGCGTCCACGGGATCACCCGTGTCGGTGACCACGCTGCCGGAGGGGTTGGACGCCAGGATGGCCAGGATGAGGGAGGTGGCCATGAACACCACGGCCGCGCCGGTGGTGACCTTGTGCAGCAGGGTGGTGGCGCCCCGCGCGCCGAAAGCCGTCTGGCTTCCTCCGCCGCCAAAGGCGCCGGCCAGGTCGGCTCCCTTGCCGGTCTGTAGCAACACCACCAGGACCAGGAACAGGCAAACCGCGACATGAATCATGGTCAGGAGAACGATCATTGCAAAGGCATCCTCGCTCGCTGAGCGGCCCTGCCCGGCAAGGTATCCATGAACAGGGAAACGAACCGATATCTTATAGCGCACCGTGGCTTGCGCATCAAGGCGGCCCCGAGCCCAGCGGGCACCGGCATATGGCGGCAAAGGAATCCGGCTCCAGGGAGGCTGTTCCCACCAGCAGGCCGTTGATGTCCGGCTGCGCCATGAGATCCGCTGCGGTATCGGCGGTGACGCTGCCCCCGTAAAGGATCCGCAAGGCCGATGCCCGGCCGGGGTAGATCTCCTGCAGCAACTCGCGGATCTGACGGTGGACCTCCTCCGCCTGCTCCGGCGAGGCGCCGTCACCGGTTCCGATGGCCCAGACCGGCTCGTACGCCAGTGCCAGCGGATTCTCCTCGTCCAGCGGGATGCCGCTCAATGCGGCCCTCACCTGTTTCTCCACCACCTCTGCGGTGCGACCCTGCTGGCGCTGGCCGGCACTCTCGCCCACACAGAGCACCGGCAGCAACCCCTGGTCGGTAGCCGCGCGCATCTTGCGCTGGATGAGCTCGTCGTCCTCCGCCCAGATCTGGCGACGATCCGAGTGGCCCACCAGAACGTAGCGGCACCCCACAGCGACCAGCATGGCGGCGGATACTCCTCCGGTGAAGGCACCTCGCTCCTCGTGGCACAGATCCTGTGCTGCCACCTCCAGGCCGGTCTTCTCCAGCAGGATGGACGCCGTGCGCAGCGACGGGAACGACGGTGCCACCGCGACGGCGCGATCCGTGCTGGGAGGTGCCAGAGGGATGAACCGTGTGAGGAAGCTCGTGACCTCGGCCTCCACGAGGTTCATCTTCCAGTTGGCAAGGAACAGCGGCCTGGTGTCCACGATCTCTTCTCTTTCCTCAGGATGGAGCGTCACTCAAGGCGGAGATGCCGGGGAGCCGCCCCGACGAAAGATACTCCAGGGTGGCACCGCCGCCGGTGGAGATGTGGTCGAACGCATCCTGCATGCCGAAACTGCGCACTGCCGCGGCGGTGTCCCCGCCTCCCACCACCGAGAAGGCCGTCGACTCGGCCAGGGCCCGGGCAATGACCCGGCTGCCGGCGTCGAAGGGCGGGCGCTCGAACAGCCCCAGCGGGCCGTTCCACAGCACGGTCCCCGCCTGCCGCAGCCGGGAGGCGAATTGTTCGCGAGTGCGCGGTCCAATGTCCACACCCGACCATCCGTCCTGGATCGAGTCCCCGGCGGTGACGCTCCACTGGCAGCCGGACTCCAGCGAGCTGGCCTGCACATGATCGCAGGGCAAGAGGATCTCCGTGCCACGCTGGACCGATTCCTCCAGCAGGCGGCCGGCGTGGGATACGCCCTCTTCCTCCACCTGGGAGGCGCCTAGCGACACACCCCGGGCCCTGAGAAACGGATAGGCCATGGCGCCGCCGAGCAGCACACACTCCACCCGCCCGAGCAGGTTGTCGAGCAGGGGCACCTTGTCGGTGACCTTGGCTCCTCCCAGGATGGCCACGAACGGCCTTGCCGGTGACTCTCCAAGGAGACGGTCCAGGGCTCGTAGCTCGTCCTCCACCAGCAAGCCCGCCGCCGCTTCGCGCACATGCGCGCAAATTCCCACTACCGATGCATGAGCGCGGTGGCAGGAGCCGAACGCATCGTTCACATAGATATCGCCGAGCGCGGCCAGCTGGCGGCTGAAGCCATCATCGTTCTGCTTTTCACCCGGGTGGAAGCGCAGGTTCTCCAGCAACAGGATCCCGCCGGGCGGCAGGGCACCGATGGCCTCCGCCACGCCCGGGCCGATGCAATCCGTGCCCATCACCACCTTGGTCTGCAGGAGGTTCTCCAGACGAGCCGCCACCGGGGCCAGGGAGAGCGAGGGGTCGTTCCCCTCGGGTCGGCCCAGGTGGGAGGCCAGGACCAGGCGCGCACCCCGGTCTCGCAGGTGGGTCAGTGTGGGAAGCGTGGCGCGCAGGCGCGTCTCATCCGCCACCTCGCCGGTGGGTGTCAGCGGCACATTGAAGTCCACCCGCGTGAATACGCGCTCACCGCGAGGGTTCAGTTGCCGTACGGACAGCTTGTTCAACGGAGTTCCATCCGGTTCTGCAAGATGATGAGGCGCGTGAGTATAGAGGCCGGTCGGAACCAGGTCAATCGTTCCCGTCGCGCCAGGCAAAAGTGTTACCCTGGCAGGATGCAGGAGGAGCGCGGGATGCAGGCCAGACAGGTGATGTTTGCGGTCGTCCTATGGATCACCGTGCCGGCGTACGCCGGCGGCGCGGAAGCGCTGCGCTATGGCCAGGTCATCCTGCCCGACGGGCAGGCGCTGCACGTCGAGGTGGCCGACAGCCCGATCCGCCGCCAGCTTGGCTACATGTTCCGCGAACGGGTGGGACCGGAGGACGGCATGATCTTCCTGTTCGAGGAAGCCGCATTCCATTCGTTCTGGATGAAGAACGTCCGTTTCTCCCTGGACATCCTGTGGATGGCCGGCGACGGGACGGTGGTGGACGCGTCGCTCGAGACCCCCCCGTGCCGTGAGGACCCCTGCCCGAGCTATCTGCCCATGGCTCGGGCGCTCTACGTCCTGGAACTGGCGGGCGGGCGCGCCGAGAGGCTGGGCATCCGCCCGGGCCAGACTCTGCAGGTCCTGCTGCCCGGCCCCGCCGCACCCTCAAAGCCCTAGAGCCTGGACCCCGGCGGCAGCTCCCGGCTGCCTGGCCGGGCCCTCAACCGGTGGTATGGGAGTGCAGGCCGGGCACCAGATCTGGGGGGGTCCAGGGGGGCGCGTTCTACCCCTACCGCCGGCGTCTCCGGGGTGCCCCTGAAAACCCTTTCCCAGAAGGCCATTTCGGAGCCCCCTTGTCGACGGGGTGGATCCTTGACTTTCGCCGCTTGATCGTCCAATACTGCTTTTCCAGGCCGCGCTCGACGGGGTCTCGGGAACTCTCCAAAAGACGAAAAAAATGAGAAAGCTGGCACAAGCGGCGCTTCTTGGCGCCTTGGCCCTTACCGCGAGGCTGCAGCTCGAGGATCCGCAGACGGCTGCCGTCCCCCCGGAAGCGGCAAGAACCGTGGACGTCGTCTCGGTGCCCTCGACGGCACCGGTCGAGGAGGCGGCCCTGCGTTCGTATCTGGAGCGCAAGCACATCCCGCACGCCCGGCTGGATCTCGCGCGGCTGGTGGATCGCATCAACCGGGCGGCCGAGCGCAACGATCTCGATCCCAGCCTGGTGCTGGCTGTGATCCGCACCGAGAGCACGTTCCAGCCGGATGCTGTGTCGCCCAAAGGAGCCATCGGACTGATGCAGCTCCTGCCCAGCACCGCCGAGGCGCTGGCGGAGGAGCTGGGCCTGGACTGGGAGGGCGAGCACCAGCTCCTGGAGCCGGACCTCAACATCGAACTCGGGACCTACTATCTGCGCCAGCTCGTGGACCACTACCGCGGCGATATGGACCTTGCCCTGGAAGCCTACAATCGCGGTCCCACCCGGTTGGCTCGCCTCCGAGCGGGTGGCGGACTGGCACCACGCAACTATGCCCAGCGTGTTCTCAGCCGCCGCGAAGAGCTACGCTAGCCGGTCGATTCTCCTTGCCCTATGGGCGCTTTCCCCCTTCGACCTTGTGAAAAAAATCGCTTGACAGTGATATACCCCTATGCTAGATTACGGACCCAGGTGGGGTGGATATAAATAGTTAAAAACAAAGGCTTTTGTCCCCATTTGATGGGGTCCATGACGGGCTTGACGGGCGCCTCCCGGCGGTCGGAGTCCGGAGGCTGGCAGCGTTGGAAAACTACGTTCCCGTTCTCCTCTTCATGCTGGTGGCCCTGAGCTTTCCGCTGGTCACGCTGGCCTTGGGCCGGCTCATTCGGCCCAGCCGCCCCTCCGCGGTGAAGGCGGAGGCGTACGAGTGCGGCATGGAGGCGATCAGCGATTCCCGCGGGCGCTACTCGGTACGCTTCTACGTCCTCGGGGTCCTGTTCGTGGTGTTCGATGTGGAGACCATCTTCCTGTTCCCTTGGGCCGTTCAGTACCGCAAACTGGGTCTGTTCGGCTTCGTTGAGATGGGGATCTTCCTGGGCATTCTCGTCCTCGGCTACTTCTATGCCTGGAAGAAGCGGGCGCTGGAATGGGTATGATCGAGGGTCGCTTCCAGCCCAACATGCTGGTCACGACGGTGGACAAGCTGTTCAACTGGGCACGCAAGTCCGCCCTGTGGCCCATGAGCTTCGGACTGGCCTGTTGTGCCATCGAGATGATGGCTGCGGTGGCTTCGCGCTACGATCTTGATCGCTTCGGCGCCGGAATCTATCGTGCCACGCCGCGGCAGTCGGACGTGATGATCGTTGCCGGAACCGTGGTCGAGAAGATGGGTCCCGTGGTCAAGCGCCTGTACGACCAGATGCCGGAGCCGAAGTGGGTCATCGCCATGGGCGCCTGCGCCACCTGCGGGGGGCCATTCCCCACCTACAGCACGGTTCAGGGTGTGGATCGAATCATCCCGGTGGATGTCTACATCCCCGGCTGTCCGCCGCGGCCCGAGGCGTTGCTCTACGGGTTCCTGAAGCTGCAAGACAAGATCAGCAGGATGACCATCGCCAGGAAGGCGTGACGGCTGCGAGGGGGGGATGGCCGACCAGACTGACAGCAAGGGCCCGCAGGGCCCGGACAAGCCCGCGGCGCCGCCTTCCGCTCCACCCAAGAAGGAGACCCCTCCGGATCCGTTGAAGGCGGAGGTCCCCTCGGTGGTTCTGGAGAAGTTGCGGGAGACGTTCGGAGCCCTGCTCGAGGAGGTGGTGCACCACGCCGGGCAGATCTCGGTACACATCTCTGCGGAACGGTTGCTCGACCTGACCATCTGGCTGCGCGACGACGAGGACTGCAGGATGGATCTGCTGATGGATCTATGCGCTGCCGACTACCCGGATCGGGAGAGGCGCTTCGAGATCATCTACCACCTCTACTCCGTGCCCCACAATCACTTCCTGCGCTTGAAGATTTCGGCGGCGGACGGGGAATCCGTCCCGTCGGTGACCCCGGTGTGGTCCGGAGCCAACTGGTTCGAGCGCGAGATCTACGATCTGTTCGGTGTGCCCTTCGAGGGACACCCCGACCTGCGCAGGATCCTGCTGCCGGATCACTGGCGAGGCCATCCATTGCGCAAGGAATATCCCCTGGCCGGGTTTCCCGACCTTCACCTGAAGCTACGATAGGAGATCCCTGCCCGCGTGGGTAGGGGCGGCGCGCCCATGAGTACAGCGAACTTGCTGCACAACGAGATCCTGGAAGTCAACATGGGGCCGCAGCACCCGTCCACCCATGGCGTCCTGCGCCTGGTGCTGTCCCTGGATGGCGAGACCGTGGTGGGGATGGAGCCCGACATCGGCTACCTGCACCGGGGCGTGGAGAAGCTGGCCGAGTACGAGGACTACGTGCAGGTGGAAGTATTGACGGATCGCCTGGACTATGTGGCTGCCATGTCGGAGAACCTGGGCTACGTGGGCGCGGTGGAGCAGCTCATGGGCGTGGAGGTGCCGCCGCGCGCACAGGCCATCCGTGTCATCCTGGTGGAGCTGCAACGGATTGCCAGCCACCTGGTGTGGCTGGGTACCCACGGCCTCGACATCGGCGCCATGACGGTGTTCTTCTGGTGCTTCCGTGAGCGCGAGATCATCCTCGACCTGTTCGAGGGGTTCTGTGGCGCGCGCCTGACCTACAACTCCATGCGCATCGGTGGGCTGCAGGAGGACCTGCCGCCGGGCTGGGTGCGCCGCTGCCGCCAGTTCCTGAAGATCTACCCGGCGCGCCAGGATGAGTACGAGACGCTGCTCAGCAAGAACCGCATCTGGCTCAAGCGGACCAAGGACGTGGGCGTGATCTCGGCCGTGGACGCGGTGGACCTGGGCCTCACCGGGCCGGCGTTGCGGGGTTCCGGGGTGGATCTGGACCTGCGCAAGAAGATGCCGTACTCGGGCTACGAGAACTACGACTTCGACGTTCCGCTGGGGAAGAACTGTGATACCTACGACCGCTACCTGATTCGCCTGGAGGAGATGCGTCAGAGCGTGCGCATCGTGGAGCAGGCTCTGGATGGGTTGCCGGAGGGGCCGGTGCGGGCCAAGGTGCCCAAGAAGATCCGGCCGCCCAAGGGCGAGGTCTTCCACATGGTGGAGGGGCCGCGTGGAATCCAGGGGTTCTACCTGGTGAGCGACGGCACCGACCGGCCCTACCGCTGCCATTTTCGCGCGCCCTCGTTCGTGAACCTGCAGGCCCTGAAGAAGATGTGCATGGGAGGACTGGTCGCTGACGTCGTGGCAGTGATCGGTAGCCTGGATATCGTGCTGGGAGATTGCGACCGATAAGGGGGAGCTGCGAGGCGGGCCAGGGTCCGCGCCGTGCTGAGAGTTCATGTGGCAAGACCTGATCCCGACCGTGCTGGTGCCGCTGGTGAAGATCGCCGTGGTAATGGGCGTGATATCGCTGTGCGTGGCCTACCTGACGCTCATGGAGCGCAAGGTGCTGGGCTTCATGCAGGCGCGGCTGGCCCCGCGTCGGGTGGGGCCCAGTGGGCTGCTGCAGCCCATTGCCGACGGTCTCAAGCTGCTGATCAAGGAAGACCTGATGCCGGCCAAGGCGGACCGCCTGACGTTCTTCCTGGCCCCGATCATCGCCATCATCCCGGCGTTCGCGGCGCTGGCGGTGATCCCGTTCGCTGGCCATGCATTCCAGCTGCTGGGCTACGAGATCACGCCGTGGATCACCGATCTGAACATCGGCATCCTCTACGTCCTGTCCATCACCAGCCTGGGGATCTACGGCATCATCCTCGGTGGTTGGGCCTCCAACTCCAAGTACTCCATGATGGGTGGCCTGCGCAGCGCGGCGCAGATGGTGTCATACGAGGTGCCGCTGGGTTTCTCCATCATCGGGATCCTGATGATCACCGGCACGGCCAGCCTGCCGGGCATCGTGCGCTGGCAGGAGAGCGCCGGCTGGTGGGGGTTCCTGACCCAGCCGCTGGGGCTGTTCCTGTTCGCCGTGAGCTCGGTGGCGGAGACCAACCGCTCGCCGTTCGACCTTCCGGAGGCCGAGTCGGAACTGGTCGCCGGGTTCCATACCGAGTACTCGGGCATGAAGTTCTCGTTCTTCTTCATCGCGGAGTACACGAACATGGTGCTGGTGTCGGCCCTGGTGGTGACGCTGTTCTTTGGTGGCTGGTTGCCGCCGTTTCCCGGGTTGCTGGGCAACCTGCTGAACTTCGGCCTGGACAAGATCCATCCGGCGGTGGCCGGGCTGTTCTGGTTCGCCACCAAGACGTTCCTGTGTCTGTTCGTCTTCATCTGGCTGCGCGGGACGTTCCCGCGCTACCGCTATGACCAGCTGATGTCGTTGGGCTGGAAGTGGCTCATACCCCTGGGAATCTTCAACGTGATGGCCACCGCCGCCGTGCTCTTGGCGCTGGGGCCGGGCGGAGCATAGGCAGGCAAGCCATGGACTGGATCCGGAAAATCTTCTTGTGGGAGTTGCTCGGCGGGTTGTGGATGACGCTGAAGGTCTTCTTCGAACCCCACGTCACCGTGGAGTACCCCAAGGAGACGGTCACGTTTGCGCCGCGCTTCCGCGGTGTGCCCCGGCTGCGGCGCAACCCGGATACCGGCGGGGAGCTGTGCATCTCGTGTCTGCTGTGCGAGAAGGCCTGTCCGGATCATTGCATCTATATCGACGCGGAGCCCAATCCGCACGGCAAGGGCAAGATTCTCAAGCAGTTCGTTATTGATTACGAGCGCTGTTGTTTCTGTGGGCTTTGTGTGGATCCTTGTCCCACCAAGCCCATGGTGGCGATCTACATGTCGCACGACTACGAGTTGGCCGATTTCACGCGCAGTTCGTTCAAGGCCGGCAAGGTCGAGTTGCACGACGGCATCGAGATCCAGCGCTACGCCAAGTAGGACCGGGACGGGAACATGGCAGCAGGACTCTTCTATGTGCTGGCAGGGGCGATGGTGGCTTCCGCGGTGATGACCATCACGCGTCGGAACGCAGTGCACAGTGCTGTGTACCTGGTGTTCTCGTTTCTTTGCCTGGCCGGGATCTTCGTCATCCTGGAGGCCGAGTTTCTGGCGGCGGTGCAAGTGCTGGTGTACGCCGGCGGCATCATGGTGCTGTTCCTGTTCGTGGTGATGCTGGTCAATCTGGATGGTTCCGATGGACCGTCGCGAACCTGGAAGGCCGCGTTGGGCTCGTTGTTCGTGGTGGGGCTGGTGCTGCTACTGATGTCCACGGTGGTGGACTGGCATCCTGGGTCGGTTCCCGAGGCGCCTGCGTTCCGCGCCGGTGGCGGAAACTTGCAAGCGGTGGGGGATTTGCTCTATCAGGATTACCTGCTTCCGTTCGAGATGGCCTCGTTGCTGTTGCTGGTGGCCATGATAGGTGCGGTGATTCTCGCACTTCGTCGGGAATGAGGCCTGTGTCGGGCCAAGAGGTCGGTCAGTGAGCGTTCCGATTCATCATGTGCTGGTGGTGAGCCTGCTGCTGTTCGGGGTGGGCATGGTGGGCGTGATGATCCGCCGCAATGCCATCATTGTGCTCATGTCGGTGGAGCTGATGCTCAACGCCGCGAACCTCAACTTCGCGGCGTTTGCGCGCATGCGGGGCGATCTGCACGGACAGATCTTTTCCATCTTCATCATTGTCCTGGCCGCTGCAGAGGCGGCTGTGGGTCTGGCGATTCTGATCGCTTTGTATCGCAACAAACACACGGTGAACCTCGAAGAGGTGGACCTGCTCAAGGGGTGAGCGGTGGGGCGTTGCCCCGCGCGAGCCAGAGAAAACGATGCTGAGCCTGATTTTCTTGATTCCGCTGCTGCCCCTGCTGGGGGCGGTCATCAACGGCCTGTTCGGCCGCCATATGCGCTCCGAGCGCATGGTGGGCGGCGTGGCCTGCGCCGCGGTGCTGCTGGCGCTGCTGCTGTCGCTGGGCTGTGTGTTCCAGCTGGCCACCGGGCTGGAGGCGTTCGAGGCCAGTCACCCCTCCCACGTCCAGGTGGACGCCGAGGGCCGGCGGGTGGAGGTCACCGTGGCGCCCTGGATTCCCGCTGGCTGGGAAGGTGCCGGCGTGGTGGTGGACTGGTCGTTCACCCTGGATCCGCTGTCCGCCGTGATGATCCTGGTGATCACCGGCGTCGGATTTCTGATCCATGTGTACAGCCTGGGGTACATGCACTCGGATCCCGGCTACTGGCGTTACTTCACCTACCTCAATCTGTTCATGGGGATGATGCTCATCCTGGTGCTGGGCTCGTCGTTCCTGGTGTTGTTCGTGGGGTGGGAGGGCGTGGGACTGTGCTCGTACCTCCTCATCGGCTTCTGGTATACCGACGTCGCCAAGGCCAGCGCGGGGATGAAGGCATTCCTGGTCAACCGGATCGGCGACTTCGGCTTCATGCTGGGCATGCTGCTCATCTTCCTGAACTTCGGGAGTCTGAACATCCAGACCGTACTGGCCGGCGTACAGGGCCCGTTCCTGCACGAGACGGCGCTGCTCACGGCCATCGGTCTGTGCCTGTTTGTGGGGGCCGTGGGGAAGTCCGCGCAGTTGCCGCTGTACGTCTGGCTTCCGGACGCCATGGCCGGGCCGACGCCGGTTTCCGCGTTGATCCATGCGGCCACCATGGTGACGGCAGGCGTCTACATGGTGGCGCGGGTGAGTCCCCTCTACGCCGCGGCGCCCGCCGCCATGCTCACCATTGCCATCGTGGGCGCGGCCACGGCGCTGTTCGCCGCCACCATCGGCCTGGTACAGAAGGACATCAAGAAGGTCCTGGCATACTCCACCGTGTCGCAGCTGGGCTTCATGTTCCTGGGCTGCGGCGTGGGCGCGTTTGCGGCCGGCGTCTTCCACCTGATGACCCACGCGTTCTTCAAGGGCCTGCTGTTCCTGGGCTCCGGCTCCGTGATCCACGCCATGTCCGGCGAGCAGGACATGACCAAGATGGGCGGTCTCAAGCAACACCTTCCGGTGACCTACAAGACCTTTCTCATCGGCACCATTGCCATCGCCGGGTTCATCCCGTTCGCCGGATTCTTCTCCAAGGACGAGATCCTCTGGAAGACCTGGTCATCTGGGCATCCGGTGCTGTGGGTGATGGGGAGCGTCGCGGCGCTGCTGACGGCAACCTATATGTTCCGCCTGGTGTTCCTCACGTTCTTCGGCAAGTGCCGCGCGTCGGAGGAAGTGCAGAGCCACATCCATGAGTCCCCGCGCACCATGACCGTGCCGCTGATGATCCTGGCCGGTCTGTCGGTGGTGGGCGGCTGGGTAGGGCTGAGCCCGGCCCTGTCCTTCGGCAAGCACTGGAACCTGTTCGAACGTTGGCTCGATCCTGTCTTCGAGCCGGCGAGAAGGGTCACGGCGGCGCTGGCAAAGGGCGAGGGGCAGCACGGCGCGCACTCCATGACCATCGAGTGGGTGTTCATCGGCATCGCACTGACCATCGCGGTGGCCGGCTGGCGATTGGCGCACTACTTCTACCGCGCCCACCCCGATCTGCCCGGCGTGTTGGCCACGAAATTCAGCCTGGTGCATCGGACGTTGCGTGACAAGTACTATGTGGACGAGATCTATCACTTCCTGTTCATCGACAATCTTCTGCGCGGTTGCCGCGCTCTGGCGTGGGTCGACGCCAACGTGGTGGACGGCGCGGTGAACGGCACGGCCAAGGCCACGCTGCAGTCGGCCTATGCTTCGGACGCTTCGGATCGCTGGGGTGTGGACGGAACGGTGAACAGTGTGGGGCATCTGGTCCACGGAGGCGGCGTTCTGCTGCGCCGCCTGCAGAGCGGAGTGATCCAGAACTATGCTGCGATGATGATCCTGGGTGCGTTCGGGCTCCTTGGATTGTATCTGTTGCTCGGCTGACGATGCGGACGGGGTTGCCCCGGACCCGAGTTGGAGAGAAGAAGAGATGGCGCAGACACTGACGAACATGCACATCCTTTCCCTGATCACGTTCGTGCCGTTGGTTGGCGCGATATTGTTGATGTTCGTGAACAAGGAAAAGAAGAAGCTCATCATGTATGGAGCCACGGCCGTGGTGATGGTGGACTTCCTGCTGAGCTTGCCGTTATGGTTTGCCTATGACCCGATGGCCGTCGGCGGCCAGTACGCAGACGGTCTTCCAGCGGACGGCTTTCAGTTCATCGAATACCTCGACTGGATCCCGGCGCTCAACGTTCACTACATCTTCGGCATCGACGGGATCTCGCTGCTGCTGATTCTTCTCACCACCTTGTTGGGGGTCATCGGCGTCGTCTGCTCCTACTCCGCCATCAGTGACCGGGTGAAGGAGTACTACATCTTCCTGCTATTGCTGCAGACCGGCATGCTGGGGGTGTTCTGCTCCTTGGATCTCTTCCTGTTCTACATGTTCTGGGAAGTGATGCTGGTGCCCATGTATTTCCTCATCGGCATCTGGGGCGGCAAGCGCAAGCTGTACGCGGCCATCAAGTTCTTCCTTTACACCTTGCTCGGCTCGGTGCTCATGCTGCTGGGCATCCTGACCGTCTACTTCTACGTCACGCCGCACACGTTCGATGTCATCGAACTCCACAGGATACTGGCCGCCGCCGCCTCGGATCCTGGATGGGTGGAGACCTCCAAGTGGGTGTTCCTCGCCTTCTTTGTCGGCTTCGCCATCAAGGTTCCCATGTTCCCGTTCCACACCTGGCTGCCCGATGCACACACCGAGGCGCCCACCGCGGGGTCTGTGATCCTCGCCGGTGTGCTGCTGAAGATGGGCACTTATGGCTTCCTGCGCTTCTCGTTGCCCATGATGCCGGACGCCACAAGGACATTCCTTCCATGGCTGCTGGGCCTCTCGGTGGTGGGGATCATCTACGGGGCCCTGGTGGCCA
>SMVA01369017.1_pt1 | contig 12296 bp, 10 predicted proteins | sample 2456451 | NCBI WGS metagenome assembly SMVA01 (sample SAMN11095933, study PRJNA526329) | marine sediment metagenome | biome: Marine sediment; feature: Surficial sediment; material: Deep marine sediment; isolation source: Hadal surficial sediment | place: Pacific Ocean | collected 2014-05 | depth...
AAGGTGCAGAGCGGCTCCCAGCCTTGCGAAACGTCGTAGGCCAGCAGGCGCTCGGGCGCGATCGTGCGCCGCACCTCTTCCTGGTAGGCGCGAAACACGGCGATGGCGTGGCCGCGGTCGTCGAGCCGGCCGCCGAAGGTCTGTTCCACGATAATCTCCCGGGCCATCTCCAGGGTGTCGCGGAAGTGGCCGGGCTCGCGCTCCTCGCCGCTCATGATCACCGGGTAGATGGTCGCGTGCACGCTGTCGAACCACTTGTCCGGATCGCGCTGGGTCAGGAGCACCTTGGCGTCCGGGTAGTGGGCCGCGATCTCGCGCCAGAACCGCGCCGAAGGGCAGTCGACGCAGGCGCGATAGTTCGCGAAGACCTCGTCCCAGTCCGGCAAGTCGCCGCGCGCCGCCGCCTGCCAGTAAGGCAACTGTTCCGGATGATCGCGGACCTCGAACATATGATGGCAGGGCCCGAAACCCAGGTGTTCGAGGGCGAGCTTCAACGAGTTGGTCCCGGTCCGCCCCAAGGCGGCTCCGACGATCTCAAGCGCCATGAAATTTATTCTCCCTTTGCACGCGCCGGTACCTCTAGCCGGTGGGCCCGGAGCGCGGCCCGGTGGGCCCGGCGGGCGGCCTGGTCGTCGGTCATGACATGCCGCGTCCTGGCGGCTACCATAGGCCAGCCCCCCGAGAAGCGCACCTGCCGCGGCACGTACCCGAGGAGTTCTCCCATGACGCCGGAATCGATCCTCTCCCATCCGCCACGGGTTCTGACCCAAGCCCAGCGCGAGCACTATTTCGAGTTTGGCTACGTGGCCGTCGAGAGCCTGGTGCCGGCCGAAATTCTCGCCGAACTCGTCGCCGTGACGAACGAATTTGTCGAGGCGAGCCGATCGGAAGCCCGGTCCGGGCGCCGCTACGATATCGGACCGGGCCATTCACGGGAGCGCGCGGTTCTGAGGCGCCTGAAGCGCCCCGACGAACAACACGACGCCTATTGGCGCTTCGCGACGGGGCTGATTGCGGATGTCGCCGCCGATCTCGCGGGCCCCGATGTCGTCTTTCACCACTCCAAACTGAACTTCAAGTGGTTCGACGAGAGCGACACCACCAAGTGGCATCAGGACATTCAGTTTTTTCCCCACACCAACTACAACGTCTTCACGATCGGCTGCTATTTCGCGGATACCGGCATGTCGGACGGCCCGCTCGCGGTTATGCCGGGCAGTCACGACGGGCCGCTCTACGACCAATATGACACGGCGGGGAACTGGGCCGGGTGTTTGAGCGACGAGGATGCGGCGACGCTCGACATGGCGAAAGCGGATCACCTGACCGGTCCGGCGGGCTCGATTACGATCCACAACTGCCGCGCACTGCACTACTCGCCGCCGAGCAAATCTCGGGAGCCCCGCCCTCTGCTGCTCAACTGTTATTCCTCCGCCGATGCCAAGCCCTACACGCCGCACCCGGACCCGTCGGCCCATAGCAAAGAAATCGTGCGCGGAAAGCCGGCGACATGGGCCGAACACGATCCAAGGCCCTGCCAGATTCCGCCCGATTGGTCGGGTGGCTATAGCTCGATTTTTGCGGCCCAGGCCGGCGAAGACGGTTGACCGCCAGGTCGCTGCGACCAAGAAAAAAAACCGGAGCCCGTTTTGGGGCTCCGGCCAGGTCGTGAGGCAACAGGGTTGGCGGGTTATTGCGCGACGGCGAGGACGGTGTCGTCGAAGAGGTCGCGCGGCTGGTCGTCGTTTTGGTCACGTTGTTTGGCGAGTTCCTCGCCCAGGAAGCCGGCGACCGCTTGCATGCCGGTGACCGGCACCTGGGCGTCGATTTCGGCCTGGGCGTTGTAGTTGGTGTTGGTATTGACGTCGTAGGTGTAGATCTCGCCGTATTCGTCGGCGATGAACTCGATGCCGGCAATCTCGATGCCGTTGGCCGCCAGGAAGCGCTCGTAGCCGGCCGTGATCGGATTGGCGAAGGCGGGCACGATTTCGAATTTGTTGGGCGCGGCCTGGATCGGCTCGGGCGCGTCGGCCGGGCAGAAGGCGTCCTCGATGTTGCAGGCGTCCGCGGGGCAGAGCTCGAAGCCGTCGCTGGTGTCGACCCGGACCGCGTAGAGGAAGCGGCCGCCGACGAACTCGCAGCGGGTAATGAAGGGCGCGGCGGGACGGATGTAATCCTGGACCAGCCAGACCCCGTCGATCGGCGCCTCCTCGGTCGCGCCGGGGCCGTCCAGATAAGCCGCGACCTCGTCGAGCGCGTGGAACAGCCGCACCCCCAGGCCCTTGCCGCCGCGGTTGGGCTTGAGAATCCATGGGCCGGGGCCGAAGCCGCGCACGGCTTCCAGCACGTGGTCGCGGCCGACCGCGGCCACGGTGCGCGGCGTGCGCAGCCCGGCGCGGGCGAGGGCGGCGTACTGGCCCAGTTTGTCGACTTCGAGGGCGAGGGCGCGCGACGTGTTGACGACTCGGCGGCCATGGGCCTCGAGCCAGGTCAGCACGCCTTTGGTGAGTTCCGGCGCATAACGGTGGCCGCGGGTGTGGGAGGAGGCACTCATGCGGTTGTAGAACACACCCTCCGGCGGCGCCCGGTCGAAGGCGATGATGCCCTGGTCCAGGAACCACTCGTCGTAGGGCAACCCGAGTTCGGCGAAGGCGTCGCGCAGGGGTTCGACCCAGGCGCTGTTTTCATGCAGGACGGTGATGCGGCTCATCTTATTTCACCAGGTCGAACTGTGAAAACACCTTATTCATCATGCTGACCTGTTAAATTAAGTGATATTTACACTGTTTACAAGAGAATGAGGCCCGGTCACGGTGATGTGACCGAGGTCGGCCGGGATCGCGATGCCGGAACACGGACCGCTTGAATGTGGTCGGCAGCCAATTCAATAATGAGATCCGCTGGCACGTCAGGAACATGAATCTCGTTGGCACCACCTTGGGCGTTTATCTGCTGCTGATGGCGGCGGTCTTCGTCATGCAGCGTTCGCTGCTCTATCCGGCCGCGCGCCAGGCGCCGAACCTTGCCGCCCACGACGTCGCCGGGCTCAGCGAGGTCACCACCCAGACCCCGGACGGCCTCACCTTGCGGCATTGGTACGTACCGCCGGCCGAGGCGGGGGCGCCGGTCCTGGTGGTGTTTCACGGCAATGCGGGGCATCTCGGCGACCGGGTGCCCAAGTTGGTGGAGATCATCGAGGCCGGATTTGGCGTGCTGTTCGCCGGCTATCGCGGTTATGGCGGCAATCCCGGCAAGCCCACCGAGGACGACTTGACCGCCGATGCCCGTCTGCTGCTGGATTGGTTGGCGGACCAGGGGGTGCCGGCGGAGCGCACCGTGATCTATGGCGAGTCGCTGGGCACTGGGATCGCGGTCAAGATGGCGGCCGAACGGGAGTTTGCCGGGGTGATCCTGGAATCCCCTTATACCTCCATCGCCGAGGTCGCCCAGACCCACTACTGGTATCTGCCGGCCAAGTGGCTGGTGCTCGACAAGTGGGACTCCATGGCCCGTATCGGGGACATCCGGGCGCCGCTGCTGGTGCTTCACGGGGCGCGCGATAAAACCGTGCCGACCCGCTACGGCCGACGCCTATTCGCGGCCGCGCCCGAACCCAAGGAACTGTTTATCCTCGATGACGGAGCTCACAACGATCTTTACGATCATCCCCAAGTCGCGGAGCGGGTGATCGCTTTCCTGCGCCGCCACGCCCCCGCGGCCGACTGATTCCCAGGTTTCGGCCTAGGGGATTTCTCCGTCCCGGCGGCCTTTGGAATTTTCGTTAGGAATTTGAAAACCATTATGTGGCCCTAATCGCCTGGGTTTTTGACAAGAACGGTTTGGTTAAGGGGCAATCTTACATGAGTGGTATCGAGGAATTGCGCGAACGCGTCACGGACGCCGAAAAGTACTTTGGATCGAACGACGCGCAGCGCGCCGGGTATGGCGAGCGCCTGATCGTCATGATGAACGCGGTCGAGGGGCACATCCGCGAGCAACAGGGCGAAATCTCGCAGCAGGCCGCAAAGATCGAGAATCACGAGATCGAGGTCACCACCCAGCAGGCCGAGATTGACAGCCAGCGCACCGCCATTACCCAGCAAGCCGGGGAAATCGAGAACCTCAAGACCGCCGGCGTCGGCACGGGCGAGGAGAACGAACAGCTTCGCGACATGCTGCACGCCCTGCTCCAGACCATCGAGTCCAGTGGCCACGACGGCTTGGCCGAGGCGATGCAGGAATTCGACCGCAAGGCCAGCGCCCTAATGGATCTGGCGGCGGCTGCGCCGGTTGCCGGTTCGACGGCCGAGGAGGCTATCGAACGGATAGATGAATCGCCGGCCGAGGCGGCTATCGTGGAACCCGCGTTCGAAGAGCCCGTGTTCGAAGAGATCGTCGAGCCGGCCACCGAGGCGCGGGAGGCGACCGCCCTCGCCGCCACTCCGGAAGCCGGCTCCGAATATTTCCCCGGATTCACCGACGTAACCGCCGCTGAAATCGCCGCTGAAATCGCCGCCGAAAAAAGTAACGAATCGCCCGGGGGCAGTTTGGACGAGATCATGGAACGGGTTGCCAGGTTGGTCGAAGAGACCGAGGCGGCGATCGCAATGCCGGTGCCCGGCGCCCCGGCGGCCACTTCGGGGCTCGGCGCCGAATGGCTGGCCAATGCCGCGGCTGAAGACATGGTTGAAGACATGACCGATGACGCCGAGGAAGCTCCGGCTCAGCTAGCGACCGGGACCGGTTCCTGACTCGATCCTCAAAGCTGATCCGAGCACGCGTCGCTCGGGGCGCCGCTTCTAGAGCATTATCCGGTCAAATGGTCCCCTTAGACCGGATATTGCTCTAGCCGGTATCCTTCAGCGCGGCCAGTGCCTCCGGCGTGTCGACGTCGAGCAGCACGCCGTGTCCGGCGGTGGTCCCGTCCATTGCGACCTCCACGACCAGCTCCGGATACTCGCCGATCAAGTATCGGGCACCGACGTCGCCGGCGATCTCCTGCATCTCGGCCAGGAAGCGGCTCGCGAACAGCACCGGATTGCCACGTTTGCCACCCCAGGTCGGCACGCAGATGGCGCGGCCCTCGAGCGGATTGAAGGCGGCGATCAGCCGATCGATAGCGGCGGCCTCGACCCGCGGCATGTCGCCCAGGCAGACCACCACCCCGTCGGTTCCGGCCGGCAGCGCCGCCAGGCCGCGGTGCAGCGAGGTGCTGAGTCCCTGGGCGTAATCCGGGTTGTGGACTTGCTGGGTCGGAAGACCCGCGAGCGCGGCTTCGACCCGGTCGCGCTCGTGTCCGGTGACCACGATCACCGGTTCGGCCTGGGAGGCGCGCGCCGCCTCGACCGCCCGCACCACCATGGGTTTTCCGGCGACTTCGGCCAGCAACTTGTTGTCGGGGCCCATGCGGCGCGACTGTCCGGCGGCCAGCACCAGGGCGGCGATGCGTGGCGCGCGCGGAACTTCGGCCGGCGCCGCTTCGACCGCCTCGGCGCGGGGCAGGGGCCGGGCCGCGATCTCCTTGAGCAGGCCGCCCGCGCCCAGGGCCGTGACCGCGGGCCGATCGACCGGCAAATCGGCGATCAGGCGCTGCAGCACCCAATCGAAGCCATTCAACTTGGGCGAACGCGCGCAGCCCGGCAGGCCCAGCACCGGGGTCGTCTCGATGTGCGCTAGCAGCAGCAGGTTGCCCGGGTCGACCGGCATGCCGAAGTGGTCGATGACGCCGCCGGCGCGTTCGATCCCGGCCGGCACCACATCGCGCCGGTCGACGATGGCCGAGGCACCGGAGACCAGCACCAGCTCGGCGCCGCGCGCCCGCAGAGTCTCGATGGCGGTGGCGACCTCGGCCGCGTCGTGGCGGCAGCGCAGCTCCTCCGCCGGCGCGCCGCCGAGCGCGGCCAGGCGCGCGTCGACTACCCGCCGGGTCTTGTCCAGGATCGACTCCTTCATGCCCGGCAGCGAGGTCTGGACCAGTCCGACCGGGCGCGGCCGGAGCGCGGCGACCCGCACCAGCGCGCCGGCGCCGGCGCGCGCCGTCTCCAAACAGCGGTCCAGGGAGTTTCCGGCCACGGCGAAAGGAATGATCTTGACCGTGGCGGCGAGCTGGCGGGGTTCCACGAGCTCGAAGGGGGCGAGGGTGGCCAGCGTCACCGCCTCGTCGATCCGGTTGAGCGCATCGAGGCGTGCCCGGTCGATGACCAGGACGCCGCGCGTGGCGACCACCAAGTTGGCGCGCCCGGTGAAGGCGGCGCTCATGGTCAGGCCTTCGCCCAGGATTGCCTCGGCGATGCGGCCCGCCGCCGCGTCCTCGTGAACGTCGCCGGGTTCCAGGCGCGCGGCGATCACGGTCTCGACCCCGGCCCGCTCGAGCACCGCCAGGTCGTCCGCGGAAAGCCGCCGGCCCTTTTTGAAGGTGACCGAATCCAGCCGCACCGAATGCGCCAGGATCGCGCCCTCCGCCGCGCTCAACGGGGTGTCGCCGAAGATCATGACCCGGCCTCGGCTTTGACCAGCGGGGGCGCGTCGTGCAGTGTTTGGGTCATTTGGGCGAGGATCGAAATCGCGATCTCGGAGGGGCTCTTGGCGCCGATCGCCAGGCCGATGGGGCCGTGGATACGCGCCAGCGCCGCCTCGTCCAAGCCAGCCTCGCGCAAGCGCGTCAGCCGCTTGGCGTGGGTTCGGGTGGAGCCCAACGCGCCGATGTAGAAGACCGGCGCGTTGAGCGCGACCAACAGTGCCGGGTCGTCGAGCTTGGGATCGTGGGTGAGCACGATGATCGCCGTGCGGTGGTCGGGCGCGAGCAAGGCGAGCGCCTCGTCCGGCCAGGCGGTGGACATCCGCACCTCGGGGAAACGCGCGTCCGTGGCCCAGGCCTTGCGCGGATCGATCACGGTCACGTCATAGCCGGCGAGCGCGGCCATGGGCACCAGCGACTGGGCGATGTGCACCGCGCCGACCACGATCATCCTGAGCGGCGGGTTGAACGCCTGGACGAAGAGGTCGGTCCCGGCGAGCGTGGCGCTGCGATTGTCGAGGATTGCCTGGCGGGCCTGCGCCAGCACCGGGCCGCCGAGGGTCAGCTCGCCGGTCACCACCTCGCCATCAAGCAACGCCTGGCGGCCGTTCTCCAGGTTGGTGACCAGGGCCACCGGGCGCTTGGCCGCCCGGGCCTGTTGCAGGTTGTCCAGGATGTCCCGTTTCATGACCCGCTGGCTCGCTCGGTTCCGCTATTCTATACGCTCGACGAAGACCTTGACCGTGCCGCCGCAGGCCAGGCCGACCTCCCAGGCCATCTCGTCGGTGACGCCGTATTCGAGCAGCTTGGGCGTTCCGGCTTCCATGACCGCCATGGATTCGTGCACCACCGCGCCCTCGATGCAGCCACCGGAGACCGAGCCCATCATGTTGCCGTCCCGGTCGACGGCGAGCTGGCTGCCGACCGGACGCGGCGAGGAGCCCCAGGTCGCGACCACCGTGGCCAGCGCCACCGGGCGGCCTTCGTCGCGCCAGCTTGCGGCCTGGGCGAGCACGTCATCGCTCGAGATCTTGGGTTTCATACCGCCTCCTGCCATTCGCTCGCGGCCTCCTGGCGCCGGGTCACCGGGCGGCTCAGCACCTCGGTCAACTGGCTCAGGCTGTCCAGGTTGTGCACCGTGCGGAAATCGTCGACGTGGGGCACCAGCACCTGGGCGCCGAGAGATTTGGGTTCGTAGCCATCGTAGCGCAACAGGGGATTGAGCCAAATCAGGCGCCGGCAGGACTTGTGCAGGCGCTCGATCTCCGCGCTCAGGCCCTCGGCGTTGTCACGGTCGAGGCCGTCGGAGATGAACAGCACCACCGCGCCTTGGCCAAGCACGCGCCGCGACCAGTGGATGTTGAACTCACGCAAGCAAGCGCCAATCCGGGTCCCGCCGGACCAGTCGACCACCGCCTCGGCGACCTTCGCCAGCGCGATATCCACGTCCTTTTGCCGCAGGTGACGGGTGATGTTGGTCAGGCGGGTGCCGAATACGAAGGTGTGGACCCGGTCGCGGTCGTTGGTGATCGCGTGCATGAAGTGCAGCAGCATGCGCGAATAACGGCTCATGGAGCCGGAGATGTCGCAGATCACCACCAGCGGCGGATGGCGCCGGCGCGGCCGCTTCCAGCGCAGGGGAATGGTGTCCGAGCCCGAACGCAGCGCGGCGCGCATGGTGGCGCGCAGATCGGCGCGTTGACCGGCGCCGCGGCTGGGCCGGTGGCGCCGTGTCGGCAGCTCCATGATCGGCAGGCGCATGGCCGCGATCGCCGCCTTGGCACGGGCGAGCTCTTCGTTTGTCATTGTTTCGAAATCAATGGTTTGCAGGACTTCTTTATCGGAGAACGTCATTGCTGTATCGATTTCGATTTCGTTCCGGTCCTGCTCGTGCTCCGGCAGGTCGGGCAGGCGGCCGGCGCCACGCAGCGCCTCGGCCAGGCGTTGGTTCAACTTGCGCGACTTATCGTCGTGCGGATTGCGAATTGTCGGCAGCAGCAGGCCCAGCATGCGCTCCAAAATCTTGGGATTGCGCCAGAACACGTGAAACGCCTGGTCGAACAGTTCCTGCTGGTCGCGGCGGTTGACGAAGACCGCGTGCAGCGCCCAATAGAAGTCATCGCGGCGCCGGATGCCGACCGCCTCGACGGCGGCGATCCCGCGCAGTACCCGGCCCGGTCCGACCGGCAGGCCGGCGGCGCGCAGGGTGCGGGCGAAATGCATGATGTTCTCGGCGATGCGGCCGCCGTCGGCGGAATGCCGCGCGCTGGCCTCGCCCAGGGACACGACCTTAGACGCCGGTGGGGACTCCGGTGGGGACGCCGCCGGGGGCCGAGCCGTCATGGCTCAGGCCCCGCCGGTGCCGGCGGCGCGCTTGACCTCGTCCAGGATCTTGGCGGCCTCGCTGCCGTGCACCTTGGCGATGTCGTCCTGATACTTGAGCAGGACGCCCAGCGTGCTGTCGATCACCTCCGGGTCGAGGGAGATTTTGTCGAGCTGGTGGAGCGCGTCGACCCAGTCGATGGTCTCGGCGATGCCGGGCAGTTTGAACAGGTCCATTTCGCGCAGCTCTTGCACAAAGAGGACGACCTCGCGCGACAGCCTCTCGGGCGCGCCCGGCATCTTGACCCGCAGGATTTCGAGTTCGCGCGCCGCGTTCGGATAGTCGAGCCAGTGATAGTAGCAGCGCCGTTTCAAGGCGTCGTGAATCTCGCGCGTGCGGTTGGAGGTGACGATCACGATCGGCGGCTCGGGCGCCTTGATGGTGCCCAGCTCGGGAATCGTGATCTGGTAGTCGGAGAGGATCTCGAGCAGATAGGCCTCGAAGGGTTCGTCGGCGCGGTCGAGCTCGTCGATCAGCAGCACCGGCGGGCCCTCGAACTCGGGCCGCAAGGCCTGGAGTAGGGGCCGCTCGATCAGGAATTTCTCGTCGAAGATATCGGTCGCCAGGGTCTCCCGGTCGCGGTCGCCGGCGGCCTCGGCGATGCGAATCTCGATCATTTGGCGCGGGTAGTTCCACTCGTAGACCGCCGAGCTTGCGTCCAGGCCCTCGTAGCACTGCAGCCGCAGCAGGCGCCGGCCCAGCACCTCGGCCAGAACCTTGGCGATCTCGGTCTTGCCGACCCCGGCTTCGCCCTCGAGAAACAGCGGCCGCTGGCGGTTGAGCGCGAGGTAGAGCACGGTCGCCAGACTCCGGTCCGCGACATAGCGCCCGTTCGCGAGCAACTCGTGGGTTTCGTCCACCGAATCGGGCAGGCCCAAGGGGGCTGGGGCAGCGGCCGGCCGGGGCGTTGCGGTGGATCGGGTATCGGCCATTGTGGAGCTCTAAGGTTGTTGGGTCGCGCGAGCAGCCTATCGGGCCGCGGCCATCAAGGCAACGCGGGCTCCGGCGCTCGGAACCGGGCAAAGAAAAGAGCCGGAACCCTCGTGAGGTCCCGGCCCGCTGTCGTTCTTGGGTCGCCGTTTAGCCGGCGGCGGCGACCGCGCGCCGGGCCATGACGGCCACCAGGTTGGCGCGGTACTCGGCCGAAGCGTGGATGTCCGAATTGAGACCGTCGGCGGAGACCGAGGCGTCGGACAGCGCGTCGGCCGAGAACCCGCCGCCGAGCGCGGCTTCCATCTCCGCGGCCCGGAACACACAAGATCCGGCGCCGGTTACCGCAACCCGGATGCCGGCCGGGCCGGTGCTGGCCATGACGCCGACGATGGCGTAGCGCGACGCCGGGTTCGGAAACTTCGCATAGCCCGCTTTATCCGGCACCGGGAAGGACACCGCGGTGATGATTTCGTCATCGCCGAGCGCGGTCTCGAACAGGTCGGTGAAGAAATCGTCCGCGGCGATCTCGCGCTTGTTGGTGCGCACCGTGGCGCCCAGGCCGACCAGTGCGGCGGGATAGTCCGCCGCCGGGTCGTTGTTGGCGATCGAGCCACCGATGGTGCCCCGGTTGCGCACCTGCGGATCGCCGATCGTCTCGGCGAGCACGGCGAGCGCCGGGATCTTGGTGGTGACGGCCGCGTTCGAGGCGACCTCCGCGTGGGTGGTCATGGCGCCGATCACGATCGCGCCGCCGTCCTCGGAGATACCGCTCAACCCCGAGACGCCGGCCAGGTCGATCACGTCGGAGGGACTGGCCAGGCGCTGCTTGAGAGTCGGCAACAGGGTCATGCCGCCGCCCATCAACGTGCCGTCGGAGGCATTGGTGAGGGCCTGAACCGCATCCTCGACGGATCCGGGCCGCTGGTAGTTGAAGTTGTGCATCGCTCGCGTCCTCCCTTACTCGGCGGCCTGTTGGCGCGCTTGCACCGCGCGCCAGACTTTTTCCGGGGTCGCCGGCATGTCGATGTCGACGCCGATCGCGTCGGTGATGGCGTTGATCAGCGCGGGCGGCGCGGCAATCGCCCCGGCCTCGCCGCAGCCCTTGACGCCCAAGGGATTGTGCGGACAGAGCGTCTCGGTGAAGCCGAGATTGAACGACGGCACGTCGTCGGCGCGCGGCATGCAGTAGTCCATGAACGAGCCGGTCAGGAGTTGTCCACTCTCGGGATCATAAACGCAGTTCTCAAGCATTGCCTGACCGACACCATGGACGATGCCGCCGTGGACCTGGCCTTCGACGATCATCGGGTTGACGAGCTTGCCGAAATCGTCGACGGCGGTCCATCTGGCGATTTCGACCACCCCGGTATCGGGATCGACCTCCACCTCGCAGATGTGGCAGCCGGCCGGAAAGGTGAAATTCTTCGGATCGTAGAACGCTCGTTGATCCAGGCCGGGTTCCATCTCGTCGAGCGGGTAATTGTGCGGCACCATGGCCGCGGCGACGATTTCGCCGAAAGTCTTGCTCTTGTCGGTTCCCGATACCGTGAAGTTGCCATCCTTGAATTCGATATCTGTCGCCGAGGCCTCGAGCAGGTGGGCCGCGACCTTCTTGCCCTTCGCGATGGCTTTGTCGCAGGCCACGGCAATTGCCGATCCTCCGACCGCAAGCGAGCGCGAGCCATAGGTCCCATGTCCCCATTGGACCCGAGCGGTATCGCCATGAACGACGTCCACATTGTCGTACGGTACGCCGAGCCGGTCGGAGACGAGCTGGGCAAAGGTGGTTTCGTGCCCTTGGCCGTGCGAATGGGAGCCGGTAAAGACGGTGACGGCGCCGGTAATGGCGAACCGGATCTCGGCACTTTCATAGAGCCCGATCCCCGCGCCGATGGCGCCGGCGACGCTCGAAGGCGCGATCCCGCAGGCTTCGATATAAGTGGAGAATCCAATGCCGTGTAGTTTGCCGCGGCTCTTGGCGTCCGCGGTGCGGGCCTCCAAGCCGTCGTAGTCCGCCAATTTCAAGGCATCGTCCAGGATCGGCGCGTAGTTGCCGCTGTCGTAAGCCAAGACCACCGGCGTCTGGTAGGGGAAGGCATCCTCCGGGATGAAGTTGCGGCGCCGAATCTCGATCCGGTCGATGCCGGTTTCACGCGCCGCGCATTCGACCAGGCGTTCCACCAGATAAGTCGCCTCCGGCCGGCCGGCGCCGCGTTCGGCGTCGATCGGCGCGGTGTTTGTAAACACGATGGTGACGCCGCAGTGGATGGCCGGAATGACATACTGACCCGACAGCACGGGTGCGTAGAGATAGGTAGTGCTCAACGCCCCGAAGGTCGAGAGATAAGCACCAAGGCTCGCCGTGGTATGGACCCGCAATGCGAGGAACTTGCCGTTTTCATCCATCGCCAACTCAGCGCGGGTGACATGGTCGCGGCCGTGGGTGTCGGACAGGAACGATTC
>SMVA01118976.1_pt1 | contig 12294 bp, 8 predicted proteins | sample 2456451 | NCBI WGS metagenome assembly SMVA01 (sample SAMN11095933, study PRJNA526329) | marine sediment metagenome | biome: Marine sediment; feature: Surficial sediment; material: Deep marine sediment; isolation source: Hadal surficial sediment | place: Pacific Ocean | collected 2014-05 | depth 0-1...
CTCCGGCGGTCAGCGCCAGCGGATCGCGATCGCCCGGGCGGTCCTGCGCGACGCCCCGATCCTGGTCCTGGACGAGGCCCTTTCGGCGGTGGACGCGGACAACGAGGCGGTGATCCAAGAAGCCCTCGACCGGCTGATGGGCGGGCGCACCACTCTGATCCTGGCGCACCGCCTGTCCAGCGTGATCGACGCCGACCGGATCCTGGTGCTGGACGATGGGCACATCGTCGAGGACGGCTCCCACGACGCGCTCATGGCCAAGCAGGGCGCCTACCACCGGCTCATGGCCGAGCAGGTCCGCGACCGGGATCAAGGGGCCGAGCTGGGTCTGATCGACGACGGCGCCGCGGTCTTCCAGACCGATGCCCTGGGCGAGGCCCACCAAGGGGAGGACCACGCCCCCACCGATGCCATCCTGCGGGCCGAGGGCCTCGGTTGGGCCGGCGCCACGCGGGAATTGCTGCGCTTGGTCGCGCCCTGGAAGGGCCGGCTCACGGCGACCTTCCTTCTGGGCATTGCCCGGGTCGCCGCCTTCATTGGCGTGGGCATCGTCTCCGCGCTGGTGGTCAAGGCCGTGGCAGCAGGCGAGCCGGTGACCGATTTACTGATCTGGCTGGCGATCCTGGCCCCCGCGGCCGGCCTGTTGCACTGGTTGGAATCTTGGACCGCCCACGACATGGCGTTTCGCCTGCTGGCGCTCATGCGCATCGCCCTGTTCAACAAGCTGGACCGGCTGGCGCCCGCCTACCTGGTCGGGCGCCGGACCGGGGATCTGGTTGCCATGGCGACTCACGACGTGGAGCTGGTCGAGTACTTCTTCGCCCACACCATCGCGCCGGCCTTCGTGGCGGTCCTGGTGCCCGGCGCGGTCATCGCCACCCTGATCGCCTTCGACTGGACCCTGGCGGCCGCCCTGGCGCCGTTCCTGGCGGTGGTCGCGCTCAGCCCCCTAGTGCTGCGCCGCCGGGTCGACCGGTTGGCGTCCCGGGCGAGCGAGGCGCTGGCCGAGCTCAACGCCCACGCGGTCGATACCGTGCAGGGTTTGGCCGAGGTCCTGGCGTTCCAGCAGGAAGGCGCGCGCAAGGCCACCTTCCTGGATCTGGTGCGCCGCCATCACCGGGTCCGCCTGCCGTTCTTCCGGGACCTGACGGCCCAAACCGCGGTGGTCGAGGTGGCGACCACATTGGGCGGCCTGGCGATCGTGGTCGCCGGCAGCCGCCTGGCCGATGGCGGCGGCCTGGACGGCGCGGTGCTGCCGCTCTTGACCCTCATGGCCATGGCAGCCTTCCTGCCGGTCTCCGAGATCGCCAACATCGGGCGCCAACTGGCCGACACCCTGGGCGCCACCCGGCGGCTCTACGCCGTGCACCACGAGGAGGTGCCGGTCACCGACGGCCCGGTAGCCGAGATCGGCGACCTGGGCGCCGGCGCCGCGCTCGCGTTCGAGGGCGTGAACTTTGCCTACCGGGGGATCGATCGGCCAGCCGTGGCTGAGGTCTCGTTCGAAGTGCCGGCCGGCGCCACGGTCGCCCTGGTCGGCCCCTCGGGCGCCGGCAAGACCACCCTGGCCCACCTCCTGCTGCGCTTCTGGGACCCCCAGCAGGGTCGGATCGAGCTGGCCGGCCACGATCTGCGCCAGATCCGCCTGGACAGCCTGCGCAGCTGCGTGGCCTTGGTCGCCCAGGACACCTACCTGTTCAACGACACGCTCCGGGCCAACATCCTGATCGCCAAGCCGACGGCCAGCGAGCGGGAGCTGCGCGACGCCGTGGAGCGGGCCGCGCTGGACCAGGTGGTGAGCGCCATGCCCCAGGGCCTGGACACCCCCGTGGGCGAGCGGGGCACGGCGCTTTCCGGCGGCCAACGCCAGCGGGTCGCCATTGCCCGGGCCTTTCTCAAGGATGCGCCGGTCCTGGTGCTGGACGAGGCAACGTCCCATCTGGACGCGCTCAGCGAACGCCTGGTGCACCACGCCTTGGCCGAACTCATGAGCCAGCGCACGACCATCGTCATCGCCCATCGCCTGTCCACCGTGCGCCACGCCGATGTGATCCTGGTCATGGACCGGGGACGCATCGCCGAGCAAGGCACCCACGGCGAACTGCTGGCCCGCGGCGGGCTCTACGCCCGCCTGGTGGGGCGTCAACTGGCGGCCGGGCGCCTGGTCGCCGCGGGCTGACCGCGCTGGCGGGACCGGCTTCGCCTTGCCCTCCGCCCACGGCTCCTGCATTCTTCGGGGCATGAGCGCCCTGCCCTATAAGCATCTCTATCTGATCGACGGCTCCGGCTACATTTTCCGGGCCTACTTCGCGATCCCGCCGCGCAATGCCTCGGACGGCACGCCTACCAACGCCACCTTCGGCTTCACCAACATGCTAATCAAGCTGTTGCGCGAGAGCGAAGCCGACGGCTTGGCGGTGATCTTCGACCATTCGGCCAAGACGTTCCGCAACGAAATCTATCCGGAATACAAGGCCAACCGCCCACCGCCGCCGGAGGATCTGATCCCCCAGTTCGCCATGATCCGGGAGGCGACCCGGGCCTTCAACCTGCCTTGCATCCAGATGGAGAACTACGAGGCGGACGACCTGATCGCCACCTACGCCCGCCAGGCCCGTGACGCCGGGGTCGAGGTCACCATCGTGTCCTCCGACAAGGACCTCATGCAGCTGGTGGACGACGGCATCGTCATGTTCGACCCCATGAAGGACCGGATGATCGGCCCCGATGAGGTGGTCGAGAAGTTCGGCGTGCCGCCCGAGAAGGTGGTCGAGGTCCAGGCCCTGGCCGGCGACTCGGTGGACAACGTGCCGGGCGTGCCCGGAATCGGCATCAAGACCGCCGCCCAACTGATCGAGACCTACGGCGATTTGGAAACCCTGCTGGAGCGGGCCGAGGAGATCAAACAGCCGAAACGGCGCCAGAACCTGATCGAGAACGCCGAGCTTGCCCGTATCAGCAAGGCGCTCGTGACCCTCAAGACCGACGTCCCGGTGGAGACGCCGCTCGACGAGTTCGGCCGGCGGGAGCCGGTCCCGGCGGACCTGCGCGCCTTCCTGGAGCGCTACGAATTCCGCTCGGTGCTGGCCCGCCTGAAGGACCAGCTGGGCGACGGCGAGCCGACGGAGAGCCCGGAAAGCGCCGAGGCCGCCTATGAGCTGGTACAGGACCTGGAGGTCTTGAAGACCTGGGTGGCCGCGGGCCTGGAACAGGGCGTCGTGGCGGTGGATACGGAGACCACCGGGCTCGACCCCATGGCCGTCGATCTGGTCGGGGTCTCGCTGGCGCTCAAGCCGGGCAAGGCCTGCTATATCCCCCTGGCCCACCGGGCGCCCGGCGCCGAAGGCGAGCTGGCCCTGGGCGATGCGGGCGCGCTGATCAAGGGGCAGATCCCTCGGGACGCGGCGCTGGCCGCCCTGAAGCCGCTCTTGGAAGACCCGGGCACCCTCAAGATCGGCCAGAACATCAAGTACGACATGCTGATCTTCGCCCGCCAGGGCATCGAGGTGGCGCCGGTGGACGACACCATGCTGTTGTCCTACGTGCTGGAGGGCGGACTCCATGGCCATGGCATGGACGAGCTGGCCCAACTGCACCTGGGCCACGACACCATCAAGTTCTCCCAGGTGGCCGGCACCGGCAAGGCCCAGGTCACCTTCGACAAAGTGCCGCTGGACAAGGCCCTGGACTACGCCGCCGAGGACGCCGACATAACCTTCCGGCTGCACGCGGTCCTCAAGCCCCAGCTCCTGGCCCGGCACATGGTCACGGTTTACGAGACCATCGAGCGGCCCTTGGTTCCCGTGCTGGCCGCCATGCAACGGGTCGGCATCAAGCTCGACCGGGACGCCTTGCGGCGCCTGTCCAACGACTTCGCCCGGCGCATCGCCGAGCTGGAGCAGGAGATCCACAAGCTGGCCGGCCGGCCCTTCACCATCGGCTCGCCCAAGCAGCTGGGCGAGATCCTGTTCGACGAGATGGGGCTGGCCAGCGTCCGCACGGGCAAGAGCGGAACCCGGGCGACCGGCGCCGACGTGCTGGAGGCCCTGGCGGCCCAGGGCCATGACCTGCCGGCCCGGGTGCTGGGCTGGCGCCAGCTGGCCAAGCTCAAGAGCACCTACACCGACGCGCTCCAGGAACAGATCAATCCGGAGACCGGCCGGGTCCACACCAATTTAGGCCAAGCGATCGCCTCCACCGGCCGGCTCAGCTCCAACGACCCCAACCTGCAGAACATCCCGATCAGGACCGAGGAAGGCCGCAAGATCCGCCACGCCTTCGTGGCCGAAGCGGGCTGCAAGCTCTTGTCCGTGGACTACAGCCAGATCGAACTGCGCCTGGCCGCCCACATCGCCGACGTCGAGCCCCTGCGCCAGGCCTTCCTGGACGGCCAGGACATCCACGCGATCACCGCCTCCCAGGTCTTCGGCGTGCCGGTTGAGGGCATGGACCCCATGATCCGGCGCCAGGCCAAGGCGATCAACTTCGGCATCATCTACGGCATCTCGGCCTTTGGTCTCGCCAACAACCTGGGCATCCCCCAGAGCGAGGCCAAGGCCTACATCGAGGCCTACTTCGAGCGCTACCCCGGCATCCGCGCCTACATGGACCGCATGCGCAAGGTGTGCCGGGACGACGGCTTCGTCACCACCCTGTTCGGCCGCAAGGTCCACTTCCCCATGATCAAGGACAAGAACCCGGCGCGCCGCAGCTTCGCCGAACGGGCCGCCATCAATGCTCCGATCCAGGGCACCGCGGCCGACATCATCAAGCGCGCCATGATCCGCGTACCCCCGGCCCTGGAGCGGCACAAGCTGGGCGCCAAGATGCTCCTGCAGGTGCACGACGAACTGCTGTTCGAGGTCCCCGACGGCGAGGTCGAGGAGACCTCCGAGGTGGTCCGCCGGGTCATGGAGACCGCCTGCGCCCCAACCCTCGAACTCTCCGTGCCGCTCATCGCCGACGCCGGCGTGGCCGAGACCTGGGCGGACGCCCATTAATTAGGGGTAATTATGGGGACACGTTATTTAATTCGGCGTGTCGCTTGCCTAATTAAATAACGTGTCCCCATAATTATATTACCGTATAAACCTAATCCATCGCCACAGGTTCAGCAGCGCGGCGAGGGAGGCGGAGACGTAGGTGAAGGCGCAGGCCTTGAGGATGCGCCGGACGGCCGGCATGTCCTCCCGGGCCAGGTAGCGGCCCTTGTCCAGGCTTGGCAGCGCGCGGTTGAAGCTGGCGTCGAATTCGACCGGCAGGGTGACCAGATGGACGATCACCGAGAGCCCCATGGTCGCGATCCCCGCCACGGCGCCGGCCAGCAGCACCACGGGCGAGCGCGTGACCATGGCCAGGGCGCCGGTTGAAAACATCACGATCGAGCCCAGGCGCTCGAAGAGGCGGGTCGACTTGATCAGGCGGCTGCGGGTCTTCAAGGGACCGTAGTCGTCCCGGTCCTGGAACGCGTGGCCGACCTCGTGGGCCGCCACGGCCACGGCGGTGAGCGAGCGGCCCTCGTGGTGTTCCTTCTTGAGCCGTACCGCCTTGTCCTCGGGATCGTAGTGATCGCCCTGCTTCGTGACCTCGACCTTGACGTGGGCCAGGCCGCCTTGATCCAGCAAGTGGCGGGCCAGTTCGCCGCCCGTGCCCGGCAAGTCCGTGCGCTCGTCGCCGTTCCAGGCCAGCACGGCCCGGACCCAGAGGGCCGGCCCGAAGACCAGGAGCAGAAGCACTGCAATTCCCAGGATGGGGGCCATGCTCAGCCGCTCGGGTCCGATGCCGGGGCCCGGGCCCGTTGGGTCAAGCGCACCAGCTCCGCCCGCGCGCTCTGCTCGTCCCGCACCGGCCGGTCGAAGGGCACCCGGGCCAGGACCTCGCCGTTGCTCAGGTCCGCGCCTTCCGGGTCGATGGCGATCAGGGTCCAGCCGTCGCCCTGAAGCCCCAGCACGTGGTGGGCGATCGCGGCGACTGCCTCACTGTGATCCTGGTTCATGTGAGCGACGATCCCGGCCTCGGCCGCGGCCAGGGGCGCCGCATCACCGGCATCGAACAGCACGTCTTCGCCCGCGAGCCAGTGGATCTCGCCGAACCCGGCGACCAGATGGGCGCGCTCGACGGCGACCCGGTAGAGGTGGAAATCCTTGAACCCGGCATAGAGCGCGGCCCCCGGGTGGCGGGCGATGAAACGGGTTTTCAGGTGCGGCTCGTCGGCGCGCAGGATTCGCCCTAGGACCGTCGCGCGCGGCCCGGCCAAGGGATCCTTCCAGCCCGCGGTTCCGTCAAACAGCAGCGCCACCCTGGGATCGGCGGCGATATTGCGGCTGTGGTCGGCCAAATCGGAGAGCAAGAGAAGCGGGCTGGCATCGTGATCGACGGCAACCAGCACCAGGGAGGCATAGGGCCAGGCAGAACCGTCGCGGGCCAGGGCCGTGGCCAGGCTGGCCCGTGCCGCCCGGCGCAACAAACCACGCACCCTGATTCCGGCTTCTGCCTTGTCGTTGCTCATTTTGATAAGATCGGCACCCCGGACACTCCGGTCAAGCGGGACCGCGGTCTTGCCGTGGATTCGCCCAAAAGGCGCCATAGTCTGGCCCTATACCAAGTCTCGATGATAAAGACCCATCTCACCGAGACTTGGTATTGGGTGTTCAAATCTAGCTTTTTCGGCACAGACACCCTAGATTCACCCTAAGGAAGGGACTTGCCATGCAAGAGACGATCGCCCTGGTCGACGACGATCGCAACATTCTAACCTCCGTCTCCATTGCGCTGGAGGCAGAGGGCTTCAAGGTGCGGACCTACGCCGACGGCTCGGAGGCCCTGCGGGGCCTGTCAGCGTCCCCTGTCGACCTGGCAATCCTGGACATCAAGATGCCGCGCATGGACGGCATGGAGCTGCTCGGGCGGCTCCGGCAAACCACCACCGTCCCGGTGATCTTCTTGACCTCGAAGGACGACGAGGTGGACGAAGTCCTGGGCCTGCGGATGGGGGCCGACGATTACATCACCAAGCCGTTTTCCCAGCGGCTCCTGCTGGAGCGGATCCGCGCCTTGTTGCGGCGCGAGCGAGTCGCCAAGGATGGGACCGAGCCGGATGGCGGGGAGCAGGCGCTCAGACGGGGCAAGCTCATACTCGACCCGACGCGCCACCTCTGCACCTGGGATGGCACGGGGGTGACGCTGACGGTCACCGAATTCCTGATCCTGCGCGCCCTGGCCCAGCGCCCGGGCCACGTGAAGAACCGGGACCAACTGATGGACGCGGCTTATGGCGAGCACATCTATGTGGACGACCGGACCATCGACAGCCACATCAAACGGCTGCGCAAGAAGTTCAAGGAGACCGATTCGGAGTTCTCCCAGATCGAGACGCTCTATGGAGTGGGCTATCGCTATCGGGATCAGGAATAGCACCGCGCGGACCCTAGGGGGGTCAAGCGACTCGGGCCACGCCCAGGGGTCATGACCACCGACTTCCCCCTGGAAGAAAAGGCCGGCCTGGGCGCACCGGCGCGCCGGGAACCCCGGTTGGGGCGGATGCTCAAACGGGTAAGGACCCCGAGCGCCGAGGCGAAAACACGCGACGACAGCGCCCCGGCCAAGCCGAACCGCAGAGCAATCCGCCGCCGCCGCCGAGGCTGGCGCTCGCCGCTCACCCGCCAAGTCCTGATGATCAACGTCCTGGCTCTGGTGATCGCGATCTTCGGCCTCCTGCACTTGGACCAGTTTCGCCAGAGCCTGATCGAGTCGGAGCTCGATGCTCTACGCACCCAAGGCCGTGCCTTCGCCTTGTCGCTCGGTAGCACGGCGGTTTCCGCACCCGAGGTCGGTGAGGAGCGTCTGGACTCGGTTCCGGCCCGCCGGCTCTTGAGGGTCCTGCTGGTGGACACCGGCATACGCGGACGGGTCTTCGCCCCCGACGGCAAGCTGATCGCCGACAGCTTCGTCCTCCTGGGCCCGGGGGGCGAAGTCCAGGTGATGGAGCTCCCGCCGCCCGACAACGGCTCGCCCATGGCCCAACTGGACCGGCTGTACAATTGGGCGATCAACTGGCTGCCCGGACCGAGCGATCTGCCGCTTTACCAGGAATCCGCGGAACAACGGGCCCAGGACTACCATGAAGTCGAACGGGCCCTAGCGGGCGAGAGCGCCGTCGCGGTCCGTAGTGACGAAGGCGAGCGCCTGGTGCTCTCCGCCGCCGTGCCGGTCCAGCGCTATCGCAAGGTCCAGGGCGCCCTGATGCTGTCCAAGGGCGGCGCAGACATCAATGCCGCGGTCAATGGCCGCCGTCTCGAAATTTTCGTGGTCTTCGCGGTGGCACTGGCGGTCACGATACTCCTGTCGTTCTATCTGGCGGGAACCCTGGCCCGCCCGATCCGGCGCCTGGCAGAGGCCGCAGACCTCGTGAGGTACGGCAAGGGGCGACACTATCAGATCCCGGATTTCACCCGCCGGGACGACGAGATCGGCGACCTCTCCGGTGCTTTGCGTGAGATGACGGAGGCCCTTTGGGTGCGTCTGGACGCCATCGAGGGCTTTGCTGCCGATGTGGCCCACGAGATCAAGAATCCCCTGACCTCTCTCAGGAGCGCGGTCGAGACGGTCGCCCGGATCGACGATCCGGAGCAGCAGAAGAAGCTCATGACGATCATCCTGGACGACGTCCAACGCCTGGACCGGCTGATCAGCGACATCTCGGACGCCTCGCGACTGGACGCCGAGTTGTCGCGTGCCGAGAGCGAAACCGTCGACCTCGGGCGGCTGCTGGAGGCCCTGGTGGAGGCCCAACAGGCCACCGACCCCGAAGACGGCCCGCACTACGAACTCAGCGTGCCGTCACACCAGGATCTCACGGTCAGCGGCATCGAGGGGCGCCTGGGACAGGTGTTTCGCAATCTGTTCAACAACGCGATCTCCTTCAGCCCGCCGGGCGGCATCATCCGGCTCGCGGTCATGCGGGAGAAGTCCTGGCTAGTGATCACCATTTCCGACCAGGGTCCCGGCCTGCCCGAGGACCGGCTCGAGGCGATCTTCGACCGTTTCTATAGCGAACGGCCCCGGGGCGAGAAGTTCGGCACCCACTCCGGGCTTGGACTGTCGATCTCCCGGCAAATCGTCGAGGCCCACGATGGCACCATCCGGGCGGAGAACCGCCGCGACGACCAGGGCCGGATCGCCGGCGCCAGCTTCATCGTGAGCCTGCCCACGGAATGAACCGGAGTTCGCCACACTAGATCGACTCCGCGGCTGGGCCTATGATGCGCCGGCGCCAAGGCGTGCCCGGCCCTTTGCTGGGCGCTAGAGCGGCGCTAACGTGCCCCAGACCGAGGAATATTCACGCCTTGAGCGAGACCTTGATCCACGCGACTTGCATCGCGCTCGGCGACGGCCCTCGGCTGGCCGGCGTGTTGCTGCGCGGACCCTCGGGCGCCGGCAAATCCGATTTGGCCCTCAGGCTGATCGACCGGGGGGCGCGCTTGGTGGCCGATGACCGGACCGACCTGCACCTGATCGACGGCGAGTTGAGAGCGCGGGCACCGACGACCATCGCCGGACGCATGGAGGTGCGCGGACTCGGCATCGCTGACGTGCCGCGGGTCGACGACGTGCCGGTGCGCCTGGTGGTCGATCTGGTGGACCACGAAGCGGTCGAGCGCCTGCCGGAGAAGACCAGCTGCCAGCTCTTCGGGGTCGAAGTGCCCTATCTTCGGCTGGATCCCTTTCAGTCTTCGGCGGACGCAAAGCTGCGCCTGGCGGTCGAACGGAATTTGGGCCAGGGCGAGGCAAGGGATCGCACCGTCGTTGACGGTACCCCCAAGGAAACCGGCGAGGCCACCGCCGAGCCCGGAGAGCCGCGCCGCGTGGTCCTGGTGACCGGCCTGTCCGGCGCCGGCCGGACCGCCGCGCTGAATACCCTCGAGGACCTGGGGTACGAGGCGATCGACAATCTGCCGCTCGAGCTGTTCGGCCAGGTGGTGAGCAGTGGCGAGGTCAGCGCGGTCGCCCTGGGCATCGATATCCGCACGCGGAACTTCGCCGTGGCACCCTTTCTCAAGCTATTCGACCAGCACCCTGGATCGCCGGCTCTGGACATCCGTCTGCTCTTCATCGATTGCGACGACGAAGGACTACGCCGCCGCTATACCGAATCCCGCCGGCCTCACCCCTTGGCCCGCGAGCGGCCGGTGATCGATGGCATCGCGGCCGAGCGGCGCCTGCTGACGCCCTTGCGCGCCCGCGCCGATCTGGTGGTCGATACCTCGTCCCTGACGCCGGGTGATTTCCGGCGCGTGCTAAACGGCCACTTTCGGCTCGAGGAACATGGCGGCATGTCGGTCTTCGTCACCTCCTTTTCCTACCGCAACGGACTGCCCCGGGAAGCGGACTTGGTCTTCGATGTGCGCTTTCTGGACAACCCACACTACCGGGACGACTTGAGGCCGCTCACCGGCCGGGACCAGCGGGTGGTCGACTTCGTGCACGCCGATCCCGGCTACGGCCCCTTCTTCGAGCAGCTGACCGGCATGCTCTCGCCCCTGTTGCCGCGTTACCAGCGGGAAGGTAAGAGCTATCTCACCCTCGCGCTTGGCTGCACCGGCGGTCGCCACCGCTCGGTGACGGTCGCCGAGGGGCTCGCCGGCTATTTGCGCGCGGAGGGCTACGCCGTCATGCTGGTTCACCGTGAACTCGGTGACCTGGAGGCCCAGCCCAGCGAGCAGTTGACTGGTGCTTCGGATCCGGATTCGGCATAAGACTTGGGCACAGAGAACAAGGAAATACCATGATCGGATTGGTCCTCGTCACCCACGGACGGCTGGCCCAGGAGTTCATAGCGGCCATGGAACATGTGATCGGGCCGCAACAGAACGTGGCCGCGATCTGCATCGGCCCGGATGACGATATGGAGAAACGGCGCAAGGAGATCCTCGACTCGGTCGCCCAAGCCGAGGAAGGCGACGGCGTGGTCCTGCTCACCGACATGTTCGGCGGCACCCCGTCCAATCTGGCGATCTCGGTGCTGGACAAGGGCAAGGTGGAGGTCATCGCCGGGGTCAATCTGCCGATGCTGATCAAACTGGCCAGCGTGCGCAGCAAGGAAACCCTCAGAAAGGCGGTGACCCAGGCCCAGGAGGCCGGGCGCAAGTACATCAACGTCGCCTCTCAGCTACTAGCCGACGAGGCGGGCTAGTGGATAAAATGGTCATGGACGACACGGTCGAGGTGACCGTCGCCAGGCGGGTGACGATCGTCAATCAGCGCGGCCTCCATGCCCGGGCTGCGGCCAAGTTCGTCAAGCTGGCCGGGACCTTCCAGTCGGAGATCACGGTGGCAAAGAAGGACGTCGAGGTCTCCGGCTCCTCGATCATGGGTCTCATGATGCTGGCGGCCGCGCCGGGCTGCGGGCTGGAGATACGCGCCAGCGGGCCGGGCGCCGAAGCAGCGGTTTCGGCCTTGGCCGATCTGGTCGCGAATAGGTTCGATGAAGACGGTTAAGCCCAAGTCCCGCCAAAAAGCCGGCGCTTCGCGCAAGGCGTCCGCGCCCGCCAAGGCCCAAGCCCCACCTCAAAAATCACCATCGGGCACCGGCGAACGGATCTTCGAAGGCTTGGCGGTGTCGCCGGGCGTGACGATCGGTCCGGCCCATATCCGCGAGAGCGGCGAGATCCAAGTGCTCGAGTATCAGGTGCCCGCGGCCAAGGTCGAGCACGAGCAAGAGCGCTTCCGCAAGGCCTTGACCAAGGCCAAGCGCCAGGTGGAGAAGCTCAAAACCAAGGCCAGGACCTTTCACGGTGCGGCCGGCGAGGAGCTGGGCTATCTCCTGGACGCTCACCAGCAGATGCTTGGCAGCTCCCGGGTGATCGAAGGCGTGACCAAGCGCATCGCCCGGGACCGGCTCAATGCCGAGGCCGCGGTGATGGCCGAGATCACCAGTATTGCCCAGAAATTCGAGCAGATGGACGATCCCTACCTCAGGTCCCGGGCCGGGGAGATCCGGGAAGTCGGCATGCGCGTCGTCCGGTCCCTGGGCGACCACCAGATGAGCGGCTTCACCGCGCTGGAGGTGGGCAGCATCGTCATCGCCGAGGAGATCACCCCGGCCGACACCGCGCTCATGGACCCGCGCCGGATCGGCGGCTTCGCCAGCGTCCTGGGCGGCGCCGAAGGGCACACGGCCATCATGGCGCGGTCCCTGGGGCTGCCGGCGGTCCTGGGCATCGGCAACCTGCTGGGGGCCGTCAGAGGCGGCGAGACGATCATCGTGGACGGGTCGAATGGCCTGGTCTACGTCAA
>SMVA01196271.1_pt1 | contig 12293 bp, 7 predicted proteins | sample 2456451 | NCBI WGS metagenome assembly SMVA01 (sample SAMN11095933, study PRJNA526329) | marine sediment metagenome | biome: Marine sediment; feature: Surficial sediment; material: Deep marine sediment; isolation source: Hadal surficial sediment | place: Pacific Ocean | collected 2014-05 | depth 0-1...
AGCCTGCAGTCAGTGTGACGATCTGCTTTTCAGTCTTGCCGCCGTAGCGCAGTATCGCCCAGGCCACGCGTTCCATGGCACCAGTTTTGTCGAGGCCGCCGCCAAGAATCATGACTCCAATAATGGAGATGACCGCGTTGCTCGAGAAGCCGGAATACAGCACGTCTGGTGTCAACAGATCCTCGAGCCCAGGAAGGAAAATCAGCAGACCCAGGAGCGTCATAATAAGCAATGCGGCCACATCGACGCGTAGCAACTCTGTCGCGAAAATGAACACAGCGAATACGACGATCGACATGACGACCACGATCTCGGTAGTCAGCGTCGGCAGTGCATCCATCGGGGCAGTATACAGGGTACGACTATCACACCCCGCCGGGGCGTCAACTCGACAGCAACGACTCCCGCATGGATTCGAGTTCTCCCCAGCGCGCGACTTGTCGTTCAAGAGATAATTCTTCCGCACGCAGCTGCGCCAGGGTTTGCTGCACGGAATCGTTGTCTTGAGAATAGAAATCCGCTTTAGAAATAACCACTTGCAATGCAGCAATACTCGTTTCCAGTGATTCTATTTTGCCGGGCAGTTGGTCAAGCTCGCGCTGATCCTTGTAGCTAAGCTTGGTTTTCTTCGTTTTTTTGCGTTGCACGCTGGCATCATGCGTTTTCGCTGTCGGTTCCGGTAGGTGATCGATCACGGCGAGCTGGTGTCCCTGGCGTTGCCAGTCCTTGTAGCCACCGACATATTCCTGCACCTGACCGCCATCCTCAAAAACGATGGTGCTGGTCACGACGTTGTCGAGAAATTCACGATCGTGGCTGACAACAATCAACGTACCCGAATAACTGCAAAGTTTTTGTTCGAGAACTTCAAGCGTTTCAATATCAAGGTCGTTCGTGGGTTCATCCAGTACCAACAGGTTGGCGGCCCGGGTGAACAGCTTCGCAAGTATGACCCGGTTACGTTCCCCGCCAGACAACGATTTTACCGGCGCCATCGAACGTTTCGGCGTGAACAGGAAGCCTTTCAGGTAACCGACGATATGACGTTCTTTGCCGTTGATATTGATATAGGTGCGCCCTTCGCCAACGTTATAGGCAACAGACTTATCCAGTTCCAGTCCCTGACGTAGTTGATCGAAGTAGCCGACCTTGAGGTTGGTGCCGTGTTTTAGCGTGCCAGTTTGAGGCTCGAGTTGGCCGAGCAAAAGTCGCAATAGCGTGGTCTTGCCGACACCATTATTGCCAATTAGTCCGATGCGATCGCCGCGCATTATATTGATCGAAAAATTACTGATGACAGTGTTGTTGTCATAGCGGTAGCTAATATTGCGTGCGCGTATGACTTTGCGTCCCGATTGCTCCGCGTCTTCAATATGTATGCTGGCGCTGCCGTCCTGCTTGATGCGAGCCGCGAATTCCTCGCGCATTTTCTGCAACGACCGCACACGACCTTCGTTGCGCGTGCGTCGAGCCTTGATTCCCTGGCGAACCCACACCTCCTCCTGCTCCAGTTTCTTGTCGAAGCGGGCGTTGGCGGCGGTTTCGTCGTGTAGCATTTTTTCCTTTAAAAGCAAATAGTTACTATAATTTCCAGGCCAGCTCGTTAGCTTGCCGCGATCGATTTCCACGATACGCGTGGCGAGCCGCTGCAAGAACGCGCGATCGTGAGTGATGAACATTACCGCGCCCGGATAAGCATAGATGCGATCCTCAAGCCATCTAATTGTCGCAATGTCGAGATGGTTAGTCGGCTCGTCGAGCAACAACAGATCTGGTTTTTGTACCAGGGCCATGGCGAGCGCGACACGTCGCCTCCAGCCACCGGACAATTCGTTCATTTTCTTGTCGCCCGGCAGATTCAGTTCCGTCATCGTTCTTTCGACGCGTTGCTCGATGTGCCACCCATCATGCGCGTCGATTTTGGCGTGCAAGGTTTCGAGCTCGGACAAAGCATGTTCGTCGAGAGCCAGTTTGGACTTCTGTTCATAGTCATCGAGCAAGCGCTGTATTGCGGCCAGCCCGGAACGAACGGCCTCTCTTACGGAAGCATCGATGGCCTCGGGAAGTGTCTGCTGTAGTTGGCTGACGACCAGGCCCGATCTGGAAACGATTTCGCCCTGGTCCGGTTCCATTTCACCCATGATTAGCTTTAGGGTCGTAGACTTGCCGGCGCCGTTACGGCCGATCAGGCAGATGCGTTCGTCAGGCTCTATTGAGAATTCAGCGTTACGCAGAATGATCTGCTCGCCGAAATCCAGCGTGACTTTTTCGAATCGCAGCAATGACATGACCTGATCCTGGTTACCAGCGGTGTATCCTTAGCTTGAATGATTCACGAGTTGTGGTATGAATTGCAACCGGTTTACAGGGGACGTACATGAGTGAGGAGCGCTTTATTGATCTGGAGACCCGCATGGCGCATCAGGACCAGCTGTTAAATGAACTCAACGACGTGGTGACGGCGCAGCAGTCAAAAATCATGCAACTGGAGGAACTCTGTAAGTCACTACTGGGCAGGGTGCGTTCGCTGGGCGAGGCGATGCCGGAGAGTGACCCGGGCGAAGAGCGGCCACCGCACTATTGAGGCATTGATAGTGACCCGAATCTCATCGCTATCGCGTTGAAGTATAGTGTTGTCCGAATTTGTCGGAGAGATGTTATGTCGTCAAAGCTCAGGCTGATCGCCTCATTGCTGTTTTTGCCACTAGTGATATCCATCGCTACGACTACCGTTGCCGAAACTCATATCCCGGAAGATCTCAAGGATTGGGAACAATGGGTGCTCAAAGACAAGGAGTACCGGGACTGTCCTTTCTATTTCAATGGTGATGCGTCGCAGCCGGGTGATTTTGTCTGTACATGGCCGGGTCGCCTGCGATTATCGGTCGACGCTTCCGGCGCCGAATTTTCACAGCAGTGGACGGTTCATGCTGCAGATCAGTGGGTCGTCCTGCCCGGCGATTCGGCGTATTGGCCTGACAGGGTAACGGTTAACGATCGACCTATCGAAGTCGTCGCGCACAACAACTACCCGAGTATCCGGCTTGTCCCGGGTACATGGCGAATCGCTGGTAGCTTCGAATGGGATGAGCGGCCGGGCGTCTTGCGCGTGCCACCGATGAGTGGATTGGTTTCACTTACTATCGACGGCAAGCGAGTGGAGCGCCCGGCGATGAATGGCAACGGTGTATTTCTCGGCGAGAGGCGACGCATGACGCGCGCCAGGGATTCGGTTCGTGCCGTCGTACACAGGCTCGTCACGGATGAGGTGCCGACGCGACTCACAACGCAACTGCAGATTGACGTCTCAGGTAGCGTTCGCGAAGAAGTCTTCGGCCCTGTTCTTCCGGACGGTTTCGTCCCGATCAGCATACGAAGCCAATTACCCGTCAAGTTCGAGGCCGACGGCAAATTGCGGTTCCAGGTTCGTCCGGGCCGCTGGACAATCTACCTGATTGCCCGTGGCCCCGGCGTCACGGATTCGATCTCGCGAGCGCCCACCGGAATCAATCTGCCGGATGAAGAAATCTGGAGTTACCAATCCAACGATCAATTGCGTGTAACGGCAGTCGAGGGCTTGCCGCCGGTGGATCCGTCGCAGGTGGAAGTGCCTGGAAACTGGCGCACGTATCCGGCTTTCCGTATGGCTGCCGAAGCGACATTTGCCATAACCGAGCGTAGTCGTGGAGTGGTCTCAGCCACGAACGAACTGAGCCTGCGGCGGACGATGTGGCTTGACTTCGACGGCGGCGGCTTCGTCGTCGAGGATCTGATCGGAGGCACGATGCGCACCGACTGGCGTCTGGACATGGCGGGTCCGTACGCTTTGCTGAGCGCGACTGAAAATGATGTCAGCCTGCTAATTACGAAAGGAAAGGGTGAGGGCCGGACCGGCGTCGAAGTCAGGCAATCGGCGGTTGGTGTCGATGCTATCGGTCGGGTCGATACGCGCGGTGCTATACCTGTCACGGGCTGGAGTGCTCGTTTCACAAATGTCGAGGTAACGCTGAATCTGCCGCCGGGACACAAATTGTTGAGCGCACCCGGTGTTGATCGCGCCTCCGGCAGCTGGATGGGCCAGTGGCAACTGCTGGATTTCTTTCTTGTTCTGATTATCACGATCGCTGTCTGGCGACTATTTGGGCGCGGCGCCGGTGTTATCGCGTTTGGTGCGCTGGTCTTGAGTTTTCATGAACTCAATGCACCCGCCTGGCTGTGGTTGAACCTGTTGATTGCGATCGCGTTGATGCGCGTTGCGCCACCGGGTCGGTTGCGCAAGATAGTGTCGGGCTACCAGGCGATCAGCGCGATTACCTTGTTGTTTGTGCTCGTGCCGTTTGTTGCCGGACAATTGCGAGTGGCCATCTATCCACAGCTTGAGCCGCAATACGATCAATATGGCCTGGCCGGTAGCCTGGCGACGCCCGCTGCTCAGGCGATGCGCAGCAATGAGGTAGCCGCGCTCGAGAGAATGTCGCGAAAAAGCGCGGTGGCTGGCATTGCGGAGCAGGATTTGGCGGCGCTGGACGAAATTGTTACGACTGGAAGCCGGCGCAGGCTAGCCTTCGCCCGATACGCACCCGATGCCATCGTGCAAGCAGGCCCCGGCATACCGTCCTGGCGCTGGAACGCTTACTCATTGACCTGGAGTGGCCCGGTCGACGCGGACCAGCTTATGCGGCTTGTCGTTATGCCGCGTTGGCTCGTTAGTGGTCTGCGTGTCTCCGTAGTGATGTTGCTGCTGTTGTTCGCAGGCGTACTCGCCGCCGAGATTTTCCGGCGCAGCTGGACACTGCCTGGTGGGCTGAAATTGGGCGGCCCTCGAACGACCGGAGTGCTTGCCATTGGCCTGCTTACCGGACTAATGAGCGCGAGTCCACCGGCCGAAGCAGACATACCTGACGCCGACATGTTACAGCAGCTTGAACATCGTCTGCTCGAGCCACCGGATTGTGTGCCGCGTTGCGCGGAGATCGTATCTGCCGATGTCGATGTCGGCGTGAGTGTCATAAGCATGACCCTGTCTGTACACGCACTTGAGGATGTCGCGATTCCGCTGCCTGGTTCCGCAGAGGGTTGGCGGCCCGAGGTTGTATTGCTTGATGCGGTGGCAGGTGCTCGTGTAGTCAGGGCCCCTGACAAGACGCTGTGGTTGCGCGTCTCGGCTGGGACGCACGCGGTTACATTACGCGGACCGATTCCCGCCGTTGACAGCCTCGAAGTTCCGTTCCCGGCGCCACCGCGCGTTATTTCGGTTGCCAGTGATGCATGGTTTGTGGCGGGCATTAAGGACCGACGCCTGACCTCTGGTTCGTTGCAACTGACGCGTCTGCAAACGGATACCGCTGGTGCCGTGCGCTGGGAGAGCAGTCGATTCCCGGCGTTTGCCCGTGTCGAGCGTGTCATTGAGCTGGATCTCGACTGGCGCGTCAGAACGACGGTTCATCGTGTAGCGCCGACGCAGGGCGCGTTGACTCTGAACATCCCGCTGCTGGACGGCGAAAAAATCATCAGTGGAAATTTCACCGTTAATGACGGGCGCGTTTTAGTGGCGATGAATCCACGGCAACAGTCTGTGTCGTGGACATCCAACCTGCCACGAAAGTCGCCGCTGTCGCTACAGTCGGCGCAAGCGGCGAGCTGGCAGGAAATATGGCATTTCGCAGTTGGCAACATCTGGAACGCCAGGTTCGACGGTGTTCCCGAAAGCAACATGAGCAACGACGTGGATGGCGTTCGCGTTGCTATATTCCATCCACGAGGCGGTGAACAACTTGTGATGACTGCCACGCGGCCGGACGCCAGTGAAGGCTCAACACTTGCATTCGACTCGGTGAATCTCAACGTGCAACACGGCATGCGTTCCAGCGATGCCAGTTTGTTGTTGAAATACCGCAGTACGCGAGGGGCTCAACACGTAATACAGCTGCCCCCGGCAGCCGAAGTCACATCGGTCATCATCGATAATCGTGCCCAGACAATTCGAGCGGACAAAGGCCAACTAACCGTGCCGATTTTGCCGGGCAGTCACAGCATACGTATCGCCTGGCGGGAGACTGGCGAGATGAAGCTGCGGACCACAACGCCTGCAGTTGATATCGGCGCGCCAGCGAGCAATATTAATGTGCAGCTGACCAAGCCGGGTGATCGCTGGTTGCTTGCGACGAGCGGACCGAAATTGGGGCCGGCGGTGTTGTACTGGTCTGAGCTGGCAGCCCTGATCGTTTTTGCGCTGATACTCGGGCGCATCGGACTCTCACCATTGACAAGCGCGCAGTGGTTGCTGCTCGGGCTTGGCTTTAGCACTTTCAGCTGGCCTGTGCTCGCGCTCGTCGCTGCCTGGTTACTTGCTTGCGGTGCGCGCGAGAAATTACAGGCCGACATCAACTGGTGGCAATTTAATCTGATACAGATCGCACTGGCGGGATTCACTATCGTTGCGTTGTCCGCCATCGTTGTGGCGCTTCCGCAAGGATTACTTGGTACGCCGGATATGCACGTCGCAGGACACAACTCGTATGCTGCCGTCCTGAGCTGGTTTGCGGATCGAAGCGATTCGGTATTGCCAACCGCTGCAGTCGTTACAGTGCCAATGTGGATTTACAAGACGCTCATACTGGTTTGGGCGCTCTGGCTGAGCTTCGCATTGCTGCGCTGGTTGCCGTGGGTCTGGAGTTGCTTCAGTAGCCAGGGGTATTGGCGGTCACGCAGCAAGGTACAGGGACAAGAATAATGAGAACAGCGTGGATCGCGATTTTTCTGAGCGTTTTGGTCTGGTCAGGCCTTGCGCCACAGGATTTCACGACATGGTGTCTCGAAGTATTTCCGGCTGTCGCGGGGGCATTGGTGCTGTGGTTTACGCGCGAGCGTTTTCCTCTGACCAGGCTGACCTACGTGCTAATCCTGGTACACGCCATAATTCTCATGATCGGCGGGCACTACACGTACGCTGAAGTGCCGTTGGGTGACTGGGTGCGTGACGCGATTGACGGTACGCGCAACAATTACGACAAGCTGGGCCACTTCGCGCAGGGTTTCGTTCCCGCGATTATTGCGCGCGAACTGGTGATTCGTTTGCATGTATTCAATTCTGTGCGCTGGCGGAACTTCTTCATTGTCAGCTTATGCCTGGGCATTAGCGCTTTTTACGAACTCATCGAATGGTGGGTGGCGTTAGCGTCCGACGAAGCAGCCGACGCGTTCCTCGGCACCCAGGGTTATGTCTGGGACACGCAGTCGGACATGGGAATTGCGTTGTTGGGGGCGATCGTAGCCCTTATCTCGCTGGGTAAGATACACGACATACAATTGCGCGAACGCAGCTTCATTGCGCCAGTCTAATTAGCGATGCAGAAGGTCGTAGCTTTCCTCGCTCTGATTCTGTCGTCCGGATCGATATCCTCTGGACAGGTGTTCGCTGGTGGTTTGCCGGCGACTGAATGCGTTGTCCTGTTGCATGGACTCGCACGCACATCATCTTCGATGAACAGAATGCAGGAAGCGTTGCTCAAGGAGAATTTCCTCGTGGCAAATGTCGATTACCCGTCCCGCGATTACGCCATAGAGGAGCTTGCGACCATGGCGGTCGAAGAGGGCCTCGATATGTGTCGTGCGCATGACGGCGTTGCCAGAATTCACTTCGTCACACACTCGCTTGGCGGCATTCTTGTGCGCCAGTACTTGAGCATGGAAACGATTGACGAGTTGGGCCGCGTCGTAATGCTCGGGCCGCCAAATCAAGGCAGCGGGGCGGTCGACGAACTAGTCGACGTTCCCGGATTCGACTGGATCAACGGACCTGCGGGCCGTCAATTGGGGAAAGGTGAGGAGAGCGTGCCGCTGAAACTGGGCCCCGTAGACTTTGAGCTTGGCGTTATTGCCGGCACGCATACGATTGACCCCATCACGTCTGCGGTTCTCGACGATCCTGATGACGGCCGCGTCTCTGTAGTGGATACGCAGGTCGAAGGCATGGATGATTTCGTCGTTGTGGAGCACTCACACGCGTTCATGATGCGCATGCAAAGACCTATTAGCCTGACGATAGAATTTTTGCGCAATGGTAGTTTTGGGGTGAACAAGGATTAACGGCAGAGGTCGCGCCAAAGAGACGCTCCTGCGAGGCGCTACGCGGCCGCGCCTTGCCGCGATTTGCGAGCTCGCTCGAGCAACGGTTTCAGATACATGCCGGTAAACGATCCCTTGGTTTCGGCCACTTGCTCAGGTGTGCCTGTTGCCACAATACGCCCGCCACCGTCGCCGCCCTCGGGTCCGAGATCGATAACCCAGTCGGCAGTCTTGATGACATCGAGGTTGTGTTCGATCACAACGACGGTATTGCCACGATCCCGCAGGCGATGCAAAACGCCAAGCAGCTGTTCAATGTCAAAGAAGTGCAGGCCAGTGGTTGGCTCATCCAGAACGTACAGCGTGTTGCCCGTATCGCGCTTCGACAGTTCTTTCGCGAGCTTGATACGCTGTGCTTCACCACCCGATAGAGTTGTCGCGTTTTGCCCGAGACGAATATAGGTAAGACCGACATCCATCAGAGTCGTCAATTTTCTGGCAAGCACGGGCACGTTCTTGAAAAACACGGCAGCGTCCTCGACGGTCATGTCGAGTACCTCGTGAATATTCTTGCCCTTGTAGCGTATTTCCAGCGTCTCGCGGTTGTAGCGCTTGCTGCGGCAGACATCACAGGGCACGTAGACGTCGGGCAGGAAATGCATTTCAACCTTGATGACGCCGTCTCCCTGGCATGCCTCGCAGCGGCCTCCCTTCACGTTGAAGCTAAAGCGGCCCGGCATGTAGCCGCGCGATCTGGCCTCCTGAGTACCCGCGAACAACTCGCGAATCGGCGTAAACAGGCCGCTGTATGTGGCCGGGTTTGAACGTGGTGTACGACCGATCGGACTTTGGCTAATCTCGATAACGCGATCAATCTGCTCCATGCCGAGAATCTTCTCGTGTGCTGCCGGGTTGCGATTTGAGCGGTTCAGCTCGTCTGCGACGGCCTTATACAAGGTGTCGTTTACGAGTGTCGACTTGCCGGAGCCGGATACGCCGGTAACGCAGGTCATCAGACCGAGCGGTATCGATACGTCAATGTTTTGCAGGTTATTGCCGCTGGCACCGACAATAACGATCTGGCGCTCGGGATCGCCGGCAGCACGCTCGTCCGGAAGCGCGATAACACGCTTGCGCGACAGGTATTGCCCGGTCAATGAACGAGGTTCTTTCATGATGTCGTCGGGCGTACCAGCGGCCACGACGCAGCCACCGTGTATACCCGCGCCAGGGCCGAGGTCGACAACATAATCCGCGGCCAGAATCGCCTCTTCATCGTGTTCGACGACGATGACCGTGTTGCCAGTGTCGCGCAGATGAATCAGTGTGTTGAGCAGCCGCTGATTGTCGCGTTGGTGCAGCCCGATCGAAGGCTCATCGAGAATGTACATGACGCCGACAAGTCCCGAGCCGATCTGGCTGGCAAGACGAATGCGCTGCGCTTCACCACCTGACAGGGTATCGGCGCTGCGATCCAGCGACAGGTAATCGAGGCCAACATCGGACAGGAAGGCCAGGCGATGGCCAATTTCCTTGGCGATCTTGTCGGCGATCGTGGCCCGCCAGCCGTCGAGCCTCATTGTTTCGAAAAACTCGCGGGCGTGGCCAACGGAGAGCTTCGTGATCTCTGGCAGCGAGCGTTTGCAAACAAAGACGTGCCTCGCCGCACGGTTCAGCCGCGTACCGCGACAATCGGGGCAAGTCTGGCTATTGAGGAATTTCGAGAGTTCCTCGCGGACTGCGCCTGATTCGGTTTCGTGGTAGCGGCGCTCGAGATTTGGCAATACTCCTTCAAATCGATGCCGCTTCTTGATTTGCATGCCACGCGAATTCGCGTAGAAAAACTCGATCTTATCCTTGCCACTGCCGTATAGGACTACATCCTGTAGTTTCTTGCCCAGGCGACTAAATGGAGTCTCAATATCAAAGTCGTAATGCGCGGCGAGGCTGGAAATCATCTGGTAGTAATACGTGGTCTTCCGGTCCCAGCCGCGTATCGCGCCGCCAGCAAGCGACAGGCTGGAATTTACGACAACGCGTTCAGGGTCGAAGAACTGTTTGACGCCAAGGCCATCGCAGGTCGGGCAAGCACCTGTCGGATTGTTGAAGGAAAATAACCGTGGTTCGAGTTCGGTCAGGCTGTAGCCGCAAATTTTGCAGGCGAAGCGGTCCGAGAAAACGATCTCTTCCTCGTCGCCGTCGTCAATATAGGCAATTCGTGCGACGCCGTCGGCGAGTCGCAACGCCGTCTCAAACGATTCAGCAAGCCGCAGCCGCACATCTTCCGTAACCTTGAACCGGTCGACAATTGCGTCGATGTTGTGTTTTTTGCGTAAATCCAATTCAGGTGGCTGATCGAGTTCATAGATTTCGCCGTTGATACGGGCGCGAATAAAGCCCTGCGCCTGCAGGTCCGCCATGAGCTGTACATGTTCGCCCTTGCGGTCGGCGACAATGGGTGCAAGCAGCATCAGGCGTGTGCCTTCGGGCAGCGCGAGTACCAGATCAACCATCTGGCCGACGGTCTGTGCCTCAAGAGTGATGTCGTGATCGGGGCAGCACGGTGTGCCGGCACGCGCATACAAGAGACGCAGGTAATCGTAGATTTCTGTAACCGTGCCGACCGTCGAACGCGGATTATGCGACGTTGACTTTTGTTCTATAGAGATCGCCGGCGACAAGCCGTCAATGTGGTCGACGTCCGGTTTTTCCATCATTGACAGAAACTGACGCGCATAAGCCGACAGCGATTGGACATAACGGCGCTGGCCCTCGGCGTAAATTGTATCGAAGGCGAGCGAGGATTTGCCCGACCCCGAAAGGCCCGTGAAGACGATCAGTTTGTCTCGCGGCAGCTTTAAGTCCAGGTTGCGCAAGTTGTGAGTTCTGGCACCGCGAATGTCAATAAATTTCATAGCAAACGATTCAGTGATCAACGACCAACCTGCTAATATACGCCGCCCCGCGACTACAGCGCAAAGGAACATTGAGAATGAATGCAGGCGACCTCGACAGCGGCGTTGCGATGAACGCGTCGGAACGCCGCTCTGTTGGTGTGGTCGCGCTGATTTCGATGATTCGTATGTTTGGCTTATTCGCGCTGCTGCCTGTGTTGTCGCTGTACGCAGCAGAGCTTGAAGGCCAGACTCCATTGCTGATTGGCCTGGCGGTAGGAGCCTATGGCCTTACGCAGGCATGCTTTCAGATACCGTTGGGAGCACTGTCCGACCGGGTAGGTCGGGTTCCCGTGATTCTCTTCGGTCTCGCCGTTTTTGCGATGGGTAGCGTGCTTGCAGCTGTTAGCGACTCCATTCACGGCGTCATTGCCGGCCGCTTGTTGCAAGGCGCCGGGGCCATATCGGCAACGCTGACGGCGCTGATTACTGACGTGACACGCGAGCAAGTGCGCACGCGGTCAATGGCGATTTTCGGCATCGGCATCGGCGTCTCCTTCATGCTGGCCATGGTTATGGGTCCGCTGCTCGCGGCAAAATTCGGTGTGCAGTCGCTATTCTGGATGGCGGCCGTTCTGGCCATAGTGGCGGGGCTCCTGTTGAAGCTAATTCCGGACATTCCGCCGGCGACAAAAACGTCGAGCTGGAGCCTCGTGCCCGCATTTCGCGCCGATCTGCTGCGCATCGATTGCTACGTATTTTTGTTGCACACGATAATGACGGCGACATTCGTGGCGTTGCCGTTCCTGCTCAGCAGGCGTCTGGAGCTGGCATTGACCGATCACTGGAAGTTATATGTTGGTTCGCTAATGTTGTCGCTGATCATTACGGTGCCGCTGATTATCAAAGATGACCACCGCGGCCGGAGCAGACTGATCGGTGTCGCAGTGAGCCTGATCCTCACGGCACAATTGCTACTGACGTTTCTGGGGTTTTCCGTCCTGCCAGTGTTCCTGGCCCTGGTACTGTACTTCGGCGGCTTCAATTTTCTTGAGGCCGGTTTGCCCGCACGGCTGTCTGTGCTCGCTGACGGCGAAGTACGCGGTGCGTCGTTGGGCGTATTTTCCAGTGCACAGTTTCTTGGCGTGTTCGTTGGTGGGCTGCTTGGCGGGCGATTCCTGGGCCAGGGGCAGCCCGGCGATGTCTTCTTCGTGTGCGCGTTGCTGGCAGGCATATGGCTGGCTTTACAGGGATTCGGTCGCGCGCGCGATTAGGGCCGTGTTTTTTAGGTAATTCACCGAAAATCGGGCTAGCTTTTGCCTCGACAGGCTC
>SMVA01050651.1_pt1 | contig 12291 bp, 9 predicted proteins | sample 2456451 | NCBI WGS metagenome assembly SMVA01 (sample SAMN11095933, study PRJNA526329) | marine sediment metagenome | biome: Marine sediment; feature: Surficial sediment; material: Deep marine sediment; isolation source: Hadal surficial sediment | place: Pacific Ocean | collected 2014-05 | depth 0-1...
AACTCAAAACTGAATATAAATTGATCAATAGGAGTTTGGGATGTTTTATATAAAAAAAGCCAGGCATTTGCCCGGCTATAAACATTGTTCAAACTACAAAAGTTATTACTTTCTTTTCTTTATAACTTTCTGTGAAGGAAATACTGCATCTTTAGCTTGCTTTGAAATTTTGAATTTCAAAACTTTCTTTGCAGGAATAACCATCGATTCACCTGTTGCAGGGTTTCTACCCATTCTTTTTTTTCTGCTTGCAACAGTTAATTTGCCAAGTCCGGGGATAGTGAAGTCTTTCTTCGCTTCTCTATGAGAGAGACCAACTAGCTCATCTAAAAACTGATTTGCAAGTTTTTTTGTTGAACCGAGTTTATTTGACAGGTGATCAACGATATCACCTTTTGTCATTGGTTTTGCAGCCATTATGTTAACTCCTTTTTAAATTGTTTAAATACGGACGTCAAGATATATATTATTTTTCTTAAAAGAAATAATTTTTGAAATATATTTAAAATAAAATATCTCTGAAGTCCCCGCCAGAAAGGGAGTTCAGATGCCGGTTGGCTTTTACTTCAGGTTAACATCACTTTGTGGCTTACTCTATTAATAACTATTTTTTATGTTTTATTATAGAATATTCTCATCTGAAAAAAAATTAATGTTAAAGTATCTTCCAATATTTTTTCTGCTGAATTATTTGAACATGTTTTCACAAATATCAGATTCACTATATAACATCCTGGACAGCTTAAAAGTTGATTCAATCTCTGTAAACGCGGCTTATGATTCACTTTCCGCACTTGATTCTTCCTTGGTTAGAGAGGAAACCGTACTACCGGACACATTAATTCCGTTGCAGGCAATACCTTTAACCGATGTTTCTAAAATAATTGATCGGCGCTCTTTCCTCTTTTATAACTACCGTTACACCGGTGATTTTCCTCGTTCCTATTTATTGAATTTTATAAAAGACCTTGCATTTATGGGGCAGCCCAATGAAAGTTTTATTTATGGAGTAGGCAATGGTGGAATTAGTTTTATGCAGGACGGAGTGCTGTGGAATAACAGGTTTACGAATTCACTGGATTTAAACCATATACAAAGCGAGGATATTGACTCAATAGAAATCGTTCCATCCCCCAGAGGATTTTTATATGGTACATACAGTAACCCGGTAACAGTAAACTTTATAATGAAAGACTTTCTTTCCCGTGAGCCTTACTCGAGGATAAAATATTATGAGGGACCCTATGGTGAAGCAATGATCGATGGAAAGTTTAGTGCCCGGATTTATAAAAGATGGAATTTATCTTTTGAACTAACGAACAGAAGTGCCGATAATCGTTACATTAACAGTGATTACAGTATTTGGCAGGTTAACACGAAGCTGAAATATTTTTTGTCAAATTCAGTTAACCTTAGTGCAATTTACAGCTTTGTTGATTCTGATGTTGGCTTAAACGGCGGTGTGGATGTTGACAGCATCTCTAATATTACAAGCGACATTAACTCAATATTATACGATAATCTATCTGCACCTGTAGTTTATCCTAACAGAGTTCAAAGCGTTCTTAGTCATAATGTTAGTTTAAGGATGCAGGCCATACCTTATACAAATGCTAAACTTGATTTGACTACTTATTATAAATATGATTTAGTGGAAATAAATGATAACCGGGATACTATCAACACTACGGATAGTAATGAGAACAAGACAATTGGCGTGTCTTTAAATTACAATCAAAATTGGGGTTTCACATCGCTTCAAATATTAGGAAATTATGAGAAGAGTGATATAGGTTATAATCTTAATATTAATGGTGGTGATAGTGTGCAGCATTCCTGGGATAAGAATTACATTTCCGGTGCCGCAATATTTTCCGGATATTTATTGGATAAAACTTTAATACCATCTGTATTTTATAGATATACAAATGAAGACATATCATATTTTAATCCGGAAACCATTCGTAATTTATCAGGCTATGGAATTGATATTACCTATATCATCAACAATGCTCTTTCATTTTATGGCGGTTATTCTTCTTATGAACAACGACAAAGTGATAATAACGTAAATACATTTGAACTTGGCAGCAAATATATTAGTAAAAATTTATTTGTAGAATTAAGATATTTTAGTAGAAGGGACTTATTTTTACCTTCTGATTTTATACCTCCCTTTGCTCCCGATGCTCAATTTTCTCTGGTGGGAAATGTAGATGGCATTGGGCTGTCATTTAGTTATCAATATTGGAAAATATTAATTGAATCAAATGCATCTTACTATTTCGCTAGAGAAAACGATAAATTAATAAATTTACCCGATGTCCAGTTTATCAATGGAATTTATTTAAATGATATGTTTTTTGACGGCAATCTAAAATTGAAGGCTGGCTTTGTTTTTTATTATACCGGACAGAATTTCATCCCGGGAAGAGATATTAATGTTGACGCATCAAACAAAATAGATTTTACGTTTGCAGGAGAAATAAGAAGAGTTGCAATAGTTTACTTTGCCTGGGAGAACCTGTTTAATAATCAGTATTTCATCACACCGTTTTATCCAATGCCGGAAAGGAATATAAGATTTGGGTTTTCGTGGGAGTTGTTTAATTAAACCCCCCTTGTCACTTTGTGACATCTTCCTTTATGAAGTGGAGAATAGTTTTTTGCTGGAATTAATAATCTAAAGACTTAACATATCTTTAAACTTTATTGCCTGTCTTCTTGATACTTCCACTTTTTGACCGTCTTTAAGTTTTACAAGTAACCCGCCGTTAAGCCACGGTTCTATTGAGGCAATCCATTTAAGATTAATAATATGTTTTCTGTTTGCCCTGAAGAATGTTTTATCATCCAGCCGTTCGTCAAGGTAGTTTAAGGTTCGGAGAATAAGCGGTTTGTTTTCCCCAAAGTAAATTCTTACATAATTTCCTTCAGATTCAAAAAGCCGAATTGTTTCCAATTTAACAAACCAGCATTTTTCGCCGTCCTTAACAAATACCTGATCAGTTTCGGCTAAATTTTCTTTATCCAGTTCGCCAATTATTTTTCTGCGCTTCTTCTCTATCAATTTATTTATGGTTTCTTCAAGTCGTTTTGGCTCGATTGGTTTAAGCAGATAGTCGAGAGCGTTGTACTCAAATGCTTTTAGCGCATACTCATCGTAAGCAGTAACAAAAATTACAATCGGCACACTATCAAGTTCTTCGAGCATTTCGAAACCTGTTTTACCCGGCATTTGTATATCGAGGAAGAGCAGGTCTGGTTTGAGCTGCTGTATTTTCTCAAGCGCATCATCCGCATTTACAGCTTCGCCAACTACTTTTATTTCTTTAAATGGAGCCAATAATCTTTTTAATTCTGTCCTGGCTAATCTTTCGTCGTCAATTATTAATGCTTTCATTAATTTGATCCTCCTATTTGTCCGTGCCCGGCTGTACCGGGATTAATTGGAATTTTTAATCTGGCTAATACCTTGTTATTATTTTCATTAAGAATAGAAAAGGAAGCCTTTTCACTGAAGAGTAAATTTAGCCGGTGTTTTGTATTTGCAATACCAAAACCCTTAGAATTCTTTAAAGCGTCATCTTCAAGATGCCCGTCATTTCTTATCTCAACTACTAATTCCGAATTTTCAATTTTTGATTCGATGCTAATTTCACCGCCATGTGTCATCTTTGAAATACCATGTTTTATTCCATTCTCAACCAACGTCTGGATCATCATCGGTGGGATCTCAACACGGGCAGCAGAACTTTCTATATTTAAATTATATTTAAGCCGTTCTTCAAATCTCATTTTTTCCAGATCAAGATAATCTTTAACAGCTTCTATTTCATCACCAAGCAGAACTTTCTCCGATCTTTCCATTTTAAGTGAGTACCGCAGAATGTTAGAGAGTTTTGTTAATGCAATTTTTGCTCTATCCGGGTCCTCCTCTATCAGGGCACGTATACCATTCATAGCATTAAACATAAAGTGCGGGTTTAATTGTGTCTTAAGAGTTTTTAATTCATAATCTTTCACTGCAGCTTCCCATATAAGAGATTCTATTTCAGTTTTTTTATAACTTTCCAGGTAGTGAATGGAAAAATATAGAAGTGCCCAGAGCGAAGATATACCGGTAGTAATTATTAAACCAATAATTGGTTTTATTATGGTGTAATCTTGTTTCACCATTGTGCCCGAAAAAAAAACTACTGAATATGTTGCACCATAAATTACAACACCAAGAATAATAATTGAAAGTATTACATTGGGTATAATTTTCTTTAGCGGAAGACCAAGCCAATTTCGCTTTTTTATTACGTCTCTAAAAATATGTGTAAAGCCGATACCAACGATTATATATGAGATACCGCTAATGATTCTCTCCCACCGTAACTCTTCAAATGAAGATATTATAAGAAAAGTAACAAGTACAAAAGCACTCCATCCTATTATTTGGCAAAGCCAGTACAACTTTTTTCGGCTGATATTTACTTTGTACAAAGGAAACTTCCTTAAACTTGTTCTTGCAGGTTGAAAATTTAAGTTCACAATTACTTGCATTAAATATAAATGTAGCTTCGCTAAAACAAAACCATTTTATAAGATAAAATAAGTCCGGCATGTCACCGGACTTAATAATTTTAAGATGAAAAATAATTTACAATAAACAGTTTACAACAATTTTTTATTTTAATGGTTATATAAAATGTTGTGCGGTTTGAATGATGGGAAATAGAATGTGAGATTCACCATAAAGTGAGTCTCACTAAAAATTAAAACGATAAAATATCATTATAAATTACAAATGCCATTAGCAACAGTAGAATAATTAGCCCGGTATTCTGTATAGCAATTTTTATTTTAACAGGGATCTCTCTTTTGGCAATTCCCTCAATTAAAATGATGATCAAATGCCCGCCGTCTAAAACCGGGAAAGGCATTATATTTAAAATGGCTAAACTTAGGCTAAGCATTGCAAGAAAGAATAAGAAACTGGAAAACCCTCTATCTGCTGATTTTGCGGCAAATTGAGCTATCTTAACAGGTCCGCCAAAAGCTTTTCCAAATTCTATTTTTCCACTAAAGACTTTTCCTACCATATTGAAGGTTAGATCGGTAATCATAACAATATCCAACCAACCCATATAAATGGACTCAAAAAATCCATACGTTCTATAATGTGAAGATCCACTTGCAAAGCCGGATATAATTCCTATTCCAATCATACCGTCTTCGCCTGGAGTAACTGAAAATGTAAGAGTGTCTTCTCCCCTCAGCATTACAATAGATATTTCTTTTTGAGGATTACTGCTAATTCTTTTAATTACTTGTTGATTAGAAAAAATGGGGACATGATTAATTTTCAGAAAAATGTCACCACTCTTTATTCCTGCATCCATTGCAGGAGAATCTTTAAGTACTTCACTTATTCCGGTTCTGATTCCTTCCGGTGTGAGGAAATTCAATTGAGATTCATCTTCCGGAATTCTTGATCGTGGAATAAATATGGTTTCCTCTAATCCGTTTCTTTGCACAACAACATTTACATCTTCACCCAGGGAATGTATGAATAATTGTGCTATTACTTCTTCCCAATATTTAACCTTTTCATCATTTATTGAAATAATTTTATCATGAGATTTAAATTTGAGTGAGTCAGCCAGACTTCCATCTTCGACATATGCAATGGTTGTTGTGTTAGTTACCGGTTTACCCTGGAAGAAATTTCCACCCCACAATATTGCCCAGGCAAACATTAAATTCATAATAACACCAGCGGTAATTACAAATATTTTCTGCCACATCGGTTTAGAGCGGAACTCGTAGTGTTGTGGTTCTTTATCGGCAAATTTAGTATCAAAACTTTCATCTACCATTCCTGAAATCTTTACATAACCGCCTAATGGAAGTATCGATAATCTGTAATCAGTGTTTCCTTCACCTTCAAAATCTTTTGGCAGCTCACCGAAAGTAAAACCTGTTTTTTTATTCCATCCAATTAATCTTCTGCCAAAACCTATTGCAAAAACTTCCACCCTCATACCACTTAGCTTTGCCGCAGCAAAATGTCCGAATTCATGAATGAATACAAGGATACCGATTGAAAGAGCAAAATATATTATATAATCCATTAAGTTAAGATCCTTTTTAATTTAACTTTCTAACAAATTCACGAGTTTCCAGATCACAAGCAAAAATCGTGTCAAGATTTGGAGATTGATGATTTCCAATTTTTGCAAGAGTTTTTTCTATTAATACAGGAATGGTTGAAAATTTTATCTCCTTATTTAAGAATTTTTCAACTGCAATTTCGTTTGCAGCATTAAGAACGCACGGTGCTGTTCCCCCGATTTCTAACACATCAAATGCAAGCTTTAAACATTCAAATTTTTCAAAATCAGGTTCATAAAAACTTAACGTTCCAATTGCTGCCAGGTCAGTTCTTTCAAATTTGTTCTCAAATCTTTCGGGATATGTAAGTGCATATTGTATAGGCAATTTCATATCCGGTAAACCCATTTGTGCTTTTATAGATCCATCCCTGAACTGAACCATTGAATGTATTATTGATTGAGGGTGAATAACAACATCAATTTTATTTGTTGGAAGACCAAATAACCACCTTGCCTCGATAACTTCAAGACCTTTATTCATCATAGTAGCGGAATCAATTGTAATTTTATTTCCCATTTCCCAGTTAGGATGATTAAGTGCTTCTTCTACAGTTGCATGATCGAAGAATGATTTATCTTTATTGAAAAACGGTCCGCCCGAAGCGGTTATTATTAATTTTTCTACATCAGTTATATTTTCTCCAACAAGGCACTGATAGATTGCACTGTGCTCTGAATCAACAGGGATTATCTCCGCACCGTATTTTTCGCAATAATTTTTCACAACTTCTCCCGCAACAACAAGAGTTTCTTTATTTGCCAGGGCAATTCTCTTTCCTCTTTTTATTGCTTCCATTGTTGGAGCAAGCCCTGCATATCCAACCATTGCACCCAAAAAAATATCATAGTCCAATTCAGATGCTGCAGTTATTAATCCCGCTGTACCGACTAATAATTTGCAGCCGGCAGGGAGCTGATTCTCTAAATTTATTGCAGCCTCTTTATTTTTAACAACAACCCATCCCGGCTTAAACTCATTTACTTGTTCAAGCAGAAGAGTTGTATTAGTGTTAACTGTTAATGCAGAAACTTTAAAGTGTTCGGGGAAATTTCTGATAACGTTAAGAGTATTTACACCAATCGAACCGGTTGAACCTAAGACAAATACATTTTTCATAATAATTTTCTATAAAAAGCTTTTAAATGTAAAAAAATAGGGTTTCTAATACAATGTAGTTTATTGAAGGAAATCTTATACTTTTAAAAAAAAGAGATGAATATTTTAGTAAAACCCATCGCTTAATATTTCCCTTGATAGATAGTTTTTAATTACTATTTTAGAAATATGTTATTAAAATTATTCATCATATTTGTTCTATCCTCTTTTGTTCTGTTTGCACAGAACAACAACATCTTGCTGAACAAATTTGCTCTTGCCGAAAGCTATGAAAATTCGGGTGATCTAGAGAAAGCTGTTAAAATATATGAGGAGTTATATGAACTTGATCAGAATAATAATTTCTATTTCGAATCACTTAACCGTGCTTATGTTGGCTTGAAAAATTATGCCGCATCTGTAAATCTGATTGAAAATGAAATTACTAAGCGCCCTAAAGAGATTAAATTGTACGGGCTACTCGGTTCTACTTATTATCTAATGGGAAATGAGGAAAAAGCATTCAGTACATGGGATATACCATTTTCAATAATTGAACCAAATCCGATTACTATCAGGGTAATTGCTAACTATGCTATTCAAAGGCGTGCATTTGAAAAGGCGATTGATATATACCTAAAGGGAAAGAATATTGCCGGTGATGGAAATATCTTTTCGAACGATCTGGCTCAACTTTACTCAATTACAATGCAATATGAAAAAGCGACAGAAGAATATTGCTCTATTCTTTCCGCAGATCCCTTACAGCTTCAAACAATTCAAACAAAAATCCTCGCTAATGTAAATAAACCAAATGCATTGAAAGCTGCAATCCCTGTTGTTGAAAAATATTTGAATGACGACAATCTAAGTTTTTCATATTTGCTGGCAAGATTGTATATCGAGAACAAAGAGTATGATAAAGCTTATGAAATATATCTTGATATTGATAAGAAGCAATCTGAAAACGGAGTTGAACTTTACCGTTATGCAGAATTTCTGTTCAAAGAAGCCCAATACGGTCTTTCAAAAAATGTATATAGATCAATAATTGAGCTGTTCCCAAAATCACCATTAATCACTTCTGTAAAATTAGGATATGCAAAAACATTGGAAGCAATTTTAATGGGGGACTTTACCAAACAACTTCCTCTGTGGAAACCTTATTTTATTAAACATCCGTATGAATCGGATGATATTGAAGAAACAATTGATGCTTTTAATGAAGTGGTTAGGTTGTATAAAAATTCGGAAGCAGCATATGAAGCACTGTTAAGAATTGGGATGATAAAATTTTATTTGCAAGATAATCAAATTGAAGCAAAGCAATACCTTAATAAAATAATAGAAGAAACCCGGATGGGGGTAAGCATTACAGGAGCTTATAGCAGGCTTGGTGAAATTGCCTTACTTAATGGTGATTTAGCTGAAGCAGAAAAAAATTATTCACAAATTATCATACTTGCTAACACCGATATTCAAATAATTAATGATGCTAAGTACAAGCTGGCAAGGATTAAACTCTATCTCGGTAAGATTGCACAAGCCAAAGAGCTATTAGCAGAGGTTATGATAAATTTAAAGGATAATAATGCAAATGATGCTCTTGAATTATCATTACTGCTAAACACTTCAAAGAACGATTCGTCTAATCTTATGCTTTTTGCGAATGCAGAATTTTTGGCTGACCAAAAAAAATTTAGCGGGGCAGAAAAAAAATACAAGCTGTTAGTAAATAATCCACAGGTTTTTATACTTCACTCAGTTGCAAGTTTAAGAATGGCTGAAATGGAACTTGCGCAGGATAATTATCCACAATCAATTGAATTGTTAGAAAAAGTTTTTGAGGAAGGAGAAAAAAACATTTATAGTGATAAAGCATTATATTTGCTGGGTGATATTTATCAATATGGAATTGGTGATAATATAAAAGCCGTGGAAATGTACGAGAAACTTCTTACTGAATTTCCAACATCAATTTACATTGATGATGCAAGAGTTGAAATTATTAAGTTAAAAGATAAACTAAGTTAGGAAAGTTATAATGGCTAAAAAGCAGAATCAAAAAATAGTTAAATGTTCTTTTTGCGGACGAGACGGCAATGAGGTCGGCAGTATGATAGCCGGTCCGGATGTGTACATCTGTGATATTTGTATTGCCAGCAGTGTTGATATATTAAAGAATAATCTTGCTGCTTATAACAACACAAAATTAATCGAGAAACAAAAACATACACCCCAATCATTAAAAAAGGCAATTGATGAATATGTAATCGGGCAGGAAAGAGCAAAAAAAGTTCTTGCGGTTGCGGTGTATAATCATTACAAAAGAATAAATTCGCGCTCAACATTGTTTGAATTGGATGATGTGGAAATTGAAAAGAGTAATATCCTTTTGATTGGTCCAACCGGTGTAGGGAAAACGCTTCTTGCACAAACTCTTACAAAAATACTCGATGTTCCATTTGCAATTGCAGATGCAACAACACTTACCGAAGCAGGTTATGTTGGTGATGATGTTGAGACAGTATTGGTTCATTTACTTCAGGCAGCAGATTATAATCTTGACCGGGCACAGAAAGGAATAGTTTATATCGATGAAATTGATAAGATAGCCAGAAAAAGTGAAAGCACATCTATAACAAGAGATGTTTCCGGTGAAGGTGTGCAGCAAGCACTGCTAAAAATTCTTGAGGGAACAGTTGCCGGAATTCCTCCTAAAGGCGGAAGAAAACATCCGGAACAAAACTTAATAAATCTTAACACTAAAAATATTTTGTTCATCCTTGGTGGAGCATTTGACGGGATCGACAGTATAATAGCAGCAAGAATAAATAAAAATAAAATGGGTTTTCGTTCCGATTTGAAAGATAAGAAATCAGAGGAAGACCTATTGCAGCATATACAACCCGAAGATTTGCTGAAATATGGACTGATACCCGAATTGATTGGAAGAATTCCTGTTATTGCCCCTCTTCAGACTCTATCTGAGCAAGCAATGAAAAGTATCCTTACAGAACCAAGAAATGCTATTCTTAAACAATATAAAAAACTGTTTATGATGGATGGAATTGAACTTGAGTTTGATCCTTTTGCTATTGATGATATTGTACAAAAAGCAATGGAGAGAAAATCCGGTGCCAGGGCACTTCGTTCTATTGTAGAACACTTTATGCTTGATATAATGTATGATCTGCCGGGTAAAAAAAGTGTACAGAAATGTATTATAACAAAGGATGTTATTAGCAAAGGTAAGGAACCGTTATTCTTAAAAGCGGGTAAAAAATCTGCTTAACGTAAGAAGATAACCCCAGAATAAATTTCTATTAGCCGCACAATGATTTTTAAATCCCTGCGAAATATTTTTCTGCTGCTTTGTTTATTTTCTTCAATAATATATTCCCAATCAAAAATTCTTATCTACATGGATTTAAACCAAACAGATCATCTGAAAGCTTATGGCATAACATTTCGTGCAATTGGCAATGGATATAAATCAGATTGGTTATTGAACTATCGCGGTGGTTCATTTTTGATTGATTACGATAGCAAGCTAACAGCAGAGTGCAGGCTGAAAGGGGTTGGTTTTCAGGAAGTTTCATTCTCTGAAGCAGCTGATATTTATTCCCTGGTACAAAGTGATGAAAATAATATGGATGTAGTAAGATTAGAGAAATCTCCTAAGATAGCCGTGTATGTTCCACCGGGGTTTCAGCCATGGGATGATGCGGTTACGCTTGCACTTGAATATGCAAAAGTACCGTATGATAAAATTTGGAACGATGAGATATTGGAAGGAGACTTAGAAAAGTACGATTGGCTCCATCTTCATCACGAGGATTTTACAGGACAGTACGGTAAGTTTTATGCAAGTTTCAGTAATGCTCAGTGGTATATAGATCAGCAGATTTGGTATGAGCAGAATGCAAAGCAAAACGGATTTAAAAAAGTATCCGAAATGATGAAAGCAGTATCGCAAACAATTAAGAATTTTGTTGGGAAGGGAGGTTTTCTTTTTGCGATGTGTTCCGCTACAGATAGTTATGATATTTCTTTGGCAGCGCAGAATGTGGACATTGCTGCACAGATGTACGATGGTGATGCTGCAGACCCTGATGCTCAAAACAAGTTAGAGTATAATAATACTCTTGCGTTTACGGATTTTAAATTAGAAATGAATCCTTATGTTTATGAATACAGCGATATTGATATTCAGCCGATTGAGATAGGAAATTTTAATAATGATTACTTCACTCTTTTTGAATTCTCAGCTAAGTATGATCCTGTACCCACTATGCTTACACAAGACCACGTGAATGTGATACGCGGTTTTATGGGGCAGACAACTATGTTTAGAAGAAGCAGGATAAAAAAATCTGTTATCATCCTTGCAGAAAGAGAGGGAACCGATCAGGTAAAATACATCCACGGTAATTACGGAAGAGGAACATTTACATTTTATGCCGGACACGATCCCGAGGATTATCAGCACGCAGTTGGGGATCCGCCAACTGATCTGGCATTGTACAAAAATTCGCTCGGGTATCGCTTAATACTTAATAATGTTTTATTTCCTGCGGCTACAAAGAAAAAGCAGAAAACGTAGTTCTATTCTTTCATTCAATTATATGTATATATAACCATTTCAACCTTCACTTAATAATGCTGCTAAACATTTTCTAAGATTGATACACAGTCCTCGATATTTAATATTTATTAATCATTGATAAAACTTGACTTTAAAGTTAAGGATGAACATGTTATTTCACATATTTATAGTAAGCAAACTATTTTCTATTCTCATTTTATTTCAATTCTATTTGTTTCATTTATTTGGAAGGAAAACTAAAATGAAAAAAATGCAATCATTCAGCCAAATTTGGCATCATAATAAATCCCCAAATTAACAAACCAATAATGGAGGTAAAAACCATGAGTAAATCAAGAAACCAACAAGTCAGGTGGTTGCTAACCCTGTCATTGCTGCTGATCGTATTAGCAGACTTTGCCAGTGCCCAGGCGCCGTCGCTC
>SMVA01237805.1_pt1 | contig 12287 bp, 12 predicted proteins | sample 2456451 | NCBI WGS metagenome assembly SMVA01 (sample SAMN11095933, study PRJNA526329) | marine sediment metagenome | biome: Marine sediment; feature: Surficial sediment; material: Deep marine sediment; isolation source: Hadal surficial sediment | place: Pacific Ocean | collected 2014-05 | depth...
CGCGGCCTGCTCGGCTCCCGCACCAGCCTGCTACCACACCAGGTGTACATAGCGGCTGAGGTCGGCGCCCGCCATGCGCCCCGCGTGTTATTGGCCGACGAGGTCGGCCTCGGTAAAACCATCGAGGCGGGCATGATTATCCAGCAACAGTTGCTGACCGGACGCGCCAATCGAGTACTGATAATGGTCCCGGAGAGCCTGCTCCACCAATGGTTGGTAGAAATGCTGCGCCGTTTCAATCTGCGTTTCGCGCTGTTCGACAGTGAGCGTATTGCCGCTATCGAGGAAGGCAATCCTTTCGAAAGCGAACAACTGGTGCTGGTCAGCATGGACCTGTTCAAGCAACAACCGAAACTGCAGGCCCTGGCACTGGCAGCCCCCTGGGACCTGACGGTTCTGGACGAAGCCCATCACTTGCATTGGAGCCCGCAACAGCCCGGTGAGGACTATTTGTTTTTCGAGGCCCTGGCGCAGCGCAGCGCCGGTCTGTTACTGCTGACCGCCACCCCGGAACAAGTTGGCCAGGCCAGCCACTTTGCCCGCCTGCGCCTACTGGATCCAAACCGTTTTCACGACCTCGACCAGTTCCTGGCAGAGGAACAAGGCTACAAAGCCCTCAACCAGCGCCTGCACGAATTGGAACAAACAGGGGACAGCGAGGCTGAAATCGCCGACTTGCTGGATCGCCACGGCACTGGCCGGGTCCTCTTCCGCAATACCCGCGCCGGCGTGCGGGGCTTCCCCCAACGCCGCCTGCACAGCTACCCCCTCACACCCGATACGTCGGACCGCTCCGCCACCCTCCGACCCCACCCTCCGACCCCACCCGGGGTCGGAGCGGTCCGACGTATCGGGTCCAGTGAGCTGGAGGCTGATCCGCGCTTACAGTGGCTGGAGCAACACCTCAAATCCCTGCGACCGGAAAAGGTGCTGGTTATCTGCGCCGAGGCCGATACCGCCATAGCTCTCGAACACTATCTACACCTTCGCGCCGGTATTCGCAGTGCTGCCTTTTACGAAGGCCTGTCCATTCTTGAGAGGGATCGTGCCGCGGCCTACTTCGCCGATGCCGAGGGTGGCGCCCAGACTCTGGTCTGCTCGGAAATTGGCTCGGAGGGCCGCAACTTCCAGTTCGCCCATCACCTGGTGTTATTCGATCTGCCCCTGAACCCGGATCTGCTGGAACAGCGCATCGGCCGGCTCGACCGCATCGGCCAGGGTGATACGGTACATATACACGTGCCCTATATCCAGGACAGCGCCCAGCACACCCTGTTTCGCTGGTATCACGAGGGCCTCAACCAGTTCGAAGAGACCTGCTCCGCGGGTTATGCCATCTATCAGCAATTCAGTGAACGGCTGCTGGCGCAGTTGCAAACAAGCGATGACAAACTCGATGCATTGCTGACCGACACCGCCGAATTTACCGCCCGCACCCGGGCCGAATTACGCGAGGGGCGCGACAAGTTACTGGAGCGCAACTCCTGCAAGCCAGCTATCGCCCAGGCCCTGATCGACTCCATTGTCGAGATCGAGGAGAGCACCGCCCTGCCCGACTACCTGGAGCTGCTCTGTGAATGCTACGGTGTCGAGCAGGAGTACCACTCGGAACAGGCCAGCATCTTGCGCCCGACCGATCACATGCTAACCGGGTACTTTCCGGGTTTGCGTGAAGAGGGGACCACCGTCAGCTTCAGCCGTGAGCAGGCCCTGAGCCGCGAGGACATCGAATTCCTCAGCTGGGAACATCCGATGATAGTTGAGGCCATGGATATGGTCAGTACCACCGAGTTGGGCAATGCAGCCATCGCCACGCTCTCGCTCAAGGGCATTGCCGCCGGTACCATGCTGCTGGAGAGCATCTATTCCATCAATTGTGTAGCCCCGCGAGATTTGCAACTGGAGCGCTTTCTGCCGATCTCCCCGATCCGCCTGCTGGTAGACCACCGCGGCAAGGACCTCGCCGGGATCATGCCCCACGCCCGGCTCAATGAGCTCTCCGAAAAGGTCAAGAAGGGGGTTGCCCTGGCCATTATCAAACAGGTTCACGACCAGGTCGAAGAGAAAATGCGCCACGCCAGCCGCCTGGCCACACAGCAGATGGAGACACTGCTGGAAGCGGCCCAGACGCGCATGCGCGAACAACTGGGCGCGGAATTGTCACGACTCAAGGCGCTGCGTGAGATCAACCCCAGCATTCGCCAGGCCGAAATAGACCGGCTCGGCTACCTGATAGAGGAATGCTCCGCGCACATCAGCCACGCCAGCCTGCAACTACAGGGCTTGCGGCTGATCGTCACTACCTGACTGACAGGTTCAACTGATACTATAAACCCTCAACACAGGGAGAAAGCAGGATGGGCGATAACACACGGCAGGTACTCAACAAGGCCAATATGGGCATCACCGACGGCATCCCCCTGCAGGCCTCCGACGGCGGCATCGATGAACTGCGCCGGGACATCCAGCGGCTGATGGACATAGAGGCCATCAAGCAATTGAAGCACGCCTATTTCCGCTGCCTCGACACCGCCAACATGGAGGAACTGGACAGTCTGTTCCACGACCAGGTGCATGTGCATTTCATCGGCGGAAACTATGAGTGGAAATTCGATGGCAAGGAGCAATACCTCAACAATGTGGGTATGGCCTTTTCCAACCAGGCTATAGGCCATCACAACGGCCATCACCCCGAAATCCAGATGATCAGCGACACCGAGGCCACGGGCATCTGGTATCTGGCGGACAATATGTGGATACTCAACCACAAGGCCTTCACCACCGGTACGGCCATCTACTGGGACCGCTATGAGAAGGTTGATGGCCGTTGGCTGATCCGCGAAACACGCTACGAGCGCCTCTACGAAATCAATCGGCAACTGGACGAGAATCCAGTCCTGGACTCACACTACCTCGGTGTCCACGGTCCCGAGGCACAATTTTGAAGCAGGCTCCGGCGCGGGTGCTACACTGAAGCTCTATGAGTGATGATCACGAATTATCCCTGCTGGAGCAGCTGACCCGCCTCACCGGACAGGTGGCTGGCCAAACCCTTGATGTCGCCAGGAATACCGCCAACATGACCGCCATGTTTGGTGAAAGCTGGCTCAAATCCGCCCTCATGAAGACCTTCGAGCCAGAGCGCCTGGAAGCCATGGCACAGGCCGGCCACTTTCTGCGCGATGCCCGGGAAACAGCGGGACTCAGTCTCAAGGAGCTGACCGAGGCGCTCGGGGTCAAGGATGACAACCTGCTGGAGGATATAGAAAGTGGTGAGCGAGTGATGCCACTGGAGCTGGTGTTCCGCTCTGCCTCGCTGATTGCACGCCACGACCCCATCCCCTACCTCATCCAGTTCATGCGCACCTACAACCCGTCTCTCGGCGCCACGCTTGAACAGTGGGGCATCATGGCCCTGCCCTTACAGTACGAGCGGGAACGGCGCTGGATTAACCTCTACCGCCAGCACGATGTCCTGCGCGGCCTCAGTGATGACGAATATGAGCGCCTGATAAATTACGTCGATAGCGCCACCAACCTGGTACTCGATGTGATGCAGAAAGAGAAAGCCGCCAACGCCGGCTCAGCCAGCCCCACTACCACAGCTGTAACCGCGCTCAAGAAGAAAAGCACGACAAGGAAAAAAGCATCCGCGCCCAGGAAAACACGCCCAAAGGCTGCCAAGCCATAGCCGCAAGCGTTATACTCCGTCGGTTATGCTCAAAAAACTACCCACCAAAGATGATCTGCGTGCAGTGCTGCAGCGGGAAACCCTGCGCTACCTCGATCACGGCGGTAAAGTGAATGAGGTGCCCCACGGGGCTACCGGAAACGACCCTCAGAAAGCCAGCAGTTTTCGCAGCAGCGGTTTATTCAGCCAGCCGCGAACTTCCCGGACCTTTGTACCAGAAGTAATCGCCGCCATAGAGGGACGGCGCAAGGAACGCTTCAAACGGCGGGCGACACCCACACCTAGCAGGCTGTCACGACCCCGCCGCAAAATACTCTACGATGATTTCGGCGAACCCATACGCAAGGTATGGGTCGACGAGTAGTGCAGTCGCGCCCTAGCTGAAACGTCGGCGAATAACACCCAGGCCAGCGCCCAGCGCCATAAACAGCCCACCCAGCAGACCAATCAAGGGCAGGGGGCTGGCAGTTTCCGGCAGCACAGGTGCCGGCACCAGGGCAATAGCATCCGCTTCATCCGGACCATCATCATCTTCATGAATCACGACCCAGCGATCACCAGGCATGTACACGTTTAACATTTGTCCGCGGCTGAGATCACGGGGGCGGTAGGACCGGCCACCGATGTTGGCACGCCAGCTGGTATCCACCGTCTGTGAATAATTGCCGCCAGAGCTGCCATCGTTGTTCATAATCCTGAAGGTCAAAGTCCGACCGCTCACGCGCATGATTTCTACCTCGATACGGGCAAACATCTTGCCGTTTTTCATGAGCACCGCATCACAGGCATCGGCGATGCGCGGATATTGATCGGTAACAACCGACGACCACTCAATGTCACTACATGACAGTTCGTCCTGTGCCATCGCAGTGGAGCCAAATGACACGGCGGCAATCGCACATCCCAGTATCGCAAGTTTTCTTAATGACATACCAACTTCTCCTTAGTGGATAGACAAAGATTCATCGAGCTGCGCCCTGACGATATATCGCTGGGGTGCATGTCCGACAAAATAGAATGGATAACAGGTAACCAGGGTAATGCGCTGGTCGTCACTGGGGTCGAGTACCTCGACATCAAGCGGGTCTACAATGAGAATTTCGTCGACCCGGTAGTGGCGCTCGCCAGCCGCGGTCCTGAGCGTGAGGCTGTCTCCGGGGCTGGCATCTTTGAGGACCCGGAAGTAGCCATCCCGATGACCGGCAATGCCAATGTTGCCGGGCTCGCCCGGACGCGCCGTGCCGGCTATCAGTGCTGCGCCGCGGTCCATGTTAAGGTCGCTGGCACCGGCATACACGGGCACCTCCAGCTCAAGCTTCGGCATCTTCAGTACCGCGACGACATCTGCAGTGCCCGCTACCCGGCTCTCCTGCCAGGCGGCGATGCGCTCCGGCGCCCACAGGCTGGTGTCGGGAGTCTCACCGGACCAGGCCAATTCGAAACGCTCAATATCCTGGCCGCGCTTGACCTCGCCCCGCACCATCTGGGTCGCGAAAAACCCGCACAGCAACACGCCCAGTAACCAACAGGCCGCTTCGGTAAGGCGAAGAGAATACTGTGTTTTCGACATGGCTTCTGCTCACAATCCTGGGCACAGTGTAAGCGAGAATTTGTCACAAGGCGAGTGGTTCAGATCATCGCAATGCGCACAAATACAGGGTGAATCCACCCTCACTGGGCGCCGAAGCGTTTTTTGAGGTAGGCGAAGAATTCAGGCCCGTTTGCCTCCCTGTCGGCGTCAATTTTGCGAGCGATATCAGAGTCGGCCATCATCGCTTGCCACTCCCTGAGGCCGGGGATTTCGGCGATGATATCCCAGTCCATTTTGGCGGTCCCCACCATCTCTACCACGCTCAACACATAGCGCATATAAATATCTGCAAGGGTCAACTCAGTACCGGCCAGATACGGGTCAAACTCACACAGGCGTGTGAGCGCTGCGACGCCCCGCTCCACGGTGGCACGAATATCGGCCTTGAGTTCTTCCGGCGCCTCGCTGTCGGTAAAAACAAAGGGGACCAGGCGTCGACAGGGCAACTCCAGGTAGAGTTCCGAGAGCTTCATGATCTGGCGCACATAATTGCGCGCATAGGCATCCTCGGGGTAGAGCGGCTGCCCGGAATAGTTCTCCTCCAGATAATCACAGCAGACACTGGACTCGGAGAGATGACCACCCTGGTCTACGGTTATGGCGGGCACCTTGCCCACCGGGCTGATCGTCAGCCAATCTTCCTCACTGCCGTAGACAAGATCCTCTTCGAAAGGGATGTCCTTGTGCATCAACACATGCTTGACGATGTTGTAATAGTTGCTGTAGGGAAATCCATGCAAGATAATCATATCTACTCCATTTATCAGTTGCGGTAATCTTGATACATGCGTTGTGCCCACTCCAGCTCAGGCATCATTTTATCGGCGACGCCACGCAGCGGTTGCGGCATCTGCGCGGGCCACTCAAGCCCATACTGTGGCGGCTGGAACATCGGTGCGAAAAGAGCCGCTGCTGCCAGGTCGGCGCGACTGAAACTGTGACCCACCAGGAATTTGCGAGCGGCATACTCCCCATTGAGACGTTCCAGAAAGCCCTGAATTCGTGTTAGCGAGTGGCCGGCACTCGCCTCATTGATATCCATGAACTCGCGCATCGTCTTCGCCAGGCTCTTGTAGCTGAGCATCAGGTAGGGCCGGCCCCACCAGGGGCCATCGCTGGTAAAGAAGCCGGTGGTGAGAGCCCGGTGATCGAGCAGGGTATGATAGCAATAGCGGCGCACCGCCGGGCCAACATCCGCGTCCAGCCAGCGCTCCCAGGCCAGCGCCTCGGCACGTAAACTGGGGTCGGAGGGTGTCAGCGGTTGTTGCGGGAAGTTCTCGTCCAGATAGGTAATGATGGCGGCAGAGCCCTGTATGGCAACCCCGTGGTGACTCAGCACCGGTACACTGCTGCCCTTGCCAATGCGGGTGGTGGTCAAGCGATGCAAGCCGGGCAGCAAATTTCTGGTACTGTAGTCGATACCCTTGTAATCCAGTGCAAAGCGCACTTTTTCGCAATAGTGTGAAATGGGGAACTGGTACAGTCGCATATCCGCCATCTTACTCCGCGCCACAAGGGCACTCAACGGGCAAGCAGGTTCGGCAGGGCTTCAGTCAGGCTGTTGTAGCGAAATTCAAACCCCGCCTCCTGCAAACGTCGGGGCACCACACGCTGGCCCTTCAGCAGCAATTCGTCGGCCATCTCTCCCAGCGCCAGGCGCAGCACCAGACCGGGAACCGGCAGGCAGACAATCGCCCCCAAATGATGGCGCAAGGCCATACAGAAGCCCTTGTTGGTGACCGGCTCCGGCGCCGTCAGGTTGAACGCACCTGCCAGTTCTCCATTTTCAAGCAAAAACTCCATCGCTGCCAGCACATCATCCCGATGCACCCAACTCAGCCACTGCCCACCACCGCCCAGCCAGGTGCCGATGCCGAAGCGAAAGCTTTTGCTCAACTCCACCAGCGCACCACCCCCCCCACCGGGCAGGGCTGGCCCCAGCACGACTCCCAGGCGCAATCGGCAGACCCGGCTTCCAAGCTGCTCAAAACGCCGGGCTTCGCTCTCCCAGGCCTGGCAAAGACGGTGTGAAAAACCCTCCTGTGGGGGCGCGTCCTCGGACAAAAAATCATCCCCGTGATGACCGTAGTAACCAATGGCGGAAGCGCTCAAGACCACCGCCGGAGGCCGTTGCAGCCGCTGCGCCAGCGCCACCAGTTCCCGGGTGGTACCGACCCGGCTCTCTACCAGGATTGCCTTGCGCCTCTCAGACCAGCGCCCCTGAGCCATGCTCTCACCCGCCAGATTGATAAAGCACTCGAAGTATTCTTCTTCAGGTATTTCATCCAGGCTATTGATATATTTGATATTTTCACTATCAAAATGCGAACGACCACGGGTGTAAATCACCCCAAAATCACCTCGCTGGACCAGCCGTTCAACCAACGCACCGCCGATGAAACCGGTACCTCCAGTCAATAAAATATTCATCGCTCAGCCTCCGCCCCCACCATACCCCAGAAACCACCTCAATTGACCACCCCACCCTCCGACCCCTTGGGGTCGGGGTCGGAGGGTGGGGTCGGAGGGTGGTATGCTGTTGGGCTGAACAATAGCTGGACACCCCAATGAACGACGCCATTACTCCCTTTAAGGTCGATATCCCGCAGGCAGCCCTCGATGACCTCAAGACCCGTATTGCGAATACCCGCTGGCCAGAAAAAGAAGCCGTGAATGACTGGAGCCAGGGGATGCCCCTGGCCTACACGCAGGAACTGGCAAAGTACTGGGGCGAGGAATACGACTGGCGCCGCTGGGAGAGCACACTCAATGCCTGGGACCAGTTCACCACCGCCATTGATGACATCGACATTCACTTTCTCCATATCAGAAGCCCCCACGAAGAGGCCCTGCCCATGGTGATTACCCATGGCTGGCCCGGTTCCATTGTTGAATTTCACAAGGTTATCGGTCCCCTCACCGACCCCACGGCACACGGTGGCAGCGCTGAAGATGCCTTCCACCTGGTTGTTCCTTCAATCCCCGGCTACGGATTTTCCAGCAAACCTACCCACGCCGGCACCGGCGCTGAGCAGGTGGGCAGGATGTGGGGGGAATTGATGGCCCGTCTCGGCTACGACCGCTACATCGCCCAGGGTGGAGACTGGGGTGCACTCATCACCCAGTGTATGGGGCAAACCGAGACCGAACACTGCGCTGCCATTCATATCAATATGCCCATCTGTCCACCGGATGAAGAAGGCATGCAGGACATGACCGAGTTTGAACTCGCGGCCCTGACCAGCATGGGCGACTACAACGAATGGGATTCCGGCTATTCCAAGCAGCAGAGCACCCGCCCGCAAACACTGGCTTACGGGTTGGCAGATTCCGCCATCGGCCAGATGGCATGGATCGTGGAAAAGTTTTGGAGTTGGATGGACTGTGGCGAGGGCGCCGACCAGCACCCGGAAAACATACTCAGCAAGGATGAATTACTCGATAACGTGATGATGTACTGGCTCACCAACACCGCCGCTTCCAGTGGCCGCCTCTATTGGGAGAGCTTTGCCAAAACCAATCTCAAGCCCATCGATATGCCGGTAGGCGCATCCATCTTTCCAAAGGAGATTTTTCGTGCCAGTCGCCGCTGGGCGGAGAAGCGTTTCAGCAATATCCTCTACTGGAACACCCTCGATCAGGGTGGTCATTTCGCCGCTTTCGAGCAACCGCAAGTGTTCGTACAGGAACTGAGGAAGTGTTTTGCCAGCCTGCGAACCCCTGCGGCCTGACTTGAGAGCACTACAGGGCCTATATCCTGAAACTGAACGCGGTCGCCAAAAAACACCTCTCCGTCGGCTATCGACACTATAATTAGTCCCTCAACACAAGCCGGGACCACCATGACCGATAATATTTTCAATCCCTTCGAATCGGAGGAGATCAGCCCGCCCTATTCCGAGCACTGGCAAGCCAAGCGCCGACTCGCCCAGGCCCTGCGCGAACTCACCGGGGTACTGGTGACGTCTACCCCCTCGATCGATGAAATGAATGAGATTGCCGAGCGACTCGAACTCCAGGCCCGCCAGTTTACCAAGGAGCCGCGACTGTTCGGGCAGATGGCCTTCCAGGCTGATGGCAACCACGGTCGGCGCGGTGAGGTAAACCACGAGCTCAACGCCATCGGTGGCTGGAGCAACCCCCTGGCGCCGGGTCTTAACATGTGGTTTGACGGTGATCGTGCCCGCGGCACGGTCAACTGCGGTTGGGCCTACGAGGGTCCGCCCGGTCACATACACGGCGGTTTTGTCGCCGCCATATTCGATCAGTTCATGGGTATGGCGCAGATTATTGGCGAGCAGCCGGGCATGACCGGCACCCTCAAGGTACGCTACCTGAGACCTACGCCACTCAACACCGATTTGCAACTCGAAGCCTGGCTGGAGCGGGTGGAGGGACGTAAAACCATTATCAACGCCGAAATGCGCAACGGCGATAGCGTCACCGCAAGCTGCGAGGCGCTATTCGTGCGCCCGCGAGACGGCTTGGGCTTAAAGAACCTGAATACTGAGGCCGGGGCGGATTAGGCGCGTCGCGCCTTCTGAGTGAGCAGTTTGCGGGCGTGGCGGCTCCAGCGACCCCAGTGACGCGACTGGTCGGGGTCAGGCATGTTTTCCGGGTCAAAATCCATCTGTGACTTGCGATAGCCGATTTTCAATTTGCGGTAATCGAACATATAACCGTCGGTGGGTAGCCTGGCTATATGCGGTGTCGCGCTGTTGGGGTTGGTAATCTGCAGGATTTCCTCGGGGCGTTTGCCCTGCAGGTGTTCCAGCATATCCACGAAACAGCACAACTCCACCGGCAGATCAGTCAGGGCCGGATCCTGGTGGAAAAACTGGGCTGGCAGATAGTGATAGTCCCCCAGCCGCGAATCACCCTGGGTGCGCACCAGAATATCGATACGCCCCCCCATCGGCACTACCACCACGTGTGCATTGAAAATGAAATCGGCGCCGGCTCGCATGGCGTTGACAGTTTGCAGCTGGCGGCCGGTTTCGTGGCCTTCGTTAGCGATAACCACCACCTGGTTACCACCGTTGATCAACTGCTCGACAAATGTCTTGTTCTTGACGGGGTCCATTTCATCGGCGGTTCCGAGGCCGCTGGCGATGAGATCGGGATTGACGCCGTGTTCCGGCCGCTCGCGGTGCAGTTTCTCCATCCAACTGGCGAAGGGCGAATCGTGGTACAGCTTGAGGTCGGCCGGACTGAAAGTCCGCTCCCGCTGTTTGGCACCCTGCGACGTTTTCGACATATAAAACATACCCCTATCCGCATTCTAATTTATACAGCAGCGCCAGGTTTTTGCCAAGATAATAGTGCCCCTCCTGCCTCGTGGTGTGACGCCCATCACTGTTCTCTCAGTCGTCGGTTCCTTAACAATTCTTTGCCATTCCCAGCCCATCTTTGCACTCAGCTCAGGTTCAATAGGGGCATGGAAACACCAACGAGGAGAACTCCATGAAAAAATCACTGACAATAATCCTGGGCCTGGCACTGGCCTCAAGCATGGCCCTGGCTGACAGGTCCGAAGGAGGTCGCGGTAAAGGTGATCCGGAACAACGCATGCAGCGCATGCAGAAACACCTGGACCTGAGTGATGAGCAGGTCGCGCAAATGCGCGAGATTCGAGCCAATGGTGGTGGCCGCGAGGAAATGCGCGGGGTGCTCACGGAAGACCAGCAGGCCAAGGCGCGCGAGCATCACCAACAACGCGGAGCCAGGCATGGGGAGGCCCACCGCCAGCAGCAACCCAGTTCGGACTAACCCTGCTCCAGGCGCCTCTTGGTCTTCCCTGTCGGCAGCGCCTTCAGTGGATCATCCGGCCAGGGGTGCCTGGGATAGCGCCCCTTCATTTCCTTCTTCACACTGTCATAGCCATTGCGCCAAAAACTGGCCAGGTCCTGGGTGACTTGCAGCGGCCTTCGCGCCGGTGATAACAGGTGCACCATCAAGGCCACCCTGCCCTGAACCACAGTGGGCGTGGACTGTGCACCAAACATCTCCTGCAGCTTAACCGCCAGCACCGGTGGTGATTCGCTGTAATCGATACGGGTATGGGAACCTGAGGGCACCTGGAAACGCTCCGGCGCGAGTGCATCCAGTTCCCTGGGCAGGGGCCAGGGCAGCAGGCCCTGCAGAATATTCTTCAAATCCAGTTTGCTGAAACCGGCCAGGCTGGTCACTCCATCCAGGTACGGTGCCAGCCAGTTTTCAAGATCATGCAAGAGCGCTTTATCTGACAGGTCCGGCCAGGGTGCTCCCAACTGCTGATGTAACAAACACACCCGGGCCTGCCACTGGCGCAGGTCTTTATTCCAGCCCAGAACCTCCAGGCCCCGCCGCCGTACCAGTTCCAGCAAAGCCGGCAAGCGCGTTTCAGCGGAGACGGTTTCCAACTTTTCGCGGGATAACACCAGCGCACCCACACGGCGTTGACGCTCGGCAACAAAACGCCCCGCTTTTTCATCCCACTCTGCCACATCGGCCTCGGTAACCAGCGCCGCCAATGTATCCTCGAACTCAGCCGGCGACAAACTGGCCGCGCGGTAAATCCGATCCTCGGCACTGCCTACCCGCCCCCCCATGTCGGCCACCACCAGCCACTCCTGGTTACACAGGGGGTCGGAGGGTGACAGTGCGGCGCTGCGCCCATTGCTCAATTGGTAGACATTGCCACGGGTCTGGCGGCGTTTGCCGATGCGATCCGGGTAAGCTGAGGCCAACAACACGCCCTCTTCAATATCTCTGTGTTCAGTCGAGGGCAGCGCCTGACACATACGCCGAAACCGTTGCGCCTGCTGTCGGGTCTGTCCGCCGCGCTCCGACAATTGTGCCGCCAGTTCACAGGCGAAATCCACAGCACCCCAGCGGGCACCACAGAGCAGCATATGCGCCAACCGGGGATGCACCGGCAAAGCCGCCATGTGCTCCCCGTCAGCCGTTAAATGCCAGTGTCCGCTGTCGCCCTGCTCAATCGCGCCAAACTCCTGCAACAACTCC
>SMVA01266159.1_pt1 | contig 12286 bp, 7 predicted proteins | sample 2456451 | NCBI WGS metagenome assembly SMVA01 (sample SAMN11095933, study PRJNA526329) | marine sediment metagenome | biome: Marine sediment; feature: Surficial sediment; material: Deep marine sediment; isolation source: Hadal surficial sediment | place: Pacific Ocean | collected 2014-05 | depth 0-1...
GTCCGGATGTTTGGTGAGATTGATAGCCTGCCCGTCCAACTCCAGGTCTATCGAAGCTGAGGTTCGACCCGAGAACGAAAGCAGGAGAACATCCACCACCTTTCGGTCCGGAGTCCAGGAAAATGCGGCAATGTCCCCCTCTTGGGCCTCGAACCCGGTCGAAACAGGCTTCGGGTAAGTGTACTCGCGATTCGGATCGCCCGTTGAGATCAGTGCGACCGAGCTGAACGTGTAAGATGGATCCGTAGCTTTCAGATCGAGACGCCCGATCGTCTCTAGTTCTCGCAGATGCTCCATGCCTGTGTCATTTTGCACCGATTGATTCAAGAGTCCGTCTGTTCGAATAGCGGATATTCTCGTCTCGAGGATCGATGCGTCCGCTTTCTTATACATCCACCTATAATTTAATTGTCGATACGTAACTGGCACTCCCCCAACATGATAACTCATCGTAAAATCGATTTTCGACCCCCACGATTCGCCACGGTTCACGTCGACTAGATAGGGCTTCAGCGGATCCGCAATAAATAGGCTGTACCGAGTATACCTGGCATCGGGACCACCGCTTATGGACTCCGTGAGTTTCAGATCGACCACTCCTTTGAGCACATCAATTCGACCCTGCGAATGCTGTCCGAGATAGTCTGCGTCAGCGTGCCTGGAAATAATTCGGGTAGCAAAAAGACTGGGTGAAGGAGCGGGAAGCCCACCATCCAGTGTCTGAAAATCGTCTGCGATAGTAAGCACGTTGTGGTCGTAATAGTGATTCCACGTGCTATTGGAAATGCCTTTGGCGTTGTCGTAACCCGAATCGATCAACACTCCAACTTCATCTACGTAGTAAACCAACTGAAGCTGGTCCGCCTGTTCGTGCCCCTCTCCTCTTCGGATGGCATCTCCGGTCTCTCCATTCATTGCCACGAAATGTTCTACTTCTCGACCCATCGAATCAGTCGTCGACCGTCGCATGAGGGCCACTTGCTCGCTCGTTCTCGGCCCTTCGAAATCAAGAACAGTCCCGAGTCGCTCGGCTGGTTTTTCTCCTCGTCCTTTCGAAAGGGCGGGAATTGCAAGAAAGAGTGGTAACAGGTTTTCATTGTTTGGATCGGCTTCATTCTTCTGATCCGCGATCCAGGCGAATTTTTTTCCGAGTATCTCGCTTCCGTACGAGGCATCCCACCTCAGAAGATCGGCATGTCCCATGAACACACGGTTTCCATCATCGAACGGTAGCGTGGCCCCGCCGGGGGTTACGGTATCAGCCAACCATTCGAGCGGATCCGTGAACCAGTTGCTATGAAATGGATCGTCCAGGTTGAAATCAGGGTGATATTCCAGCAGTCCATTGATCCGAACCGTATGCCAGAAAGCAATCACTTCAGAGAGCGTCAGATGAAAATAGTAGGGACCTTCTGCAAAAAACCGCTTCCCGCTGTCGGTCTGATAATTCCAGTGTTTACTTCGGTTCTGCTTCGTAGGTGCTCCTGCGCTTCTTAATCCTCGCTCCAGCCAGTGCTTAAATGAATGATTCGGTAACGATTCACACGAGTCGGCATCAGACGCCTGCGTGGCGAGACTGCCGTAAGCGACGGCCAAGTGGACCTTCATCGGCCAGTTCCCCGGTTGGATCTCGTCACGTTTTATCCCCAGAAGCACGGGTTTATTTCCGAGGTCGTCCAGATACTCAACCTCGTCCGCGAGGAACGCAAGTAACGAAGATTTTTCTGCACACGACGGAAGAGTCGGCATTCGCTCTGGAAATCGATGCGACGGATAATATAAAATGGCATTTTCCAGAGCCAGGTATAGATCCACGGTCCTCGCCAAATTCGTGATCGTCAGCACCCATTTTACCGCGTCGTCCGACATACTCTTCCGAATTCGGAACGGGTCTAGATCCTCCAGCGCGATGAAAAAATTCCGAACGGCTGCTGATGCGCTCGAGGGTGCTCCCGGCAAGGAAGGCCAGGCTTCGATATCACCTCCTTCGAGCACAACCCAGATCAGGGCAATCGTCGCTCTAGCCTGAACGATTCGCGTATTCTCGATGACCTCCTGACGGGCTACAGGCTGAGTCGCCAGGTTCTTGTTAGACAGGATCAGAAGTTGGTTCAGGTAACTCAGAACCTGCTCATCTGGATTTCCACCGGCGATCTTGTCCAACACTTCCACGACACCCAAACCGTACTGGCAAGACTGAGACTGCACGCATGAGAAACCATTGAAGGTTAGAGAAGGACGCTGCGCCACAAAACGGTCCTTGAAGAATCGACTATTGACCTCAGGCGGTGGTATGTCCCGTTCGATTTCACCTTGCGCGACTGCATTTCGTTGCACGAGAGCGACGACACCCATGCCAAGAAAAAGCGTCAATCTCATTGAGAGTGAATTTGGCCAACAAATAGACATAAAGCGGTCCGTCAGCTTGAATGAATCGAGTGGGGTAGGAATCGGAAGAAACCGGCCTACAGGACGCCACCTTCAAGTATCGAGCTTCGTGCAGCGAGAAAGGCCTCGCGAGACGAAGGCTTTCGATGTTATAGCCGCGCTGAAACCCGGAAAAGTGTCTCTGGTAGGCGGAGACCGAGACCGGTGAACGACGCTAATTTTGAAGCCCGATTGTAAATTTCTCCCTAATGGGCAGATCTCCTATTCCTGGCTGCTCACTTTCGGGTCAACAATCTCGATTTTAAGACCTCCCGAAAGCCGACTCTGCCACTCTTCGGTGACCCCTTTTGAAGGAAGCTGAAATTGAGAAAACGTATAGCGTGGTGGATACGCCCACCTCTGCTGCCGAAAAGCGGTTTCGCGCGCCTGGCCATCCTGATCTGAGCGCGACCTCATTCGATCCACGTCTTCGTCAATACGATACATCTGCTGGACAATGCTATGAATAAACGCTTCAGGGCTTTTGCTGGGATTTATTTTTGGCAGATTCAGGAGTTTCGGGACCAACTTTTCATGAACGATTTCCGGACGCGGAATAGAAAAATAGATTGCCGCGCGCTTCGCGATCGTTTCTGTACAACTGCGTTTGGCATTCCTGGAATAGCCTGCAATATGGGGAGAACAAATGTCAACCAATGCCTCCAACTGACGATCGGGATTCGGTTCTCCTTCCCAAACATCTACGGCCGCAGCCCCAACCTGACCCGTTTCAATCGAATGAACCAGTGCTGCTTCGTTAATAACGCCACCTCGAGACGAGTTGAGAACCCAGACTCCCTTTTTCATCCGAGCCAGCTCCGAATCTCCTATCAGGTTCCATGTAGCGTCTATTCCATCGACTTTCAGTGGTACGTGGAGCGAAACGATATCGCTTTCTTCCAAAAGCATCTTTAGAGGGACAAATTTTTTCTGCTCCTCTTTGGTGGACGCTTTACGGGCTCGAGGTGGATCGTTGACCAGCACGCGCATACCCAGCGCTGCAGCCCTCCTTTCGAGCCGACTCCCAATCTCTCCGCATCCAACAATTCCGAGAGTCGACGCAAGAATGGGTGTATCGTGCAATTGCGACAGATGGAAAAGAGCAGCGAGTACCCACTCAACAACCGACTCCGCATTACACCCAGGCGCATGTGCCCAGGCAATATCGGCGCGCTTTAGATACTCGCGATCGATGTGGTCGAAACCCGCAGTCGCCGATCCGACAAATCGAACCGAGGATCCGGTCAGCAACGATTCATCCACAGACGTAACACTACGGACGATCAGCGCGTCCGCGTCGATCAATCTCGAAGATGTGATTTCGTGTCCTGGAACGAGTTCCAAAGTGCCGAACGGAGACATTGCCTCTTCGACGAACGGAACGTTTGCATCCGAAACTATTTTTAATAACATCTCAACAATACACTTCCATTATTGTACTTCAATCAGGACCTTACAAACCGTGTGTCTACCAGGAAAACTACTCATGCAAAAATTTCTCGATTCACCGAAAATGGTACCTTCTTTGCAAGAAGATGGGTCCAGGCCGTTCCGGGGGGATGAAGATGAAATGAAGTCAGGTTGAACCGCGTGTGAATATTAAAGACATTCGGTGTAAACCTTTATGTATAATACACTTAAACTGTTTTATATATCTGAAACTTCAGACCTAAGCTATCGTTGAGTGCGGCCGTTCGGGCCTTCAATCCTGAGCCATTATTAGAATCGGTATCAAGAATCTACTGAGACAAACCATGATCAGGAAGTCAAACACGTTACGCTTTATTAGCGCCTTCGTCTTTTGCTTCGTATTCGTATCTGCATTTCGGACGAATGGCGTTCAAGCGCCAGCTTCAACAGCACCGATGCAGGACCAGGGCGTCGTATCTACAGACGTTCATCCGCTGAACACCCTTGCAAAATCGTTGAGCCGGTCTGGCTCGAGTTCTCGACTACCGATAAAGATGATCGATAGCGAGACCCTCTGGCTTGCGCGTGCCATCTTTTCTGAGACGAAAAGAGCCGACGAGCAAATGCTAGTAGCATGGGTGATCCGTAATCGAGTTGACACGGGTTTCCGAGGAAAACGAACGTATCAGAACGTGGTACTCGACCCGTTCCAGTTCAGTGCGTTTAGGTTTGGATCAGACGATCGCGCGTACTACGAATCGCTTACTCATGCGTCGCGAGTATTGGGATGGCAACGGGCGCTCCAGATTGCCTACAACATTCGTCATTTGAACGACGACTACAGGCCCTTCTCTCCAGAGACCAGGCATTTTTACAGCGAACGCTCGATGGTCGACCGCGGCCAACCGGCATGGATCGGCGCAGAGTCGCCCCTTGATATGACTTCAGTGATGGAAATCGATCAGCGACGCTTCCGTTTTTATGAAGGGATCTCGTAACCCACGATAGCGGACTTTAGAAAGGGCACCTCGTCGGACAGCGTGCCCTTTTGTTTTGAATCCCATTTCTACAGGATGACGCCAATTCGAAACATGGTGCTGTTGACCCGCTGTACCTCCGTCTTCACCTCAATCCCACCTATTTCAATATGATCTTTTAGAAGTCTGGAAATTCCGATCGCATATCGAAATTCCGGAAATAGACTGATCCCGGCGATATTGATCGCCAGCCCGATTCCAATATTTCCAGTTACAATCAGCGACTCAAGGTTCTCGTCGATGAAATCGACTCCTGACGACGGTACGCTAAATACAGGCCCAAAGAGCACATAGGGATGAATCAGTGGAGTCGCCGTCAGGTTCAGTCTGATATCGACGGGAAAATCGATCATCGTTAAATCGAAATTCTCTATTTCCTCCTCTATGCTCGCATCACTTGTCGATTCAATGTCACCCAGATCTCGGTAGAAAGCGCCGATCCTTAGACCTACGGTTCCTAGCGAGAAATCGTAGAACAGTCCGGCGTGATATCCGCTTGCAGCATCATACGAGGTAGAGAAGTCACCGAAGTCGAGATCGCTTACGCTGTCGTAATTCAGGCCCACCGCAACGCCTATCTGTGCATTCGTATGCTGCGTACTCGAAAGCAGCGTCAGTAGGCAAAAAAGAGTGGTAAACGTAGTTGAGAGTCTACACATGGTGATCGTGTTTTCTTTATGTATCGGATGATGCGCACCACGATTGAAACCAGTCCCATTTAAGTTCGAAAAGGCTTAAAAAGGGGCCGTATTTGCAACCTGAGAGTAGATCATGAGTTGAGACGGACACATAATGCCGGAGCCGTTGAAATGAAGATTGGAATAACCTGTTACCCCGTTTATGGAGGAAGCGGTGTGGTTGCCACCGAATTGGGAAAAGCGCTGGCCGTGCGCGGTCATTCAGTTCACTTTATAGCCTATTCGATTCCTTTTCGCCTCGGACACATACAGGAAAATATCTTGTTCCACGAAGTCCAAGTTAACGCCTATCCCTTGTTCGAGTATCCATCATACACGCTCAATTTAACCTCCAAACTGGTTGACGTAGTCAAACATGAACAACTGGACATCCTTCACATGCATTACGCGATTCCGCATGCGACCAGTGGTGAGTTGGCCAAACAAATTCTTGCAGACTCGGGAATTCACATTCCAATTGTGACGACGCTTCACGGGACGGATATAACCATCGTAGGACGTGATCCGTCGTTTGCTCCGGTTGTCAACTACTCGATCAATCAGTCGGACGGAGTCACGGCTGTTTCCGAGTACCTTAAACAGGAGACCCTCAGTAACTGCGACATCACCGCTGAAATAGAGGTCATTCCGAATTTCATCGACACGACTCGTTTCCAGCCCTTGATGAAAGATCACTTCAAGCGAGCGATTTGTCCCAACGGGGAAAAGCTACTGGTCCATGTTTCTAATTTCAGGCCTGTAAAACGTGCCACCGATGTCGTTGAAATATTTGGTCAACTGCTGAAGGAGGGATACGGTGTAAAACTATTCATGATCGGTGATGGCCCGGATCGGGCGCCTGCCGAACACCTGGCCAGAGAATTGGGCATTATCGACGACGTACGCTTTCTCGGGAAACAGGAGCCGATAGAAGAATTGCTCTCCATTGCAGACATCTTTTTAATGCCATCGGGATCGGAAACGTTCGGTCTCGCCGCGCTCGAGGCCATGGCATGTGGAGTGCCCGTAGTCGCGACCGATATCGGGGGACTCCCGGAATTGATCGTCGACGGGGAGACTGGATATCTGTGCCCGCTCGAGGATATTGATGCTTTCGCGGCAAAAACACGGATCCTGATTGAGGACGAAGAACTTCGTGAGCAAATGTCGCGGGCATCTCGTCAAAGAGCGGTAGAGACGTTTGAGACGAGCTTGGTCGTACCTAAGTACGAGGCGTACTATGAACGTGTGATTGATAAAGTGACCAGCCATTTCTTGTCCGTCCAAAATGCTGGAACCGGCCCGTAGCAGGCTGTCCTTCGTTCGGACTTTGCCCACTCGGCTAGATTTCGATCTCATCCGTTCAAAGTCCGAATTCACCGGTCTCGGTCAGAAACGGATTGGTTGCAACTTCTTCGCCAATGGTAGTCTCTGGGCCGTGACCAGAGTAAACGATAAAGTCGTTTCCCAGCGGGACGATTTTCTGGAAGATGGATTGCATCAGCACCGGTAGCGAGCCCTGCCACAAATCCGTTCTTCCGATCGATCCGCGGAATAGAATGTCGCCAGCGATCACGTATTTCTCTTCCCGATTGATGAATGAAACCGAGCCAGGAGAATGACCGGGAGTATGAACGACGTCGAAGGTGATGCTTCCTAAGGTTACCTGATCGCCTTCTACAAGTGCGTCTCCAGGCGGATTCGGAGTATCGAGCGGCAGACCAAACATCTTGGCCTGGACAGGTGCGTTTTTGAGGAGTAAGACATCGTCGGGATGGATACGCCAGTCAAGTCCAAATGCCTCTGACAGCGCATTGCAGCCAAAAATATGATCGATATGCCCGTGAGTCAGGAGCAGATGCCTGACGGTCAATCCGCTTGCCTCTACGTAATTTACTACGACGCCGATCTCCTCTTCTGTCATACAACTGGGATCCACAATGGCCGCCTCTCCCTCGCTTTCCACGACGAAACAGTTGGTTGAAAACGGGTTAAACGTAAACGATTTGAGAGCCATATCGAGTGAAATGCCGAATAGAATCCTTTGTATCTGGCGCTTCGGTGGCGCGCAAGATAGGTACTCCTCGAATTGAAGCGGTACCTTTACAGGTGGCAGGATGGAGTCTGCCTGGATTACGAACCCTGAATCCGTAAAAGATGAGCATATTTCACCGAATGATCCTTCGGATGTTGCCGGGGCCAATCCTGGCCGCGCTCGCGACGCTGATGTTTCTTCTGGTGATGCAGTTTCTCATCAAGTACTTACCGGATCTGGTAGGAAAAGGGCTTCCTCCGCTGATCTTCGTCGAATTGGTAAGCTTCAATCTCGCCTACATGCTGGTCCTGGCCGTGCCCATGTCCATCCTGATTGCCACACTGATGACGTTTAGTAAGCTCGTGGATACGAATGCCTATGCGGTCATGAAGTCGTCGGGTGTTTCATTCCCACAAATTGTCTGGCCTGTACTGCTCGTAGGCGTCGTTGCCGCTAGCTTCATGCTGTATTTCAACAACGAAATTCTCCCGGAAGCAAATTTCCGGGCGTCTGCACTCTGGATGGATATTCGTGCGACCAAGCCTGGGTTCGATCTGAGGCCGGGTGTGTTTTATGACGGCATAGATCAGTACAAAATCCTGGTAAGAGACATACCGCAGGATAACCCTAACGAGCTTCGAGACATCACAATCTTTGATTACACCGACGGTGCAAGATACCGGTCTGAAATATCCGCACGAAGCGGCCGGATCGAGCCGGCCGGGACCGGTACGTCGATCAATCTGGAACTGTTCGACGGCGAAATTCACAGACGCCAGCCACCCGGAAGCGGCTCGACCGATCGCTACGAACGGTTGACTTTTGACAGACATCGGCTTCAGTTATCTATAGAAGATCTGTCGTTTGAGAGATCGGATCCGTCGTCAAGGAGACGAGGGGATCGAACCATGCGTTCCAGTGTCATGAGTCGTCTGGTGGACTCGCTGGTCGTCAATATCGCTGAAAAAAGACAGCATTTGAGAGACTTGACGGCCAGGTTAGGTACCGGCCAGTCTGTATCCAGTCTTTCGGGGAGTCGCACATTGTATCCAGGTATCATCCCGGATGCAGCAAGAACGCCGGCTGGGGAGTCACGGGATCGATCCAAAACGGAGGATGTTCTCACGGTTGCGCTGCAGAATGCGCGCATGACGCAATCCCGCATCGAGGGAATCCGGAGCGACGTAGATTTTCTGGACAATTCAGCCGACAGATACCGCGTCGAATTGCACAAGAAGGATTCGATCGCTCTGGCCTGTCTGATATTCATCCTTCTCGGTGCTCCGCTCGGACTGATCATTCGGCGCGGAGGCCTAGGAGTGGCCGCCGCTGCTGCCGTTGGCATATTTATCTTCTACTGGGTAACGCTGGTGAATGGAGAAAAACTCGCCGATCGAGATCTCCTGGATCCATGGATGGGAATGTGGGCTGGAAACATCGTAACCGGGCTGTTGGGTCTCGGACTCGCGGCTTACATGACGTTCGAGTGGAGAAACCTACGCCTTCGAAAGACCCGCACTTCCAAGACCCTGTCAACCGATCCGGCTTCAGGAGTTGTGGACGCCCGAAAGTGAACTCACATGGCTGACAAAGGAATTCTTTTTTTGGTGCCAACTCCAATCGGTAACCTTGCAGATATGACGTTCCGGGCCGTCACGGTTCTAAAACAAGTGGACCTGATTGCCTGCGAAGACACGCGAACCTCTTCCGTCCTCTTTTCCGAATACGGTATCACGACGCGAAAAACGAGCTTCCATCTTCACAACGAACATAGGAAAACACCTGTGCTCATTGAAAAACTGAAGACAGGTACCTCTATCGCCCTCGTAACGGATGCAGGATCTCCAGGCATTTCTGACCCTGGATTTCTTCTCGTTAGAGCAGGCATCGCCGCGGGAATTCGTGTCGAGTCATTGCCGGGACCTAACGCAGTCATTCCAGCGCTCACTGCGAGCGGTCTCCCCGCAGACCGCTTTTTGTTCGAAGGATTCCTTCCAACAAAAAAAGGGCGGCTAAAAAAACTTCAAGGCCTCGCAAGTGAAGATCGGACCATGATTTTTTTCGAATCGCCGCGTCGACTTCACAAACTTCTTCAACAGATGGCGGACGTCTTCGGGTCGGAGCGACAGGCGGTTGTTTGTCGAGAGATCTCTAAAAAATTCGAAACGTACTATCGTGGTTCTCTCGCAGAATTGAATGAATGGGCCTCCGGAAAAGAGCGCGTCAGGGGCGAAATTGTAGTTGTTCTTGCCGGAATTGGACACGCGCCACCGCCTTCAACTGTTGATCGATAGGGCACTTCCCAACTCTGAATCAAAGATGACACGGTCGCGTTCATAGCGCGAGTCGACCCGGACGTCCGAATTGGGGCCCCTTTCTGGAACCACGGGTATCATGCATATCTGGAACCACGGGAATCAATCACGATGAACTGGAAACGCACCGACAAAATTGTAGCTGGCGCTGTCTTTTTGTATGCGTTGGTACTCTATCTGCTGACCGTGGCACCAACCACGTCGTTCTGGGACGCGGGTGAGTTCATTGCGATCGCCAACAGACTCCAGGTCTCCCACCCTCCAGGAGCGCCGTTCTATATGTTGCTCGGACGACTCTTCTCTATGTTTGTCCCGGTCCAATATGTGGCGTTGTCGATCAACCTTATGTCGGTCCTGTCGAGTGCGTTTACAATTTTATTGCTGCATCTCATCATCGTTCGCCTGATAGCAGATTGGCAGGGGGATCAAACTTCATGGTCCGATAACGATCGATTCACCGCATTGTTTGGCGGCGTAATAGGAGCCTGCACGTTTGCGGTATCCGACTCTTTCTGGTTCAACGCCGTGGAAGCTGAAGTTTACGCCATGTCGATGCTCTTTACATCAGCCGTTGTCTGGCTGATCTTGCGCTGGAGAGAGCAGGCTGCTAAAGAGGAGGCGCAACTGAAGGGTGGTCAGCACCCGTTCGGACTCGTTGCCAATCGATATCTGATTCTCATCGCCTACCTTTTTGGACTGGCCATCGGAGTTCACCTACTAAACCTGTTAGCCATTTTCTTTATCGCCCTCATCGTCTTTTTTGTCGAATTCGATAAAAGGGAGTGGAACACGAGGCAGCGAATTTTTGGCCTCGTGTCTGCAGGAATTGTGTCGTCCATCGCGTTCCTCGCCGTGTACCCGGGAATCGTACAGTGGCTACCGGCTGTGATCGGGGAAAGCGGCTCTCCAGCCTTTTCTCTCTTTCTTTTTATCGGAGGCTTGAGCCTGGCGATCTACTACACGAATAAAAAAAGAATGCAGGCTGTAAACCTGATTCTGTTGTGTGCTACGATGGTTCTTATCGGTTATTCGACTTATGCGGTCATTTTTATTCGTAGTGCCGCGGATCCGCCCATCGACGAGAACGACCCCGAGACCGTCGAAGCCATCATTTCTTATTTAAGAAGGGAGCAGTACGGGGACACTCCGCTGCTGAAGGGCCCCACGTATGACAACCGCACCGGAAAGATTGATTCAGCCAGGGAAGTCTGGTTTCCTCGCAGGTATTCTCCGGATCCCACTCACGTTCGGTACTACGGTAACTATTCTTCGGATTCGGAATATTTTTGGCAGTATCAGATCGGACAAATGTATGTCCGATATTTCCTATGGAACTTCGTGGGTCGGGCGAGCGACGAACAGGATGCTCCCGCCATTACGGGGTTGAGCAGCGCCGAGACCGCTCCATATTATTTCCAAACGCCGAGCGAACGAGCCGGGCAAAATGTCTTCTACGGTCTTCCCTTGTTGCTCGGCCTGATCGGCGTTGCGTTTCATTTTTTGAAAGATTGGCGTCGAGCGTTCGCAGTCCTGGTCCTGTTCACCATAACGGGAATCGGAATCATCCTGTATCTCAATCAAACGCCGCTCCAACCACGAGAGCGAGACTATTCCTATGTGGCCAGTTTTTTCGCGTTCAGTATCTGGATCGGAATTGGTGCCACGGGACTCATTCAACTCATTTCTGAAGTAGTAAAGGAAAAATTTGGCCGTCAAGATGTGGTGCGTTATGTGAATATCGTGACAGCAGCAATTGTCTTTGCTGTCGTCCCGCTTTTGATGCTGATCGTAAACTATCACGATCACGATCGCTCCGGTCGATACGTCGCAAGCGATTACGCCTATAACATGCTCATCTCGTTGGAGGAGAATGCGATCGTATTCACGAACGGAGATAACGACACCTTTCCGCTCTGGTACATGCAGGAGGTGGAAGGACTCCGCCAGGACGTTCGTGTGACGAATTTATCGTTGCTCAACACGCCTTGGTATGTACGTCAGCTAAAAAATCAGTGGTCGCGGGATTCCAGTCCTCTACCGATTACGATGAGTGATAAACTGATTGATGAGCTGGCGATCATCGGCTGGCCGCCATCGATCATGGAACTCCCGGTCGACAAAAAGTTACTTCTGAACTCCGGCGAAGTACGAGTTCAGCTCGAGGATTCGAGTAAAATACAGAGCCCCATGAAATGGCAACTTAACGGCCGCCCCTACCAGACGGAACCAGAGGTCATCAATCTGCTGTACGGCGCTGATCAGGTGGCGCTCAACATGCTCATGACGAACGCCCAACAGGGCTGGAAGCGACCCATCTATTTTGCCGTCACCGTAGCCCCTTCTGGCCAGCTCGATCTTAAAAATTATTTTCAACTCGAAGGCCAA